>Ga0070717_10001399_pt1 | contig 16621 bp, 10 predicted proteins | sample LARL113metaG_FD_71366 | JGI IMG/M metagenome (GOLD analysis project Ga0070717, IMG submission 71366) | Corn, switchgrass and miscanthus rhizosphere microbial communities from Kellogg Biological Station, Michigan, USA - LAR L11-3 metaG | ecosystem: Host-associated > Plants > Roots > Rhizosphere ... | reverse complement strand
CTCGAAGTGATCCATTCAACACTCGCGATCACGATTCGATCACTCGAAGTGATCCATTCAACACTCGCGATCACGATTCGATCACTCGAAGTGATCCATTCAACACTCGCGATCACGATTTGATCACTCGAAGTGATCCGTTCAACACTCGCCATCATGATGCAATGGTCTCGAGGCCAGCGGCGCTCACAACTCGTTTGTTGTCAGCAGATCCTCGCGCTCATCGAGTCGGGATCGTCCACGTTCCCTTCACGTAGCCGCAGAGCGCGTCGCCGTCCCAGCCGCCCATCCAGAACGCCACGTTCCACGGCAGCGCCGGGTCCGCGCCGAACTCGCTCTTGAAGATCTCGCCGTTCATGTCGATGTTCCAGCCGGACGCCTGCAGCGCGAGCTGCGCGGCGCGGCGGTCGATCGGGCGGTTGCCGGGCGAGCCCTGGCTGAGGTTCCACCACTGCTCGATGATCGCCAGCTCCTCGATGCGCGACTCCAGCGCGATGCGCTTCACCGGGTCCGTGGTCTCGTCGAGCAACAGCTTCAGGCTCTCCATGCGGCGGAGGCGGTTCGCCATCAGCGTCACGCTCGCCGCGTTCGGGAGGCCCGTCGCATGCGCCACCTCCGCGGAGTTCGACGTGAACTTCGCCGGCTGCCGGCGCTGCAGCTGCGCGCCCGTCACCTTCTCGGGCGGGAGCTTGGGGTTCGTCGGGTCGAGGTCGTCGACGCGGTCGAGGAACACCGTGCCGTCGACCGTCAGCGTCACGCGGAAGGGATCGATGACGAAGAAGTCCTCGCGGATCAGAATCCCGTTGTGCTCGAGGAGCTGCGCGCCGACGAAGGCGATCTTCCCGCCGACGAGGTCGGGCCGGTGGACGCCGTCGAGCGTCGCGCGGCGCACGGTCACGCCGACCTTCGGCCCGCCGTACGGCCCGAAGTCGCGCTCGCACACTCCCGGCTCGTCCGGCTGGAAGTGGACGATGTTGTCGAGGTCCGGCTCGCCGGCGAGCGCGAACGTGTAGCCGCTCACGCCGCGCTTCTCGTCCGTCGGATCGGGATCCGTGGTCATGCGGTCCTGGAAGTAGCCTTCGAATTCGAGGATCAGCATCAGCTCGTCCTTCCGATGTTGAGCCAATTCGCGCGCCAGTCTTCGGCGAGGCGCCGGATGTTCGTCCGCATGTACTCGAGACGGCGCCAGAGCCGCGACGTCGTGAATCCCTCCTCGCGCTGGCCCGGCAGCTCGATCCACGGATCGCCGCCGGCGAGCAGCTCGTCGAAGCCGCGCACGAGCGCGTCGAAGCGTTCCTGGAAGAGGTCCCACGTCGCCCACAGCGTCGGAAAGAGGAGCACGTCGCCGTTCAGCTCGAAGCCGGGGCCGGCGTTGGCCAGGCCGTCGCCGGCCGGCATCTCCGTCAGCATCTCCGCCAGCGGGCGGACGAACATCGTCATCAGCGGGAAGAACGCCGCGTCCATCAGGGCGTTCACCTGCTCCTGCGTGCGCACGTTGTCGCTGTAGAGGTAGAGCATCAGGAGGAGCATCAGCTCGTACGAGCCGTTGAAGAGGCGGGCCACGGCGACGCTCGCCGGATCCGTCATCAGCGTCACCTCGTCCTCGGGGCAGACGTCGGGATGGCGCATCGTCATCGGATTCGGCACGACCGGGCGCGCGGCGAGGTCGCCGAGGCCGAATTCCTCCATCTCGCGGCGGATCTTCGTGAAGAGGCAGAAGTGCGTCCAGCGCAGATAGCTGGCGTTGACGACGACGCCTTCGCCCTGCTCGAGGATCATCGTGATCGCCTGCCGCGCGCTGGCGAGGTCTTTCACCTCGATGAGGTCGAGCCCGTACTGATTGAGGTCGTTCATCGTGCCGTGCTGCGGGCTCGACGGACCGCCGAAGAGCTGCAGCGACGGCTTGCCGACGAAGAGCTGCGACTTCCCGAGCTTTTTGTCGAGGTGTTCGAAGCCGTCGCGGATCGTCTCGTAGAGCTGCTGCACCGAGTCCCAGCCGAACGACAGCACCGGCGCGCCCTGCAACAGCGGCGGCGCGTGCTTCTTCAACGCCACCTTGCCGAGGAGGTCCGTCAGGTCGGCGCGGCTGTCGATCTCCATGTCCTTCCGCTGGCACCACGCCTCGGCCGCTTCCTGATCGATCACGCCGTCCTTCGCCGTCTTCAGCAAGTCTTCCGGCGCCTCGAAATGCTGGAAGCGTTTGATCGTCGAGAGGTCGCCGCGCGTCAGCGTCAGCTTGATGCCGGCTTTGCCGTAGTAGTCGCGGCGCTGCGGCATGTTCGGGCGGGTGAACGACGGCGTGCCGCCGACCGCGGCGAGGAGATTGAAGGCCAGGCCGAGGTGCTCCATCTCCTGGCGGGCGATCAGCGTGATCGACGACGACCAGCGCCGCACGCGCTCGAGCTGCACCGGGTCGAGCCCTTCGTACGTGTAGCGCTTCATCGAGTAGACGGCGAAGAGGTACTGCGCCATCAGCCCGTGCTCGAGCTCCGCGGCCACGCGGAGCGCGTCGATCAACTCGGCGCGCGTGGTGATCTCGTTTGCCATGCGTCCTAGGGGTGACGCACGAGGAACGATCCCTACCCGTTGCCGCCGAAAATCCGCCGCAAGATTCCGCGGATCGTCCGGTCGCGGCGCTGCTGCTCGCGCTGTTGTTGCTGCTGCGGCGTCGTCGCCGGCGCTTCGCCCGGCGGCCCTTCCTGCTCGGCCTGCGCCTGCGACGGCATCTCGCCGTTGCGCCAGAACGGCGACGGCTCGCCGGAGCCGGCGTGCAGCGGGCAGACCGACGCCGGCTCGGTCCCCTGCACGAAAATCTCGCTCTTCGTCTGCGGGCAATACGGCGTCGCCAGCATCCCCGACTCCGGATCGATCTGCCGCTCCACCACGTCGTCGGGGCGCTTCCACTCCACGTCCGGCACCATGCCGGCGATGCGGTTCATGTGCTGCGTCCAGATCGGCACGCAGGCATCGCCGCCGGCGAGGCGCACGGAGTGGTTGTCGTCGAAGCCGACCCACACCAGCGTCAGGATGCGCGGCGAGAAGCCGATGAACCAGGCGTCGTGATAGTTGCTCGTCGTCCCCGTCTTCCCCGCGTACGGGCGGTCGAAGCCGAGCGAGCGCGCCTTGACGGCCGTGCCGTAGTTGAAGACATCCTGGAGGACGTTGTCCATGACGTAGCAGACGCCGGGCGAGGCCACGCGCTTCATCTTCACCTCGCGCGACTCGAGGAGCTTTCCATCGCGCGTCGACACCGCCAGGATCGACACCGGCTCCGCTTTCACGCCGAGGTTCGCGAAGGCGGAGTAGGCGTAGGCGATCTCCAGCGGCGTCACCTCGAACGCGCCGAGCGACACCGACGGATACGGCTCCAGGCGCGACTCGATGCCGATCGTCGCCGCCGTCTTGATCACGTTCGGCACGCCCGCGTCCATGGCCGCGCGCACGGCCGGGATGTTGTACGAGTGCGCCAGCGCCTCGCGCACCGTCACGCGGCCGTGGAAGCGGAGGTCGTAGTTCTGCGGCGACCACACCGCGTTGCCGGTGCGCACGCTGATCGGCGAGTCGTCGAGCACCGTCGCCGCGGTGAAGGCCTGCTGCCCGCGCGCGGGGTCCATCGCCGTCGCGTAGACGAACGGCTTGAAGAGCGATCCCGGCTGGCGCCGCGCCTGGATGGCGCGGTTGAACTGCGTCTTCGAGTAGTTGCGGCCGCCGACGAGCGCCTTCACGTAGCCGGTGCCGGGCTGGATCGTCAGCATCACGCCTTCGAGCGGCGTCGGCGACTTGCGCAGGTAGGCGTACTTGCGATTGAGGCCGTCGATGCCGCTGTCGAGGGCCTGCTCGGCCGAACGCTGCATGATCGTGTCGAGCGTGGTGAAGACCCGCAGCCCCTCGGTCTTGAGCTGCGTCTCCGGATAGGTCTCGCGGAGCTGTTTGAGCACGAGGTCGACGAAGAACGGCGCGCTGCGCGAGGTCTTCGGGAAGCGCGCCGTCGTGAGCGGCGAGGCGACGGCGGCGGCGTATTGCTGGTCGTTGATGTAGCCCTGCTCGCGCATCAGTCCGAGGACGACGTCGCGGCGCGGCTTGGCGCGCTCCGGATACTTGAGCGGCGACAGCACGTTCGGCGAGCGGATCATCCCCGCCAGCGTGGCCGCCTCGGGGAGCGTCAAGTACGTCACGTGCTTGCCGAAGTAGACCTGCGAGGCCTGCTCGACGCCGAGGATCTGCACCGAGCCGTTCTGCCCGAGGTAGGCCTCGTTGAGGTACGACTCGAGGATCTGCGGCTTCGTGTAGCGGACCTCCAGCAGCACCGCCATCAGCGCCTCGGTGATCTTGCGGCGCCAGGTGCGCTCGGGATTCAGGTAGAGGTTCTTGATGAGCTGCTGCGTGAGCGTGGAGCCGCCGTGCGACAGGTTCTTGTTCTTGACGTCGGTGACGAGCGCGCCGAGGGTGCCGCGGATGGAGATGCCTTCGTGGTGATAGAAGTTCTTGTCCTCGGTGGCGATGATGGCGTCCTGCACGACCTTCGGCACCGCGGAGAGCGCGACCGGGAGTCGGTCCTCCATCTCGTTGTTGTAGATCGACGTGATCAGCTCCGGCTCGATGCGCACGCCGCGCAACGTGACGCCGTCGTCGAGCCGGCGGACGTCGCGCACGGTCGCGCCGTCGAAGCCGATCGTGACCGGCACGGCGCGGAACTCGATGTCCGGATACTCGAAGTTCTGCAGGTAGATCTCGAGGTTGCCGTTGACGTATCGATAGTCGCCGGGATTCGCGACGGCGTCCTTCACCTCGTGATAGCCGACGTGGTTCAGGCGCGGCTCGAGCAGCGCGCGCGGGAGCTCCAGGCCGGGGACGATGGCGGTGGCGTCGGAGTAGATGCGGCTCGGCAGGTCCCAGCGCCGGCTGGAGTCGAATTTCTTGGTGATGACGACGTAGGTGTAGCCGACGAAGCCGATGAACGCCACGAAGAGGACCATGACGATGAAGGCGATGCCGGCGGAGTGACGCCAGAGAAAGTCCTTGAGGCGCGAGCGCTTGTTGGCCATCCGATCGCAGGGTACCAACATCGGGGGCGGGAGACTGCTTCCGCGATGAAGACGCTCGCTCGCTAACCGGCCCCGCCGTCGAGGTAGGCCTTGATCCTCGACCAATACTGATCGCGCCACGCCTGTTCGGTCTCGGGGATCAACTCCTTCGGGACGCCGCGATGCGTCAGCACGAGCTCCGTGCCGCCATCGGGCGTCGGTGTCAGCGTGACCGCGGCCATCGAGAAGATGCCTTCGGGGAATCGGCGGTGGCGCCAGGCCTGAACGATGCGCCGCGCTGGGACGAGATCGACGTTGACGCCGGTGACGTCATCCCCGCTGGCGGAAAACGTACCGCCAATCTTCCTGCTGATGGTGGCCTTCCTGCCGGTGACGGCGGTGTGTTTTCGAGAATCCGCCAGCAGTTCGTAGATGACGGCCGGCTCGGCCTTGAACTTCACGCGTTGCTTGATGGTCTTGCACATGGCGAGCTCCTGCGGCCTTCAGGCTAACTCACGCGGCCTTCACCGCCCCCCGCTCGCCGAACGACGACAGCATCTTCAGCAGCGCCGGCACCGTCGCCGCCAGGCCGCCCACCACCGCGAACGTCGAGTCGAAGAGCTCGCGCTGCGTGCCGAAGAAGAACAGCAGCACGACCATGACACCGGCGAAGAACGGCATGCGTACGCGGTTCCAGGCGTCGCCGGCCAGATCGTCGTTCAGGCGGCTCGCCAGCGACGACGTCGCGGCGTGCACGCAGACGAAGCGCCGGAACGTCTCGTTCATCAGCCGCAGCTGCGGATCGCGCAGCAGCAGCCCGCGCGCCAGCAGCCGCCGCACGTCCTTGCGGGCCTTGCTGTTCACCAGTCCGGTCTGCGCCACCTGCATCAGCACGAGCTTCTCGTTGGCGCTGCACGGGTGCCAGAGCGCCGTGTAGTACTCCTCGGCGCGTTCGCCGATCTCGTCGAGCACCTGATCGCGTCCGCTGGCCACCGACTCGAGCTCGCCGATGAGCGTCTCCAGGTACGGATCGCCCTGAATCTCCGCCGCGACGGCGCGGTCGACGACGCGCGAGTCGGCCATCTGCTCGAAGTAATTCCCGAACCCCGTGGCGAGGTACACGCGGCGGAGCAGGCGCTTGAGCCAACCCGTTTGTCCGGCCGGCGGCGGCGTCGAGTCTTCGAACGCCTGGTGCGCGCCGCTGACGGTGACGCCGCGTCCGTCCGTGTTGATCTGCGATCCGTTGACCCAGACGAAGCTCGACAGGATGCGCGCCCAGGCGTCGTGCTCCTGCCCCTGGAGGATGGCGTGCGTGATCACGCCCATGGACGTGGGGCGAATGACCACGGTGCGGTCGGGATTGCGCATCAGCCGGTCGAGCATGGCGCGGACCTTCTCCGCGCGGTCGCCGGCGGCGTGCTCGTATCCGAGGTGGTCGATCAGCACCGTGCGCGCGAACGTGGGGAAGGACTGCGGCACGGTCGCCGTCGCATCGAAATCGGTCTGCTGCGCCAGGTCGACCTTCGTGAACTCGCGGAAGAGCCGCAGCGCCGAGGCGTCGTCGCACGGATGGCAGATCACGCGGCGCAGGCCGAGGAATCCGCGCGCCAGCCAGAGCGGATGGACGATGTCGACGAGGAAGACACGCCGGGCGATGAACTGGGCGATGACGAGCAAGAGCGCGAGGACGAGCAGCGTCGAGACCGCGCCGAGAGGCGTTCGGTACGAGCCTCCGCCGAACGCGGAGAACGGCGACGGCAGCGTGGAGCTGATGACGAGGTTCGGCACCGGATCGGCGTTGCGCATGGTCAGGGAGAGCGTCGAGCCGTCGCGCGTCCACTCCCACTGATCGTCCGCCGACCCGTCCCGCAGCAGCGCGCGCGTGTTCACCGAGGCCTCGGAGTAGTGCGGGAGCAGGTCCTCGATCCACGGGAACATCGCCGAGTCGTCGCGGCCGCGCGCGGGCGCGTGCGCCGGCGGCGTGGCGCGCAGATCGATGGTCGTGGCGGCGTCGGCATGAATGTCGTGGCGGTCGTTCCAGTGCGCCAGGCGGACCCGCTCCTTCCCCTTGCCGCGGCTGTCGTTGAATTCGCCGCTGAGGCGCCACCACCGGTTCTGCAGATCGCGGGCGAGCTCGATTTGCGTGAACTTCGTGTAGGTCAAGACCTGGACGTCGTACGACGCCTTGAAGAACGCGATCGTCGGCACGACGCTGACGAGGAGCAGGAGCAGCGCGGCGACGGAGACGTACGCCAGCGGAAGCGTCATCTGGCGCTCGCGCGCGCCGTCGTTGGCGGGCGGCGCGTCCTGCGGGCGCGAGACGGCGCGGGCGAGCACGAGGAGCAGCACCACCGAGGCCACCGTCTTCCCGGCCACGACGCCGGCGTTCCCCCAATCCGTCGAGCGCCACGTCACCGCCGCGAGGACGACCATCGCGAAGACGGCTACGCCGGCGAAGAACGATCGGCGCAGGCGCCGCGTGTGCCGCACGAAAAGGTAGGTGACGACGAGCACGAACGGGACGAAGAGGAACGGGAAGACGACGAGCGCCCCGCCGCCGAGCGCGCCGATCAGGCAACTGGCCGCGACGAGGAGAGCCACGAAGGCGATGGCCAGGTCGCTGTAATCGCGAAGGCGGTTCGGATCGGGCCACAGCCACGGCGCGCGATAACGCGGCCGCAGCAGGAGCACGACCGAGACGAAGAGCAGCAGGCCGCCGCCGTTCAGGACGAGCAGGAAGAACAGCGTGGCCAGCAAGGCCTCGGTGTTGATCGTGCGCAGGCCGCTCTTCTCGCGGAACGTGATCAGCGTCCACGGCAGCGCTTTCAACGGATGGACGTGCGCGCGATAGTCGTCGCCCCAATAACGGACGTCCATCGTCTCGCTCTGGCGGGCGACGACGGCGGCGCGCAGCTTCGGGTCCTGGTCGGTCTCGACGAAGATGTTCTCGCTGGCGTTTCGTTCGCTCTGCGAGTGGAAGAGCACTTTGCCGGCCGCGTCGACGATGGCGAAGCCGTAGTCCTCCGGCATGGTGACGTTCAGCACCGAGAGATGCGAGCTCACCGACATGGCGATGACGGCGAAGTCACGATCGCTCGGCAGGCGCATCCCCGGCATCTCGTCGGCGGCGCGCGCGAAGATGACCTCGGTCTGTCCGGTCGTGGGCGACCGGAAGGAGTCGATGGCCAGGCGCCGCGTCACGCCGGGCTTCGGAACGATCGACAGGTAGTCGCGCCCCTTGTTCTTCGAGGCGAGGAAGAAGTTCCTGTTGACGGCTTTGACGAGCGGCGGCACGAAGCTGTCGACCGACCACTTCGCGGTCTGCACGCCGTTGTCACCGATGAGCGTGAACGACTGAAAGAACGAGCCGTCGAAGTTGCCGAGGGTGAGCAGGTCGCCGTGGGTTTCCTGCGCGGCGGGCGTTGCGGCGTTCTTCGGCGGCGGCGGATTGGCGTTGGCCCATCGCTGCAGAACGTCGAGCTGGTCGATCGCCGCGGCGATGTCGGCGTTGAACTTCCCTTCGATCCCCAGGGCGAGCTTGACGAGCTGTTCGTCCGCGCCCTGCTCCAGCTTGTCGTACGTGAGCCAGTCGACGGCGACGAGAGAGACGATCGACGCGGCCAGGATGCCGCAGATGCCGAGGAGGATCACGTCGAAGAGCGTGGTCTTGTTCTGCGCCCCGGTCATCGCCACCTTCACGAACGGCCAGCTGAAGATGACGAGCAGCATCACCGCGGCGAGACACGACAGCACCGTGACGGAGATCTGCAGGCTGCGCGAGCGGAAGTCGCCCGCCGAGACGAGCCCGCAGACCACCCACGTCTCGTTCGCCGCCGACTCGTTCTTTTCGTGCGATTCCCCTTCGATGTGCACGGTCGAGGAGATCGGAAACGAAAAGAGCTGGTAGGCGTTGTCGCCGAGCCGGACCGGCATCTCCCGCGACACCGACATCAGCTCGGTCACCGCCAGCACCTGGGCCTTGTCGAACATCCGCGGCACGGCCAGCTGGCGCACGCGGAGGAGCTTCATGTTCGAGCCGGAGTCGTCGCCGGGAGCTCTTTGGGCCTGGTAGATCACGTCGCCCGTGGAGTCGAGGATGAAGAAGCTGTCGAAGACGCCGGCGATGTTCTGCTGCAGCGGCTTGAGCAACTGCTGCAGCTCGACCTGTCCCTGCATCTGGGCCCGTACGCCCTCGGGCACGACCTCGAAGTTGAGCAGCAGCCCGTCGTTGCTCCGCGTCGCGTAGTAGTGATGGTCGGGCGGCTTGTCCTCCGGCTCGAGATCGATTCTCTTGATGTCCTTGAAGAACTTCGACGGCAGGCGCAGCTCGTCCGGCACCCTCCCGTCAATTTTGTAGAGGGCCTCCAGCTCGGTCTTCTCGAGCGGCGCCGCGTTCCTCAGGATGCCGGAGGCGGACGTCACGGAGCGCCCCACCTGCAGGGCCGCGCGCGCGATCAGCCGCGCGTCGCGCTTCGTGTAGTACTCGGTCTTTTTCTGAAGGAAGAAGTAGTAGCTCGCGCCGAGCGTACCGGCGGCGATGAGCAGAAACGCCATCGGTGCGCGCAGACGATCGATGACCGATTGACGCGGCGCCAACCCTGCAGAAGTGTCCATGGGAGGAGTGTCTCCATGGAAGTAGTGACGGAAAGGAGGCTTTTGTTACGCGGGAGCGCGCTCACGTGATCGAAACGGACCCGGCCACGCCGTGGCGCGGGTCCTACATCGACGACATCGAGTTCAGGAACTCCGTGTTGCTGCGCGTCTTCTCGAGCTTCTCGATGAGGAGCTCCATCGACTCCACCGTCGACAGCGGCGAGAAGACCTTGCGCAGGACCCAGATGCGGTTGAGCTCCGGCTTCTCCAGCAGCAGCTCTTCCTTGCGCGTGCCCGACTTGTTGATGTCGATGGCGGGGAAGACGCGCTTGTCGGAGAGCTTGCGGTCGAGGTGCACTTCCATGTTGCCGGTGCCCTTGAACTCCTCGAAGATCACGTCGTCCATGCGCGAGCCGGTGTCGATCAGCGCGGTGGCGATGATGGTGAGCGACCCGCCCTCCTCGACGTTGCGCGCGGAGCCGAAGAAGCGCTTGGGGCGCTGCAGGGCATTGGAGTCGACGCCGCCCGACAGCACCTTGCCCGACGGCGGCACGACGGTGTTGTAGGCGCGGGCCAGGCGGGTGATGGAGTCGAGGAGGATGACGACGTCGCGCTTGTGCTCGACGAGGCGCTTGGCCTTCTCGATGACCATCTCCGCGACCTGCACGTGGCGCGAGGCCGGCTCGTCGAACGTCGAGGAGATGACCTCGCCCTTGACGTTGCGCTGCATGTCGGTGACTTCCTCGGGGCGCTCGTCGATGAGCAGCACGATGAGCGTGATCTCGGGATGGTTCGCCGTGATGGCGTTGGCCATGGCCTGCAGCAGCATGGTCTTGCCGGTGCGCGGCGGGGCGACGATGAGGCCGCGCTGCCCCTTGCCGACCGGCGCGATGAGGTCGAGCACGCGCGACGACATGTTCGGCGACTCCAGGCGGACGCGGTTCTGCGGGTAGAGCGGCGTGAGGTTGTCGAAGAGGATCTTCTCGCGGGCCACGTCGGGGTGCTCGAAGTTGACCGCTTCGACTTTGATGAGGGCGAAGTAGCGCTCCCCTTCCTTCGGCGGCCGGACCTGGCCGGAGACGGTGTCGCCGGTGCGGAGGTCGAAGCGCCGGATCTGCGACGGCGAGACGTAGATGTCGTCGGGGCCGGGGAGGTAGTTGTACTCGGGCGCGCGCAGGAAGCCGAAGCCGTCCGGCAGGCATTCCAGCACTCCCTCGGAAAAGATCAGGCCCGACTTCTCCGTCTGCGCCTGCAGGATCGAGAAGATCAGGTCCTGCTTGCGCATGCCGGTGGCGTTCTCCACGCCGAGCTCCTTGGCCACGCGCGTGAGATCGGGGAGCTTCATCTCCTTGAGCACGCGGATGTCGAGCGTCTCGGCGGCGGGCGTCTTTTGAACCGGCGGCGTTTCGTGCTCTTCCTCGACGACTACGGGCTCGTCCACCGGAGCAGGAGGCGGCGGGGCCGCCGCCTCTTCGGCCGGCGCGGACGCCGGCACTACTTTTTTACGCGGGGCGCGCTTCGGCTTCTCGGGCTTTTCGGCCGGGGCTTCTTCCACCGCTGTTGCTGACTCGTTGTATTCGTCCATGGTCCCCTCGTTCAGAGGCGCGAGGCGATCTCGCGCCGCACTTCGTGAGCTCCTTTTTTGGTCACTGCGGAAAACGGAATGATCTCGCCGGCGGCCATCTCCAGGTCGGCGGCGATCCCGGCGCGGCTGCGGGCCAGCTGCGCGGCCGGGAGCTTGTCGCTCTTGGTCATCACCACGCGCTCCTCGATTCCGGCGTCGCGCGTCCAGCGGTGCATCTGCACGTCGTGCTCGCCCGGCACGCGGCGGGCGTCGATGAGCAGAAAGATCAGGCGCAGCGCGTCGCTGCTCTCCAGATATCCGCGAACCAGCTCGCCCCACGAGCGCATCATCGATTTCGGCACCTTCGCGTAGCCGTAGCCCGGCAGGTCGACGATGTAGAACTTCTCGTTGACCAGATAGAAGTGAATGGCCTGTGTCTTTCCGGGAGTCTGGCTCACGCGCGCCACTGCTTTTCGATTGAGGACGGCGTTGATGAGGCTCGATTTCCCGACGTTGCTGCGGCCGATCATCGCGAACTGCGGCCGCTGGTCAGCGGGGAAATCCTCAGCCTTGTACGCCGCCCGGTAAAACTCTACCGATCGAATGTCCAATTGATGATTGTCGTGCTTCGGCGATGCGAAGCGGGTGTGCTACGCAGGGAGATGACTTGAAGTGTCGTGAAAGTAACGGCGTTGATTGTGCCGATATTCTGAGAGATGTCAAACGGAGGGGGCAGGGCGCAGGGGGCGGGGCGCAGATCGTGACGTCGCGACGACAATCACCTGCGCCCTGCCCCCTGCGCCCCGCGCCCTAATTTCAGTGCGTCATCGGGCCTTCAATGATCTTTTCTGGTTCGGGGGTCGTCTTCACCAATGGAACAATCGTGCCATCCAGAGCGAGGGGAATGACGTCGTCCATCGACTCGACCAGATGGAATTCCATCTTCTCCCGGACGTCGGCCGGGATCTCCTCGAGGTCGCGCTCGTTCTCGGCCGGCAGGATGATGCGGGTGATGCCGGCGCGCGTCGCCGCGAGGATCTTGTCCTTCACGCCGCCGACCGGGAGCACCTTGCCGCGCAGCGTGATCTCGCCGGTCATGGCCATGTCGCGGTGCACCGGGATGCGCGTCACCGCGGAGAGCAGCGCCGTGGCCATGGTGATACCCGCCGACGGGCCGTCCTTCGGGATCGCCCCCTCGGGGACGTGGATGTGGATGTCGAGCGAGGCGTGGAAGTCGGGGTCGAGTCCGAAGAGCTCCGCGCGCGAGCGGACGTAGCTGAGCGCCGCGCGCGCCGACTCCTGCATCACGTCGCCGAGCTTGCCGGTGAGGATCAGGTTTCCCTTGCCGCGCGAGATCGCCACTTCGGTCGAGAGGATCTCGCCGCCGACTTCCGTCCAGGCCAGGCCGGTGACGAGGCCGATCTCGGCGCGGTCGTGCTGGCGCTGCGAGCGGAACTTCGGCTTGCCGAGGAGCTCGCGGACTTTCGGGCGATCGATCTTCAGCTCGAAATTCGAGCCCTGCTGCACCACCGAGCGCGCCACCTTGCGCAGCACCGAGCCGACCTCGCGCTCGAGGTTGCGGACGCCGGCCTCGCGCGTGTACGAGTCGATCAGCTCCTCGAGCGCGCTGTCCTCGATCAAGATCTTCGCGTCCTCGAGGCCCTGCTCGGCCTTCTGCTTCGGGATCAGGAACTGCCGGCCGATGGCCAGCTTCTCCAGGTGCGTGTAGCCGGAGAGCGAGATGATCTCCATGCGGTCCTTCAGCGGCGCCGGGATCGTGTGCACCACGTTCGCGGTGGCGATGAACATGACTTTGGAGAGGTCGTACTCGACGTCGAGGTAGTGATCGGTGAAGGAGTTGTTCTGCTCGGGGTCGAGCACCTCGAGGAGCGCCGCGGACGGGTCGCCGCGGAAGTCCATCGACATCTTGTCGACCTCGTCGAGGAGAAACACCGGGTTCACCGTGCCGGCCTTCTTCATCCGCTGGATGATCTGGCCGGGGAAGGCGCCGATGTACGTGCGGCGGTGGCCGCGGATCTCCGCCTCGTCGCGCACGCCGCCGAGGGACAGCCGGACGAACTTGCGCCCCGTGGCGCGGGCGATCGACTTCGCCAGCGACGTCTTGCCGACGCCGGGAGGGCCGACGAAGCAGAGGATCGTCCCCTTCGGCTGTTTCACGAGCTGGCGCACGGCCAGGAACTCGAGGATGCGCTCTTTGATCTTCTCCAGGCCGAAGTGGTCCTCGTTGAGGATCTGCTCGGCGAGGTCGATGTCTTTGATCTCTTTCGACGACTTCTTCCACGGCACCGACACGAGCCACTCGATGTAGTTGCGCGAGACCGTGGCCTCGGCGGAGACGCCCGGCATGGCCTCCAGGCGCTTGAGCTCCTGGATGGCCTTTTCCTTCGTCTCCTTCGGCATCCCCGCGTCTTCGATCTTCTGGCGGAGCTCCTCGATCTCGTCCGAGCGGTCGTCCTTGCGGCCCAGCTCGTGGTGGATGGCCTTGATCTTCTCGTTGAGGTAGTACTCCTTCTGGGCGCGCTCCATCTGCTTTTTGACTTTGGAGTTGATGCGCTTGTCGATGTTGATCTTCTCGATCTCGATCTCCAGAAAGTCCTGCAGCTTCTGCAGGCGCTCGTACGGCGAGGTGGTCTCGAGGAGCTGCTGCTTCTCGGGCGTGGTGATGAGAATGTGCGAGGCCAGCGTGTCGGCGAAGCGGTCGGGATCGTCGAGCTTCAGCGTCGACATCACCCCTTCGAAGGCCAGGTGATGCGACATCTTCGCGTACGACTCGAAGATCTCCACGAGCTTCTGCATGTACTGCGCGACTTCGGGCGTGAGGGCGACCTTGGTGTCGATCTCGCGCACGCTGACGGAGACGAAGCCGTTGGCCTCCGACGACGAGACGATCTCGGCGCGGGTGAGGCCCTCGACCATCACCTTCACGTTCTGGTTCGGGAGCTTGAGGTTCTGCACGACCGTGGCGACGACGCCGATCGGGTAGATCTCGTCCATCGAGGGGTCGTCGATCTTGGGGTCCTTCTGCGTGGCCAGGAAGATCTTCTTCTCGGAGGTGGCCAGCGTGGCCTCGAGCGCCAGGATCGACGCGCGGCGGCCGACGACGAACGGCGCCATCATCGAGGGAAACACGACCATGTCGCGCAGCGGGACGAGAGGGAGGTTGTTTTTTTGGTCGATGGGCATAGGTCAGTCGCTTAACACAACGTCGCTTGCTGGAAAGTCCCGTGCGGACCGGCAGGGGCGCACGGCGTGCGCCCAGCCACTAACCCGCCTTCCTGTACAGCGTGATCGGCTGGCTGCGGTTCTCCACGACCTCGCGCGTGATGACGCACTCGCTGATGGCGTCCTGCGAGGGGATCGTGTACATGATCTCGAGCATCAGCTCTTCGATGATGATCTTCAGCCCACGCGCGCCGACGTTGCGCTTGAGGGCCTCCTCGGCGATCGCCTCGAGCGCGTCGTCGGTGAACTTCAGCGTCACGTTCTCGAAGCCCATGATCGTCTGATACTGGCGCACCAGCGAGTTCTTCGGCTCGCGGAGGATCTCGATGAGCGCGCCCTTGTCGAGCTCGGCCAGCGTCGCCACCACCGGCAGACGTCCCACGAACTCCGGAATGAGCCCGAACTTGATCAGATCCTCGGGGTGCACCTGCGCGAGGAGCTCGCCGGTCTTCTTCTCTTTCTTCGTGGCGATCTTGGCGCCGAAGCCCATCGACGTCGACGACAGCCGCCGCTCGATCACGCCGTCGAGGCCGACGAACGCGCCGCCGCAGATGAAGAGGATGTTCGTCGTGTCGATCTGGATGAATTCCTGGTGCGGATGCTTGCGTCCGCCCTGCGGCGGGACGTTCGCGACGGTGCCCTCGAGGATCTTCAGCAGCGCCTGCTGCACGCCCTCGCCGGAGACGTCGCGGGTGATCGACGGGTTGTCGCCCTTGCGGCAGATCTTGTCGACCTCGTCGATGTAGACGATGCCGCGCTGGGTCTTCTCTTTGTCGTTGCCGGCGGCCTGGTAGAGCTTGAGGATGATGTTCTCGACGTCCTCGCCGACGTAGCCGGCCTCGGTGAGCGTGGTGGCGTCGACGATCGTGAACGGCACCGAGAGCATGCGCGCCAGCGTCTGCGCCAGCAGCGTCTTGCCCGTGCCGGTGGGGCCGATGAGGAGGATGTTCGACTTCTGCAGCTCGACGTCCTGCCGCGTGTTGCGGGAGTGGTAGTCGATGCGCTTGTAGTGGTTGTAGACGGCCACGGCGAGCTTCTTCTTGGCCCGCTCCTGCCCGATCACGTAGAGGTCGAGGAACTCCTTGATCTCTTTCGGCTTCGGCAGGTGCCCGGCCCCCTCCAGGGTGCCCGGCTCGTCCTTGCGGTCTTCGGCGATGATGTCGAGGCAGATGTCGACGCACTCGTCGCAGATGTAAACCGTGGGGCCGGCGATGAGCTTTTTCACGTCCCGCTGCGACTTGTTGCAGAAGCTGCAGCGCAAAACGTCGCCGGTATTCCCCTTCTTCGACATGTCTATCGGGTCCTTTTCTGGAGTCGCTCAGAGATTGTTGCCCTGAGTTTCGCGCAAGTCAACTGAGTGTCCCCTGATGCCATTCCACTATTCACGCCTTGCCAGCACCGCGACCTCGGCGTCGCGCTTGGCGATGACCTGATCGACGAGGCCGTAATCGACCGCTTCGGCGGCCTGCAGGATGTAGTCGCGATCGGTGTCGCGGTCGATCTTCTCGACCGGCTGCCCGGTGTGGTTGGCGAGGATCTGGTTCATGCGCGCCTTCATGCGCATGATGTCCTTGGCGTGGATGTCGATCTCCGAGGCCTGGCCGCCGAGACCGTGCATGAGCGGCTGGTGGATGAGCACGCGCGAGTTCGGCAGCGCGTAGCGCTTCCCCTTCTTGCCGGCGGCGAGCAGCACCGCGGCCATCGACGCGGCCTGGCCGAGGCAGATGGTCTGGATGTCGGGCTTCACGTACTGCATCGTGTCGTAGATGGCCAGGCCGGCGGTGATCGAGCCGCCCGGCGAGTTGATGTAGATGGAGATGTCCTTCTCGGGGTTCTCGGCTTCGAGGAAGAGGAGCTGGGCGATGATGATGTTCGAGACGGTGTCGTCGACCGGCTGGCCGAGGAAGATGACGTTGTCTTTGAGGAGTCGGGAGAAGATGTCGTACGAGCGCTCGCCGCGGCTGGTCTGCTCGACGACCCAGGGAATCGTGATCATTCGGTGCTCTCCTTGCGCCCGCTTCAATAGCACACAACGAAATCGAATTCCGCGCGCTCCATGGAGGACAGGCGGCGCGACACTAGGGAAGCTCTGCGCAAGTGTCATCCTGAAGCCGCGTAGACGGCGAAGGATCCCCTGCCCACGTGCGCATCTCTCGCAGAAAGGCGGGGGATTCCTCACCGTCTGCGCGGCTCGGAA
>Ga0070717_10001398_pt1 | contig 16629 bp, 8 predicted proteins | sample LARL113metaG_FD_71366 | JGI IMG/M metagenome (GOLD analysis project Ga0070717, IMG submission 71366) | Corn, switchgrass and miscanthus rhizosphere microbial communities from Kellogg Biological Station, Michigan, USA - LAR L11-3 metaG | ecosystem: Host-associated > Plants > Roots > Rhizosphere ... | reverse complement strand
GGCCGCAAGCCTCGCCCGGGCGCGGCGATACTCGTGCGGCGACATGCCGACGCTTCGCGCGACGCGCAAGCGGAGTACGCCGCGCTCGTGAAGCTTGAGCAGCTGCAGGACCCGAGCATCGTCGACGGCGAGTTCGCGAATCCTGCGGACGATGTCGACCGCGTCGCGCGTCGGAACGTCCGTCTCGTCTCCGCTCGCGTCCGGCAAGCTATCGATCTGCGCGTTCGCCGCGACCTCGTCGAGCGAGACGAAGACCGTTCCTTCTCGAGCACGCTGATACGCCTGCGCGCGTCTTCGTACCTCGGCCTTCGCCTGGTCGGCGAGCGGGCGCTCGTCGCGAACGATCTCGCCGGCGATCAGGCCGGCGACCACGTCGGCCACGAGATCGCGGGCGTCCTCGCTCCCTCGCGGCAGCCGCGCATGACGCTCTGCGACACAATGGAGTATTCGCTGTGCGTTTGGATCGCGGACCAGCTCACTGACGGAGTAAGAAGTGGAGTGAGACAGTCTGTTTCGTGTTACGGCAACATCATCCGAGTACATCTAGGCGCGGCGCCCTCTGCGATCGGCGTGCCGTCACGCGACGCACGTGCGCGGTGGGTCACGTCAACATCGCCACCCACCGTTCCTGGCTGCCAGGATGGCTGCACGTCGCCAACTCTGTCTAGCGCTCCGTCTGGAACTGCTGCTCCGCATGTACCGTTCGTCGGACGTCGCATGTTCCGGCGTGTTCCGCTTGTACCGAATGTTCCGCCCGTGTCCCACCCTCGGGGCCAGCGCACGCGTCACGGCCGATCGCCGCTCGCGCCGAGCGGTGCGCGCCTGTTCGCTCCCAGGGAGCAATGTTCGCCACGGGCTGCTTGAGCATCAGATCCTCTTCGATCGCGAAGCTATCCGATTCGACAGCATCGATAACATCCGAGGTTTCTGCGTCGCAGTTCTGGTTGATTTGAGACAAAGAAGCGGATACCCGTTGAACGCGGAGCCGCCGCGAGAGCGCTGGCCCCGACTGCCGAACATACCGCAAGGAGACGAGGGCGAGAGATGATGACGAGCGTACCCATCTTCACACGGACTGATTCAATCGCGAGGGACTGGGACATCGACGATGAGGTGATCCGGCTCCGCGAATGGAGCACGGGCTCAGTGCACCAGCTCCCCGAGGCGCCTGACGACGCCCTGACCGTAGGCGCCGCCGGGACGTGTTCCATTCGCCTGAATGATCCGTCAGGCCGCGTGTCTCGCCTTCACGCGCACCTCGTCAAAGACCAGACCAAGTGGTCCATCCGCGATGCTGGCAGCAAGAACGGTCTGCGAGGCGATGGCGTGCAACGGCGCGAGCTCCTGCTTGAGCCTGGCGTCGAGATCGGCATCGGCGGCGTCACGCTCGTCGCCGAAAGCTCGCGTTCGTTCGAGCTACGGTGCTTCCTGGCTCGCTTGCTGGGCTGGAGCGAGTCGCGAACCGAGGTTGTCGATCAAGCGCTTCGCTCGGTCCGCGCGTCCGCCGCGCGTCGATCCGCGTTGGTCCTCTGCGGCGAAGGCGACCTCGTTCCCACCGCGCGCTCAATCCATCGCCACTCGCGAGGCACCGATCGGCCGTTCGTTGTCTGCGATCCTCGACGTAACACCGGGAAGGCAACCGTTCGATCGGCCGAGAACTGGTCCACCGGCATGGCCGCGCTGGCCGCCGCCGCGGGTGGCACCCTGTGCGTCCGGAGCCAACGCCTGCCACCTGACTTCCGCGACCTCACCGAAGCGCTGGGCTCTCCGACCTCGCGCGTCCAGCTCGTGGTGTGCGCCGCCTCTCTCGAGGAGTCCGAGTTGTACCGCGTGATGCCGATCGTGATTCCTCCGCTCGCCAGCCGGGGGGCCGAGATCGATCACGTCATCACCGAGTTCGCCGATGAGGCGATGCTCACCCTGTGCACGCCGCGATCTCTCTTCCTGCCGATCGACCGCGCCTGGATCCGCGAGCACGCGAGCTCATCGCTCCCCGAGATTGAGAAGGCCACGCTCCGTCTAGTCGCCCTCCGCGCATCCCGCAACCTCAGCAATGCGGCGGCTCGGCTCGGCATGGCCCCTGTGTCGCTGTCCCGCTGGATCGGTCGTCGACGCATGCCCATGGAAATCATCCAGTAGCTACGCTATCGCCCACGGATTTCCTGGCAGCAAAGCACAGAGGCCGTTGAGCATGCGCATCGCCGAGTGTCAGTTCCCAGCAGACGGGACCGGACAAGTGCAGGACTAGATCCCGATTAAGCTGAACCACCGAATTCGAACGTCGGCTTCCGCTGCGGTCATTGGCACCACCCCAAACCTCGGATAGCGCTGGCGCCTTTGCGCTGGCCATGGAGCTTGCGTAGGTGTCGGCCCACTTAACCCCGGATGAGCCCAGTCTGCTCCCTTGGCCCCGGAATCCACCGAGAATGCGGGGCGGCATTCCGACATCTGACGCTCCCGAGCACGCAGCCGACCGAACGCCCACGGAATTGACGTTCGTCTCGCGTTGATCTCACGCTCGACGATTGTAATACGCTCCCACCCGTGGTCGACTTTTAGCCGATGGCGAAGCGCTCTGCCCCCGTTGTTCGTCCGTACGACCTGAACAACCTAGCGAAACATCATCCGACAATCTGGGTGACAGCGTTTGTTCTTGCTTTTGTCAGTCGGACCCGTGCCGCGCGAGGGGGGAATGTCGCAATCATGGCTAGCCCAGATGGCGCCGAACTCCGGCGCGGAAAGCGTCCGGAGCAGTGGCAGCTCCTGACCCCAACATCACTCAATGCCTCTGAAGTCGTCCAGTTTGGAAAGTCGTTCAACGAAAAAACTGTAACTGAGTATGCGGCGATTGCGGTTGCCGGAGCCCAGATTGCCACGGTATTGGGGTTGCGTTTTCGCGAGGTCACGTTGGTGGGAGAACGCGGAGACTACTGGTTGGAGACTGCCGACGGTGGTAGCGCGGGAATGTGCGAAATCAGCGGAACCGTCACGAAATCCCTTCAGGGTGTGTTCAAGGAGAAGCGCAAGCAGATCCTCAAGAATAGATTGGTATCTCGTTGCTACGTCTCTGTGACAAATTTCGCGCGCAACGAAGGAGCGTTTAGTCGTGTTCGTTGATGACGCATTTATGTCTGCACACTTTCCGCCCAGAATAATATTTGCAAATAGGGACGAACAGCGCGCATACAAATCTAGATTGGTTATCGAAGCGCAGTTGCTTAGAGGTACTCCACGGCATGAGCTCGCGGTCTTGCTGTTTCAACAGATAGCGAGCATTGAAATGGCTCTCGCCGACACCGTTGTCGCGGATCCCGACGCCCCGAGTCGCAATGATCACTTGGTCTCGGCGGCGAGCTGCTTAGTGCATAGTGGCGATCTCGCTGGCGCACGTGCCCTCCTGCTGCAAGCGGATTTGTCGCCCGAAGCCAAGCTCTTTTTTGCGCGACTCCCGCAACTTGAAGAAGCTAGTGTGCGAAGCTCGCTCGCACTGCGCGATGCATTTTTTCACGGATCTCTGGACGGCGTACGTGCGGCCGCGGATGTGTCTTGGGGATTGGTCCCTGTGCGCGTTATATACTGGCCGCTCCTTCGGCTTGCCTCGCGCGCGTCCTTTACGGATGAGGCTAAGGTCGCGTTGCGACGACTGATCATCGCGTACCCCATGGAACTACCATTCCATCTAATTTACCTGAGCTCGAGTGTTGCTTCGGATCGTGTTGAGGCGATCGAGCATGCGCTTTTGCTAACAAGTGCGTTTCCGAGCGAGCTGGGTGCACATGTTGCACTTGCGACTACGCTAACACGCGCGGGCGAATATGGCCGGGCTGTCCCAGTATGTGTGCGCACGCTTCAGCTTGTTCGTGAACGAAGTGATGCAGCAGCGGATCCCAATAGTATGGTTAGCATGGCGTTTGCTACGGCAAGCGTGGTGTTTAGGCGTTCAGGAAGACGCGTCGAGGGATTGCAGATCCTTAGCGAGGGAGTGGACCGACTCCCACAGGATCCAGAGCTTCGAACGTTGTTTGCCTTGGCACTCTTAGCAGAGAAGAACGAACAGAAGGCGGGAGTGGAGGCGGAGATTGCCGCGACTCAGGTTGATCGAGACACGACGTCTACTAAGCAACTTCGTTCTCATTGGCCGCACACTATTGCGGGTGTGCTCGCGCTCAGAAGAGAAGATTGGCAGGCAGCGATCGCGTTTCTGAATACGGCCAGCACTAGAAGTAGCGGGCTCGCTCGGGCTAGAAACCTGAATGACCTCGGCGTGGCACTCGCTCGAGTGGGTGATGTTGTTGACGCCGAGGCTGCATTCGCCGCCGCCATGAAGCTTGCGCCAGGGTTGGAAGTTGCGGCGCGCAATTGGGCGCGAAGTAGAAACGAAAATGAACGCCTTGAGACAGCGACCTCGCAGGTCGACATGGAAGATGATTTGTTTCGCTTTTTTGGTCAGCAAGCCTTTGAGAACTATCAGCAGATGGCGGCCTGATGTTACGTGGATGGTCTCACGGCAATCGATTGCGTAGCTCCATAGTCCCTTTCAGACCAGTCTTCAATGTTCCGATGGGCTTAGCCGTGGGCTTAGCCGTACGACCGACAGAAGATCTTCCCTGAATAGTGCCCGAGTTCACCCCGCTCGGTCACTCGCTCGGCTCACTCGCCCCCCTTTCAGGTCGGTCCAGCGCGCGGCCGCTCGCGCTATCCAAGCGGACCGCAGCTCCGTCGGCCCCACGTGCCGGAGCGCTACGCGCGACGTCGGTGCCGAAACTGAGCGCGGCAGCTCGGGCCGGCATCGCGACCGTCCGCACCGGACTGCGCACCCGGTGGCCCGACAGATGGCGGCAAGGTGTGACCCGCCGCGAAATTCTGAGGTGCAGCACGATGCGGCAGTGAAGCTAGTTCCCCGTCCCACCGGTGCCCATTACGCTCCAGGGCCGTGGAGTCGAAGGGAGGCCGCGATGTCGCAGGGCGTAAGCTGGGCGAGTTCGTTCTTCGCGAGCAGATCGGCGAGGGCGGCTACGGCGCGGTTCACCGCGGCGAGCAGCCGTTGCTCAAGCGCGACGTGGTCGTCAAGGTGCTGCACGAGCGTCGGCAGCGCGACGACATTGCGCAGGCCCGCTTCATGCGCGAGGCCCAGATGGCCTCGCAGCTTGATCATCCCTACGCGGCCCACATCTACGCCTTCGGGATCGAGCCCGACGATGGGCTGCGGTGGATCGCGATGGAGCTGGTGCACGGCGTCACGCTCGACGAGTGGCTGCGTGATCGCGGACCGCTGACGCTCGAGGAGTTCGTGCCGTTCTTCGAGTGCGTCGCCGACGTCGTCCAGGCGGCTCATGAGCGCGGGATCGTACATCGGGATCTAAAGCCGGCGAACATCATGGTGATCGAGCGCCGCGGTCGCATGACCCCGAAGCTCCTCGACTTCGGCATCGCAAAGCTATCCGGCGAAGCTGTCCTGGATCTCCAAGAAGGCTCGCCGGACGCGCCCGCTCACGAGAACGGCGAGCACGCGGATGGGAGCCGCCCAGATTCGGGCGTGACCCGCACCGACCCTGCCGCCAAGGCTGCGCGACTCACGCCGCACGGCGCGGGTATGGGCTCATCCGCGTACATGTCGCCTGAGCAGTGGGATAGCGCTCGCGACGTCGGGCCCGCCTCCGATATCTACGCCCTCGGAGTCCTCGCCTACGAGTCGCTGACTGGCCGCGTGCCGTTCGGCGCCGCGAGCGAGTATGAGTACCACCGGCTGCGCGAAAACGAGCAGGTGCCCCCGATCGGCGGGGATCTCTCGTCGGATCTCGATCGGGTCTTCCGGCGAGCGCTAGCCAGCTCCCCCGACGCTCGTTACTCGAGCGCGCTTGACCTGGCGTCGGAGCTGCGGTCCGTGCTGCGGGCGAGCGAACGCGAGTTGCTACGCACGTCCGCGCAGCAGTGGGACGACAAGTCGCGCGCCCCCGGTCTCCTGTGGGGCGGGGACGTGCTTGCGGAGCTCGACCGCTGGAGGCGCCGTGCTCCAGCTGGGGCGCTCAGCGCACTGGAGTGTTCCTTCGTAGCGGCGAGCCACAGGCGCGCTCGGCGCTTCGCCTGGTACCGCCGTCTCGGTGCGGGTTTGGCGGTGGCCGTCGTCGTTGGCGCGTTCCAGTACCGCGCGGCGATGCAAACACGCCTTGCGCAGGGGGTCACGGACGCAACCATCACGCGCGCCGAGCTTGAGCAGGGCCGAGCTGCGTTGCTTCACAGCGAGCCAGAGGCGGCTCTGCACCTCGGGAAAGCGTACGACCGCGGAGATCATTCGGCTAGCACGGCGTTCATGCTCGCCCGTGCGCTACAGCCGCAAATGTCAGAGCAAGCGCGATTCTCAAGTTCGTTTGGACGCATGTGGTCGGCAACGTTCTCGCCGGACGGTAGGCAAGTCGTTACCACTGACGACCAAGAGGCGGTGGTCTGGGATGCCCGAACTTATCAACCGCTAGTACGCCTGCCTCATGGCTCCGAGGTCTATCAAGCGGTGTACAGCTCCGACGGAACGCGGCTCGTAACAGCGGCCCAGGATGCCATCAGGGTCTGGCAAGTACATTCCGGTTCCCTAGTACGCGAGCTGAAGCAGCGCCGCACGGATGGGAAACCCGAGGACTACTACATCGCGGCCGTCTCGCCTGATGGTAGGAGCATCTCCGCGATCGATGCAGCGGGTTCACTTACGCATGTGTGGGACTTAGCCACGGGTGCGTTGCTCGCTGAATTGCCTTCCCAAAGCATGGAATACCCCGGGGTCGCCTATAGCTCCGATGGCCTATGGCTAGCGACAAGCGGAGGCGACGACGTAAGAATTTTCAACACATCGACGTGGGACCTGGCGATCACGATACCCGGGCCGAACATCCGGCGTTTTGCGTTCGATCCGACCGGTCCTCGTCTCATTGCCGGATCTTTCACGGGGGACGTTTCTGTCTGGGCCGTCCCTGGTGGTGTGCGCATCCGACATCTACGCGAGCTTGGCGAGCCCGTGGACGCGGTAGCATTCTCACCTGACGGTAGACTTGTCGCAACCGCCGGTCGCAGCGGCACCGAGCAGATCTGGCGCGTCGCCTCTGGCGCACTCGATAGCCAGTTCACCGCCAGCCGCGGCAAGATTCGCGCAGTCGAATTCGATCGCACCTCAAAGCTGGTGCTCGCCGCTGGATATGACGGGACGGTCGTCGTCGTCGACGTTGCCTTGGGAACGCCCGTGACCACGCTCGAGGGCGCTCAGAACGTCATCGCGTCGGCGCACTTCGATCCGAGCTCGCGCCGCATCATCGGAGCCTCGTGGGACGGGACCGCGCGCGTCTGGGACGCGACACCAGCCTATCGACGCTGGACTACTTCGCCGAAGCCGGGCGAGTGCGGTCTGGTCACTAGCGCAGAACAGGATCGCCGCTTCATCGCGGTCGGGTGTAAGGAGCAGCCGACGCGAGTTTGGGACACGGCGCGGGATGAACTGCTAGCCGAGTTGCCGGCCGTCACACGCGTTGACGGCGACTTCGCCTCAGCGTTTCCGGCGGTCTCGGCCGCAGGCGACCGAGCCGCGATCGCCCGCGGCAACACGGTGGAGGTGTACGAGCTGCCAGGCGGACGGCTCATCCACACAATCACCCATCACGCCCAGGTCAACGTGGTAAGGTTCGCAGCCAACGGCAGAGATATAGTTAGCGGAGGAATCGACGGATCCCTGCTCGTTAGCCGCGCCAACGGTGCGGTGCTGGTACTTCCCACTGCTGCTGGCGGTATCGACGCAGCCGAGTTACTGGACGATGGCCGGATCATTGCAACCGACGCGCGCCGCCGGCTACGAATCTATGACCGAGAGGGGAGAGTGCTCGTGGACCGGCCGGTCCCGTGCCGCGTCATGTCGCTCCGGTTCGAGGGCCTACGCGCGGTCGCCATACCGCTCTTCACCGAGAAGGTGGCACCGCCGCTTCTTTTGGACGTCGAGAACTACCGCCTAGTCTCGCCGCTGGCCGGTCATGTGGGACGCGTCTATTCTGCACGGTGGGTTGCTGGTGGCCGCATCCTGACAGCTGGTGGCGATGGAACAGCCCGCTTGTGGAACGGCTCTACGGGCCAACTCCTCCGTACCTACCGAGGAAGCTCGCGATTCCTAAGTGATGCCATCCTCTCGCCTGGCGAATTAGTGATCGCGAGTGGCGCCGACGGCATCCTGCGATTTTGGGACACATCGACCGAGCAGCAGCTATGGACACTCTCGGCGCACAAGTCGCCCGTTGTCGGTCTTCACCTTGAAGGAGCCGACATCGTAACGCGCGAACTTACTGGAGAAATATCGCGTTGGACGCTGCCCCCAGCCGCTCAGGTGATCGAAGCCTGCTGGCAGCGCAAGCGGTGCGTTATCGTTCCGAGATGAAGAAAGCAAGCCGAAAGCTCGTGTTACGCACCGAAACTGTCCGCGACCTGTCCGGCCCCGATCTTACGCGCGTCGCCGGAGCGTTCGACTCTGGGGATAAACAAGGCTGCGTCGTGATCGCAGTCGGCTCAGGCGAGCGCAACTGCAACACCGCAAGCGCGCACTGAGGGCGGCAACACCATCGCATACTCGGACAGCATCGATACCAATGAATCCAGAAGAAGCAGTCGATCTCGCCATTGAGAACGTAATATATGAGGGTCTTGATGATGTGTTCGATAGGCCACCCGAACTCGATTTTCTGAACGACTCCGCGTTTCGCCACGCCGTTTCCGATATTGCGAAGCGGGCCATCGTGTCGGGTAGCATTGATACCATAGGTCCTATACAGCATACCAATGTTCCGAAGTCGGGCATGTACGCGTTTCGTCGCTGCGCGATTGTTCAGCCGATGGATCACATCAAGTATCTGGCCCTTACGCTCTTGGTCGCGGAGGCGATTGAGTCTGCACGAATTCCTGTAGCAGAAAATCGCATCTTCTCATATCGTCTAGAGCCAGCCGAGGGACGACTGTTTAGTCCCAAGTTTTCGTTTGCCTCGTTTCATGAATGCGCACGGAGACGAGCAGCCGAAAAATCGGTCAAGGTAGTCATAAAGTGCGATATTGCGAACTTTTACGACAGGCTCAATCTCCATCGACTAGAGTCCACCCTGTTGACTACCAACGCTGAGCCCAAAGCAGTAGGGGCACTCAATGGTCTCCTGCTTTATTGGGCGAAAAAAGACTCGTATGGCCTGCCTGTTGGATCGAATGCCAGTAGGATTCTAGCCGAGGCGGCGCTGATTGAAATCGACCGATACTTGGTGTCGCTCGGCGTGGACTTTATTCGTTTTGTTGATGACTATCAGTTTTTTGCGCCAGACATGTCGAAGGCCCAGTTCTGGCTCTACAAAATGATGGATCGTCTAGCCCAGGAAGGCCTCGGTCTCAATGCGTACAAGACGAGAGTTTTCGAATCAAAGAGTGTAGGTTACATACGAACCGCGGCCGACGACGTTGCAGGAGGCTTGGTCAAGTTCAAACCAGTAAGACCTGTCCAAATCGGTCCAAACGGCGGCGACCCTGATGGGCGAGGGTTCTATCTCAGAATACCCAGACGATTCATTTTGCCTGATACCGGCGAGAACACTACACGGCCGCGACATGCAGCCGAGATCTGCGCCGGCCTTCTCATGAAGACCGTTGTCGAATTGCCGGAGTTTCGTGAGCTAACCAGCTCACTTCTGACGTTTGGCGAGTTCAGCGTCCTAACAATGTTGCCGAACATACTAAGAAAGCACCCACCGTATATCGACTACGCTATGGGAATGCTTGCTCACTTTAAGGATTCCGTACCAGCTCCGATTCGTGACAATCTTTCTCTCGAATTGGGAGACTTCTTGTGTTCGCCGCAAGTCGAAATGCCGGAGTGGCATAAAATCAAGATCGTAGGACTTCTTGGCGTTTCGCAGTACGCAAACCGAGACGCACTGTTGACGCTACTTCGAAACATGCCGCGGCACTATGGTGCAGCGCTGGGACGTGCCGTACTTGATTCGCTTGGAAACTTCGCGTCACGTGGTGATGCGCTTGAAATCAAGGAACTCTTTGAACGGTCGGATCCTGCCGAGCGAAGAGCGATTCTTCGTATCCTCAATAAGGTCCTTCCCGATGACGAAAAGCGAGCATGGTGCAAGTACGCCGGTCAACAATGCCGCGATGATCCATTCGCTGTGCATTTTGTGAGGCCGTACAAGGCCAAGTCCTCTTAAGATGTGGGCGTCCTTTTCGCGCGCGTCTCGGCTCCTCGTTCGCCGAGATGCACCGGTGGCAGCAGGTCGACGCAGTACAACAAAATGTCGCCGGTCTGTGCCACTAAATTCGTGAAGCCCCCCCACGCCGGTATCGTGTTGTCCGCGTGGCAGAACCAGAACATCAATCGGCGATGTGTATAGCCGTTTGTCGAAGAAAGGTGCATATGCAATTGAGAGCTTTCCGTGTCGAGATGTTCAAGGGCGTTGTTGATTCAGGATGGATTGACATCGAAAGGTTAACCGCGATCGTTGGAAAAAATGAGTCCGGGAAAACTACGATACTCAAAGCATTGCATAAGCTAAATCCATTTGAACCAGAACCGTACGTCATGGCACGCGAGTGGCCACGCGGTCATCGTCGTGAACGAAACAGTTCGCAGATCGTTTGCACTGCGCGCTTTGAGCTTGCGGAAGCGGAGATCGAGGACCTGCGCCAAATTACAGACCAGCAGGTTGATTTCAAGTCAACCGTAGACGTGACTAGAGACTACGCGGGTCGTCTAGAGACGTGTTTTGCTGAAGGCGTGTTTCCGGACAGGGTGCACCCGAACCAGGTCGACACGACTTGCGAATCCCTGCCAGAGATCGCTTCTGGAGCGCTCGGTCACACGTTTTCTGAGCGCGCCGCCACACTGCAAGAAGACGCACGTCGCCTGGCGCGCGAAGGTCGTTTTAGCGACCTTCCAGCCTTGCCTAACGATCATCAGACTGCACTTCAAACCTTGATACAAGGAAGCCCTCAGGAGCAAGCAGACCAACAAACCTATATCCAGCAATACGTGTCGAAGCTCGCGGAAGTCGTCCGTGTGCTGACGAACTCGCCTTCGATTCAGCGTCAAGCTCATGAGTACGTTGTTCAACGTCTGCCGACGTTCATCTACATGGATGATTTTAAGGCGTTCGTAGGCACCGCGATGCTGAACGAGGTGAAAGCGCGCCGAGATCAGAGGACAGAAACGCAAGCCGATCGCACCTTCCAGATGATCCTGGCGTTGTCGGCGCTCAACCTGGACGAGTTATGCAGCCAAGAAGAGCAAAACGACCGCGAGCAACGCCAGTACGATTTGGACGACGGAGCTAAGACACTCACAAATCTAATTCGAGAGCGCCTCAAGCAACGTCAGTACCAGGTTGAGTTTCGCGCCGATGGGAAGCAGTTCTTCACGATGGTTACGGACAATATGAATGAGGCTCTCATTCGACTCGAAGAGCGATCCAAGGGTTTCCAATGGTTCTTTTCGTTCGACCTAATGTTCATGCATGAGAGCAAGGGAACGTTTAAGGACTGCGTGATTCTGCTTGATGAGCCTGGGCTACATCTGCATCCAGGGGCTCAGAAAGATCTCCTCGATCGATTCGAGGAGTACGCCGCTGGCAACACACTCGTCTACACCACACACTTGCCATTCATGATCGATCTCAGGCATCCCGATCGACTGCGCGTTATCAGCGAGACTCCAAATGGAGCAGTCGTCACGAACGACCTAACGCAGTCACAGCCGGACGCGAAATTGACACTTCAGGCTGCAATGGGGATGTCTATCTCGCAGAGCTATCTCGTAGCGCAACGAAACCTGGTCGTGGAGGGCGTCGATGACTATTGGATCCTCTCAGAGCTTTCCAATATCCTGATCCGTTCCGGCGGGGCCGGGCTACCAGAGGATGTGCTCGTTACTCCGGCCGGCGGCGCTTCCGAAGCAGCCTACATCGCCACATTTATGACCGGCCAGATGCTCGATGTAGTAGTGTTGCTGGACACGGACCAGGCCGGTGACAACGCTCGTGACGCACTCGTAAAAAGGTGGTTGACCCGCTATAATGGCAAGGACACGCAAGTGTTGAGCTTAGGCGCCGTAATCGGTGCGGCCAGCGAGTGCTCGATCGAAGACCTCATCCCGGAAAATTTCTATCTTGATCTCGCTATGCACGTTTACGCCAGAAAGCTCGCTGGAAGAACACTCACGCTTCGTCCAGGATCGCAGCTGTGCAAGCGTGTAGAACGCGGATTCGCAGAACTTGGAATTGCTTTCAACAAGGGGTCCGTCGCGAAAGACCTTCGAACTGCACTTACTCGAATGAAGGATTCCTCAGAGTTGCCGGCGGGCATGAAGGAGACAGCGGAGAAGGTGATCGGTGCAATTCGAGGCGCGTTTGATTCGTTAGGTCGCGCATCGGCAGCGCCCGTATGACCTAACTTGAAGTCGTGCACATCACGAACCCGTACATGGTTCCCTCAGCGGTTGAGTCCATGTAGTCTAATCGTACCACGATGGCACCCGAAGAACGAACTCCTCGGCAGGAAGTGATCGCGCTCATTCTCGCAGCCGACTCACCGCATCAACTCTACCCGATTCTGGCGGAAAATTCCATTGCTAGAGACCCGGCACTTGTCGAGGAACTCGCCCTGATGGCCTCAGATCTGGATCGCTTCGGTCAAGCTGGTGCAGCCGAGCGTCTTCGGAATGTTGCGCGGGTAATACGTGCGATCTTCGAGAGACTGGATGAGCTCGGGCGAGTTGCGTCTCGTGAGAAGTTGCTCGTACTTCTCCGAGACTCTACGATAGCATGGTCGCCTAGCTTCTACAGCTTGGCTGAAACGCTCGCCCGTGAGGCGGACGCGACCGACTCTGAACATGCTCGCCTCCTCAGGCGAGGGATAGAAATTTGGCAGGAGATGCTGACGGGCACGGAAGCCCTGAATCACTTGGGTCGCAATCCCCAAATGGCGGACGAGATTATTAGGACGACTGATATTCTTCGGGATCCGTTGTTTCATGAATTCGTTCTTTTGCTTGCCCGCAACAACGTTAGCGATCCACGTGTAGCCGAAGGGTATCGCCGCATAATTGCTGGACTAGCAGAGTCATGCCGGATTATTGCGGAGGTGGATGCGCGGAGCGGCATCCAACCCATCACTTTCGACGAGGCTGGCGCATGGCATATGTTTGGTGTCTCCCCTGCGCTCCTTGAGGTGATGCGAGTGGCAGCGACGGTAGCGGCTGATGGGCGCGCGCCATTGCCCGACGTGCTATCGCGTCTTGTTGCACTGGCTACCAAGGCTCCCAGCGATCTAATGCGCGTCATGCTGTCTATGTCGTTCCTGGAGAATGCGTGCAGGATGAAGCCGGGGGCAGCACCTGTGTTCCTCGCAGAGATGCGGCGCGTGGTGGGAGCTGATATCGAGTATCCTGACCGGCAACGGGCGACGAATGTATTGCACTATGCAATGAGCTTACTGCAGCGTTGGCGCGCGATGCCGAATGGCGCGGATGTGTTGGCAGACGCGGAGCGACTTGTTGCCGCTGTGATTCCTGAGGTAGATCCTCGTCGCGGCCCGCGTTTGGCGCGGGATCTCCACTGGAACCGTGGACAGTTGCTGCAGAATCTAGGCGAGTGGGATCCCAGTAGGTTTGGTGATGCAGTGTCCGAGTTCCGAATCGCGCTCGAAACGCCCCCTCGTCTACAGCACGAGCACGTACCTAAGGCTCTGATTATGTCAGACCTCGCTAACGCCCTACAGCAGTATCACCTCCAGCACGGCACAGTTTCGCGTGAGGTTGAGGATGAACGTCATGGACTCTACACGCAGGCGCTGCAGTTGCTCGACGCGAAAGCGGAGCCGCTGCGTCGTTCCACTGTTCTCGGAAACGTCTCGATCTTCCTTAACGAGCGGTCGGGGGGCGATCTCGGCCTCAACCAAGAACAGGCGCTCGAGTACATCCTTGAGTCAATACGACTTGTCGGCGCACTTGGTGAGAACGACAACCGGGCCGTCCGCTCGCGTCTTGCTGGTCTTGAGCGCACACGTGGCAACATTCTATACTCCCGGCTCTACGGGGACCCGTACGAAATGGCGGAGGCCGCGATCGCCGCATACGACATCGCGCTTGCTTACTGCGACGATAGTGAACATTGGTTGCGTGGCACCATTCAGTTTAATCGCGCAAACGCGTACGCACGTCTGGCCGGCCGTGACGCCGTGCACGCGCAAACAGCGTACTACGCGTACGCGGAGGCCCACTCATTGCTGCAGGACGACCGAATCACAGCTGCACGAGCTTTGGCAGCGCAAGCGTCGATAATGGGCTCCAGCGGATCACCGCGATCCGAGGCGATAGACCAGCTTCGTCAAGCGATCGCGGAAATCCGGCGCTTTGGAAGTGTAGCGATGGCGGCGCGCTTGATCGTTCAACTTGGCGTCTGGCTCGTTACCGACGCCGACACGCCCGAGCAGTTTCTGGCCGCAGCCACGACGCTTGGCGAGGCTGTTGATGCACACGTAGGATGTGGAGATCTTGCAGGCGCGGCCGATGCCGCTCTGGTCGCTTCCCATGCACTCTTCTCGGCGGGCAGAGCTACCGAGGCCGTGAGCGAAGCGCGCCGCAGTGTCTCGTTATCAGAAACGGTATGGCGTGACGCTGTATCTGTTGAAGATCGTGCCGAAGCGGGGGAGGTTTGGTCATCGGCAAATGCGCAATTGTTGTGGTGCCTGAGCAGCCTCGGGCCAATAGGGGCCAGCGAGAGTTGGGCCCTCTCGGATCAAAGTAAGTCGCCGGAGCTCAGCGCCCGTATTCAGCAGTTGCCCCAGTCTTTGTCTACGCTTGACCTCGCCCACGCCGGGTTCGAGTCAGGGCAACGAAAGCTAGTCGCTCAGCGATTTCGTTTGCAGCGCGATGGTGTTGCACCGCATTACTCGCTTTCCGGTGCAATTGGTGCTCTTCGAGAGGATTCCGCGGATGCCGAAGAGCTAGTGTCGCTCGTGGGGCGACGGCGGCGTTCCGTGACTGCCGCGCAGGAGCTGGATGAGCTAGTTCGAAACGATCCGTCGGTGGTTGTCATTGATATCTCGGTCGCAGCGTCGGGTTCTGTCCTTCTTGTTGTGGACTCCGACGGCACACAGGTGCGTCGTGCTCCAATGACCCGCGGAATGCTGGTGAGGGCCTCGGCAAGCTGGCAGTCTGCCTATCGGAGTAGAGGCGCACAGCCAGCTCTCTGGCACAAGGCACTCGAAGACTTTTTGGTCTTTGTCGGCGAGCATTTGCTCCGCCATGCAATTGAGCCGATGTCGCGGGAGCGTCTATCTGGAGCAATAGTTGTAATAATCCCGGGTCTCCTCTTCGGCGTACCCTTGCATGCGTGTGCGATTGACGGGGCGCGATTGTGCGACTTGTCGCATGGCATAGCGTACGCGGCAACGATACGAGGCCTGTCTTTAGGCTCTGCCGCACCTCGTCGGTCTCTTTGTATTCTGTCCGACAATGCGACTGGGGGGAAGCAGCTAAAGTTTCCTCCACGGGAGGTTGCTGAAGTCTCGCGCGCTCTCGTAGCGGCCGGCGTGCATGTCACGGTGATTGCGCAGCGCGGTGTCGATGTGGGATCCGGAGTCTTTTTGTCAGATCCACTAGCTCGGGAGGTGAATGTGCTGGAACAACGACCAACGCCGGAGCGTGTTCTCCAGTTGCTGCGCTCATCTGACCACGTCTTCTACACTGGCCACGGCGTCGGAGGAGATCAGCATGGTCTCGCGCTGACAGACGAACTCGGAAATGAGGCCCTCTTGTCCACGCTGGAACTCTTTGGTGCAGACGGCGTGCGCGGTAAGAAGGTCGTGCTGAGCGCGTGCGAGACGGCCCACGAGCCTGTACTTGCCTCTGCTGAGCCAATGAGCATCGCGGCGTCGTTGCTTCAACTAGGGGCGGGATTCGTCTTGGCGAGCGCATGGGTGGCACTCGATCGCGTCGCGGTTGAGTTGTGCACAACGTTCCATGAACATTGGGCTCAAAACGGATGGAAGCCAGTGGAAGCCTTCGCGAGTGCCCTCAGGGCGGTGCGCTCACTATCCAATCTTACACTGTCAGAATGGGCGACGTTCCTGCCCTTTGTTGGTGTCGACGATTCTGCCGTATAAATGTCGGCTGGGTAATGTCGCTCTACGGATTATCGCAGAAGGCCGTGGCACACTTGTGCCACGGCCAGGCCAAGGAGGGCCGATCCAGCCGGATTCAGGCGGATCGCCGGGTGACTCAAATCCTGAGAACTATTGCAAAGCCGCGATACCCTTGGTAGCGTGGATTAGCCCTCATGGGGTTCGAGTCCCCCCATTCGCACGAACGATTTTCGCCCCTTAGGTCACCTCGGCCAAGGGGCGAAAGCCTTTTCGGGGTACCAACCATGGGCCGTCGCAGCGCACGAGATTCCGCGTCGGTGACTGGAAGTACCCCACCGGTGGCGCTCGAGTTGCCGGCATGGGTGCCGGCGGCTGCGCGGGTCCTGCTCGCGGACGTGTCCGAGTGGAGCATGTCAGGCAAGGCGTATGTCGGACGGCGCGCGGTCGCGCGGTTCGTCTGGATGCGCGATGGCCAGCTCGGGC
>Ga0070717_10001397_pt1 | contig 16635 bp, 18 predicted proteins | sample LARL113metaG_FD_71366 | JGI IMG/M metagenome (GOLD analysis project Ga0070717, IMG submission 71366) | Corn, switchgrass and miscanthus rhizosphere microbial communities from Kellogg Biological Station, Michigan, USA - LAR L11-3 metaG | ecosystem: Host-associated > Plants > Roots > Rhizosphere ... | reverse complement strand
TGGCTGTCTAATCAGTTGCCAAGCAGCGCCGGGAATTCGCGATGGCAGTTCGCCTGTTCGGAACGCAGCTTCTCACTGTGCGGATTGATCTGGATACCTGATCTTCTGAAAGTTTGTGCAGGTATGTATGACTAGGGATGACATTCGGCTTCTATATGAGTACGACCGGTGGGCGAATCGCAGGGTGTTGAAGGCAGCCTCAACGCTCAGCGATGAGCAGTTTACCCGAGCTATGAACGGCAGCTTTCATTGCGTGCGAGACACGCTCCTGCACATCTTGGGGGCGAGTGGATTTGGCTCGCTTATTGGGGAAACCCGCCCGATAGTCCCGCATCGCTATCAGAATTGAGAGCGAAACGCGACGCCTCTTCAGTCCTGAGGCGTTTCCCAACGTCGATGCTCTGCAATCGAAGTTGATAGAAGTCGAGTTGGAGCAGTCCGAGTTCGTAAATCGGGTGAACAATAAGAGCTTGGCGAGAATGCTCCCCTTTAGTGGAACGCGGCTCACGTTGATGCACCTGATGCAGCACGTCGTCAACCACTCCACCTATCATCGAGGTCAAGTGGCGCTCACGATGCGGCAGCTTGGTGCTGAGCCGCTGGCGACGGATTTCCACGTATTTCTTCTGGAACATCTCGGCGAGTCGGCGACTGCACAATAAACACGAGCCTGCCGTCTTACTCTCAGCCGGGGATGAGGAAGTGGGAAGCCCAGTTAAGTTGAAGACCGTCCTTCACGGAGTTGCCGCAATTTGTTTCCTTGCCCTTTGTGCGTTAGCTCCTCTGCCAGCCCCGATCCTCGCACAAGCACCGACATTTCGAGTGCAATCTTCTCTGGTGCTGGTCGATGTCTTCACTAAGGATCGCAAGAGTGGGCTGCCGATACAAGGCTTCCAGAAGGAAGACTTTCGCCTTTTTGACAATCGGCGCGAAGTCCCGATCACCACATTCGACGCCGGGGCGCGGTACGACACACGACCCATCACTCTTTGGCTTGTCGTGATCTGTAACGAAAGCGGACTGCCAAAACTTGGTGCCTCGGCAGAATTTCTCGGACAGGAATCACTCTTTCGACCCGCTCTCAACCATCTGGAAACCCATGACAGCGTCGGAGTTGCCCATTGGTGCGACAACGGTGACACCCAACTGGATTTACTGCCTACAGAAGACCGCGATAAAGCCATCCGAGCATTGGCTGAAACGCTCAAGCCTATTCCTTTCGAAGGAGGTACTTCCGCCAGTGATGAGGCTGGCGAACAGGCTTTCCGCAAAATAATTCGGCTCATCATCCGAGATGCTTATCGGAGAAATCCGAAGCCGCTACCGGTGATTGTGTTTCTGCATGGTGATCACACAGGACAGCCGCATGGCGAACTGAACAAGCTGGTAGACGATTTTCTGGAAACGTCTGGTGTTGTCTTCGGCATAAGGGACTATCGTTCTCCAAACATGCGCTTCTTAATAGGCGAGCAGGCGAAAATCATGCACTACATGGCTAAACACACGGGCGGCGAGTATTTTTCCGTCCCTCCCCCAGAGTACGAAAAAGCACTGGACATGATCCTGATGCAATTGCACTTTCGCTATGAACTCGGGTTTATTCCTCCCGCCATCGATGGCAAGCGCCACGAGCTTAGAGTCGAGTTGACGAAAAAAGCGGCAGCGGAACACAAGGGGCTTCGCCTGAGATATCGCCCAGAGTACATTCCTGTTCGGGAGGAACCAGAGTGGGCACATTGATCTTTCTCTGGTACTGCTGTCGTCCTGTTCCGAATGAAAGGACGGGTTTGCCTGCTAGCTTCTCAATAGGACGACTTTGCAAGGGAATGCCGCGCCACTTGCGCACTGAGTTGGGCAACCCGCAACGACTCTGGGCTGCTCAGGTAACTATGCCGCCTCAGCGCCCACGCTGCAATGTGCGCCTTCGGAATCGACAAACTGCGCCAGCACCCCGCCGAAATCCTGCTTCTTTGGCGGCATGCTGAAGAGCACGCCCTTGGCACTCATGTCCCGGTAGAAAGCCTCGACATCGGCGACAGTGAAACCCAGTTCGACTTTTCCCGCTGGATTCTTGTCGGAAGCCGGGTGCAGCGCGAGAGTGGTTTCGCCCGTCACAAACTCGCTCCAGCCGGGCGATTCGAACTTCACTTTCAGACCGAGGACATCACGGTAGAACTTCACCGCTTTATCCATGTCGGCGACAAACTTGATCACGTATCTCAGTTATGTTGATTGCATTCGCCCTCTAGTCAATGCCTAACTGCCGAAATGCCCGAACACGTGCCACATTGCCGTGGCGGACATGAGCGACAGGATACACGAGGACTGTGAGTGGACAGGAAATAGGATTTACAAAGTGGAGGAGCCTTCCCTCTGCAACTCCAAGAGGATTCGTATCCCCCGATAAAAGTTCTCCTTGCGGTAGGCTGTTTCCCAGCGATCCAAGACCGAGCGCAATTCACCCTCTGCGTTTCGAATCGCAACTCTTGCCCTCGGTCTCCTGATCCGCAGACGTTTGACGGAACGGAAACTGTCGGCAATCTCCGGCTCGATCCGCTTGCGCGAACCCCGCGCGTTTTTTATCCAGCGAGGCGGAATATTAGCCCAGAACTTAAGGTAGCCACGAACAACCGAACCCGCGCTTGACGTAAACAGCCTTGCTTCTCTCGGCATCCGTAACCCTCCGATGTAACCACGCTCATAAATGAAGCCTCTAAAATCGCCGCAACTGACCGACGTACCTGCGCGACTCGTTTGGGGGGCCGAAGGTCGGTCAGCATTATCCCGCTCTGGTGCCGTCCGGCACAGGTATCGGGCATCGCCAACACCGGAGTAATCCCGTCCAAATGGCCGATGTCGAAAAGCATGCCTTCGGACACCATTCCTGCCATTTGTCTTGGCGGAAGATTCACGACAAATAACGCCTGCTTGCCTTCGATTTCCCGTGGAGTTGCACGCTCGCGTTTCATTCCAGCCAAAACAGTGCGCCAGTGGTCCCGAAGTTGACGCGGAGTGCGACCAGCTTTTCCGAATTGGAAACATCGCTCACGGATTCGATTGTGCCAACTCTAATGTCGATCTGGTTCAGAAGTGCGGGCGAAATCGTAGGCTTCGCTTTAGCGGGTGTCACTCAGCAATTTTACTCGGCATGCGGCAAACCACGTCCGGCAGGAAAAAACGAAATTAGGGTCAAACGTTAAAGTGTCGGGGAAGGAAAAATTTTTCCCCGCATATCCCAACCCCCGAAAAAATCGACCCAAATTCACAATAGGCAAGCCTGCCATGAGATGAGGGCCAGTGCGACAGCGGGTCAGGGTGGCAACACTGTTCAGGCATAATGGCTGTTCAACTATGCTGTTGACGATCACTAATACGATGCCACCCGCGACAGATTTGGGATACCTGCTTCACAAGAACCCTAGTCGGGTGCAGTCGTTCGAGCTATCGTTCGGTAAAGGCCACGTCTTCTACCCCGAAGCGACAGAAAATCGTTGTACGGCTGCGCTCTTGCTGGATGTTGACCCGGTGGGACTCGTTCGCACTCGGCGCGGGCCTGCTGGCGAAGGCGGCTTGCTAGATCAGTATGTCAACGACCGTCCATATGTCGCGTCCTCGTTCATGAGTGTCGCAATTGCTCGGGTCTTCGCTTCGGCGCTCGCGGGCAACAGTAAAGGTAAGCCGGATATCGTCAAGATGCCGCTGCCGTTAACTGCGCGAATCGCGGTGCTGCCGTGCCGAGGTGGAGAGGAGTTCTTGCGCCGACTGTTTGAGCCGCTTGGCTATCGGATCACGCTGGAGCACCACGCGCTGGACGAGCAATTTCCCGAGTGGGGTGAAGGCCCGTACTACACAGTCGAGCTATCGAACGAGATCACGCTCCAGAATTTGCTAACGCACCTTTACGTCCTGATTCCGGTACTCGACGCAGACAAGCACTATTGGGTGGGAAAGGACGAGATCGAGAAGCTGCTCCGGCGTGGAGAAGGGTGGTTGCAGTCGCATCCAGAACGCGAGGCAATCGTAAACCGCTACCTTCGCGGTCAGCGGAAGCTCACGCGGGAGGCTCTGGCGCGGCTCAGGGAAGAGGAGTCTAGCGATCCCGACGAGGAGCAAGAGAAGAAGGAGGAACAAGAACTCGCGATTGAAGCTCCTATCCGGCTAAACGATGTCCGCCTCCAGCGGGTCTTGTCGGAACTGAAAGCGAGCGGTGCCAAGCGCATTCTTGATCTCGGTTGTGGCGAGGGCAAGCTGATGCGGGAACTCCTGAAGGACTTCTGCATCTGATCTGATGTGAACGATCCGCTTGTCTGTTTCGGTTGCGGTAACCCACCTAGCGATGTCTGAATTCTTGTACCTTCTTGTACCAAGGCTTGATGAATTTCGATTCTCTTTCGTTTAACCTGAGACTTTGCGCCTCTCGACTACTCAGGATAAAAATGCCCTCACCCGGTGATGCTACGAATCCGTACTTCTGAATTTGTCTTTCAGTGACCTGATTCGCTCCGGTAACAATTCCTTGGACTATGTCGGCGACACTGATCAGAGGATCCCCGCCGCGCTGTATTTTGGACAGAATGGATTGGAGTAATCCATGATTGTCGTCTTCGTCAGTTATGAGCCTAATATAGTTCTGAGATCCATCGAAGAGTTGCTGGTTGGGAATACGGGCGTATGAGGTCTCTGCGTCCGTGCCTCGCAAAATCGAATTCAAAGTCTCGCTATCTAGGAAAACCCTCCGGTCTCGTGACCGCAATCTTAGCATCAACGTTCTCGGCGCTTCCTTTGATGAGCATCGTTATCGCGTTGTGCTGACCTTGGGCACTTTGAAAGAGTTTTACGTTCTCAAAGTTAACTACGGCGGATACGGCAGCCGCAGCCTTTATGTGCTGCCGAACCTTGTCAGCATAGGTTGCAGTGAGATAGTAATTGGTTGTTATGAAGTTGACCACTCCAGTCGGTGTCGCGAGCAACAAACCCCTGTGGAAGAAAAAATAGAAGTAGTCCATCCTCCTTTGGTGATATCGCTTGCCAAACTTTGTTCGTAGCACTTCTCGGAAGATGTCCTTGTTACCGCTCTGGCCAACGTAAGGCGGATTCCCAAGGATCACATGAAAACCATGGTGTTTATGAAAGACCTCCGAGAAAAATATTTCAAAATCTCCTGCCAAGATGCCGATGCTGGTGTTGTTGCTGGTGCGATGGATGATGATGCGCATCCGGCTTCCGTCACGTTGATCCGGAGATGAACACGACCGCACTCAGGAACGCATACAGATTATGAGCGAGCGAACGTGAGAAGTGGTTGGATGTCGCCATTATCCGCTGCTCTGATCACTTCCAAATACTGATTGCGTGCTTCGCCTTCTTTGACCAGATTGGCGGAGCCCCAACTGAATGCAGGACGGTCAAGCTTTGTTACGAGTACATCCGCGATAAGGCGAGCATGCCTGCCGTTTCCGTTCGGAAACGGGTGAATGAGCACAAGCCGATGATGGAACCGAACGGCTATTTCGTCGGGGGAGTATGTGCTGTTCTCAATCCAATAGCGAACGTCACCGAACAAAGCCATGAGTCTCTCTCGAATTTCATGGACGGGAACTCCGATGTTTTTTTCGGTGCGGCGATACTCGCCCGCCCACTTCCATGTTTGGTCGAACATCCTCCCATGCAGCTTGCGGATGTATTCGTCGGAGGCCATATCAACCGGGCTCGTGCGGTCTGCGTTAGCCCACTCGCTCCCAAACAGGATGTTCTCCCGCTCCCACTCGTTGAGTTCCTCCTTCGTCGCGAGGCTAGGAATGAGGTCTGCAAGCTCTTCCGGCGAGAGGGGTGTATTGCCGTCGCTGGTTGTTGCGAGTGTCGTCATTTCTTCCCGTTGCGCCTCAGAATGCGTCTCGTTTCTTCATCAATCTTCTCCTGCAGTCCTCCAACGGCTTGGTCTTCCAATGCCATGCTGTGCTCCACGGCGCGGACGTTTTCAGCGGCTTTGGTTCTCGCACGCTCTTCCGCAAGCTCCTGAATGCTTCCGCTCTTTGGCACGAGGGCATAGACAAGCTGACACCCAAGGGCGTCCGCCGCATCGCGAAGACTTCCCAAGGTGATTCGGTAGTCAGCCTCAGACTTCTCCAGATAGTTCACCAGCGGCATGCTCTTGTGGAGGCGTTGAGATAGCTGCCGCAAGGGGGCTCCGGTCGCCTCACGAATCGCGCGAATCCAGCCCTTTTGCGGACGCGGGGAGTTCTTGGCAGCCAGAAATGGCTCTATTGCTCGCTCAAGCTGTCTCAGACGTAACCTTTTGAATTCAGGCTTCATAGCTGGCAACACCCCTCGTCGAATTCAGGTCTAACTGAATTATTCTAGCATTAAAGTCAGTTATAACTGAAATAATGATCAACACTATTTCAGCTTTAGCTGAACTTCCTACGCTTATCTTGCAGGAATAATTGAAATCATGCGACTGCAGACTCATCGACACCGGGCGATGTCCAGCCATCGCTTCATGTGAGCGGCTATCAGGTGGTCGCGAATTTCGTTTCGTGCGTTCATTTTGGGCTCCAAATTCTGGGGCGCTGCGACCAATCCTTCCTTTTCTAGGATTGTGCCGAAATTGCGGGACGCGATTGTCGAAAACAAACGACTTAGCGTTCGCATTGCCCAAGATTTTCTTGTCTAACATTGGCCGGGAAAGTCGCGGAATTTGCTCGGAGTGTCGATGGAATGGTGCCGGAACGTATGAGTCGTGCCTCAACGAGGGATTTGCGGACAGCAGATAGCTTTTACTGCATCCGTTCTTGCCATATCGAACTGAATTTTTCCGGCTTGTTTGGAAATCCGGAATTACGGATGGGCGTGTACGGCGGGGTAGAATCAGGCAGGTGGTAGACGATCTGAAAACATTTTCCCAATGACGGTGCGATTAAAACCAAGTAGGGCGAGCCGTACACTAAAAAAGCAGAGTCTATCGGATTCTAGCGATTCATTAGATTCATAGAACCTGTAAGTCAATCCACCCGCGTACACACGGTGTACACACCATGTACACGGGGGTAACAATTTTAGCCGCTAGTGCTTTTCCCATGAACATCGGCAAAACTTCAGGTGAGTCACAATTCCTTGATCCATAGCCCGCTTTGCGCCCGCATTACGAAAATCCCAATTTTTTCGGCAAACTAAAATACCGCCTTGACTGTCCTTCCGTAACCTCCTCTAATCTATGCTCCCGTGCCATAGTCAGCTTGGCTAGTCGCGTGAATCGCGCGGCCTAAATCCAAGACCCACCGCCTGCGGCACCCGCAAATGCCGCGCGGAATAAGGAATCTCAAATGCTGCAACCCGCAGATAACTCTCAGAAAGCACAGCTTTCCACACCTCCAAACTTTGCTCCAGTCAAGACTGTGACCGCTCCAGTAGAGCAGGCCACAATCGGCCGCTCGCTTGTGATTAAAGGCGAAGTCACCGGCTCAGAGTCGTTGTATATCGATGGCAAAATCGAGGGCACTGTTAACCTGGCCGACAATCGTGTGACCATCGGACGCAACGGGGTGGTGCACGCCAACATCACCGCCCGGGAAGTGGTGATCATGGGCAAAGTGCAGGGTAACCTGCAGTGCAGCGACCGCGTGGATATTCGCAGCGAAGGATCGCTGACAGGAGACGTGATCACGCAGCGCATCAGCGTTGAAGATGGCGCTGTGTTGAAGGGCGGCGTGGAAGTGCGCTCTTCGGAGCAGAAGAGTCAGAAGCCGCAATCGCAGGGACAATTGAAGCCCGCTGAAACCAAACCGGCCGAGCAGCCGAAAACTGCGGCTGCAGCAGCGGGCCGGGTTTAAGCAGTGGGGCAGGCGCCGGACGGCCGAGGCCGGCCGTCCCCACATAACCAATCTCAGGGCATGCGTTCGAGCGTGCCCTATTTCTTTTCTTCCGGTTTCAAATCGAGCGACGCCGAGTTCATGCAAAAACGCAAGCCGCTGGGGGCAGGCCCATCCGGAAACACGTGTCCCAGATGCGCGTCGCAGCGGGCGCAGCGAACTTCGGTGCGCGTCATGCCGTAACTCTGATCGGTCTCAGTGACAACGGCATTCTTACCCGCTGGCTCAGAAAAACTCGGCCAGCCGGTACCTGAGTCGAATTTCATCTCTGAGCTGAATAATGGCTGCCCACAGCAGACGCAGGTATAGGTTCCAGGGTCTTTCGTCTTCCAGTATTTTCCCGTGAAGGCTGGCTCGGTTCCGGCATGGCGGGTTACTTGATATTGCTCTGGGGAGAGTTGATTGCGCCATTCTTCGTCAGTCTTGGTTAGTTTATCTGCCAGTTTATCTGCCATTAGAGTTCTCCGAAATTAACATAGATTTGATGCCGAGGCAGTGCACTTTGTTTCAGCGTGGTTCCCCTTGCAACGAGCTGCGTTTGCGTGCCGCTTTGCCGCCAAAGCTTCAAATCTCAATGATCATGTCTTCTAATCTTGTCGCATATTTGTTCATGATCTCGCCTTTGTCCTCGCGGACAATCACAGTATCCGAGTGGCGGAAGCCGCCCCAGTTGGGATCGTAGACACCAGGCTCGCAACTGAAGGTCATGCCTCCTTTGAGAACTGTCTTGTCGCCTTCGGCAATCCAGGGCGATTCGTGGCCGTCGAGGCCGATGCCGTGACCGGTGCGGTGTTTGAGGAACTTCTCGAATCCGGCTTTGCGAATCTGGTCGAGGCTCTTCTGGTCAACTTCCTGGGCGATGGCTCCTTCTTTCAGATTTTCAATCCCCGTGTCGTGGGCGGCGAGCATGGCATCGAACAGGCGCTTGGCGTAGTCGCTGGGCTTGCCGATGGAGAACGAGCGCTCGCACTCCACGTTGTAGCCTCCAACTTGAGCGCCAAAACTGAGGATGAGCGCATCGCCCTTTTTGAGTTGATCTTTGCTGGGGACCGCGTGAGGGAAAGCGGAACGCTTGCCAAAAGGAACAAGGCCGCCGAAGGGAGGTTCGATGCCGACTCCAACCACGTCGTTGAGTTCCTTTGACATCTTGTCGGCAACAGCGTCGGCTGTGGCTTTCAAGATCTGGTCCTCGGTGACGCTGCCGTTTTTCTCGATGAACTCGCGTCCAGCCTGCACGGTGAAATCCGCAAAGTACATGGCACGGCGCATGATGCGTAGTTCGTCTTCATCTTTAATCCAGCGCAGATTATTAATAATGTCTTCGGCATCGACGATGTGCGCCTTGGGCGCGCCTTCCTTCATGTGCCGCAAGCGGCTCGGCGTTGGTTCTTCAACGCCGATGCGACCGCTCCCCAATCCACGCTTGGCAATGCGCGCGAAGATCCAGCGCACACAGTTCACCGGACCGGGGTAATCGAAATAAGCTTCGTAATCTTTCACCCACCACAGTTTCACTTGATCAGCTTCAAGCCCTGGAATGAACAGCGCGGGTTCGCCTGACTCTGGAATGAGCGCAGCTAGCGGGCGTTCGGTCGAGAGGTGAAAATATCCGGTGGTATAGATAACGTTACTGGCATGCAGCAGGACCATGGCATTGAGCCGATGTTTCTTCATCTCTGCCTGCACTTGTTTGATCTTGCGCTGGTACCACGCAGGTTGAAGGCGGTCGTGCTCGCCCGTATTTGGCATCGCCATAGACATGCTCAACTGGCGGGCACTGCCAAGACTGCTGACGTTCGCGGTGAAGCCAAGCGCTGCGGCGCTTCCTAACGTGCGCAGGAACTGCCTTCGGTCTGCCATCAACCCCTCCTCGGGACTTCGTGGTGAAAACGGAGCGCACCATCTTAGCTTAAGGCGGTGAGTTGCGCCGCGTTGGACAAGAAAAGCTTGGCTTAATACACTTTTAGGGCTGCCTGTCGTGCGCAGCGTTTTTATGCGACTTGTCACTTTTGAAACTCCGGCCCGGCAATCGCGGATCGGCGCAATGACCGCAGATGACCGTGTGGTTGATCTGCATTCGGCTTGCGCGCTTTACCTTCGCGACGTGGAGAACGAAAGCGCGTTCTATCGTCTGGCCGATGCGCTGGTTCCTCCGGAGATACGGGCTTTGTTTGAGGGCGGCGACACCAGCCTGGAAGCTGCACATAAGGCCTTTGACTACGTGCTGCAGAAAAATGACAGTGCTGCTGGGCCGCGTGGCGAGACGATTTTTTATGCCGCCGACGAAATCACTCTGAAAGCGCCGATTATTCCGAAAAAGTTCTTTCACACCGCTGGCAATTTTCGCGAGCACCACGAGGAAGCGACCAAGGCAGGGTTTTCCCATCCGGTCATGCCTTGGATTGTTTTCTTCCAGAATGTCGATGCCATCGTTGGCCACGACGAGGCGGTAATCTACCCCGAGCATCTGACTAAGGAACTTGACTACGAATTGGAGTTGGCAGTCGTGCTGAAGAAAGGCGGCAAGCACTTCAGCCCGGAAGAGGCGAAGGATTTCGTCGGCGGGTACGTGATTTTCAATGACATCACCGCACGCGATATCCAGCGGCGTGAGATGAAATCGGGCGTGTTCAGCTTTTGCAAGGGAATCGACACGTTCTGCCCGCTTGGCCCGTGGATTGTAACCGCCGATGAAATTCCCGATGCGCACAATCTGGCAATGGAGCTGCGCGTGAACGGCGAGCCGCGACAGCGTTCGCATTCCAGCAAGATGTCGGTGAAAATTCCGGAGATTCTCTCGCATTACTCGCCGATGGGTTACAGCGCCGGCGATGTAGTTTCGACCGGCACGGTTTCCGGTGTGGCCGCGTTCAGCGGCGATCCCAAAGCCTGGTATCTGAAGGTTGGAGACCTCATGGAATGCGAGATCGAAAAGATTGGCATTCTGCGAAATCGCGTGATCTCGTGGGAAGAGGCCTACGGACATAAGCCTGCGGCGATGGCGACACAGGAAGCGCTGAAATAGTGTTTCTCCCTACTCGTGGTGGATTTTCGTTGATAATGACAACCAACTCCAAAATTTGGGTCAGTGAACTCAACGCACGGCCGGAGATTCGTTCCGCTTTTCCGCGGGCGACCGTGCGATTTTATGACACAACTCTCCGCGACGGCGAACAAACTGTTGGTGTCGTACTCTCCCCCCAGCAGAAGCTGGAAATCGCTCGCAAGCTGGATGAGCTTGGGGTAAGCCGCATTGAAGCAGGATTTCCGCGGGTTTCGCCTGAAGATGCTGAAGCAATCCAACTCATGCAGAGAGCCAACATAAAGGCTGAACTGTGGGGATTTTCGCGCGCAGTAAAGGGGGACATAGAGGGGCTTGTTCGTTTGGGGTTGCGTGCCTCGGTTATTGAAGCTCCCACCAGCGATATCAAACTGAAAGCTTATGGAATTTCGCGCGATGAAGTGCTGCGCAGGATCGGCGAGGCTGTCTCTTTCGCGAAAAAGAATGCAATCACTGTTGCCTTTTTTGCGGTTGATGGCACGCGTACGGAAATCGAGTTTCTCAAGAAAGTCTATCTGACCGCAGTCGACGCTGGTGCGACCGAGGTCGTAGTAGTCGACACCATTGGCGCATGCGGTCCGGAAGCTGCCGAATTCCTGGTTCGTGAGGTCTGCAGCTGGGTGGGCCCCAATACCCCGGTGCACTGGCACGGCCACAACGACTTTGGGATGGCGACAGCCTGCGCCGTTGCCGGCATTCGCGGTGGTGCATCGTGGATTCAAGGCACGATCAACGGAATGGGCGAGCGCGCCGGAAACGCGGATATCGGCGAGATCGCGCTTGCGCTGCGGTGCCTGTATGACGTGCCCGTCGCGCTCGATCTGAGCAAAGTCCGAGAAACATCAGCCGTGGTCAGCAGAGCGGCCGGGTATACGCTTGAAGCCTGGAAACCGCTGGTGGGGGACAACTTATTTATGCGCGAAAGTGGCGCAGTCGCCAGCCAGTTTCATACCCCCGAGGCAATCGAGCCGTATTCCTCGGAACTCGTCAATGCGCGGCGCAGCATCGTGCTGGGGAAAAAGAGCGGTCTGGACAGCATTGATTTGAAGGGTAAAGAACTTGGGCTGACCATCGCCCTGGAACAGCGCGCATCGGTTCTCGCAGAAGTGAAGAAGTGCGCGATCGCGAAACGAGGATTGCTGACTGACGACGAGTTCCGTCAAATAGTGACCACGCAACACGTCGCTGCCAGTTAATGATTCAGATGGGGCAGCACTTCCTCTCCGAATAATTTGGCTTGCTCAGTACGGCCGTCGCCCCAAATTTCCAGCATGATGTGTGTGCACCCGGCGGCGCGGTATTCCTGAATCCGCTCGATACATTCGCGTGGCGTGCCGGCAATGGGGCAAACCTTGCGCAAGATGCCATCAGTTACGGCCTTGGCTGCGGCTTTCCGGCCACCTTGTTCGACGGCATCAGCGATGGGACGCAACTCATCGAAACTTAGGCCCGCGCAATCGAGCAGTACGTCAGCCGATCCCTTAATGTTCTGAACTTTATTTGCCAGGTACATTGCCGCCTGCTCGCGAGCGCCTTCCTTTCCTTTCGCTGAATCGCGGGCGATGCTGCCCACAATCACCGAGCCAAGAATCAAGCTGGACTGATCCTTTCCGACCTTGCGCGCGCCCTCCTCCATGTTCTTGCGCGAATAACGGACAAACGCGGGTGTCGTGATGCTGGCCGTAAGCAGCCCATTTCCTATCGCTCCCGCCATTTTCTGCAGGACTGGGCCTGTGCCAGCTATGTAGACGGGGGGAATTGCGTGCGGAATATGCGCCTCAGACCTGAGTGCCGGAACACTCGCGGAAAAGACTTTTCCACGGTACTCGAAAGCCTCGCCTTTGAGCACGCCGCGCACAACTTCGATGCTTTCCTTCATGACCGTAGCCGGGCCGACCTTTTCGCCTTCCCCTTCGCCAATCTCCTTCATGAAGATCTTCGACGCTCCAAGCCCCAACAGGAACCGATCTCCTGCGATATCTTGCATGACGCGAGCTTCCATCGCGATTTGTACGGGATGACGTGTGTACGGCGAAATAATTCCCCAGCCGAGCTGAATGCGCCGCGTCTGCGAAGCAATCACAGCCAGAATGGCAGTTGACGAACGTGCTTCGAACCCATGCTTGCGCCACCAGGGATAAGCCTCAGCAATCCAGAACGCGTCAAAACCGGCGTGCTCACACGCCTTTGCCATTTCAATGGTTTCGTGTACTGGCTCCATGCTGAGTTGCAGCACGCCGACGTTGAAAGGAGTGGTCATGAGTTGGTCCTATCTCCTGTTTTGGAAGAATCAGCGAAGTGAGTAACTCTTTCCAAGAAAAGCGTTCTCAGTAGTCAGTTTCTAGTTCTCAGTTTTGGGCTAATCAGGATCCTTCCACGAATGCTCCAGGCCTTTGACCAATTCCCACAAAGCCTTGTTTAGCGGCGTGGGTACACCAGTTTTCTCGCCCCACTGCACGATTGCACCATTCATGAAGTCCACCTCGGTTTGGCGCCTGGCAAGGACATCCTGCAACATGCTCGCCCGATGCTTGCCGGGAGCATTTGCGCCTTTTTTCACTAGCTCTCGGGGATCGCCATGCAACGCGATTTTCAACTTGGCAGCAACGGTTTCGCCTTCGGCAATCAGCTCATTGAAGAGTCGGCCAGTCGGTTCAAAACGTGTTGCCGCGCCATGATGAAGGGACGTCAGCGCTCCCACGGGATTGGTAGCGGCGTTAAATATTAATTTCGTCCATTGTGCGCCTCGCGCATCTTTCAGCGGGATCGTGTTCATGCCCGCGCGTGTAATCAGGCCAGCGAGCTCTTCGACTTTTTGCATGGGTGTACTGGACGGTTCAAATGGGCCAATCCAGGTATCGCCTTTGATGTCGTATCCGATGTGGCCGGGTGCTATTGGATGACCTGCGGGGAACGTCGTTCCGCGAATTACATATTTCACGTGTTCGGCGATAATCTCTTCGTTTCCTACACCGTTCTGAACCGAGCAGACAGCGCTACTCTCATTGAAAATATGAGCCGTCTGGGAGATGGCGCTGGCAGTGTGGATAGCTTTTGTGGCAACGATTCCATAATCGCAGTGCGGCAAATCCTGTGGGTTGCTGCTTGCGTTCAGCCGTACTATGAATTCGACCGCTCCGGAGAGTCTCAGCCCATTCTTTCGCATCGCCTCCATGTGCTCTCTCCACACGTCGTAAGCCCAGACGTCCGCTTCGCCAGCCCTGGCCAGGTGCGCGGCAAAAAGGCTCCCCACAGCGCCACAACCAATGATGCAGATCTTCATACGGATTCGTAAAAGCGGTGATAAACACTAATCGGCGACTCGGGCCTTAGCCTCTTCTCCGGTAAAGAACTTCCATGCGACATCGGCCAGGCACTCACCCTCAGTTTTGCCAATCCGGTATGTGTCCTGCGTATAGAGGCAGACCTTCCCGTCTTTATCGACGACCTGCGGATGAAGCGAGAAGACCATGTTCTCTTCCAGCGGCACCTCACTCCTGGAGCCGATTGATGGGTGCTCGATCATGGTTGCCCCGATGCTGTGGCCTGAAAGATGTCCAAGTGCAAAGCCGTGTTTGGCAAACGTATCTGCGATCACGCAATGAACATCACTGGCCAATTCTCCGGCACGCATTAACTTACGTGCCGCCTCGAGCGCCTCAGGATACGCATCCGCCATGGCTTGAGTGCGCGCGCTGAGTTTGCCACAGATAAGCGGACGAGAAAACTCGACCCAATAGCCGCCTGCACCAGTGATTTCCAGCGAGTAGAGCAGAAGGTCATTTGCTGCAACCACACGGTGGCCTGGTACTTTGAAATATGCTTCGGCCTCGCCCTCGGTGCCGGACAGAAGAATGTTCATCATGCGCGGACCGGCGCCACGGGCAAAGAAGCGCTGCACGGCGGGCGCCATGATTTCGGCCTCGGTTCTGCCTGGCTCATAAGCGGCGACCAGAGACCAGAAGCCGTCGAGAATGATGTCCATCGCGTCGCGCACTTCGGCAAGTTCTTCTTGGCTTTTTACCGCGCGCGCCATATCGAATTGAAAATCGAAAGGAATCAGGTCAAATGGCCCGTGACAAAGCTCGCGATAGTCGCGAACCGCCATGATGAAGTTCATTCCATAGACAGCAACTCGCTTCCACCCACATTCGCGGCCACGCTCGCGGATCCATTGGCCGGGAATATCCGGCCAAATCTGATCTTTGACCCAGGGCTTGGCTTTGTCACCAATCCAGCGGGCCTCGCGAGGGAAGACCAGAGTCGGTTCGCCTTCGAGCGGAAGGAGGACGTAAACGTACCGATGCACAATCTCGAATCCTGAGGTGTATAAGACTGCTCCCTCGAAGCCCGCGTACTGATTGCCGCAGACGATCAGGGCGTCCAGACCTTGGCGCTCCATACGCGAGCGGATGTTTTTATAACGGCGGTCGATTTCGATTTGACTTGGCAATCAAATCCTCAAGGATTGCAAACCAGAAGTCTTGTCATTTCGATAGCAACGAAGAATGTGGAATGGCTTTTCAAACATTGCTCGCCTCGCTCGGAATGACCATGCCATACAAGATACACATAGCCTTATGAAACACAGCACAGTTCAGCCGCTGTCAGCGCGTAGATTTTCGTAATATCCACCAGCGTTTGAACCCTGACCTTTTCGCCTTCAGCATCGCGTGGACCGCTGGAAGGGCCGTAGTTCACCGTTTCTATCCCATATCGGCTTAAGACGCTCGCATCGGAGCACCAGGTGACAACCTCGCGCTCCGGCGGCGTGCCCATAATGTGCTGGTGATTCGCTTCGATCGTTTTCACCATCTCGTGCTCTTCGCTAATACGGGCGCCGGGAACCGAGACGTACGTCTCAAATTCCACTCCCCAATCGGAATGCTTGCGGTCCAGTTCGAGAAACACCTGCTGAATTTCTCGGCGCGCATCGCTCATGGCAATATTCGGCGGCACCCGGACATCCAGGAACAAATCAGTTTTCTCGGGAGTGCGGCTGGCGCGCCAGGCGTGGCCTCCGCGAATCCCACCCAGGTTGACGATCGCTTTCTTCCCGCCATATGCAGCTTTACTCTCCCAAGCCGAAATCCATTTCATGATTTCGCCGAGCAATTCGTGCATCCGGCGAATAGAATTCATCTCTTCGCGCCCTTCGCAGAATGCCGTGTGGACATAGATTCCGCTGCAGGAAATACGTACCCACATGGAGCCGAAGTGTTCGAGCACAACGTGCATATCTGTCGGCTCGCCGAGAATACACATATCAGCCAGAACGCCGTGATTCACGAGATAGTGGGTCCCGAACCCGTAGCCACGGTATTCCTTGCCCCTAAACTCGCCCCACTGCGTTTTCTCAATCTCGCCAGCGACGGCAGCGATAATCACGTCGCCTTTCAGCTTCACTCCGGCGCGCTGTAGCGCTCTCACTGCGTGCGTGTAGCAAACCAGCGCGCCCTTCATGTTGTAGATACCGAGTCCGTAGATCACGCCATTCTTCACCACGGCTTGCGGCTTGTAACCGATGCCGGTGAGAAACTCCTCGCAGCCGGTATTCGAAATATCCATGTGGCCGTTGAACATCAAGTTCTTGCCCCCGCCGGACCCGATCCAACGGCCCACGACGTTGGCGCGGCCCTCTTCGACTTCCTGCCAAGTGACGTCAAGCCCGAGCTGCTTCAGCGCACTCTGCATATAGAGCGCCAT
>Ga0070717_10001396_pt1 | contig 16635 bp, 15 predicted proteins | sample LARL113metaG_FD_71366 | JGI IMG/M metagenome (GOLD analysis project Ga0070717, IMG submission 71366) | Corn, switchgrass and miscanthus rhizosphere microbial communities from Kellogg Biological Station, Michigan, USA - LAR L11-3 metaG | ecosystem: Host-associated > Plants > Roots > Rhizosphere ... | reverse complement strand
CTTCTTCTCTTGTAAATGCAGACTGGCTGTAAGGCGGGTGGAAAATTACGTCGACCGCGGACTGTCTTTTATGTTGCTACTGCGGGATAACCAGCACCATGCCAGGCCGAATCGTGGCCGCGTGAGCATTGGTCTGCTTAATGGCTTCAACGCTGGTGTGGTAATTATTGGCGATAGAGTAGAGAGTCTCACCGCGCTTAACTGTGTGGTGAACCGGGCTGCTGGATTTCACGGATTCTAAGTGACTGGTGCGTCTAGACTTAGACGCAGCACGCTGTTCGCTCACCGAGGCCGGGCTGACCGGCAGATGCACGTATAGCACGCGCCTTCCGCTTAAGCTGTCGCCTTTCAACCGATTCCAGCGGCGAATGGTTGCCGGAGGAATTCCCAAGTTCTCGGCCACCGTTTCTACCGTCTCGTTCTTTTTCACGTGATAGACAGTCAGGCGCTTGGCATAAGTCTGAACATCTGCGCTCGAATGTTTACCAGGCGCGATCGGGATCACCAACTTAGCCCCGGCTTCGACGCTGTCACTTAGCTGCAACTGATTTGCTTCTGCAATTGCACGCGCCGTTGTGTGATACGACCGCGCTAATGACATAAGCGTCTCGCCCGATGCGACCTGGTGATAGCGCCACCACACCCGCATATCTGCAGGAATGGAAGCGATTGCGCTTTGGAATTTATCTACAGTGCCAACCGGCAGATGTAAATCGAAGTGGCCCTTGGGAGTGACCATCCGCAACAGCCCGGGATTGAGTTCCTCCAGTTCCGCCGGCGTCGCATCGACACATTCAGCCACTAACCGCAGATCGATGGAATAGCTGATCTTCACCGTCTCGTAAGCCATCTCCGGGTCGGGCGTGACCGAATCCAGGCCATATTGCGCCGGATTCTTCGCCATGATGGTTTCAGCGATGATGATGGGAACGTAGTTGCGCGTCTCTCTGGGTAATACGTTGCGGCGATAGAGCTCCCAAAAGTCGGCATATCCCGTTCGCTTGACCGCACTCTGTACGGTGCCCGGGCCTGAGTTGTACGCCGCCATCGCGAGATACCAGTCGCCGAACTGGTTGTACAGATCTTTCAAATGCCGCGCTGCTGCTCGAGTGGACTTCTCGGGATCCTGCCTCTCGTCCATGAAGAAATCGTGGTGCAAATTGTAGGCGCGTGCCCGGCTACCCATAAACTGCCAGATGCCGCGGGCCCCGGCGCGTGAAACCGCGTACGGGTGAAATCCGGATTCCGCCTGCGCTAGGAAAATAAGGTCCTGCGGTACGCCTTCTTCTTTCAGAATGCGCTCGATCATCTCGCGATAGCGACCGCTGCGCTCAAGCCCGTGCTCCAACGTGCCGCGGCCGCGGGTGGAGAAGTAGTTGATGTATCCCGCGACCTGGTCGGTCATCATCAGCGGGAGGTCGGAATGTGTTGCCCTGATCTCTGCGGTAGCTTTCGCCTTCAGGTTCGGATCAACCGGGTAGTTTGTAACTTCGTTAGCTTCGTCGATGGGTGCCGGTTCGGATTTCTCCTCCGCAGCATTGTCGGTCTGCGGCCCTTCCATCAGCTCCACTTTGTTTGATCCCTGCAGCACCCGGTCGTATTCGCGTTCGAACCGCTTGTCGGCGCGAACCTCTGCCGGACTGGCTAGAAGAACGTCGAAAGCTTTGTCGAAGTGCTGCTTGGCGGGTTCTTTATGGCCCGCGTCGTACTCGTCCTCGCCGGCTTGGTATTCCTTCTCTGCCTTGTTGATGGCAACCACCACTGGGTCAGGCTTGGCTTCCACCTGTTTCGGTTGCTCTGGCTCAGCTGGAGTTTGGGGTTTCAACTGGGCAACCGGGGCCGCCGCACTTGGCTTCGTCGGTGCTGTCTTCGCCGCAGCTGTCTTCGGCGCGGCTGGCTTACTGCTTTGGGCCAGTTTCGGGCTCTGGTTTTGCTTGGTTGAAGGCGACTGGATCGCTGGAGCCGAGCCTGGAAGCGCAGGCGAAGTTGCGGAAGGCTTCTTGGCCGACTGGCACCCAAGCCCAGCCAACAACAGCATCAAGCAGCTAATGATCAGGGAGCCAGAGCGCTTAATCTTCATATCTATCTATGACTTACGAGCCTACTGGATCTCTCGCTTCTGCAGGGATACGAAATCCTACTACCCTGATTTTTGATGGTCAACTTCTAATCGCCTTTGCCCACGTTACTTTTGGAATAGCGCTAAAGACAGTATAGATAGACGTTTCACAGGCAACTCTGTTCTATAAGCGCGATTTTGATGCTTCCGGCAACTACTTTCCCACTTCGGCCTTCTACGCTGGGTGAAACCTTGGCATCGAAGCAAGCGCAGGATCACATAGAACCAGGGAGAAGTCATCATGGCCGACGCCCCACAGAATCGCTGCGCTCACCCGAACTGCACTTGTTCAGTTTCCGCTGGAGAACAATATTGCAGCCAGGCCTGCTCAGACGCTACAGAAGCTGGCCGGAGCAACGAGCGCTGTGGTTGCCCGCACCCACAATGCTCCACCGCAATGGCTGCATAAATAAACTGTAGTTCGACCATAGTGCTCCCCGGCGGTTCAGCGCTGCGCGAGGAGACGTTCTAAACTTGTCTTTGCAAGACTGGCCGTCTCTCGCTATGCAAACCTTCGTCCGACCGACTTCTGACAACCAGACTCAAAACGGCCGAAGCGGCCGCAAGACGCACGCCCTGGTCCTGCTGGTCATCGTGACCAACGTCTTTGGCAACGTTTTTCTGAGCCGAGGCATGCATCAGGTCGGACGCATCGTCTCAGCCTCGCCCTTCGATTACGTGCGCGCCTTCGCCAATCCCTGGACCGCGCTCGGCATCGTCATCCTCGTGGTCTGGATTTTTTCTGATTTGGCTTTGCTCAGCCGCGCCGATTTAAGCTTCGTGCTCCCCGTCACTGCGAGCGCTTACGTGCTTGTCGCCCTGCTCGGCCATTTTTTCTTGCACGACCATATTTCATGGGAGCGCTGGCTGGGGATCCTGCTCATCACCGGCGGAGTGGTCCTGGCCGAAGAAACGCCCGCGCGCACCACAACCGGGCCTCCGGAACACCTCATACCGGAGCGCCTGCTATGAAATGGATTCTGGTTGGGATCATCGCGCTATGCAACACCCTGGGTGACGTTCTCAACACCGCAGGCATGAAGCGCCAGGGCGAGGTCGAGGACCTCCGCCCCTGGACTCTGCTCCGAATGATCCGGAAAATCTTCCGCAATCCTTTGGTGCTGGGCGGCTTTGCTGCACTTGGGGTTTCGTTTTTTGCGCTGCTTTCGTTGCTCTCGATTACCACGGTGAGCTTCGCGGTGCCCGCCACGGCGGTCAGCTACCTGCTCGAAACCCTTCTCGCAAAATACGTCCTGGGTGAAGACGTGCGCTGGCGGCGCTGGGCCGCGGCAACGTTGGTTGCATTTGGGGTAGTGATGCTGTCGTTCTAGTCGCGGAGAGACCGCCATTATTCTGAGGCAAGTCTCCTCTGTGTGGGTTCCTCTGTGAGCTCCGTGTCCCAGTCTTGCGCTCCGGGACGGTCAGCCACGCCGGATTCGCAGGGGTTGGTTAGTCATTCGTCTCGCACTTTCAAACAGGACTGGATTGGCCATGTTCCATTCAGACTGATTCGGAGAACCAGATTCGCAGGCTTGGCACAACCACCCGCCTTTATCCAGGCTCAAGTAAATTTGCATATTGTGGATTCCGCAGCGCGGTGGAGCTTCGCCAAGTCCTGGTAGATCGCCTGTGAACGTCATCGCCATGCCTCGTGCCTGCTCCGCTCATAAAGACCTCTCATTTTCTACAATTCATCATGCAAGGTTAGACCGCGTCATCGTCTACAATTCATCGCTCGAAATAGAGTTGATCGGGTCCTACCCAACGTCAGCAGAACGCACCCAGAAAGGGGATTAAGAGTCGCGCCCACCTTGCGGAGGCGGGAAACTCTCAAAACCTTCCACTAGCCCTGCGGCGTTCCGCGGCTTCGAGGGCATCTCTAACTTTGTCTATGGCTGCGTCTATCCCGGATTGTTGCTCAATGCTCCGGAGTTGACTTGCTATATTCCCCGCCAGACTTTCGGGTGCTTGATCTTCGGCTAACGCTGTGCGGAATGTGGTTTCCTCGCGAGATTCGCTGGACAAATGCTCCAGGAATTTTTGGGTGACCTTACGCCCGGATTCCACTTGGGAAAAAACGTCTCTGCTGCCCCAAATTGAACCGTCATCGAATTGCACAAAAGTAAGTTCGGCAGTGAAAACCGGCTCGTGTACGGCAGAGAGTAGCACATCGTGTGGATCTTTCTTCGTTCCGTCCTCTGACCGATTTGTTCCCTCATTGAAACCGGCCGGTATCGTCCAGTTATCTTCCGGGATACTGTGATCTTTGAAGAAGTGATCTCGGAGCGTAACGACGTTATGGGGCCCGGCATGGAGACAATTCACGCTGGTTTTAGCACTCCAGGCCACGATCTGCCGATGCGACGTGTTGGTGACATCTACAACGCCTTCTGCCTTTGATCGTAGCTGGGCACCCTCTACCCATTCCGAGCATTTGAGACTTCCACCGAACACAAAGGGAGCGTTTAGCGGTGATTTGTCTACCAGCACCTCGCTTGCAGTGAGGTCTTCCGCTCGCCCAATTACAGACAGAGACACTAAAGCGAATACGCCAAAAACAACTAAGATCCTGATCATTGTCGTTTTCTCCTTTCAATACTGGAGTGTTTTTAGAGGTCGCCATAAAGCACTTGATGCCATCGCACCGACTGCGCCTGACAGTCCGGATAACTTACGGTGACGGTTGGATTGGCGGTGGTTTCCCAGTGCTCACAAGCTGTATACGTTTTATTGGTGTAGCAATGGTATCTGTCACCTAAATCTGTCGTCGATACGCATTTGGCATAGGGTGGGTAATCCCCAGGTGCGGCATAATACGTCGCGTCTATCGTGCAATGGGTGCTGTGCCAACTTGCGGAAATATATGCATAGATCGGCGCGCCTACTCCGGTGCAAGCCTCAGATGTCACCGAGGACACAGCGTTTCACGGAGCGGCCCACGGAGGGTTACTCTGACGGCAGCGGCGTCAGCACTCCATCCTTCTTAATTCCCAGCCGGAGCGGACGGGGCGGGCCTTTGCGTGGAACAGTGGCTTCAAACCACAGCTCTTCACCACGGTGCAAGGACGGTCCCCACTTATTATCGGGCAGAAAATACGCTATTTCGCCGTTGATCTGAGCCACGAGATTCTGATCGCTGCGGTGCACGTTGGTCCAGTACTCGCCATCTTCATTCCCCACTGCAATCAGCTGATCTCCTCGCAACACAACGTCGCAACGGCTGGGGCTGAAGAACTCATAACCCGGCGTTGCCTTGCCATTTCCAAAACTTTGCATGCGGCTGGTAAATCCTTCCGCAGGAAGCTCCATCATCAGCGACAAATATTTCCCGCGAATCGGCAGGTTCGGATCGTAGACGGCGCTCTTGACCCAGACGCGCGGGCGATGTGCTCGCTCGTAGAGCAACTTTGCCCCGAGCGTGCACACCAGCGAAACGTGTAATGCCGCAAGCAACAGGCTCTTGTATAACGGCTTCATGCTGTGGCCGCCTTTACCTTCGCAACCAGGCGGCGGCGCGTGCGTTCCAATCCCCAGGCGAGAATCAGAAACAAAAGTCCCAAACCCATTAGGCTGGCCGACCGGCCGAGCTTGTCCATGACATTCGAGAAATAGAAGATCAGCACAGTCAGTCCGAATCCGAGGATGCCCAGGTTAATTCGCTCACGACGAGATTCGTAGAGCCCCCACGCGATCAGACCCAGAGATGCGAGGCCAGCCCAGATGTATGGCGTGATTTTCGCTTCCGCGGGAATGAGACCCAGCACTAGCACCCAGACCGCAGCGATCATGTTGTAAATCGACGCGCGCCCTCGCAACCACCACGCCAGCAATAGCGGCACGATGACACCGACGCTCTTGCCTAAAATAATCATCGAAAGCGAGAGGTTTTTCATTCCCCACCAGGTTTCAGGGATGGCAAGAATCGCGGCCGGAATGAGTGCAATTCCGCCGATCCAGGCCATCACGCGCCTCGTCGAGCTGCGCTGGTCCGCGGAGAGCACAGTCAGGTAGGTGATCGCGAGCAGTAAAAGTCCTTGCCCCATTATCTGCCCGGAGTCTTTGAATCGTTCTGTGGCGTCAATCCACTCGCATGCCAGCCACGCCGGCGTGAGCAGTGCGACGAATCCCGTTTGCACCCAATCTCGCAGAATTGCCCATGCGATCCAGGCGCCGATCGCCCATAGCATCACACCACCGGGCCAATGCTCCCGCAGATTAAAAATTTGCGCGGAAAGAAAAATCCCAGCACCCAAAGCTGCGGTGCCAACTCCATGCATCGCCGTAGAAAGAGCAGGGAACCGGTTAGCGAAAAAACCGCCCGCAACGGGGAATGCCGCCACCAGGAACAACACTAACGAAAATCTGCTCGACGGCGACATCTCGTCCCAGTGCGCAGAGACGAATAGCAGAACTCCTGCTGCAAGCATCAGCGCGCCGAAGCCGATGGCGATAAGAATTGGCCAGCGCAGGTGCGCAGGCTGTTCCCGACCCGCTTCGAATTCGCGGATTCTGCCTGCCGTAGCGGACTCGATTAGCCCGGCACTTCGCCAGCGTTCCAGCGTCGATTCCCAAGCTTCAGACATTAGTCGCTCACCATTTCAGTTTCGCCCCGAACTGGAATTGCCTCGGATCGTATGCGGCGGTGGCCTGCCCAGCATTGGTGAACAACGGACTGACTGCGGAGACGTTGTATCGATTGGCCAGGTTGAACATGTCCACGCTCAACTCCATGTTCATTCGTTCACTAAACGAAATCGCCCTTGCCACTCGTATGTCGTTGAACACGGTCCAGGGCGTGACACCGGTATTGCGGCCGAGATTGCCATCCAGTGAGAGCAAGCTCCCGTTGAAGTCGGCAACGCAGGACTCCTGAAATACTCCCGTCGGCGAGAACTTCGATTTCACCGGGGTACCGCAGGCCGGATTCACAAACGTATTCGGGCGAGATGTCAATGACGACAGCTGAAAGTTGTCGCCATTCCCGGTGATGATGTTGAACGGACGTCCTGATCCAAACTCGATCAGTGGAGCAAACGTCCAGTCGCTTAAGAGCGTATGCGCAAAGCCGGTCCCGCCTACGTGTCCGCTTTGATAGACGCCGCTGAACACAAACCTGTGCCGCTGATCGAAGAGTGACGTTGAGCGATCCAGGCTTGGGAAGTAGCTGTCTTGTGGCGTAAGCGTCGACTGAAGATCAGTCGAATCGTCGATTGCGTGCGAGAACGTATAGGACGCCAGGAACTCATAGTGATCGCTGAAGCGCTTGCGCAAATTCGCGCTGAAGCCGTTGTATACCGAGCTACCGTTCGAATAGTTCGCATCCATGTCGCCGAATGGGATGCAGCCGGCCAGAGTGCCGAGGTTGCAACCCGAGTTCAGTTTATAGGTTTGCTGGACGAGCGGTAGCACGACGGTGACGCACGGCGCAGTTGCAGGATTTGACAGCAGCGCCAGCGCAACTGACGCATTCGTGCCCGACGGCCGGAAAAAGTTGGTCAAAGCCGCGGGCACGTAGGGGCCGCCTGCTCCAACGCCGCAAGCGCTTACTCCCAAGGGACTGTCAGTCGGGGCGGCTGCACCACCCAGAACCGCCGCGTTAAGGTTGCGAACCAGAAGGTCTCCGCGAGAAGTGTTCGCGTTAATCGGCCGATTCAGGTGGCGTCCGCCATTGAAGTTGTAAGCCAGGCTGAGCGCGTATCCACGGCCCAAATCACGTTCCACGGTCAGGTTCGCCTGCTGCGAATACGCATAGACGAAATTCTTAGCCTGCGGATATCCGAATGGCTGAAATCCCAGCGGCAGGAAGCTCGCAGGATTTAGAAAGTTCTGGCTGAGAAAGATCGAATCAGCTGGCGAGCTGACACCACAATTTGGATTCCCGCTGGCGCACGAAAACCGTTGCTGGTTCGGCGAGTAGTTCAATAACGCCAGCACCGCGGGATTAGTAGTCGGGGAACAAGGCGAATTCACCGAGCCGTTTGCTCCCGGCAACAGTCCCTGGAAAATGGGGAATGCGTTCAGGTTGCCTGGATCACCGGCGCCGTTACTGCAAAGGCCGGTCCCTCCGAAGGCCAGCTGGCCGCTAGTCGAACCATCGGATGCATCGCCCAGGAAATAAAGCCCGAGCAGCGGATGATCGTAGAAGATTCCGTACGATGATCGGATAACAGTTTTGCCGTTGCCTGCAGGGTCCCAAGCAAGTCCGATGCGCGGCTGAAAATTGTTTTTGTCGGTTTGGATTCCCTTCTCCAATCCCAGAAATTGATACCCGACCGCCGCCAAGCCGGTTGGCGCCTTGAACTTCGGCGGAATTTCCAGGTCGTAGCGCAGACCGTAGTTCAGGGTCAGGTTCGGCCGCACTCGCCAGGAGTCTTGCCAGAAAAATCCCAGTGGGATGTTGTTGAAGGAATCGCTTGGACTCCCCAGGCCCTGAATAAAGTCGCCTGGGAGTCCAGCACCATAGGATTGAACGGGAGAAAGATTTGGGAACGACGCCGGAAAACCCAGGTTAGCAGCGCTGAACTGGCCGAAATCGAAGACTCCGCCGTAGTTCACCGTGAAGATGGCGCTGAGCGGAATGAAGTTGAAGTCGGCGCCGAGCTTGGTATTGTGGCGTCCAATCGTCCACGAAAGATTGTCGCTGAATTGGTAGCGTTTCTCCGTGCGCTGAATATACGAGTACGGCTCTCGGCCGAAATAGGCGAACCCAGGAATATTGATCGCCGGGTTGGAGCCGCCGGGAATTTGGGTGTTGTAGAAATAAGACAATCCGCGTCGCGCGTACTGGAAACGGAATTCGTTGACTTTGTTGTTGCCGATGGTCCATGTGTCTTGCACCACTCCGGCTACGTCGCGATACGTCTGTTGCGAGGTGCGAGAGAACGAGTTTTGGCCAAACGGCTGGCTCTGACCGCCAACTTCAATTCCCGTGACCGTGCTCGGGCTTACATTAGCCCGGAGTGTGATCCGGTTCGTGGCGGTTAGATTGTGATCGAGCCGAAGTGAATAGAGGCTCGTGCCTTCAAAGACGGGGAAGTTTCCGATCTGCGACGCCAATGTCTGGTATGAAGCGGGCACTGGCGCACAGGGTCCGGGAGGCTGGCAAGAAGTTGGGAACCCTGCCCAGTTGGAGAGCAATCCACCGGTTGCTCCTTGTACTAGGGTTGTCGGCCAGGCTCCATGAACTGCTTGCCCCGAAGAGGCGCCTGCCAAGGCTGCGTACTGTCCCACAGCCTGAGCAAATGCGGGATTTAACTGCTCGGCTTGCAGGGTTGCTGGGTTCGTCAGAAACCCGATCTGCTGTGAGGTCAACTGCAAGCTGCCGAACGGCAGCCCAACATTGGTTGTGTCAAATGGAATCAACCCAAAATTATTCGCGCCAATGTCAGAAAATCCGGTCTCATGCCGGCGCGTCACTTCATAAGAAAAGAAGTAAAACGTCTTGTCTTTCTTAATCGCCCCGCCGAACGCAGCCCCCGCCTGCACGCGCGTGTACGCAGGATTGGAAACCGTACTGAACGGATTCACCGCTTGAAAATTCCGGTTGCGCAAATAGCCAAAAACATCGCCGTGAAAATCGTTCCCACCAGAACGCGTCACGATGTTCACCACTCCGCCCGCCGCCCGCCCGTACTCCGGCGAGTAACCATTGGTGATTATCTGAAATTCCTGCACCGCTTCTTGCGATACCGTCGAACGCACGCCATTCACCGAATTGTCGGTTGCGTCTGCGCCATCAACGTTGACCAGGTTCGACCGGCCGCGTTGCCCGCTCATATTTAACCCCGAAGTCGGCGCAGCACCAGTATTGGGAGCGTTATCGCGTACGACCTGAGAGTCAGTCAGTGTGAAGTTGATGTAGTTCCGCCCGTTGATCGGAAGATTGTCAATTTTTCCCTGGCTGACGGTATCGGTTGTGGATGTCCTCGTCGACTCGATGAGTTCCGCTTCAGAGCTGACTTCGACTTTTTCGCTCATGGACGCAACGCTCAAATTTATTGGTAGTTCTGCTGATCCTCCCACTGTGATGGACACATGAGGAGCAGTCGCCGTCGCAAAGCCGGGCGCACTCACCGTAACCGTGTACGACGCCGGAGGTAGCGCCAGGACGCTGTACTCGCCCGCGCGACTTCCGGTTGCCGGGTGCTCTGTGCCCTTTGCCTCGTCACGAACCGTCACGTTCGCCCCTGTGACCAGACTGCCGTTCGGGTCTTTCACGATGACATGCAGGTCTCCACTCGCCACCCCTTGCCCGTGCGCGACTGAGCAGAAAATAATTGCCAAAACAACCAGTAAGCAGATTGTGGGGATTCGCATTGTAGGCTCTCCAAAGACAGAATTCTCCGGATCCGGCCATGTTGGCCAAATCCGGCAGGGCAGTAGCACCAGCTTTTGTGGAAGCGAAGGTTCGCTGGTTATTACATCACTTCGGCGTGCGAAAGCAAGCAAGATGTGTTTGCGTTTTGGGCACTGGGTGCCAGTTCCAGGTCTGCGTAGTTGGGCGAAAGCCGGAGGATCTCCAGCCACCAGTTTCGATGAGCACGTGTTTGCCATGATCCTCCAACCTTGGTGCGACCACTACCGGTATTCCCCCGAAGACCGGCAGCTCTTGTGTGCAACAAAGTGAATGGATAACGGGAAATCGTCAATACACCAGCAGTCGCAAATGCTTCATTTCTCCATCACGGCGCATATAGCTGAAAGGATTGGAAATACGGCAGACCTCACGAGTTGAGATCTACGCCACAAGCCTCGCCCTCATGGGTGCGACGGCCCCAAGCCATGCGGGGTGTGTTGTGGGCCATGCCGAAGCGGCCCACGGGATCCAGCAGAATAATGCCGCCGTGGCCGTTGACCCGGTCTTTGAGGTAGTTCATGGCTTCGGCTGCGATCCACTGCGGCAAGTTTCCTGAGGCGACGCGGTCGGCGGCCCACTTTGCCAGTACCAGTTTCATGATCGGCTCGCCCCAGCCGGTGGTCGAAACCGCCGAGCTTTGGTTATCGGCATAACATCCGCAACCGATCAAGGAGGAATCGCCCAGCCTCCCCGGCGCTTTGTTCAAGGTTCCACCGGTTGAGGTCGCGGCGGCGATGTTGCCCGCTCTATCAAGCGCGACCGCGCCAACCGTATCGTGGGAGATCTCCGGCGCGAACAGGTCATCAGCTTTAGTTGTCGCCGAGCTTGCCTGGAACTGCCGCAGTCGCTCGATCTCTCTCGCAATAATCAAGTCTTCGTTGCTACAGAGCGGGATCCCGTGTTCCTGGGCGAATTTTTCAGCGCCCTCAGCGACAAAATAAACATGTGGGCTTTCGCTGAGCACTTTCCGCGCGGCGCGGATCGGATTCGCGATGTGCTCCACGCACCCAACTCCGCCGGCGCGCAGCGTGGCCCCATCCATGATTAGGGCATCAAGTTGGACTTTGCCCTCCCGGTTCAGAAAACTGCCTCGGCCGGCGTCAAACGCCTCGTCATCTTCCATAACCACGACGGACTCTTCCGCCGCATCGAGCGCGGAGCCGTTTTTCTCCAACACACTCCATCCCGCGGCCAGTGCCTTACTGATTCCTTTCAAGTGCGCCTGCACCAGTTCGTCGGGAATCGCCCATGCGCCGCCGTGCACCACCAGAACAGGATGTTTGCGCAAGAAGAGGACCTTTGAGGAAAACTTGTCAGTCTAGCAGAACGTGCTTCAGTCTAACCCCGCACTGCTCATCATTGTCGGAACGGTCACAAATTCGTATCCATTCGACAGATACCGCGCAATCAGCCTTTCCGTCGCTTCCACTGTTGCCGAGCGGTCAGCGCCGAACGCCGCATGGCCACCGTCATGCAATAGGACGATATCTCCTCCGCGAACTCTGCGCCTGACTTTCTGCTCGATGTAATCGGCGGATTGAGGGTTCCAGTCATAGCCTGTCACATTCCACATTATGGGTTCGAGACCAAGGCTGCGGACCACGCTGAATACCCCCGGCCGCCGCCCACCGAATGGCGGACGGAACAGGTTTGAGTGTTCCCCAGCGGCCTCATGGATTGCTTCTCTGCACTGCAGGATTTCGCTTCGTATTTGCGCAGCCGGTGCGAAAATCAGCAGCGGATGGGTAAACGTATGGTTGCCAATCACGTGCCCTGCCTTCGCAATCGCCGACACAATATCTGGACGCTGGCGAACGTAGCGGCCAATTAGAAAAAATGTAGCTCGAACCTGGTGCCTGGCGAGAACATCTAGCAAAGTTAGGGTGTGTGGATCATTCGGCCCATCGTCAAAGGTGAGAGCAATTTGTTTTGCCCCTCTCCGTGACCCGTAAAAAGACTTACCGAACCATTGTCCGGTCGGCGCCATCGACTGATATCCGGCGGAGACAAGAGCAGCACCTGCGGCCGCGGCGAGCACGAGCATGCAGAAATTGTAATGGAGTGCGGAAATAAGCATGAGTAATCGAGATTAATTGGACGTCTGCGACTCAACTCTGCTTTTTCAGTCAGAGATTTGCATTTCCGGTTCGCTGTTAACTTCTTCCTCAATTGCGCGACACTCGTTCTCGGGATATTCTCGAAACCGATCTTCTCTTTTTCATGGCTAAACTCTTCGATCTCCCCCGCTACATCGCAGTTGAAGGGCCCATACGGGTCGGCAAGAGCACGCTTTGTTCAATTCTCGCCGAACGCCTGAATGCGCAGCGCGTCACCGATCCTGAACATAATTCGTTTCTTGGCGCTTTTTACGACGGGGAGCCGGGTGCCGCGTTTCAGGCCCAATTCACGTTCCTGGTCCGCCGTTTCGAGCAACTGCGCGACCTGGATACGGGAGCACAGTCCCAAAAACTGATCGTTTCCGATTTCATCTTCGAAAAAGACAAAATCTTCGCCTGCCTCAATCTCAACGATCAGGAACTGGATACCTACAACCGGTATTACAACTATTTTCGCGAGCTGCTGCCCACTCCCGACCTGGTCATCTATCTGCAAGCCACGCCTGAAGTGCTGAAGAAACGCCTCAAAAAGAAAAACGCTCCGGGGGAGAAGGCAATCAGCGAGGACTATCTGGGAGAAGTGGTCAAGGCTTACGAGCACTTCTTTTTTCACTACACTTCCTCGGACTTGCTGATCGTGAACACTTCTGAGATCGATTTCGTCGAACGCAGCGAGGATTTGCAGGAACTCCTGCGCAAAGTCTCGGCCCCAATCAAAGGCACCCAATACTTCCTGCCGCTGGGCAGCCAGGAAGCTGCCAGCGCGTGAGCTCACGCCTCAGCTAGCGACATTGCTCGGCATTCTTCCCCATTGAGGTTGGTTGTTCCAAGCGCGCAGCACCTGTGTTCCGCTTCGCAAACCCGCAGCCAACAAGATTCTTTTTGTGATTTTCACAAACAAATTTTCTATCGTGACTGCGAACAACCCTCTGCAAGCCATCCAAAAACACCGTAAATCCGCATCCAGCCCGCGTTGCGCAGGAAAGCTTACTGTGTAGCTGCACCGTCCGCGCTGCACTCCCCTGTGAACGAGCTGCACTCGATTGATTTAAAAGCACATACAAATTCTCTTTTTTCATTGACCTAAAAAATAGAAGGTGTAAAACACAATTGTTCTTTGACAGTTTCTGAAGTTTTTCCGGTTGGTGCGGCGTCCGGGGGCCAAGTGAAGTCACCTTCGGCGTTTTGCTAGAGCGATCTCGTGAAAGAGTTGGGCAACCAACACCGAGTAGCGTGAGAGCTCGAGCAAAATGACTGAAGGAGGGTCAGCGAGGCTCTATAGCAAAGCGCTGGTCGAGGAGAACAGGAAACCCAGTCAAAGGCAGGATAGAGTCCCGAGGCGTTGAACTGATTTATCCGGTTGGCGGTAAGCCCGGAGCCCGAGCAAAGATCGCTACGACGCAGTCCGCAAGGATAGCGAAACGGCAGGTCAGCGAGGGTCTAACGCGAGCTACTGGCCGAGACGAATGAGATCAACATTACTTCGGGACTCTTTATATTTGCACGCGAGTGCATTAAGCGCTTCCCCATAGCCGGTTCGCAGCGTTTTTCGTCCTTTGGGAACCGTCGGTCTTCATGGGATCCTCCCCCTCCTGCTTCCGGCCCAGCAAGTTTTGCTGGCACTGGACTTTGGTCGAAGAGCGGCTTTTTTTCGTTCCCCGCGCCGAAAAGCGCTGCGACCTTTTTGCAGTACCTCTCTGCTATACCCCAAAACTACGGTCCTTGCGCAATCGTCTGCTTCGGCATGACGAGCCGTGCACGAAATATCCGATTGGACACCGGCTCTTCCCCGACTGCGTCCACGTTGACGGTGTAGTTCCCGGCAGAAAGCGTGTCGCCAAAGGGGAGCGATAAATCGCGGGTATTCCTTTTCAGCGGAAAGTGCTGGTAGCCGATCGCGGTTGCGCGGCCAATCTCGTTGACCGCAAGCACCACGAACGTCAGATCGAAATCCCTGCCGGTCCGATTCGAAACTTTCACCGAACCGTCAATTCTCTGCCCATACACCTGGGCTTTCCGGTCCCATTCGATACTGAAAGGAGTTTCCACCGTTAGCACAAAATTTCTCTGCGCTACCGCAGGTGGAGTGTTACTGTCCCTTACCTCGAGCCTCAATTGAAACTGGCCGCTCTCTTGAGGAGTTCCCACCAGCTCACCGAATCCTTCAAGTCTCAATCCATTTGGCAAGACTCCGTTGACTCGCCAATGATGAGGCCCAAGCCCACCCTCAGCGCGCAAACGTACGCCACTTCGGTTTTCGGCGCCGTAGGCACTCCAGAGTGAAGCTGGCGGCAAGTCTTTAGTGATAATGGAAAGCTGTTCAGGTTTTGGTGCTTGCGCCCAGAGCCCGATAGCAACCAAAACGAATGCCGCGAAGCTGCGCCGAAAAGTCTTTCGCATGCGCAAATTATAGGCGTAAGAAATCATATTCACGTTACACTGTCCAAGATCGTTCGAACCGCGAAGAAATTGCAGTCGAAGTTCAGCCAGATCATGAACCCTAAAGCGAGGGCTCGATCAGAATCCGGTGCACAAATGAGAATCGGTTACGGCTGGGATTCGCACGAATTCAAGAGCGGAATACCTCTGAAGATTGGCGGCATAGAGATCCCGCATCACAAAGGTCTCGGCGGCCATTCTGATGGTGATGCCCTGCTGCATGCAATTACCGACGCTCTGCTCGGTGCGATCGCAGCCCCCGATATCGGCACGCTGTTTTCACCTTCCGATCCCAAGTGGAAGGGTGCTGATTCGTCCTTGTTCCTTTCCGAGGCTCTGCGCCGCGTCAAGGCTGCTGGGTTCGACCTGGTTAATGTCGACTCCACCTTGATTCTCGCCCAACCGAAGCTCGCGCCTCATGTGCATGCGATTCGCCAGAACCTATCCAACCTCCTGCCAATCGCCGGCGACTGCATCGGGATTAAAGCAAAAACTCCTGAAGGTATGGGGACTGACAACGCTGCCATTGCACATGCCGTCGTCCTGTTGCAACGGTCCTCAGCAAGAGTGTCCGCGAGTGGACAATCGCGTTCGAGTAGTTCGAAACGTCACCCCTAATTTTGCTAACTTCCGCTTAACCTCAGCGTCCAACTCGCAAATTGCAACAGCGCGGAACTTTCAAGAAATTTTCTGCGTAGGAATTAGGAAACTAGCAAGCGAACGGACTGATTAAGAAGACCACCAGATTTTTAAGGGTCAAGGGATCGCCTCACACACGGTTTGGCGGCCAGGTGAGGCGAATCCCATGAGCAACGAGTCGTCGTCGTGGACGGCCCTTTGCTTGACCTGGAGCAGCATTGTAGGACGCCCGCGGCAAAATTCAAGCCCTCGCGTCGCGGCCGCCACAACCAGCTTCCCGTCAATACGGGAAAGAGGAGGAGTGGTGAAATCAGTAAGCAGAATTTGTAAGAGCGTGTTCGCCTCGGCTTTGGTGTTGCTGGCAGTCGGCGCATGGGCCGGAAGCAAGGGATCGCTGGGGTTGCAGCATCCGACCAACGTCGGCGGGAAAACATTGGCCACTGGCGACTACACCGTACGCTGGGAAGGCACTGGCGACCAGGTGCAAGTAAAAATTTATAAAGGCAAAACTGAAATGGCTTCGCTTCCGGCCCGTGTGATTCAACTGAGTTCGGCTCCCGGAAATGACAGCGCTGTGGTCAACAACGACGGGAGTGCGATTCCATCGCTATCGGAGATTCGTTTTGGCGGAAAGAAGTTTGCGTTGCATATCAGCGGTGAGGGAGGCGGCGCCAGTTCGTCGGGAGCATCGAAATAACAGCTTTGTTGAGGACGATTCGAACAATCCTGCGCAAAGATTCGGCGGACGAAGAGCGGCACCGGCTTGGCTGATAAAATGTCAGAGCGATGGTGTTGCCCTTCGTCCGCGATTTGTTTGCGGACGCCGAAAAAATCCCCGTTTTTGCGCGTGTTGCCTCCCACCTCCGGGCCAACACGGGGCGTATTCGTGTTACCGGACTCAACCCTGCTGCCAAATCTCTTCTGGTTCCCCTGCTGCAAAAGGCCGCTGCTCGCCCATTGCTGGT
>Ga0070717_10001395_pt1 | contig 16642 bp, 17 predicted proteins | sample LARL113metaG_FD_71366 | JGI IMG/M metagenome (GOLD analysis project Ga0070717, IMG submission 71366) | Corn, switchgrass and miscanthus rhizosphere microbial communities from Kellogg Biological Station, Michigan, USA - LAR L11-3 metaG | ecosystem: Host-associated > Plants > Roots > Rhizosphere ... | reverse complement strand
CACTTTCGCGTCCACCGCATCCCACCTCAACGTTCGTGACGACGCGTACGTCCCTCTTATCGAGGCGAGACGGCCGGAGTCAGTGCCGCTGATTTGCCCGACGGCACAAGCACAATATTTTTGCGAGGGGGACTGGACGACCCAAATCAGCTTGAATCGCCTCAGCAAATCGCCGTTTAGCGCACGCGATTTTTGAAGCCTCAAGCCAGGCGAACGAAGCGGCCATGATCTTTTCACGGTGTATGCGGGCTCAGGGGCCTTGCTGAACATTCCGCGGCTGGGTTAGTCGTTGCAAGGGGAAGGCGCACGTGCATGCGCGTACCGCCGCCCGGGCGATCCTCGATCGTCACGGCGCCGCCGTTACTTTCGACGATCTGTCGTACGATGGTAAGCCCCAGTCCGGCGCCGCCGCTCTCTCGGTTGCGCGAGGCCTCAAGCCGGTAGAACGGATCGAACACATGGCAGCGCTCACCGGCAGGTATGCCCGGGCCACGATCCTCGACCCACAGCTCGGCAGCGTTCTGGTCCGCTTGCAACGTGATATCGGCGCTGCCGCCATAGGCCAACGCATTGTCAACCAGGTTCGCCACCACGCGTGCAATCCCGGCAGGCGATCCACGTACGTTGAGCGGAGCCTGCGCGCCGCTGAGCGTAACCGGCGCGTCCTGGGCCTTACGTGCTTCATATTCGGTTCGCGTGATCAGGGCCAGGTTCGCCGCCTCATCGGACGCCCCCTTCAGCGATGCACGCACGAAGGCAAGCGCATCGTCCATCAGCGATTGCATGCCATCGAGATCGGTGACGGCCTTCATGCGCTGTTCGCTTTCGGGCAACAGCTCGAGGCGCAACCTCAGCCTGGTTACATAGGTGCGCAGATCGTGGCTGATGGCGCCCAGCACCAGGGTACGGCTGCGCAACAACTCGGCAATGCGTGCCTGCATGGCGTTGACCGCGCGGATCAGCGTGCGCACGTCGGGCGCGCCGCGCTCGGTGATTGGGTGCGGCTCGATCGCCGCGCCGAAGCGCTCGACCGCGCCGGCGAGATCGGAGAGCGGCCGGGTTTCCCGGCGAACGGCGATCAGCGCGGCGAGCGCCACCACGAAGCCAAGGATTCCGGCGAGCAGTCCGACCGGTATGCCGAAAAGCCGCAGGGCGATGTCGCCGGATGTAGTGATTTCGAGATAGCCGCCCGAGGTGAGGCCGATCACCGTGTGGAGCCGCGCGCCAACCAGGTCGCGCAGGCGGGTCACCGGCGCACCGTCCGTACCGGTGATAAATGACAAGGCGACAAAGCGATCCTGGGGCGGATCGAGCAGCGCGCGCAACCGTTGTTCAGCATTTTTGAAAAACCAGCCGCGCCTGGCATTTTCCGGAACGTCCTGGCGAATGGTCGGCACGAAGCGGCCATTGGTTGCAGCCCGTAGGACCAGCTCGCGATCCGCGGCAGGCACCTGGTCGAGCGCTCGCACCAGCGCGGCTGTCTGGCCCAGCAGCGGCGCGAATTCCGTGGACTGCGGCCTGCGCCACTGTTCGACAAAATAGATCGCAAGCGTAAGCATCTGCACGAGCACAATGGCGCCGACGACGATGAGGGCGAGGCGGCCGGCGATGCGAAGGCGGCTCATTGCGGCAGCGCTCCGTTTACAGCGCGCGCACGTCGGCACTAAACAGGTAGCCGACGTTGCGCACCGTCTTGATTGAACGCGCCGCTTGAGGATCGGCGGCCGCGAGCTTGCGGCGCAGCCGGCTGATCGAAACATCGATCGTGCGATCGTACGGCTCGGCGGTGCGGCGGCGCGTCCAGTCGAGCAGCAGGTCGCGCGAGAGCACACGTTTCGGCCGCTCCAGGAAGCAGGCGAGCAGATCGAACTCCGCCGACGTGAGTTCGACGACGCTCTCGCTGGCGTCGACAAGGCTGCGGGCATCGAGATCGGCTACCAGCGTTCCGAAGCAGAGCCGGCGCGATATTCGGGATTCCGCGGGACTTTCGACACGGCGCAACACAGCCCGGATCCGCGCCAGCAGCTCGCGCGGATTGAACGGCTTCGGCAGATAGTCGTCGGCGCCGATTTCGAGCCCGACGATGCGGTCGATATCCTCGCCTTTGGCCGTCAGCATCAGGATCGGCAGCCCGCCCCTGGCGCGCAGCCGCCGGCAGATCGACAGCCCGTCCTCGCCCGGAAGCATGATATCGAGCACGATCAGATCGGGACGCGCGTGGAGCAGCGCGCGGTCCATGGCTGCGCCATCATTCGCGCAGACGGTCGCATAGCCTTCGCGCGTGAGAAAATCCGATAGCAGCGAGCGGATCTCGCGGTCGTCCTCCACGATCATAATGGTTCGATCGTCCATGATGGCACTTTAGAAAGCCGGTTGCCGGCGGCAATAGGGCGGGGCCCCGCCGTTACAAAACGTTACAAAATCCCGCCTTGCCGAAACATCGCGGCAAAATACCCCCGCCAAGCTGCTCTTCATGCGGTGCCGCAGGTCGCCGCCGGCCGGCCGCCAGTTCGAAGTCAACGCCCCCGACTTCGGATTGGCGGTCGCGACCACCTGCGTATTGCCGAACATTGAAAGGAACGGTTCCGATGCAAAAATTCTTCCGGTCTGCGGCGCTTGCAACCGCCTTGCTGGTGACAGCGTCTGCGGCCCGGGCATTTCCCGCCTCACCTCAGCTCGCAAGTCCGGCCGGCGATGTCGTGCAAGTGAGAGGCTTGTGCGGCCTCGGATGGCATCGTGGATTTTACGGCGAATGCCTTCCCAACGGCGCGGGCTATTTCTACGGGCCCTATGCCGCGTATGCGCCGCCGGCGGGGCGTTGCTGGTGGGTAGGCTCCGTCTATGGTCCGCGCCGGGTGTGCAGCTGATGAAGCCGGCGATATTGCGCGACCTCGCGCCTGCAGTTGCCAAGGTCACGATACGTGCAGGAACTCTTGCAGCGGCGGCCGCGGCTGCTCCCACAGCCGCCCAGACCACGCCGCCGCCAAAGGAGCTGCGGCAGGCCTGCGCCGCCGATGTGCAGACGCTTTGCGCCGGGGTTCTTCCCGGCGGCGGACGCGTCAAGCAATGCATGATCGAAAAGTTCGATCAGCTCTCCGACGGTTGCAAGGGCGCCATGAAGGACGCGCGGGCGGCGCAGACCGGCAAGTAAGCTTGTGGCGCTACAGTTCTCGCAACTCAGTCTCGCGTTTCCGGCTGGCGATTGCGCAGCGAAAGGGAAGGTCGAATGACATTTCTGTTGTCCGACAGCCATCATGGCAGGGGAATTGGTGCGCTGGTGATGCTCGGCCTGATGCTGTCGGAATATCTCATCCACCGGCTGAACCATGCCGACAGCTATGACGCACGCGAGACCGCCGCCTCGCTTGCCATCGCGCTCGGCAACAAGGTGATTGCGGCGTTGACGGCGGGCGTGACCGTGGTGCCCGTCATGTTCGTCTATCGGCGACGGCTGTTCGATATTCCGCTCGACACCGTCTGGACCTGGCTAGCGCTGTTTCTGGCCGTCGAGTTCAGCTACTACGTTCACCACGTCGCCATGCACAAGGTCCGCTGGTTCTGGGCAACGCATGCGGTGCATCATTCGCCGACGCGACTGAACCTGAGCGCGGGCGTGCGGCTCGGCTGGGGGGCGCATTTGACCGGCGGCTTCCTGTTCTACCTGCCGCTAATCGCGCTCGGCTTCAATCCGGCCGCGGTGTTTGCGGTACTGACGGCCGGACTTTTCTATCAATTCTTCCTGCATCTGGCCCATGCGCCCGATCTCGGACCTTTGGAATGGGTGCTCAACACGCCGCGTCACCATCAGGTACATCACGCCTCGAATCCCGCCTGCGTCGACAAGAATTTCGGCGCGGTGCTCATCGTCTTCGACCGGATCTTCGGCACCTTCGCGACCGCGCCAAAAGACGAGGCGATGCAATTCGGCGTCGCCGGCATGCCGCCTAGCGCTAACCCGCTCAACATCGTGTTCGCCGCATGGCTGCGGATGTTCAGCGAGATGCTAAAGGCAAAGGGCTTCGCTGCAAAACTGCGGACGCTTTTCTCGCCGCCGGCGTGAGGGCAAGTGCCCGTGGGGCCAAGCTCCCGACGGATCGGGCGTGAACGGCAAGAACCGAGCAAACTTTCGTATAGCTCTCGCATACCTTTCCATATCGGCCGCTTACCTCGGTACAATTGAGCCATCAATCCCGGGCGCTTTAGTCTCGCTGCCAATTGGGCAAAGCCGATTGCGGCAGACCGGCGATTTCACGTCACTCCCAACATCCAAGTAGAGTTTGAAATATTGGGCCGCCTACCTTGGTACTAACGTAGAGGTCTGTGCCAAAATGTCAGTTTCCTCCAGCGACATTGCACTGTTTATCGATGGTGCCAATCTTTACGCAACGTCCAAGGCGCTCGGTTTCGATATCGATTACAGGCGCCTGCTCAAGGAGTTCCAGAGCCGTGGAGCGCTGCTGCGCGCATTCTACTACACCGCGATCATTGAAGATCAGGAATACTCGTTCGTCCGCCCGTTGATCGATTGGCTCGACTACAACGGCTATACCGTCGTCACCAAGGCGACCAAGGAATTCATCGACCCCAGCGGCCGCCGCAAGCTGAAGGGCAGCATGGACATCGAACTTGCGGTCGATGCCATGGAATTCACCGCGCACATCGATCAGATGGTGTTGTTCTCCGGCGATGGCGACTTCCGCCCGCTGGTGGAGGCAGTGCAGCGCCGCGGCGTCCGCGTCACGGTGGTCTCGACCATTTCCAGCCAGCCGCCCATGATTGCCGACGAGTTACGGCGCCAGGCCGACGTCTTCATCGACCTGGTGGAATTGCGAGCCAAGCTCGCCCGCGAACCGTCGGAACGCCCGGTTTCGCGCGAACCACGCAATCAAGCGCCGCTTTGACTTCCGGCATTTCCGCGCTCACCGTCTCACGTGCCGGCCTCGCCGCGATCATCCTTCAGCGCGGTGTCGAGGCACATGATCAAGGTGGGAGCGGCGAATGGCTTGGCCAGGAAACCAATTGCTCCGGCCCTCAGCGCTCGGGCGCGAAGTCCTTCATCGGGGTAGGCCGTGATGAAAATGAACGGCGCATCATGGCCCCGGGTTCGCATATGCGTCAGCAAGTCTAAACCGCTCATAACCGACATTTGCAAATCCGCAATCACGCACGACGTTTCATTCAAATGGGGCGACCGCAAGAACTCCTCGGCCGACGAAAATGTGTGGACGATGTACCCGCGCGATCTCAGCAGATTATTCGTCGCAGCACGTACCGATGCATCGTCGTCAATAACGGAAATCACCGAAGGGGTTGACAAGACGACCACTCCTGACGCGGCATAGCGCTTTGCCGAAGCATAGCCGCCCGGTCGAAAGTTGGGCCTGCGCGTCAGGATTGTAAAATCATACTTAGGTTTGCACGCCGGGGGGCTTGGCCCGACGAATTCCGAGCATCTCGGTCATTCTGACCAGATCGGCCAGCGACCGTGCTCCCATTTTCTTCATCACGTGCCCCCGGTAGATTTTGACGGTGATCTCAGCAAGGCCAAGCTCCGCTGCTATCTGTTTGTTCATCAGGCCGGAAGCGACCAAAGCCAAGACCTCCCGCTCGCGGGAGGTCAGGGCCTGGAACAGGGACTGCAGGTTCGCCTGGGTTTTCTCAACTTCGCGCCGCTTCCGATCCCGCTCGATCGCCGCTACCACGGCATCAAGCAGGTCCTGATCGCGAAACGGCTTGGTCAGAAAATCGACCGCTCCGCTCTTCATGGCCCTGACAGTCATCGGAATGTCGCCATGGCCGGTGATGAAGATGATCGGGATATGAATGTTCGCCCTGGCCAGCTCGGTTTGAAGGTCCAGGCCGCTCAATCCGGGCAGCCTGATGTCGAGGACCAGGCAGCTGGCAACGTCCGGAAGCTTGCTTTGCAGCAGCTCCGGCGCCGTGCCGAACGCCTCTACCTGCAAACGGACCGATTGAAAAAGATTGGTGAGCGCCCTGCGCATTGACGGGTCGTCGTCGATAATGAAGACGACCGGCTCCCGGTCGCTCGCCGATTCGAGCGATGGTTTGGGGCGGTCAGTCACGACGCATCCTGCTGATGCAGTGGCAACACGAATTGAAACGTCGCACCGGGCCCCTCATTGCGGGAAACTGACAGCCGTCCCTCGTGGGCTTCCACGATCGAACGGCAAATCGAGAGTCCCATCCCCATGCCGCCGGATTTGGTGGTGAAGAAAGGGCTGAACATGCGGTCGGCATCCTCGGCGGAGACGCCGACACCGCAATCCGTTACAGTCAGAAACACCTGACGAATGTCGTCCTGGCCCGACCGCACCGCCAGCTCGCGCGGCCGATCCGCGACCGATTGCATGGCCTCAATCGCATTCATCACAAGATTGATGATCACCTGTTGCAGTTGGACCCGATCGCCCAGGATCATGGGTAGTGCGGGCGCCAAGTCCATTCGCAACGACACCTGATTGCTGGCCAATTCGCGCTGCACCAGCGCCACGCCTTCTCTGACGACATCATTGATATCGAGCGGCACCTTCTCGATCTCGGTCTTCTGCGCGAGCGCCCGGACACGCCGGATCACCTCACTTGCCCGATTGCTGTCGTCGACAATCCATTCCGCCGAACGGCGCGCGGCGTCCAGGTCGGGAGTTTCGCGGTCGAGCCAGCTCAGACATGCGTCGGCGTTGGCGACAATAGCTGCGAGCGGCTGGTTTATTTCGTGGGCGATGGAAGCCGTCAGTTCGCCCAGTGTCGTTACGCGGGTTACATGGGCGAGTTCCGCCTGCGCCTTCCGCAGTGCCTGTTCGGCCTGATCTGCGCGGATTGTCGCGGTGATATCAGTGCTGACGCCCCGATAGCCGAGAAATTCGCCGTTCGCGTCAAAAAACGGCTTGCCGCTGGTCCGAACGTAGATCGGAGACCCCGTCCGGTTCATGGTGCGATACACCAGATCGCGAAATGGAAGATGCGCGTCGAGCGTCGCGCGATGCTGCCGCCACTTTTCAGGTTCCGACTCGACATCGGACGCAAGTTCCCAGCGATACTGGCCGATCAGCCCCGACGCCAGGATGCCGGCGGCACTGGTCTGCTCCGACAGGTGAGTGACCCGGTGGTCCGGACCGGTCTCCCATAGCCAGTCGGAGGCGGTTTCGGCGTAGTCGCGAAAGCGCCGCTCGCTCTCGCGCAGCGCAACGACGGCCTGTTCCAGCTGTTCCCTTGCGGCGTATTGCGCGGTGATATCCATATGCGTACCGATGAGTCCGCTCACCTCGCCGTTGCCGTCGAGGACAGCATGCGCCACGGAATGTACGCGCTTGAGGGATCCATCCGGGAGAACGATCCGAAAGTCGAATTCGAGTTCTCCACTCTTCCTGCGGACCGCCTCGCGCACCACCTCGCCGAGCTGCTGCATGTCTTCTGCGGGGATACGAGCCTGGATAGCCTCCGCCGATACGACCTCTTCCGGATCAAATCCAAACAGGCGAAAGACCTCGGCCGACCGATAGACAAAGTCGCGGCGTCGCACGTCCCAGGCCCAACTGCTCGTATGGCTCAAGCGCTGAGCTTCGGCCAAATAGGATTCGCTGCGACGCAGCTTCCACTCTGCTTCCCTGGCGACCGTGACATCGGTTACTGCGCCGACAAACTCGAGGCCGCCGGACGCATCTATCGTGGCGCGTGCGAGCGCGTGGAGATGCTTTACCGAGCCGTCCGGCATCAGCAGTCGATATTCGTGCTCGAAATCTTGCTGGTCTCGGGACGCCTGGTCGATGGTTTCCTGCACTGCCTCGCGATCTTCCGGATGGGTGCGCTCAACGACAAGCTGCAAGGTCGGCTTCGTCATCGGGTCACACCCGAATATCCTGAAGGTCTCCTTGGACCAGACGATCTCACCGGTGGCGACGCTCCAGCCGAAGCTGCCGGTTCGGCTCAATTCCTGTGCCTGGGCGAGATAGGCTTCGCTCTGCTGCAGGGCATTTTCCGTCCGCTTCCGTTCGGTGATGTCTTCGCAGGCGATCAGAATGATGAGCTCGCCGTCGGAGCGACGCATGACCTTGGCGTTTTCACGCACCCACAGCATCGAGCCGTCCTTCCTGATCTTCTGAATTTCCCAGGTATGGGATTGGCCGACGCTTTCGAGGCACACCGCGACGCATTTGCGAACGAACGCGCGATCTTCCTCGACAAAGACATTCAACACGGATTGGCCAATCAGGTCCGCGGGCGAATAGCCGAGCTGTGTTGCACCGATGGTATTTACGTTGAGGACCGTCCCGGCGGCATCGACCATGAAATACATCACCGGGTTGTGCTCGAAGACTTCTCGCCATTCCCTTTCGCTATCACGCAGATCAACCTGGCTACGCCTTAGCTTCGCTTCGGCCTGGAGCGCAGCCTCCTTTTCCTTGCCGGCATTCCGGATCAAGTGCGTCACGATCAACGAGGTAAAGAAGAAGGCGACCAGCGCCACAACATGGTGCGGCGCGTCGATCCTGAACTGGAAGATTGGCGGAGCAAAGAAGTAAGCCAGGCTTGCAACCGACACGATCGAAAGCAGGGCTGACGCAGCAAAGCTGCCCATGAGGGAGAACAGCAGGATCACGACCAAATTGGCGAATGCGGTCGTCGCGAGGTCGGCGTGAAGCCAAAGGAAAGCCAAGGTCACCAGTGCCAGCGCAATGCTGCCGAGGAAAAGCTGCGCGGCTAAACGTGCGAAGTTCGTGGTCTGGTTACGCTTCATGCGCAGACCGTCCCGGGCTCTCTCCGGCGCACCAGATTAGCGCATTTTCAGACGAAAAGCCTCAACGAGGCCATTGGACGCGGTTCCAGGGCCGGTTCGGCGAGAAAGCCGCAATCTGGTCAGGCAGACGCTTCCCCGCTGTGGTCAGCAGGATCGGGCACCCAGGGGCCGGCATTACAAACCTTCGTATAGCTCGCCAAACCCTTTCGATATCGGACGCTTACCTCCGTACAATTGAGCGATCCATCTCAATCGCCTTAGCCTAGCTGTCAATCGGGAATAGCTGTTTGCCGGACGCAAATGCCTCCGACACCCGGCCAAGAGATCGAGTCCAATCGCCATATTCCCGACGGCCGGCCCCGGATATGTGCCTGCCCTGCAACCGCACCAGTGACGAAGAAGTCCGCTGCCTTGGGAGGCGGGACATGCGAGTCAAGCTCTGTGCCCGATGCCCCTATACACCGCACGACCTGGCCGACCATTACGATCCCGAAGCCGCACTTCACGCATGCGCGAAGTGCGACGGCGAACAACGGATGCACGACCAGCACCACCCAGGAGAGACCGACAGGAGACACAAATGCTCGACAACCTTAAGCACCTCCCACACAGCGCAGCGAAACGTTGCGCCATTTGCGACGGAAGGTTTGGCCTCATCCGTCATTATTCCTGGCGAACCGCCCTCTGTTCAAAGCGGTGCGTTGATCACTTCAAGGCCCGCCGGGAGGGCGACCACAGATGGTTATGGCGATTTCGAGCCGCCTGACGACAGTCGCGGAGATTATGACGCAGCAATTTCCAGCCGCTCGGCATTTCGGAACAAGGAGCAGGCATATTGAATGTTCGAAGCAAGCTCCTGTTATGGACCTGTCTCTATTGCCTGTTGGCAATGCCGGTCCTGGCGCAGGAGGGTGTGCAAGGCGAGGCGGAGCGCCATCATCCTCCGCAGGATCAACTGCTGCACGAGAAATTTTATTCGACGTGGCGCATGCCCGATAATCCTACCCTTAGCTGTTGCAATAAGGCGGACTGCTACCCGACCGACATCAAGTATGTTGGCGGCAGACTCTACGCAAAGCGCAGAGAAGACGGGAAGTACATTCCAATTCCACCCCAAAAGGTAGAACGGAATAAGGACAATCCCGATGGCAGAAACCACCTGTGCGCTCCACCGCCCAACGGCTCCAACTCGTCCGATGTCGTGTTCTGCTTCGCATTGGGAGGCGCCACATGAGATTCGTATTGGTGAATGGCAGAACGCCGTTCCGGCAAATTTCCTGCGTACTGTGCCGTGAACCAATTGGCGCGGGCTACCTGCGAGACGTCAGGACGCGGCTCTGCTACTGCGATGCCAAGTGCTACGCGCTTCGCTGCGAGGCAACCGTTCTGCTTATCGACAATCGTACACGAGCATCATGAATGGCCGCCGACGCCAGCATGGCGCCTGCGCGCGCGAGAAACGACAAAGGGCGCCGAACGATCATGAAGTTCGTACTGGTCAATCACAGGACACCTTGCGGCCCGTCGACCTGTATCGAGTGTTCCCGGTCGCTCGGACCGGGCTACCTTCGAGACGTGTCCACGCAGCGCCCGTACTGTGACTACCACTGCTACCTTCGATACGAGGCGAAGAGCTTGTTCATGCCGTGGATTGCGCTCACGCGCGCAGATCATGGGCATTCGACCAACTATCCCGCCCAATTCGGGATGTTCACCTCCCTCGCCGCCGCTTCGTGCTGGTGTTACGCCATTCCGATCACGGTGTTTTCAATGTCCCTGGTCGAGGGTGCCCTTCGGATGCACGAGCTGATGACAGCGGAACGTTTTTGACACCCATCCCAAGCTGACCAGCCGAGCGCATGACGAATGGCGCGCCGATGCTGCCTAAATTCCGCAAAATCGAAGATCGCGGGATCGCCGCCGACGACGGCGTCCCCCGTAGAGCCCGCGTCAGTGTGAGTGGGCGCCGGTGAGCCGCCCGCCATCGAAGACATGGGCACGCGTCGCGCGCAGCGCATAGGCGCCGTCGCCGAGCAGGGCCTGCACGAGTAGCGCGACGGTCCAGAACGCCGGGTATTCCCAGCCGCCATGCGGGTTGGTGAAGAAGAATCCGGCCGGGCCGTGCACGGTGAAGATGGCGCCGAGCAGGATCGGCATTGCCGCGAGCGCCACGGCGCGGGTCCAGACCCCAAGGATCAGCGCGACGCCCGCGAGAACTTCGGCTGGGATCACGAGGTAGGCGAGTTCGGCCGGCATCCCGACGCTGGCAAAGAATTTTGCAGTGCCCGCCGGCGTGAAGACGAAGAATTTCAAACCCGCATGCGCGAGGAAGAGCACGCCCAGGCTGACGCGGAGCAATAGCGCGGCATAGGGCGCGGTTCGGGAATCGATCATGGCCGTCTCCTGATTGGGTTTCAGGGCATATGGCCCATTCTTATTAATCGGATAATCTGGTATTTCGGAAAAACAGTTCACACTCCAGGAGTGAGATCATCCATGCTGGACCGGCTGACCGGCCTCGAGGTTTTCGCCAGGGTCGCGGCCGCCGGCAGCCTTTCAGCGGCGGGGCGGACCATGGGTATGTCGCAGACCATGGTCACCAAGCACCTTGCGGCGCTGGAGGCGCGGCTGGGCGCAAAACTGTTCCACCGCACCACGCGGAGGCTCTCGATCACCGAGGCCGGGCGCAGCTATCTCGAAGCCTCCGAGCGCATCCTGGCCGACATCGAAGCTGCCAATGACGCGGTCGCGGCCGACCGGGTCGAGCCGCGCGGGCTGTTGCGGCTCAATGTGCCCGTTGTGTTCGGCACGCGGCAGATCGCGTCCCTGCTTGCGGAATTCGCGCAACGCTATCCGCGCGTCACCGTCGAGCTCGGCCTCAACGACCGCCACGTCGATCTTGCCGAAGAGGGCTGGGACATGGCGATCCGCATCGGCGCTCTCGCCGATTCAAGCCTGGTTGCCCGGCGGCTCGCGCCGTGCCGGATGGCCACCTGCGCGGCGCCGTCTTATCTGAGGGCGCGGGGCACGCCGCGCACGGTGGCAGAGCTGGCCGACCATAATTGCCTCGGCTACACGCTGGCGCTATCAGGGCCGCATCGCTGGAGTTTCGGCAGGCGGGCCGAGATCAGCGTTGCCATCGCGGGCGACCTGCGCGCCAATAATGGCGACGCGCTGTTGGCCGCGGCGGTGGCCGGACAAGGCATCGTCTACCAACCGACCTTCATTGTTGCCGATGATCTGCGCGCCGGACGTTTGACCGCCCTTGCCCTGGATCAACCGACCAACGAACGCCTCGCCGTCCATGCCGTCTACTTGCCGGACCGCCATCCGCCCGCCAAGGTGCGCGCCTTCATCGATTTCATCGCGACGCGTTTCGCGCCGGAGCCGCCCTGGGATCGCGGCCTGAGCTAGCGCGGGATGACTCTTCTTCGAATCGTCACCCCGCTCTAACTTTCTGTTTGAGCATGATCTCTTCGGAAAACCGGTGTCCACTTTTCGGGATCATGCTCTAGGCCTTCGGAAATGCTGTAGTCTTGCGTCCAATAATGATTGCCGGGAGGCCGCGGACTGATGGCGCAGACGAACTCCGAAAAGGCCAACTCCGAAAAGCCTGATGCCTCCTGGCCGCTGTTCCGTTCGCTCGCCGCCTATCGGCCGAGCTTTTTGCCGGGCGACCTGATCGCAGGGCTCACGCTTGCCGCCATCGCCATCCCCGAGCAGATGGCGACCGCGCGCCTCGGCGGCTTCTCCCCGCAGATCGGCTTTTTCGCCTTCATGGCGGGATCGCTGGGCTTTGCGATGTTCGGGGCCAACCGCTTCCTGTCGTGCGGCGCCGATTCGACCATCACGCCGATTTTTGCCGGCGGGCTCGCGCTGCTGGCGGCGGCCGGTTCGCCCGATTATCAGGCGCTCGCGGTCGCGCTCGCCTTGATGGTGGGCGTGATGCTGATGGCGAGCGGCATCTTCCGCCTTGGCGGCATCGCCAATTTGCTGTCGATCCCGGTGACGGTCGGCTTCCTCGCCGGCATCTCCGTGCACATCCTGGTTTCGCAAATGCCCGGGGTGCTCGGACTGCCGACACCGGAGGGATCGACGCTCGAGCGCATCGGCGTGCTGGCGCAACAACTCTCGAAAGCCAACATCTTTACCGTCTGCATCGGCTTTGGCGTACTAGCGGCGGTGTTCGCTTGCGAGGCGATCAACGCCAAGATCCCAGGTGCGCTGATCGGGCTGGTCGCAGCTACCTTGGCCGTGATCTGGGGCGGCCTCGAGAGCAAGGGTGTCCGCGTCGTCGGGACGGTTCCGGCGGCGCTGCCGGCGCTGACCTTTCCGGACGTCTCGCCCGAGCGCTGGGCGCGGCTGGTACCGCTCGCCTTCGTGGTGGTGGTTGTCATCATGGTGCAGACGGCCGCCACCACGCGGTCGTTCCCCTCCGATCCCGATCAGCCCGCCGACGTCGACCGCGATTTTCTCGGCTCCGGCGCCGGCAGCATCCTGGCAGGCCTGTTCGGCGCGTTTCCGGTCAACGCCAGCCCGCCGCGGACCGGCATCGTGGTGGAGACCGGCGGACGGTCGCAACTCTCCGGGCTTTCGGCTGCCATCATCGTGCTGGCGCTATTGGCGTTCGGCACCTCGTTGCTGCGGAACATCCCCGATGCCGCGCTGGGCGGCATCCTGCTGTTCGTGGCATTGCGGATCATCCGCGTGCGCCAGATCGCCACGATCTGGCGGCAGTCGAAGAGCGAATTCCTGCTGATCCTCGCCACAGCCGCGCTGATCATCGTGCTGCCGATCCAGCAGGGTGCGGGCCTCGCGATCACGCTCTCGCTGTTGCACGGCATCTGGAGCGTCACCCGCGCGCGGCTCGCCGTGTTCGAGCGGGTGCCGGGCACGACGATCTGGTGGCCGGCCAATCCGAACATTAGGGGCGAACATGTACCTCGCGTCGCGGTCGTTGGGCTGCAAGCGCCGCTTTCTTTTCTCAACGCGCCGGGCTTCCGCACCGACGTTGAGAATATCCTGCAAGCTTCGAAACCCGAGCTGCTGGTGCTGGAAGCCAGCGGCATGGTGGAAATCGACTTCACCGCCGCGCAGACCCTGCTTGAACTCTTCAAGGCGTGTCACAAGCAAGGCGTCACGGTTGCGGTGGCGCGACTTGAGTCGGTGCGCGCGCAAGGCGCATTCGAGCGATTCAGGCTTTACGATGAGTTGCCAAAGGACCATGTCTTCCTGAGCGTGGATGAAGCCGTCCGCAAGCTGGCCGCCGGCTAGAGGAAACTCGCCGTCACTCCCTCAACACCGGATGCTGGTTCAGCACGTCCTCCCGGATCGATTGAGCCTGGATCGCGCGAAACAGGATCCGCGCCGTCGTCACGTCATTGGCCCGTACGCACAGGTCGACGATCTCGCCGACGGCGGAATCGCGCATCAAATCGTCCGAAACCTTCATGGCGATTTCCATCGCGGTCTTGGCGGCGCGCTCGTAGCGTTCGGTGTCGCGCTGGCTTTGCTTGCTGTCGGCCTTGTTCTTGCCGTCGACCCGGCCTGGAAAACCGCCGATCCTTTCGGCACTATCGCCGGCGGACCGGCAGATGTTGCGGATCTTGTCGGCCGCCTCGATGTCTCCAAGCGGCCACTGGATCTCCTCCTCCCAGATTTCCTTGTGCTCGCTCTTGCCGAACCACCGCATCGCCCTTCCTCGCAAAGGCTACAAGCATAGAGCGCAGCAGCCGCATCGGCGAGCGGCTTTTTTTTGACGGCTGCCGGCTTGCGCCGCCGGTACAACCGACGGGCGAATAAAATCAATTACTGAACTGTTCCCGCGGGCTGAACCAGCTCTGACGTTCGCCTTGGCCCGATCGCCTCGAATTGGGCCTTTTGTTCATCGCTCAGTGTCGCGTAAAAATCTTCAAGGGCCGCGTGTACCAGCTTGACCGCTTGCAGCATGGTATCGAGCCTTTTGCCGGCCGCGGCGAGCCGAGCGGGTGGTGTCATTGCATCGTCTGCCGGGCACGAGCCCTTTAGCATGTCCGCGGCCTTGGTGCTGGCGTCCTGGAGCGTCTCGAGGCCCGCGCGTTGCGTGTCCGTTGGGTGCAATCGGGCCTCGATCTCCGCAGCCGGCCATTGCAGGGCGACAGGTGGCGCAGCGCCGCAGCTCTCGACCAACGACCCTTTTGCGTTCTTCGCGGCCGATGTCCGGCGCTGCTCCTCGGCGATACCATTGAGCCGCGCCTTCTGCTCATCGTTCAAGAGCCCGTAAAATTTTTCCAGCACCGGCTGCACCAGGGCGACCGCCGATATCATCGCCTCGATCCGCTGCCGCATGGCTGCCAGTCGGCCCGGCGCCGTCAGGACCATCTGGGTCGGACACGCGGTGCGAATCTTCTGGGCGGCCAAGATCGAGGCGTTGGCGAGATCGTCAAGCGCGGCGCGTTGCAATTCGGTCGGCTCGACCACTTGCGCGATTTGATCGATCGGAAGGCCGGCAATGTCGTGGCTGTCGTCGCCGCAGATTTGCGCCAACCGATCGCGCGCTGTGTCGCTCCGGCCGGACGAGCGACGCGGCGAATAGAAATAGCCGGACAGGTCGCCATAGCCGTAGGGCGCAAAGATGCCGGCGTAGATATCAGGGTAGCCGTAGCCCCAGAACGGGGCGCCATATCCATAGCCCCACATCGCATAGTCGTAGATGTCGAAATAGGCAAACGGCCAGAACACCGGGCCGACCCATCCGTATCCGCCATTACCGTGCTGCCACCACCCGCCTGCGCCGCGGCCATGCCAACCTGCCCAGCCTGCCAGTGCGGCACCGGCGGCAATTTGCGCACGCGCCGCGGGATTGCCTAGCACGCGCCCACGGGCGCCTCGGATCGAAGCTGAATGGAAAAACGCGGACCTGCCGCCGAAGTGGCGCCCGCCGCCGAAATGCGCCATGCGAAAACCATGGTGGCCTCCACCAAAATGGCCGCCGCCATGGAAATGACCGCCACCATGAAAATGGCCGCCACCGTGGAAATGGCCGCCACCATGGCCGTGGCCGCCTCCATGACCGCCGCCGTGACCACCACCGCCGCGGCCCAGCGCGGCGCTGGACAGCACGGTCATCAGGGCAATCACAGCAATCCTGACAATTCGCTTTGACATGGCGCCCTCACCCTGCTCGCTCTCGAATTGGCACCATCGCAGAAGACGCAAAGATGAGGCAAAGGTTCCATGTCGGCCTAGAGCGGGATGACTTATCTTCGAATCGTCATCCCGCTCTATCTTTTTGTTTGAGCATGATCTTATCGGAAAACCGGTCCCCACTTTTCCGGATCATGCTCTAGGCCGCCGGCACAATCTTTCCGGGATTGAAAATGTTCTGCGGATCGAGCGCCTGCTTTATCGCGCGCATGGCGTCGAGCGCCTCCGGGCCGAGTTCGGCCTTCAGATATTTCTGCTTGCCCTGGCCAACGCCATGCTCGCCAGTGCAGGTGCCGCCCATCGATTGCGCGCGCTCGACCAGGCGGTGCATGAAATCCTCGCCGCGCGCCATCTCTTCCGCGTTGTCGATATCGCACACCAGCGAGCAATGGAAATTGCCGTCACCGACATGGCCGACGATCGGCGACAGCAGGTTGAGCCGCTTCAAATCCTCTTCGGTCTCGGTGACGCAATCGGCAAGCCGCGAGATCGGCACGCAGACATCGGTCGCCACCACGCCAGCGCCAGGCCGCAGCGCTTTCACCGACCAATAGGCATCGTGCCGCGCCTGCCACAGTTTTGAGCGGTCCTCGGGCCGCGTGGTCCAGGAGAATTCGCCGCCGCCGCATTCCTTCGCGATCTCGCCGAAATTCTTCGATTGTTCGGCGACCTCGTTCTCGCTGCCGTGGAATTCCAGCAGCA
>Ga0070717_10001394_pt1 | contig 16643 bp, 10 predicted proteins | sample LARL113metaG_FD_71366 | JGI IMG/M metagenome (GOLD analysis project Ga0070717, IMG submission 71366) | Corn, switchgrass and miscanthus rhizosphere microbial communities from Kellogg Biological Station, Michigan, USA - LAR L11-3 metaG | ecosystem: Host-associated > Plants > Roots > Rhizosphere ... | reverse complement strand
GACCGGACTCGGCGGCCGCGTCGCGGTCAGCCACGCGTACGGCCTGGCGCAGGCCGACCAGGCCACCCAGGACCGGCTCGGCCGGCAACTGGCCGATGCCGGGGTCAGCCTCGTCACCGCCGCCGTGTACAACTTCCCGGTCCCGCCCATCGCCAGGTTGCGTGCCGCCGGAGTCACCATCGCCTGCGGTCACGACGGCATCCGCGACCTGTGGAGCCCGTTCGGGAGCGGCGACATGCTGGAAAGGGCCATGCATCTCGCCTACCGCAGTACCTTCCGGCGCGATGAGGAGATCGAGATGGCGCTGGAGGCGGCCACCTACGGCGGAGCGCGGGTGCTCGGCCTGCAGGCGTATGGCCTCGAGCCCGGCGTGCCGGCCGACATCGTAGTCGTCGACGCGAGCACCCCGGCGGAGGCGGTCGTAACGCACCCAGTCCGGGACCTCGTCATCAAGGCGGGACGCGTCGTCGCACGAGAGGGAGCACTCGTCCGATAGGCCTCGCGAGGCGCGCTGACACAACGGATCACCGCATTGTGCCTACATCGGGAACTGCACATAACGCGGTGATCTGCATCCGAGTTGTAGGAAGCTTCGCGCCACGCTCATGCGCTCATAGTCGGCAGGTCTGTGAGTATTTCGTAGAGGAGGCGTCTGGTATGCGATTACCTTGCGTCACGATGTTTGCATGCCGGCCGGCGGGGTGCGGCGGTCATCGCGCGTACCGGTGGCGGCGGATGTGACAGGCCAGCGAGCGGCGTTCAGTGACCGCCGCCTGCCCGCGCACCGGCGCCGCCTGGACCAGCACCGGCACCCCGTTCGAGCCGCGGGGCCTCAAGCACCGCCCCGGCGGCGCCGTCCGCGTCGTCCCCATCCCGCCGGTCCTGGTCCGCATGCTCGGCCAGCACCTGCGTGCGTTGGGGACCGCGCCGGACGGGCGGCTGTTCCGCGGCGCCCGCGGCGGCATGCTCAGCGACTCGGTCTACGGCCGCGCCTGGCACGCCGCCCGCCAGGCCGCCCTCGGCCCCGCCCTGGCCGCCACCGCGCCCGCCCGCCGCCCCTGCGACCTGCGGCACGCCGCCCTGTCCCTGTGGCTCAACGCCACCGGCGCGCCCGCCGAAGTCGCCGCCCGGGCCGGGACCAGCGCCCGCGTCCTGCATGAGGTCTACCTGCACTGCACCGGCGGCCTAGGCGACGCCGTCAGCCAGCGGATCGAAGACGCCCTCGCCGCAGCCGCTAGCGTGACACCGTCGTCACGGTGCGGGAAAACGAGCGGTTATGCGCACCGTCGGCACCACCCCAGACCCCGTCCGCTATCTGTACGCGGAGCCGGCCCCCGGACCGCGCACAGATAGCGGCCACCGGGCCCGGCCGGCCCGCAACACCGCGCGCAGGCACCCGCCGCCGCTAGTGTTTCCGCAGCTCAGACGGCATCTGAGGCGATATCCGCGGAGACCGGGCGACGCCCGGATCCGGCCCACGCATAGCCCACTGGACACAGCCGACGGTCCGTGTAACCGCTCCCTTTCCGCCGAAAAAGCCGGTGACGCATTCCAGCGTCACCGGCTTTGACCTGCGGAAATGTGTGGCAGGTGTTGGGTTCGAACCAACGTAGGCTGAGCCGACGGTTTTACAGTACTCTCCTGCCTGCACCTCCATATGCCATCTCACCTGCACAAACGTGACCGGGCGATGTTCGCTGTGACGACGAGCAGGCGCCAGTACGGCGGCGTGTCGCCGCTCTCACCCCCGCCCTCGCCGGTCGTAGGTCAATACGGTGTAGCCGTTGGCCAGTTCGGCGGCCAGGCCGCGGTTGGGGCCCAGGGCACGGTAGGACAGAGCCCCGTCCACCAGCACCACGGGCGGGCCGCTGCCTGCCCGGTGATGGCGATCGACGTGCCGTCAGCAGATGTGCAGTTCATCGCGGTTCTCCTTCGGTCACGCGGCGCTTCCGTAGGGACGGGTGATGATCTCGAGTGAGTGGCCGTTGGGGTCGTCCCAGTACAGGCCGCGGCCGCCATCGTTGGTGTTGACCTGGCTGGGTTGCTTGTGGAACGGGTCGGCCCAGAAGTTCAGCCCGCGGGCCTTGATGCGGCCGAAGATCTGGTCGAACTCGGCCTCGGTGACCAGGAAGGCGTAGTGGGCCGGGACGGGGTCGCCGTCGTCGTCGGCGAAGTCGAGGCTCACGTGGTTGGCCGCCTCGAGCACCAGGAACGGGCCGTAGGGCGTGGCGTGCGGCAGGCCGAGGATGTCGGCGAAGAAGCGGGCAGCCTCCTGCTTGTCGCGGACCCGGACGATGGTGTGGTTGAGCTGGACGGACATGACTACTCCTGGTGGGCGCGGCGGGCCTGGATCAGGTCTTTGAGGGCTGGGCTGGGCCCGGTCAGGGCGTGTGCCGGTTGATGGAGGGGGATTGGGCCGGCGGGGTCGGCCGACGGGCGGGCGGGGAGGATTCTGGCCGGCGGGCGCGGGAGCCACCAGTTCCACCGGCCGAACAGCGCGACCGTCGCCGGGACCAGGAGCGCGCGTACCACGGTGGCGTCCAGCAGGATGCCCGCTCCGAGCGCCGTGGCGAACACCTTGAGGTCGGTGTTCGGGGCGGAGGCCAGGGAGGCGAAGGCGAGGAACAGGATCAGCGCGGCGCTGGTGACCAGCCTGCCGGTGCGGCCCATCCCCTCGATGACCGCGCGGTTCGTGGAGCCGGTGCGGTCGTACTCCTCGCGCATCCGGGACAGGATGAATACCTCGTAGTCCATGGACAGCCCGAACAGGAACGCGAAGATCATCAGCGGGACCCAGAAGGTGATCGCGCCGGTGGCCGGGATGCTGAACAATGCCTGGGATCCGTGGCCCTGCTGCCAGAACCAGGTGATCGCGCCGAACGTGGCGGCCAGCGACACCAGGTTCAGCACGACGGCCTTGACCGGCAGCAGGATCGAGCGGAACGCGCCCGCCAGCAGCAGGGTGAGCCCAGCGACCACCGCGAGCATGAGCGGGAACTGCCCGAAGACGGCGTGCACGTAGTCCAGCTGGAGCGCGCCCACGCCGGTGATCCCGATCACGCCGGGCAGGCCGGAAAGCGCGTTCCTGGCCTGGGTCACGGCGGTGCTCTGCGAGCTGTTCAGGTTGGCCGTCCGCGGGATCGCCACGAGCACCGTGGTGCCTGACTGGTTGCTGTCGGCCGCGGTGGGGGCGGCGACGGCCGTGATGCCCGGCACCGACGCCAGCCGGTACTGGGCCTGCCGGGCGGCGTCCGGCCGGACCAGCACCTCGACCGGGGTCAGCACGCCGGCCGGGACGTGGCCGGAGACAAGCTGCTGGTAGGCCGCGTGCGGCGGGCCGGTCCGGGCCAGCGCGTCGGGCGAGGTCTGCCCCAGCTTCATGCCGGAGAACGGCACGATCAGCAGCGCCAGCACGGCCGCCGCGGCGCCGACGGCCGGCACGCGGTAGCGGACTACCAGCCGACCCCAGGCCAGCCACGGGCGGCTCGCGGTGGTATCGCGCCGCCGCCGCGGCCAGTCGATGCGCGGACCGACGCCGCCCAGGATGGCCGGCAGCAGCGTGGCCGTGACCAGCACCGAGACCAGCGGGATGAGCATGCCGCCCAGGCCGATGCTGCGCAGCCCCGGCACCGGCAGCACGACCAGGGCCAGCAGGCCGACGCCGACGGTGAGCCCGGAGAAGACGACCGCCCTTCCGGCGGTGTTCATCGCGGCGATCACGGCCGAGTTGTTGTCCCGTCCCTGCGCCCGTTCCTCGCGCCACCGGGTGACCACCAGCAGCGAGTAGTCAATGGCCACGCCCAGCCCGACCAGCGCGATCAGGAACTGCACCACGAAGGAGATGCTGTTCAGGTACGTCAGGCCCAAGGTGATCAGGAACGTCGTCATGATGGCGACCGCGGCGATCAGCAGCGGCAGCAGCGCCAGGACGGACCCGAATACGAATGCCAGCACGGCCAGCGCCCCGGCCGCGCCGATCAGCGTCTCCGCCAGCACGCCCGGACCCTTGGCGCCGGCGCCTGCCGAGAGCTCAGCCAGGCCGGTTGCGGCCGCGTGGTAGCCCGGCGGGAGCGCGGACCGCAGGATGGGCAGCGTCCGCTGGGACGCCAGCGCCGAGCTGAAGCTCCGCGGCTGCGGCGCGAACACCAGCGCGTAGGTGGTCCGGCCGGCGGATGTGATGAACGCGGGGTCGCGGGTGTCGCCGTAGTCGACGATCCGGAGCTGGCTGTCCGCGGCCCGGAGCCTGCTGAAGGCGGCGGCGATCTGGGCTGCGTCCGCGCGGACGCTTTCCCCGGCCGGGACGGTCACCGTCAGGACTGATGGCGGCTGACCGTCGTTTCCGTAGCTGTGCAGAATCTTCTGTGCGGTCTCGTAGCCGGGCTGGCCGGGCAGCGAGAAGTCGGAGGACAGCCGTTGCGATACCTGGCCGGCCGCGGCCCCGCCGGCGATGAGCATGAGCAGCCACACGCCGATGACCCAGCGCCGACGGCGGACGGCAAAGGTGGTCAGTGAGGTCATCAGCCGGGCCGATCCCGGCTCGCCTGCACGTTTTCGGGAAAAGTCATGCTGTGTCATCGTGATCTCCTCGAATGCACCTGGCGCCTGCCCCTTCGGCGGCTCTCAAGTTGGTGTCGTGAGGCGAGTCTGTGACGGGCGCCCGGCCCGAACATCGGCCAGCTGGCTATCACGTCCGCCGGGGTGGCTAATGCCGGGCTGCGGGGCGGCCAGATGCCAAGGCCGGTTATTCCCGGCCCAGCTCCCGGCTGACGATCGTGGCCAGCTCGGTGCGGTTGGCCACGTCGAGCTTGGCGTAGATGTGGGCCAGGTGGGCCTTGACGGTGCTGCGGCTCAGGTACAGGCGAGCGGCGATCTCCGGATTGGATAGGCCCTGCGTGCTGAGCCGGGCGACGTCGAGTTCGGCGGGGGTCAGGCTGCCCCATCCCACGGTCGGGCGATCACGGCGTCCGCGGCCCCGGGTCAGCGCGGCCGCCCACTCGTCGATCGGCCGGGCGGCGCCCTCACGCCACAGGTCGTCGAACCGCTCGCCGAGGCGGGCGCGCAGCGCGGCCACGAGAGATTCGTGGCCGGGCACGTCGACCGGCGGTCGCGGGTAACCCATCTCGTCCCGGGTCGCCGTGCTGGCGGCGAGCAGCCGCGCCGCCTCGGCGTGCTGGCCGGCCTCGGCCTCGAGGCTGGCCAGCGCGTCCAGGCTGTCGGGGTAGCCGATGCGCAACCCGCTGATCCGGCGCCGCGTGAGCGCCTCAAGGTGCAGCTCCCGCGCCCGGGCCGGATCGGTGCCGTGCGCGAGCCAGGCCTGCTCGTCCAGGGCGTACGACAGCTCGTAAGGGGCGTCGAACCCGGCCGTCACGGTCACCGCGACGGCGGCCCACCGGGCCGCTTCCTCCGCCCGGCCGAGCCGGCGCAGGGCGGAGACCAGGCCGGGCAGGCAGCGGGCCGCGGTCCAGTCCCTAGTCTCCCCGGACATGCGCTGCACGCCCCGTTCGAACCAGCCGACGGCCTGCTCGAGCTCGCCCGTCCACGGGTGCATCAGGCCGAGCGGGACCATCCAGCCCACCATGTCCGCCTCGGCCGCGGTGTCCAGGGAGCGGACGACGCCGGCCATCAGGTCGCGGGCCCGGGCGAGGTGGCCGGCCATGCCCAGCGCCTGGGCCATGTTGCTGGTGAGCGTGCCGACCGTGAAGTAGTCGCCCAGCGGCTGCGCGATCCGGACGATCTCGTCCCCGATGGCCACGGCGCCAGGGATGTCACAGTTGTAGATGACGACCCACTGCTCGATCCCGCGGCGAACGCGGCGCAGAACCGGTCGCCGTGCGGCCAGCTGCGCTCGAACGTCGGCCTGGCCAGGGCGGCCGCCTCATCCAGCCGGTTGCGGGTGAGCAGCGAGTAACCCTCGACGACGGCGCCGAAGTCACGGGCGAACGGGTCGGGCGCCGCCTCGCCGGCCGCCCGGCCTCGCGCGGCGATGGCCTGGCACCGGGGGAAGTCGGTGAAGAAGTACGGGTAGGCGCTCATGGTCAGGCACCGGGCCTGGGCGACCGCGTCGCCGGCTTCGGCCGCGATCTCGAAGCCGCGCTCGGCCGCCTCAGTCACCAGGTCTATCCGCCCGCTGACCATCCCCAGCATGGCCGTTCCGGCCAGCAGCCGGGCCTGGACGGGCGAGCGGTCCGCGGCGTCCAGGTCGAGGGCGCGGGCCAAGAAGTCCAGGCCCTCGGGCGACTGGCCGCGCAGGAGCTACTGGCGGGCCATGGCCGCGGCCAGGCGCCGGCCACGGGCCGCGCGGCTGGCCGGCGGCGACAGGCCCCAGTGCAACGCGGCGCTGATGTTGTCGTGGTCGCTGTCCAGCAGCTGCCGCCACCGGTCCTGGTCGGTGTCCAGGCCGGGTTCGGCCTGCTCGGCCTCTGTCAGGTAGTAGTCGAGATGACGATCACGAAACTCCGTCGCCTCGCCGGCCGACCGGAGCTGGTCGCCCGCGTACTGCCGGATCGTGTCCAGCAGCCGGTACCGCACCGGTCTGCCGCCTGCGCGCACCGTGACCAGCGAGGTGTCCACCAAGCGTCCCAGCAGCTGCAGCGCGGTGGCGACCCAGCCCGGGCCAGGCCCGGGAGCGGCCATCGGCCTGCCGCCGGCCCCGGGCGCCGGCGTGACGCAGATGGCGGCGGCCGCATCGAGGGTGAAGGTCCCGGAGAACACGGCGAGTCGGCGGAAGAAGACCTTTTCCTGCTCGCCGAGCAGGGCATGGCTCCAGTCCATCGACGCCAGCAGGGTCTGATGCCGCGGGATGGCGCGCCGGGCTCCGCCGCCCGGCAGTTCCAGGGAATCCTCCAGGCCGGCCGCGATCTGGGCCGGTGACAGCACCCGCACCCACGCCGCGGCCAGCTCGACCGCCAGCGGGATGCCGTCGAGCCGCGCGCACAGCCCGCGCACGTCCCCGGCCGCGGGCCGCGGGTCGAAGCGGGGATCGGCCAGCGCGGCGCGATCTGTGAACAGCTCGACCGCCTCGTCCGGCCGCAGCGAGGGAACCCGCCACACGGTCTCCCCCTCGACCCCCAGCGGCTCGCGGCTGGTGGCCAGCACCGACACCTCAGGGCAGCGGCGCAGCACCACATCGGCCAGCATCGCGGTGGCATCGAGCACGTGCTCGCACGTGTCCAGGCACAGCAGCAGCCGCCTGCCGGCCAGCTGGGCGGCCAGCGCGCGGACCTGGTCACCGCCCGGTTCGACCAGCACTCCCAGGGTGGATGCGGTCAGCTGAGGGACCAGGGACGGGTTGCCCACCGACCCGAGATCGACCAGCCAGAATCCGTCTGGCCAGGCCTCGGCGACCCGCTGGCCGAGCTGCGCGACCAGCCGCGTCTTGCCGCACCCGCCGACTCCGCTCAGCGTCACCAGCCGGCGGGTGGCGGTGAGCTGCTCGAGCTGAGCCAGCTCGGCTTCCCGGCCGACAAAACTGGTCAGCTGCGCGGACAGGTTATGGCCCATCACCTTTCCTCCGCCCGTCCCGCCTGCCCATGAGGGGCCACAACCGCCCGTGGGCTGCGGCACCAGTCCGCATGGTAAGAGCTCGGACCGGCCCGGCGGAAGCACCAATCCGGGCCAACTCGCGCGACCAATTCCTACGATCGGCTCATGGACCTGCACATGATGCTCCCGGCCAGCCCCGGCCGCCGCGCCATCTGCGAGCAGCTGCGTAACGCGGTGCTGGAGGCGCGGCTGCGGCCCGGCGAGCTGCTGCCCCCCAGCCGCGATCTGGCGGGGCGGCTGGGAATGTCCCGCGCCACCGTGGTGTCGGTGTACGAGCAGCTGGCTGGCGTCCGGCCTCCTGAATCGGTGAGTGTGCCGTGGACAGCGGCGTGCGCCGTTTGGTCGTGTCACTCCTTGGCCGGGGCATAGCTGAGGTTCAGCACGCCGGTCTTGAAGGTCTGCGCGTTCCGTAGCTGAAGAGGAATGCGCGGCTCGTCGGGGGGGAAGCCGGGCCAGGCCACCGCCGGCGACGATCGGGTGTACGAGCAGGTTGAGTTCGTCAAGGAGGCCCTCGCGCAGCAGCCAGCGAACGGTGGCGGGGCTGCCGGACATGGCGATGTCGCCACCGTCGTGGCTTTGATGCCGACCAGCTTCTGGGCGACGTTTCCGCTGATGATCTCCGTGTTCTGCCACTCCGCTGCCTGCAGGCTGTTGGAGACGACATACTTCTTGATCGAGTTCATGACGTCGCCGAACGGCTCGTCGGCATGCTCGGGCCAGTACGCGGCCCACTGGTCGTACAGGACGCGGCCCATGAGCAGGGCCTCGGCGATGGCGAAGCCGGCGCTGACGGCGGCTCCCATCTCGTCATCGAAATATGGAAGTGCCACGTGTCGGGCGCCTCGACCACCCCGTCGAGGGAAATGAAGAAGTTCGACTTGATCTTGCGCACTAGCTGACCTCTTTAGGGGCCTGTCTGGTCAGTTACGAAGGGCTGGCGTAGCGGGTGCCGGTGGCCCGGCCGAGTGTGGGTTTCATGGTGTCTCCTGGGTGTTCGGTGCTCCGGTGCCCGGTCTTCATCCCGGCCCGGGCCGGTAGACCCGGGTGATGAGAGCATCCGGCGAGTCCGCGGGCCGCGGCGGCGAGGTTAGAGGTTGACTCCATAGGTGCGTTCCAGGTCTTCGATCCGGTCGTTGACGATTGCCTGGTGGTGCGGGCCGGTTACCTGAGGTATCGGCTGAACCAGTCGGTAACCGCCGCGTCAACGAGCTTTGCCTCCCCGGTCTGCGGTGCGGGTTCGATGCCGGGTTCGGCGGCGAAGGCATGTTTCATTCCGGGGATGCTCGTCAGGCCCACTCGCTGCGGGTCACGGTATTGCTGGCGAAGCTCGGCCTGCAGCCGTTGTGCCTGCAGCGGGAAGGCCGGGTCATCCTCAGCGCCGGTGATCAGCAGGATCGCTGGCTGCGGGTTGCTCGCGGCGATTTCACTGGCGCCGGGAGACAAAATCGAGCTGGGCAGTAACCGCCCGGGAGGCGTCGCTCCACGGGTCGCGCACCCCGAACCGGCGCTCGTTGGCCGCTACGACCTCGGCGAGCTGGATGCCCGGGCTGATCAGCGCAGCGGCACTGACCTCCGCGGCACCTCCCGCGATCACGAGCTGGACGGGCAGGGTGCCGATCGAGGCTCCTACCACGCCGATGGGGCCGCCTGTAACGCGCAGCCGGGCACGCAACTCATCGAGGACCGCCGGGAACTCCTTCACGACCTGGGTGACCTGCGGCTCAAATGCCTTCAAGACCGCATCCTCGTAGCCCAGCCGCATGAACTCCTCCAGCCCGCCCGGCAGTTGCCGCCTGCCGTGCATCGGCAGGTCCAGGTAGACCCGCCACACCGGCACTCCTGCCAAGGGCAGCGCCGAGGCCATCGCGGCCCCGCTGCGCGGCGGGTCGTTCGGGTGCCAGGCGAGGACCAGCGGGGCAGGCGCCTGGCCATCACGTCGCCCTGTCGGCGGCAGCGCCACATAGGGGACGCCGGCTGCCACGCCGCTGATCGCAGCATCTTGGTCGCTCACCTATTCCTTCCGGTCGGCTTGCCACAGCAAGGGCGGGCAAGCGGGCATTTCCTCACCCTCCTATGGCTGGATGCGGGGGTGGAGGGCTTGCTGGATGGCATCCAGCGCAGGCTTGGCCGCACCATCCTCGGTCAACAGGCTCATCGGTTCCCATCCGCCGGATGCGAGGCAGTAGTCCGGTGCCCAGGGCCTGATGCCGGCGACCGCTCCGCTCGCGGCCGACATTGCCACCAGGTCGCGCAGGTAATGGAACTGGCCGTCCGGGGTCTGCGGGTAGCCGGGCTGGGCGTTGTTCCACGGGAACGGCGGCCCCATCGGGCCGGAGGGGTAGGCGAACTCGGCGAAGAACAGCCGCTTGCCGAAGCGCTGCCGCAGGGCGCTGGCGATGCCGAGGAAGACCGCCCTGCGGTCGCCGGGGTCGCCGTTGGTAGGGTACAGCGACGTGCCGAACTGGGCGGGATGGTATCCGGCCTGGTGCATCGACGCCCAGAACGCGGTGTGCAGGGCGGCGTCCTGAACGGCGATGCTGGCCAGATGGGTGCTGAACTGCGCCGCGCGGTCCACGCTGCGGACCCCGTCGGCGACCGCGGCAAGCAACCGCCCGACATAGGGCCACAGGTGCTGGCGCAGCCAGGCGATCCGGCCGGCCTCGGACATGCTCAGCAGCTGCACGGCGGACATCTGGCCGATCGCCGGGTCGACGGCGTCGGGCGGGCTGTAGCCGTCCCGGTTGAAGCTGCGGATCGCTACGCCGGCAACTCCCCACTCGACCTCGTTGCCCAGATCCCAGTAGTTGACGTGCACGCCGGTCAACAGGATCTGGCGGGCCACCAGCGCCCCGTACTGCCGCAGCGCGTCCTCCATCTGCGGAAGCGTCAGTGCCAGCCACGGTCCAGGCTGCCGGATGGCCGGGTAGTCGCTGAAGTCGGGCGGGGGCTGGTGGGTGATGTCGCCGTAGACGGCCCACAGGCCCAGTTCGGGGTTGAGGGGCACGCCCAGGTGCGCAGCCAGCCGGGCCCGCTCGATCGCGCGCGCGAAACCGTACTCGGCATCGCGGTCCCTGGCGTTCTCCCGGGTGGCCACCCGCACGAAGACCTCCGTCGCCCCGTGCCGCCTGAACAGCCGCTGCACGTCCCTGACGGTCCCGGCGGTGTGCCTGCCGTCGGTGAGCGACAGGGACGCCAGGACGGCCTCGGTGACCGGGCTCACCGACAAAGACACCCGGAACCCCCGGTGATCCCCGCGGGCGCGCGTGCTCGCGGCGGCCGGCCATTCGGGCAAGGCGGCCGCGGCGCCCAGAGCGGCCGCGCCGGCCAGGAACGCCCGGCGGCTCGGCGCGGAACCAGGGTGCAGTCGGCGCATCTTCTCCTCCTGAAGGCAGTTGCGACGGTCACATCCACGCTGGCAGGTGCCGCCCTCATCCGGGTTTCACCTCGCCTTCACAAGATGTGGCTTTTATGGTGAATTCGCACAGGCAGACAGGAAGGAGCGAGGGACAGTAGTGGACTTCGGCTTGCTCGGCCCGCTCGAGGTCATGCATGGAGGCCGGCCGCTGCCGATCCGGTCCGCCAAGCACCGGATGCTGCTGGCCGGTTTGCTGCTTCACCCCGGGCAGCTGGTGACCATGGACGAGCTGGCCGAGATGATCTGGGGAGATGCCCTGCCGGCCGACCCGCGCAAGGTCATCCACACCTACGTCGCCCGGCTGCGCAGGGTCCTCGGCGACGGAGAGCTGATCCAGAGCCGCCCCGAGGGATACCTGAGCGCGGTGACCCCCGATGACACCGATGTCGGCCAGTTCGAGCTGCTCCTGGAGCAGGCCGGCGGCGCGGCCCGCGCAGGAGACCTTCACGCCGAGTCGGCCATCTTGGCCGAGGCGCTGGCGCTGTGGCGCGGCGAGCCGCTGGCCGACGTGCCCTCGGAGAAGCTGCACCGTGACACGGTCGCCCAGCTGGCCGAACAGCGCCTGGACGCGCTGTGCCACCGGGTCGAGGCCGACCTCCGCCTGGGGCGGCACGGCGAGCTCGTGGCCGAGCTACGGATCCTGACCGAGCGCCATCCGCTGCGCGAGCAGTTCTGGGCGCAGCTGATGACCGCGCTGTATCGGTGCGGCCGGCAGGCCGACGCGCTCAAGGCCTACCAGCGAGCCGCCCGCCTTCTGGCCGAGGAACTCGGCGTCGACCCCGGGCCGGAGCTGCACGCCGTCCATCAGGCGATCCTCGCCAGGGATCCGGCGCTCGCCGAAACCGAGCCCGCCGATCCCTGGGTCAGGCAGACCCAGCTTCCGCTGGACATGGCCGACTTCACCGGCCGCGCCGACCTGGCCGGCCAGATCCTGCGGCTTCTGGCGGCCGACCGGGGGGTTCCGATCGTGGCTCTTTCCGGGCCGCCCGGGGTGGGCAAGACCACCCTGGCCATCCACGCCGGTCACCAGCTGGCCGAGCGGTTTCCCGATGGGCAGCTCTACGTCGACCTGCACGGCGCCACCGCCGACCTGCACCCGTTGCCGCCCCTGGAGGTCCTCGGCCGGTTCCTGCGGTCGCTCGGCATCGAGGCCGCCGCCGTGCCCGCTGACGTGGAGGAAGCCAGCGCCGTCTTCCGCTCCCGGATTACCGGGCGGCGCCTGCTTGTCGTGCTGGACAACGCGGCCGACGCAGCCCAGGTCGCCCCGCTGCTGCCGGGCAGCCCCGGCTGCGGCGTGCTGGTCACCAGCCGCCGGGTGCTGCCGGCCCTGGCGGGCGCCAGGCACCTGCCGCTGAACGTGCTGCCGACCGCCGAGGCGGTCGAACTGCTGGGGCGGCTAACCGGCCACGCCCGGGTCTCCGCCGAGCCCGCGGCGGCCGCCGAGGTGGCCCGCTGCTGCGGATACCTGCCGCTGGCACTGCGGATCGCCGGGGCCAGGCTCGCGGCACGACCCGGCTGGCCCGTGCGCGTGCTGGCCGAGCGGCTGGCCGACGCCCAGCGCTGCCTGGACGAGCTGCAGCTCAGCGAGGTTGGGGTGCGGGCCAGCTTCCAGGTGTCGTTCCAGCAGCTGTCCGGCAGCGCCGATGCGCTGGACCGGGCCGCGGCCGAGGCGTTCGGGCTGCTGGGAGTGCCGGACGGCCCGGAACTGAGCCTGCAGGCCGCCGCCCGGCTGCTAGACCAGCCGGACGACGCCGCCGACCGGGTCCTGGAGCGGCTGGTGGACGCTCACCTGGTGCAGAGCCCGGCGCCCGGCCGCTACCGCCTGCACGACCTGCTGCGCCTGTATGCCCGCGAACTCGCTTCCGGACGGCAGCCTCCGCCGGTCCGGGCCTGCGCGCTCACACGCGTGCTGCAGTTCTACGTGGCGAGCACCTGGCAGACGCTGGCGGTGCTGCGGCCGGGTGACTACCGGCTGGCCAGGGCCGACCCGCGCTGGCGCGACGGTGGCCTGCGGTTCGACGACCAGCAGGCGGCGCTCGGATGGCTGGAAGCCGAGCGGGCCAGCTTGCTGGCCGCGGTACGGCAGGCCGTGGCCACCCCCGGCGTGCCCGCGGAAATCGGGATGCAGCTCGCCCACGCGCTGTTCGGGTTCTTCTGGGTGCACAGCCATCAGGACGACTGGATGCAGGCCGACCAGATCGCCCTGGGAATCGCCCGTCAGGCGAATGACCTGGCCGCCCAGGCCCAGACCCATAACGACCTCGGCGCAGGCTACTACCGGCAGGGACGGTACGACCAGGCGCTGGCCTGCCTTCAGCAGAGCCTCGCCATCCGCCGCACGCTGGACGACCGGCTCGGCCAGGCGCTCAGCCTCGGCAACCTCGGCAATATCTACCAGGTGCAGGGCTGCCTGGAAGAGGCGCTGGCCTGCCTGCGGGAGAGCCTGGCGATCTGCTCCGAGCTCGGCGACCGCCGCGGGCAGGCCAGCTGCCTGGCCAACCTCGGCGAACTCCACCGGCGGCAAGGCCGCTACGCCGAGGCGCTGGCCTGCCTGAAGGAGAGCCTCGCCATCCGCCAGGACATGGCCGACCGCCACGGCCAGGCCCACAGCCTGAGCAACCTGGGCGTCGTCCACCAGCGCCAGTCGCGCCATGGCGATGCGCTGGCCTGCCTGCGGGAAAGCCTGGCGATCTGCTCCGAGCTCGGCGACCGCCGCGGCGAGGCCGTGAACCTGCGCGAGCTCGGCGTGACCCTGCGGGCGTCCGGGCGCCTGGAAGACGCGCGATCGCACTGGCTCCAGGCCCTGGAGATCTTCCAGGCGCTGCAGGCGACCGACGCCGGCCAGATTCGCGCCCTGCTCGGTGCGCGCACCGCTCGCCGACCCGCCTTACCGAGGCATCCCCGAAACACGACAGCCGCTTGGGCCACGCATGCCCGCCCGTCGCCTGCGGGTTGCCAAGACCGCGCCCACGACCTCTGGCCTGCAGTTTCCAGAATCATCTGGTCATCTTCATGCCGCCTGCTCGTACTCGTTGATCTACCCGCCAAGGTCCCTGCGGCGCCGTATCCGCAGTGTTGCGAGATCGGTGATGACGGCCGGAGCGATCTCGGCAGCGCCCGGCGGGTGCTGTTTCCGTGCTCGGTGCACCTGCCCGGCTGGCAGCGCTCCGCGGCGCCCCGCTACACCCTGATCGCTGTCAGCGCCATGGTGATCGCCGCGGTGCTCGGGCTGGTCACCACCGCTCCGCTACTCCCCGCGGGATGTGGCCATCGCCGGGCTGATCCGCACGCTGCTCGCCGCGGGAACCGGCGTGGAGGGCGTCCAGGTGCTCAAGCGGATCGCCGAGCGCGACATCCGGCGCAGCGCGAGCGCCGGCGACGACATCGAGGCTGAGCTTCGCCGATTCGGCGGCGGTGCGGGCGCTGGTGCTAGCAGGCAGGACGCTGCGGGAGCGGGGCGGGGTGCTGGTGCTGATTCGGCCGCAGCCGGTCGTGATGCGGGTGCTGGAGCTGCTGGGAGCCGATCAGGTGATCCAGGTGCAGGGCGCGGCAGCGCATGCTCCCGGCGTGGAAGAGGAAACCGGGGAACCTGAGAACAGGGCGGGCGGGACCGGTCGCGGGGTTAGCCCGCTGGCGAGGGGCTCAGGCGCATGCAGATCTCGATGATGGTCCCGGCCGGCCGGTGCGGATCTGGACCCGGTCGCAGACCTGGCGGACGACCCACAGCCCGTGGCCGGCGGGATGCGGGCTGGTGATGTGGCCGGTGTCGCTGACCTGGCCGATCAGCTCGTGACGGGTGGACCGCACGGTGAGGGTGCCGGGGCCTTTGGTGTGCGCCAGCGTGTTCGCCGTCAGCTCGCTGACGGCGATGACGAAGTCACGGGCGCGGCCGGGCAGCAGCCATGACGCGCAGCGCTTCGGGTGCCAGCGTGATCCGGGCCGGGGTGCGGCCACTGATCTCCCCGTCGATGTCTAGGGGCAGCGGCGGTTCGGTGTGCAGCCACAGCTCGCTGGCGGCGAGGAACGCCGGTTCCTCGCGGGTGCGGCGGGCGCCGAGGAGCGCGTGACGGATTGTTGCGCTGATCAGCGCGGGGCGGCTGCTGCCGCCAAGGCTGTAGGCCAGCAGCAGCCGGTCATCGGCGTTGGCGTCACCGGTGATCGGGCGGCCGACGTGGAAGCTGCCGTTGGCGATGTTGAGCTGGTGCGTCGTCAGGGTGTATTTCCGGTCGCCCGTGCTGATGGTCGCCTGGAATGGGCGGTGCCGGGGCAGCCGGGTCAGGGCGGTGGCCGGGTAAGCGGCCCGGCCGAGCAGGCGCTTGAGATCGTGCCGGACGGTGGCGGCGACGTGGCCGGACAGCCCGACGCTGACGAGGTTGGCGAAGAAGGTGCCATCTGCCTGACCGAGATCGACGTCAGCGACGTTCCCACCGGTCAGCACGCCGACGGCGCCGGCCACGTTCAGCGGGATGCCCAGGGTCCGGGCGAAGTTGTTCGTGGTGCCCAGCGGCAAGATGCCCAGGGCTACATCGTGGTAGGCCAGGTGCCGTGCCGCCAGGCTGAGAGTGCCGTCACCGCCGCCGACGATCAGCAGGTCGGGTCGCAGATTCAGGGCGGCGGCGAGGCTTGCCTCCAGCTGGCCGGGCCGGTGGACCGGGAACGAGCCGAGCAGGTCGAACCCGGCGGCATGCAGCTGGCTGCCGGCGGCCCGGTACAGGCGCAGGCCGCGGCGGGACCGGGTGTTGACCACCAGCGCGGGCGCGGTGTCGCTGCCGGATCGCGGCGTGAAGACCGGACTTGCTGCGCATCTGGGCGCGGTCAGGTGGCTGGCCGCCGATATTCACTGCCGGAGCCGGGTGAACCGCGGTGTCCGGGCACGCCTGGTGGCCGCGGCCGCTGCGGGGTGTGGTGGGCATGGCGCCTCCGTTGTGGCGGTCTGGCTGGATGCCTGCTGCCAGGTGGCGGGCTAGAGCCGCCGGGCAGGGCCAGCTGGCGGCCGGCGATGCCGGCCAGCGCGGTTGCGGTGAGGATGCCGGCGCCGGTGATGGCGGCGAGTTCGGCCCGGCCGAGGAACCGGGCGCCGGGCGGGCGGGGGCGGCGCATGGCGCTGGGTGCGGCGGGTTCGGCCACGAACGCGACCGAGGCGCCCAGGTCCATGAACAGTTCCAGCGTCCGGGTCTTGCATGACGTCTACCTGCACTGCACCGACAGCCAGGAAGACCAAGTCAGCCAGCGGATCGAAGACGCCCTCGACGCGGGAACCGGCAGCTCCCGTCCGCCGCTATGCGTGAAAGCGAGCGGTTGCGCGCACCGTCGGCTCCCCGCGGACCGTGTCCGCTATATGTCCGTGGACCTCCGTCAACTGCCCGCCCGTGGCCCACGGACTCCTGCTACGCCCTGACCAGGACCGGGGCAGCCAACTGCGCGGTAAGCCGACTCTTTCCGCAGCTCAGAGGGCTTCCTCCGACTCTGGTCGCGACTGCTTGAGACGACTGGATCTGGCCCACGCATAGCCCACGGGACATAGCCGACGGTCTGATGAACCGCTCCCTTTCACGCCAAAGCCGGTGACCCAAGATCGCGTCACCGGCTTTGACCTGCGAAGATGCGTGGCAGGTGTTGGGTTCGAACCAACGTAGGCTGAGCCGACGGTTTTACAGTACTCTCCTGCCTGCACCTCCATATGCCA
>Ga0070717_10001393_pt1 | contig 16645 bp, 11 predicted proteins | sample LARL113metaG_FD_71366 | JGI IMG/M metagenome (GOLD analysis project Ga0070717, IMG submission 71366) | Corn, switchgrass and miscanthus rhizosphere microbial communities from Kellogg Biological Station, Michigan, USA - LAR L11-3 metaG | ecosystem: Host-associated > Plants > Roots > Rhizosphere ... | reverse complement strand
CCAGCCGAAGCCGACCACGTTCATTTCATAGCCAAGTTCCACGTGGGATTCTGACGAGCGCGTCACCACGTTATACTTCTCGCGGATGTTGCCGTCGCGGCGGAAGTTTTCTGCGACCATCGACAGGAACTCGTAGGAAACGCGATCCGCGTCCGCGTTGTTTCCATAGCGCCGCAAGCCCTCGATCGCCAGCATTTCGATATTCCCCCAGCCGTAGGGCAAATCCCACTGCGCACCCGTGTCATAGGTGCTCATGGGAAGTCCGCCGGGCTGGTCAAAGATTTTCACGTTGGCGGCTACGGCCTTCGCCTGCTCCGGCGTCGCAAGCCCTGCCCACAACGGATAAAACGTGGAGGCGTAGCGGTAATTCGACATCTGGCTGGTTTGAAGGTCGTAATCGAAAAACAATCCTTGTTCCTGATTCCAGAAATAGCGGGAGATGAGCTGCTTGCGCGCCTCCGCGCGCTGCTGCCACTTCTTGGCGTCTTCGGCGCGGCCCAGCCAGAGACTGATCTGCTCCAGGTCTTTTTCCATCTTGTAGAGCAGGCTGTTCAAACATACCGGCGCGCGATGATGCGTGGCCGCGCCGAACGGTGCGAAGCGGAAGCTCACGTCGAAGCCCGACTCGCGCATCGAGCGGTCGCCTTTGTAGTAATCCGCACTCAGCTTGAATTGCTTCGGCTTTTCGCACTCGGCACGCGCCATCGTCGAGGACACATCGCAGACTTGCAAAGCATATGGCGAACCCGCGACCGGTTGAGTTGTTCCCGCCACAGTCTCGACCACGTAGTCGTCGGCTTGCACGGGATGCAAAAAGAAATATTGCGCGACCTTGCGGTAGAAGCCGGTTTCATCCTGCACCGCTTCCGGAGGCGGGCCTTCGCCAAAATCGTAATAGCGCGACAGCCCCGTCTGCCCCGCCAGATGCGGCTCGCGCGTCCACATCCCGTAGTCTTTGTCGAGGTCGGCATAGGCCCGCTCCAGCCATGCCTTGTCTGCATGACCATCCTTTTGCGTGGCCCGGTAGACATCCACGAACATCGAGCTAACGAACGGAGGCTGCGAACGCGTCAGATAGTAAGTGCGGTTCGCGTTGAGCATTGCACCGTAGTGCTCGATTTCAAAAAAGAAGTTGTCGACCATGCCTCGCGCCAGGTCCAGGCGACCCGCCTGCAGCAGTCCACGAATGATGAAGTAGCTATCCCATCCATACATTTCGTTGAAGCGTCCGCCGGGCACAACATATTTGTTCGGGAGGTAGAGGAGCCCGTGCGGCTGAATCTTGCTCGTGTCGATCTCTCCCAGGCGGTGAATCTCCACCGGCAGATGTTCGACGCGAACGTTGCAATCCGCCGCCAGCTTGTGGACCGCGGGCGGCTCGGCAACTTCTGCCGGCAAATACAGCACTGGCGACACCTTGATTTTGGGATCAACCACGCTCACGCACTCGGTCATCGAGCGAGTCAGCGTGTCCCAGGCCGAGTTGATGTAATTGAGAATCGGCTTGAGTCCTTGACCTGACGGGGCGGCTGCGGCTGGCGCGGCAGCCTGCGCGTTCGCAAGCGCGCAGATTGTCGTGAGAAAAAGGAAACAGCGAAGGATGAAGCCAAGAAAGTGGCGGGAATCAGAACGCTGAGTGCGCATGGTGTGTGAAAGCTTCGACATCATAAACGCGGCGCGAGCGGGCGGCCAAACTTATTTGGCTAATGCCGTGCGGGAATGTCTCCGGGGCGGCACCCGATCCGAGCGAGATCCCTCCCCCTGCCTGAAGAACGGTTCCGGTCGGGATGACTCCGCTTACTGAGTCCCGGTCACTGCGGTTTTGGTTTATTCTTGTTGGTTTGCCGTACGCTGCTCCAGGGGGTGCAAGTGAACCTATCCCGAGTGGTCCCTCGCCTGTTCGTGTTCTTTGCCATTTTTCTATCTGGAACCGCAAGCTGGACGCAGATTCCAGAAAATACTTATCAAGATTTGCACTGGCGCATGATCGGGCCCTTTCGTGGCGGCCGCACTCGCGCCGCCGCGGGAGTGCCAAGCCAGCCCAATGTGTTTTACATCGGAGCGGTGAATGGCGGGGTTTGGAAGTCCGACGATTACGGACGCACCTGGAATCCCATCTTCGATCACGAGTCGACGCAGTCGATTGGCGCGATCGCCGTCGCTGCTTCCGACCCCAACATCGTTTACGTCAGCAGCGGCGAAGGACTGCATCGTCCCGATCTGTCGGTGGGCAATGGCATCTACAAATCTACGGACGCCGGCAAGACTTGGACGCATCTCCCCGGCCTGGCCGATGGACAACAAATCCCCGCTCTCGCGATTGATCCGCGCGATCCCAATCGCGTTTTTGCTGCCGTGCTCGGCCATCCCTACGGCCCCAGTGAAGAGCGAGGAATCTATCGCTCGACCGACGGCGGTCGAACTTGGCAGAGAGTAATTTCCAAAGACGACAATACTGGCGGCTCTGATGTGGAGATCGATCCTTCGAATCCCGACATGGTTTATGCCTCGATGTGGGAAGTACGGGAAGGCCCATGGGAAGACGGCAACGTGTTCAACGGCGCTGGCGGCGGACTTTTCAAATCCACCGACGGCGGCGCCACCTGGCATCCTCTGACCAATGGCTTGCCGAAAGATCTCTCGCAAATCTACGTTACCATCGCGCCCAGCGAGCCGCGCCGGCTGTACGCAAGTCTTGCCACAGCCTCCGCGAAACTCGCCGTGTACCGCTCCGATGACGCTGGCGAGAACTGGACCCAGGTTACGACTGATCCGCGTCCTGCTGGTCGCATCGGCGGCGGCGATCTTCCGATTCCCAAGGTCGATCCGAAAAATCCCGACTTACTCTACGTGGTGAGCACCGTCACAATGCGTTCGACCGACGGCGGCAAAACCTGGTCAGGATTTCGCGGCGCGCCCGGCGGTGACGACTACCAGAATCTTTGGATCAATCCCAACAACGGCAACATTATTCTGATCGTCAGCGACCAGGGCGCGATCGTCACGGTGAACGCGGGCGCGAGTTGGAGTTCCTGGTACAACCAGCCCACGGCGCAGTTCTATCACGCGATCACAACGAACACCTTTCCTTACCGCGTCTGCGGGGGACAGCAAGAGAGCGGCTCGGCCTGCATTTTGAGCCGCGGCAATGACGGCGCCATCACCTTCCGCGACTGGCATCCGGTGGGCGTCATCGAATATGGCTATGTCGCGCCCGACCCGCTCGATCCTGACGTCATTTACGGAGGCGGCAGGACGGAAGTCTCGAAGTTCCATTGGTCGACCGGCCAGGTGCAAAATGTCTCACCGATACCGATACGCGACCCGAAATATCGCACCAACCGCACCGAGCCGCTGATGTTCTCTCCCGTGGACCCGCACGTTCTTTATTTCGCCAGCAACGTGCTCTTCAAAACCAGCGATGGCGGCAACACCTGGCAGACGATCAGCCCGGACTTGACGCGCGAGAACCCAGGCGTGCCCGCCAGCGTCGGCACGCTGGTTCCCAAAGGCGCGGAGAAGAAGCGCGGCGTCATTTATGCGCTCGCGCCCTCGTTCAAGACCGTGAATACCCTGTGGGCCGGCACAGACGATGGCAAGCTTTGGATCACTCGTGACGGCGGGAAGCATTGGACCGACATCACGCCCGAAGAACTCACCGCCTGGAGCAAGGTCACGCAAATCTCCGCCTCGCACTTCGACGAGGAAACGGCGTACGCCTCGGCGAGCCGATTCCGCATCAACGACGTTCATCCTTACATCTACCGAACACACGATGGTGGTAAGACCTGGAAGGCGATCACCGCGGGCCTGCCTGAATTCGGCCCCGTAGACACCGTGCGCGAAGATCCCGTCCGCAACGGATTGTTGTTTGCCGGAACGGAGAATGCCGTCTGGGTTTCGTTCGATGACGGCGACCACTGGCAGTCGCTGCAGCTGAATCTGCCACATACTTCGATGCGCGATCTGTGGATTCATGAAAACGATCTGATCGTGGCAACGCACGGCCGTTCCTTCTGGATTCTCGACGACATAGCGCCTTTACGTGAGGCCTCGGCCGCGCTTGCTACTTCAGAGCATTTGTTCGCCCCCGCACCCGCTTATCGAATTCAACGCGACACAAACACCGACACGCCGCTCCCGCCCGACGAGCCAGCGGCGGCCAATCCGCCCGATGGCACAATCATTGACTACTATTTGTCCGCGTCAGCTTCGACGGTCACGCTCGAACTTTTGGATGGGCAGGGACATCTGGTCCGGCGATTTTCCAATACCGATAAGCGCGATGTGAGCGAGGAGGAATTACAGAAGCAGTTGATTCCGCTTTACTGGGTCCGCGAACCGCACCAGCTTTCTACCGCCGCTGGAATGCACCGCTGGGTGTGGGATCTGCATTATCCCGCGCCGGACTCCACGCGCCATGACTATCCGATTGCTGCGATTCCGCACGACACGCCTCGCCTTCCTCTGGGCCCGACGGCGCTGCCTGGCAGTTATTCAGTCCGGCTGACGGTCGATGGGAAAACTTCTACCGCTCCCCTGACCATCAAGATGGACCCACGCGTCAAAACTTCGGAGGCTGCCCTGCAAAAAAAATTCCAGGCGGAGACGCGCTCCGCCTCCATCATGACCGAAACCGCGCAGGCGCTTCGCCAGGGCGGCTCGATCCGCGCTCAACTCGAAAAGCTGAGCGCCCAGACTAACGCGTCAACAAAGGAATCCATCGAAGCTTTCCAGAAAAAGTTGACGGATTTGCTTGGCACACCTGGCGGATTCCTGGCTCCGCCTTCACAGGAAGTCACGCTCAGCCGCGTCAACGGTCAGGCTGACACGCTGTACGCACAGGTATGGCAGGCTGATGCCGAACCAACGGTTGTTCAAATGGCCGTTGTCGTGGCGACCGAACGCGACAGTGCCGACGTGTTGAAGCGTTGGAACGATTTTAAGAACACGAATTTGCCCGCGCTCAATCGCGTGCTGCGTGAATCCAAAATTCCTGAAGTCAAGTTGGAGGCCGACTTGCACCAGGAAGAATCGCAAGTAGACGAAGAGTAACTGTAGCGTCGGCACCCTGCCGGCTGTCGCGAGCACATCCTGCGCTCGTCTTCGCTGGCTTCAGAGCGTTTCCACGGTTTTCTGTAAATCTGCGGCAATCTCCTGCGGATCAGTTCCTGGAGGAAATTTCATCGGCTCGCCGATCCGAACGCGAATCGTCCCCGGGTTCGCGAACCTTTTGCCGGCTTGCTTCACCTCGAAGAGGCCGTCAATGCGCATGGGCAGGACCGGAATGCCGAGATTCTCCGCCAGCAGCCCGATTCCGGCGCGAAACGGATTCATCTTTCCATCCGTCGTGTGGCGGCCCTCGGGAAAGACTAACACGCTGTAGCCACGATCCACCGCCTCGCCGGCATATGCGAAGCTGCGTCGGAACCCGGCCTGACGCGGCAGGGGAAATAAATTCAGCAGCGCGACTCCCAAAGTCCAACGCACGCGGTCATAGATGCGGCCAAAACAATTGCGATCTGGAGGAGGGGTGCGCAGCGCTTCCAACGCCTCGCCGCCGGTGGCGGTGGCCAGCCGATGGCGAAAGCGTGCCGGCAGCGCCGTCAAAATAAGTCCCGGATCAACATCTCCCACATGATTCGAAATCACCAGCAGCGGTCCCTTGATCCCGCGCAAATGTTCGCGGCCTTCGATGCGCGGCCAGCCCAATAGGAGAATCGCCGGCCGCATCAGCAGATAATGCGCCAGAAAACGCAGCCAGGTAACCGGCCAGCACAATACCCAATTCGGATAGTGATATCCAGCGCTCGGCGCCGCACCGCCACGCAGCATTTGTTCCAGATCTCCGACTGTTTGCACCGCGCTGAAACGGGTTTCGCTCAGGTCCACCTGATATCGATCCTCAAGCGTGCTAAGCAATTCCACGCGATCCAGCGAGCTCAGCCCCAGGTCGGAGTCGAGGCTCGCATCCTCACGCAAGCCGCCCACGGCCCGTCCGGTCACGCGCGCAATCAACTCCGCCAGCGGACGATTCGAGCCATCCCCCGGAGCCCGCTGCAGCAGTTGCGCCTGCGCCGCTTCGCGTATGATGTTTCGACGCGGCTTCTGCGTGTTCGTCCGCGGAAAATCCTCCTGCGGCCATTCCATCCACATGCGCACTCGCTGATATTCCGCCAGCGATTGATTCGCCCGCTGAACCACTTCCGCGACCGATGCAGCGCCCCGCAGAATTACGACGGCACACGGCTCCGCATTACCGCCGCGCTCCATGCCCACCACTACGCAATCTTTCACTTCCGGTTGCCGGCGCAGCGCCGCCTCCAGATCGTCGGGATAAACATTCGTTCCACTGGGCGTGACGATCACTTCCTTTTTGCGCCCTTTGAAATAAAGGTTGCCAGCCTCATCGAGCGCGCCAATGTCGCCGGTGTGATACCAGCCTTGCGGGTCAGAAACTTTTTGTGCACCGTGCTCATCCCAATACCCGGAGGCTACTCCTCCTCCACGCACTAAAATCTCGCCGTCCTCCGCCAGCTTTACCTCACGTCCCGGCAGCACTTTCCCGATTGATCCCTTGCCCAGACGGAAGGGATGGTTCACGCTGATCAGAGAGGTCGTCTCGGTCAGCCCGTATCCCTGAATCACGGCGTAGCCGAGCCTTCCCCAGAACTCTTCGGTTTCGCTGTCGAGCGCGGCGCCACCCGAAATAAATGCCCAGAACTTCCAGCCGAACCGCCGGTGAATGGCACGAAACGTCCACCACCGTCGCAGAAAATGTTGCCCTTGGGAGGAACGAAAGCGGCGGCGGAACGATTCGGTTTCCCCGCTATCTTCGAGATCACGTTCAATTTTCTGTTTCAGCGATTGGAGCACCTGCGGCACGCTCACCAGCACCGACACGCGCTCGCGCCGGATCGCGTTCAGCACCTCCGAGGGCTTCAACTCTTCCTGCAAAATCACCGTCCCGCCGAGCAACGGAGGCAGGAACATCCCCAGGAACTGCCCAAACACATGGCTGAGCGGCAGCAGGTTCAGGAAGCGGATTGGATGCACCAAGCGCTCGTATTTGAGGTAACCGCGCATTTCGCGCTCAAGCGGCGCGATGTTTGCCAGAACGTTCCCGTGCGTCATGACAACGCCCCTGGGCTCGGCGGTGGTGCCCGACGTGAAAACAATTTGCAGAACATCGTCGCGCCCGAGTGCAACGTTCGACGGTGTCGCCGCCCGACGGTCAACGTTCTGTGCGAGATCCTCCAGATTCAGACTTGCGATCGTGGACTCTGCACCCACGCGCTCCTCCAGATGACGGCGCGACGCGATCAGCAGTCTTGCCGAGACTTTCTGATACACGCGCATCGCAAAGTCAGTCGCGGAGCCGTCATCCATGGGCACAACGACCACTCCGCGAAGTGCGCAGCCGAAGAACGCGGCGACCCACTCGGCAGAGTTCTCGCCCCACAGCACCATCCGATCGCCCTTGGAGATGCCCCGAGTCTCTAGCTCGCGCGCCAAGCCAAAAGCGGTATCGAGTACCCGGCCGTAGGTGAACGATTCGGTCCGGTATCCGCGGCGCTGGCGGTAGGCGCATTCGTCCCGATGTGCCTGAAAATTTTCTTGGAAGAACTCTGCTATTGATTCGGCCATCGCAGTGGGCGTCAGACTCGCAACTTTCGTTCCGCGCCTGTCACCAACTCAAGTCTAGTGGAAGGGTTCGCTCAAAGAACTGGAAGTAGTAAGGTTTTCAAACTGCTGCAACGGCAGCTAAGCTGGCCCATGCCGGTAAATATCCGGGGCCATACAAGAAACTTGCCGTATCCAGCCGATTGTGCGAAATATAAATATGCACCCCCATAGAACCTGTGCTTTCATCCTTTGTCTGCTGCTTGTGTCCGTCGGTGTGGCCGCGCAGGAGAAGTCGGACGCCGCAACCATTCGCGCTCTGGAAACGAAGTGGACCGAATCCTACAAGCAGCACAGCATCGACATCCTGTCGTCGCTGCTGGCCGAGGATTTCGTCATCACCGTCGAAGATGGCAGCATATACAGCAAGGCCGGCTACATCAGCCACACAGCCGATTCCTCGGTGAAGGTAGAGGTGGCTGAACAATCCGACTTAAAGGTCCGAATACACGGCGACACCGCGATTGTGACAGGTGCGTACTACGAAAAAGGCGAGGCCAACGGCAAGCGCTATGAATACCACGACCGTCTCACCGATGTCTGGATGAAGGTCGGCGGCAAATGGAAAGTGGTGGCATCGCACTACAGCGTCCCGCTCAAATCGTGAGTCGTGCTGTCGCGGTCCCGCGTCGGCTTATCCCCTCCCCACACCCAGCGCATCCGCGACGCGGTTGATGTAGTTGAACCATGACGCAATCAGCGTGATCTGCAGAATCCCCCGATCATCGAAGCCCGCGGCCCGCAGTGCATCGATGTCGCCTTTCTGAACCTTGGTGGCATCCTTGGTCAGCTTGACCACGTAGTCGAGCATCACGCGATCCTGGGCCGAAATCGGCGCCGCGGTGTAGTCTTTCTGCAGCGCCTCCACCAACACCTTATCCAACGTCACCCTACGCAGAAACTCTGCGTGTGACTCGATTCAATACACGCACTGGTTGGTAACGGAGACCATAGTTGCGATCATCTCGTGCTGCCGCCGCTCCAGCGGAAGGTCCGGCGACATGAGCGCCCCGAAGGTGCTGAATGCGTGGAAGAGCGCATCGGGAATCAGCGTGTGCGAACCTACAATCGCCGACGCCCCCGAAGGGTCCGGATGCACCGGGTCGCCATACTCCTTCGGATAAAGCAGTTTCTCTCCCTCAATCGCCCGCCGCAGTTTTTCGTCGGCCTCAGGCAGCGACACAGTCCGAATCCAAGTCATAGTTGCTCTTGTCCTCCAAATTTGGCGTCCGCAGTTTCGGAAAAATACACCGTAAGCCGCAAACGTGCTATCGCCCATTCATACTAGAACAGTGACGGCCGCAAAATGACGCCTGCGCCGAGGGAGAGGACGCCCTCGGGACAGCCGGCACAGGTGGCAGCGCCAAGGTTTCCGGCCCTGGTTCCCTTCGTAACCCTTTCGTACACTCCCTTCCGGTAACCCTTGGTAACCATGCGGTTCATGACGTCCAGACGTACAATTGGCCTTGTCCGGCAGGTCCATCTGGCAATATATGAGATGACCTTCGGACCAGTACGCGCGCGAGCATTTCCCCTTAACGTTCAACGGGTTTTGCGTCGATAACCAGGTTCTGGAGCACGCACTTCTATGGCGTTGTTTGGCTTCAACAAACAAAAGGTTCTCAGCAATGCGGAGAAGTATGTCCAGCAGGGCAAGATCCAGAACGCCATCGCCGAATACGAAAAAATCCTCAAGAATGATTCCAAAGACCTGACGGTTACTAATACCGTCGGCGATCTCTATACCCGCCTCGGCGAGACCGATAAAGCGACGTTGTGCTTCAAGACCGTAGGCGATGCCTATGCCAGCCAGGGTTTCACGGTCAAAGCTATTGCGATGTACAAGAAGATCTGCAAGCTGCAGCCCTCACTGGAAAGCTTGCTGAAACTGGCAGAACTGTACTCGCAACAGGGCCTTTTCAATGACGCTCGCGCGCAGTATCTGCAGGTCGCGGAAGAATTCCTGAAGGCCAACGAACTCGAGAACGCGGTCCGCATTTTCCAGAAGATTCTGGAGATGGATCCGGAAAACAGCAACATGCGGGTACGGCTGGCGGAAGTGTATCTTCGCCTGCACAAGAAGACCGAAGCCTGGCAGATTTTCTCGGCGGCAGCCGAGAGCTTGCGCTCCAAGGGATCGCTTGGCGAGGCTGAAGCGATCCTGCAGCGCATGCTGAAACTGGATCCCGGCAACGCCTACGCCTTGCTGCTGCAGGGCAAGAATCTGATTGAGTCCGGCGACGCTGCGGGAGCGGCGGCGGCGCTGCAAAAAATTCCCGATATCGATTCGCATCCTGACGGCCTGCGCGATCTGCTCAAGGCTTACTTGCAGACAGGACAACTCTCGGAAGCGGGAGGCATCGCCAGCAAGCTGTTGACCGTGCACAACGATCTGTCGGCCATTTCCAGCTTTGCCGATGCCCTCATGCAGGCCGGCCAGTACGAGAACGCGCTACAGGTTTTCGACCAGCACGCGGAGCGATTGCTGGCGGAAAATTCGGACAAAGTGCGCGACAGTCTGCATGCCATCATCGGGCACGTGCGCGACAATCCCGACTGTCTGCAAAAATTGCTGGATCTGTTTCAGAAGGCTCAGGACACAACCCACGTTAGTGAAGTCATGGAACTGTTGGCGCATGCCAGCGTGCAGTCCGGAGACTTGGAGCGCTCGCGCGATCTCTACCAGAAGCTGGCAACGGTTGAACCGGCGAACCCGCTGCACATGCAGAATTATCAGCAGGTGGTGGGCCAGATCAGCGGCGGGGGCTCCGGCGATAAGCTGATAACCGCCGAAGAGGCGGTGGTTATCATCGAGGATTTGGAAGCTACCGCTCCTGCGATTCACCAGCATTATTCCGACGAGGTTTCGCTCGCGGTACGCTCTGCCCTTACCGATGCCGAACTTTTCATTTCATACAACATGCCCGCGAAGGCACTCGGCCCGCTGGTCGCCGCTTTGCCGATGGCGCCCGACGATCTTCGCATCAATCAGCGCCTGGCTGCGTTGCACACGCGCGCGGAACGCTTCGCCGAGGCCGCCATCTGCTGCCGCACCTTGCAGCGCCTCTACTCTGAGGCGGAGCACGCTGAGGAAGCTACGCGATACGGGGAACTCGCCCAGCGTTACGAGGAACGATCTTCGATTTCGGCTCCCGGCGCATTCGCCGAAGCTCCCGTTGTGCGCGATGCCGCACCAAAAGGTGGAGCAAAGAAGGTTCGTGCCGCGGAGGAAGAGCTATCAGAGGATGGCGTGCCGGAGTTTTCCATCGAGGAAGATTCCCCCGAAGCAATCCGAGAAGAGGAAAGGGCTGAAAAGCTCCTCGCAGCGGCGAAAGCCGCTTCTGCCTGGCCTACGACCGCCAAACACGCTAACGAAACTCCAGCTGAGCCAGCGGAACCGGAGTTTGCGGTAACCGACGAATCTTCCACAACAGCCGCCGCGGAGCCGGCTGCCGTTTCTGCTGAAATCGATCTGTCCTCGGAGTGGGATGACGCCATCACAGTCGAGGCCGAGGCTTCCGCAGACGAGACTCCAGCCGCGGTCGGCGAGGGCGTTGGCGCTCGTGGAGTCGTTGAGTCCAGCAAAGCTACTGAGACCATCGATGAAATCCGTTTCTATATCGCTCATGGCATGCCCGCACAGGCCATGGCGGCGTTGGCCAAGCTGCAAACGCTGACCAACGATCAGGCCAAGCTAGACGAACTGCACGCCGAAATCGAGGCCGCTACTCAGCCAGCGGAGGAAGCAGCGTCGACCGCAACCGAGCCTGTGGTCGAAGAACTCACCGCCGACGATATTCCAACGCTCGAAGTCGAGGTTGAGGAAGCGCCAGTTATTCCGCCTGCGGTTGAAGCTCCCGCGCCCGTTGCCGCGAAGCCTCCGGTTCTCGAAGAGATTCCAGTTGTCGCGGAGACTCCAGTCAAGACCAAGCCTGCGCCGGTGCCGGTTTACGAGCCTGGGGTTGAACCCGAACCTGCCGTACTGAAAGAATTCGTTTCCGAGCTCGAAACCTCTCTGGGCGACCGCTTTGCGCCGGGCGCGGCGGCCAAACCAGCCGCCAGGCCTGCGGCTCCTGCGGTGGTAAAGCCAGCCGCACGCGAGGCAGTTCCAGCCGCTCGCACCGAGCCCGCGGTCGCAGCCCAGGAAACTGCGCCGGTTCTGGGAGAGTTTGTCGCCGACATCGAAGCGTCCCTCGGGGAAGATTTCCTGCAAGGGGCTCCCGTTGCCCGACCGGATGCTCCTGCTCCTGTCGCACCGCCCACGCCACGACCTATTCCGACTCCCGCTCCTGCTGTCACGCCCGGGGCGATTCGTCCGGCAGCTGTGGCTCCGAGGCTGACTCCGCCGATGGCCGCGAGCGCCGCGGCTTCCGCTTCGGCGAACCAAATCGCGCCGCCTGCGCTAGCACCAGCTGCAACCGCCTCTGTGGCCTGGAACGTGCCAGCGGCCAGTGTTCCCAAGCCGCCTGCCGCTGCGGCCCACGCGCCCGCGAGTAAAGCCGCCGGCAAATCTTCTCCGTTTGGAGACGAGGCGGGTGTCGATCTCGCGGAAATGTTTGGCGAACTCAAACAGGATCTCGAAGCCGACGTCGCTTCCACCGATGAAGATCCCGAAACGCACTACAATCTCGGCATCGCCTTCCGCGAAATGGGCCTGCTCGATGAGGCCATCGGAGAGCTGCAAAAGGCCTGCCAGTCTTTTGAGCACGGAAAACCGTTCCCGCAAATCATGCAGACTTACACGTGGCTGGCGCAGTGCTTCCTCGAAAAAGGAGTGCCCGAGGCTGCAGTCCGCTGGTATGACAAGGCTCTCAATGTTCCCGGCATCGACGGCGAGACACGTGTCGCGCTGCATTACGAACTGGCTTCTGCCTACGAAACCGCCGGCGACAAGCCTTCAGCCCTGCGCCACTTCATGGACGTTTACGGCACCAACATCGACTACCGCGACGTTGCCGAGCGCATTAAGGCCCTGAAGTCGTAGAATAACCCGATGGCTTTCCTCCCTAATTTTTTCTATTCGGGACCCAGTGCGAGCCGCCCCGCAGACCTGGCTGTCGATGCGCGGAGCTGCCGATGACCGATCCGACGCTCTTTTCCGGCGCTCCGGATAAAGCGCCAGAGCCTGACCCGCGGCCGTCTGTGACTCGCTCTGCGCTTCTGGATCCTCCGGAACAGTCCGCGGCAAATCCCAGTCCCAGCGGCCTGCAAGTGTGGATGCATCGCATCTCTGTGTTTCTTTTTGTACTGGTAAGTGCGGTGGCCGGCGTGCTGCTCATCATTCTGCCCTGGACGCCGGAGTGGACCGACAACTACTTGCTGCTTTCGTTCCCCGCACTCCGCTCGGTAGTCTCCAACGGATTCTTCCGCGGCCTGTGCAGCGGCCTGGGACTGCTCGATATTTGGATTGGATTCTGGGAGGCGCTCCACTACCACGAACAGCAATAGGGGCGCGCCTGATTTTGCAAAAGGCCGCGCCGGTACACCGGTGCCTGCGCTTCGCACCAGGATTTTTGATTGCGAGTTTTTATTATGACTGACTACCTCAAATCCGCGCCCGTGGCGTACGAAAATCCAGCATTCCTCAACAGCCCGGACGGGCGCATCCTCCGCATTCTGGCGGAATATCAGGAACCGCTGGCGCGTTTCCGCCGTGAGCAGATTCAGGACACGGTTGTCTTCTTCGGCTCCGCCCGCTTTCAGGGACACAAGGACGCCAACAAGACGCTCGCGGCGCTCAAGCAGAATCACGCGGCCGCTTCCGCCGCGCAACTTGAAAAGGATTTGAAACTCGCGCAGGCCGGCGTCGACATGGCTCGCTATTACGAAGACGCGCGCCAGTTGGCTCACATGCTGACCAAGTGGTCGATTCAGATTCCCGCGCGTCGCCGCCGATTCGTGGTGACGACCGGTGGCGGTCCCGGCATCATGGAAGCCGCCAATCTGGGCGCTCACGAAGCCGGCGGAAAAACCATTGGCTTGAACATCCAGCTTCCGTTCGAGCAGAGCCCTAACCGCTACATCACTCCGGCTCTGAACTTTCAGTTCCACTATTTCTTCATGCGTAAATTCTGGTTCGCTTATCTCGCCAAGGCCCTCGTCATTTTTCCCGGCGGATTCGGAACCATGGACGAGCTTTTTGAAATCCTCACCCTCGCGCAAACCGATAAGCTGGCCAAGAAGATTCTGGTGGTCATCTACGGCAGCAAATACTGGAACCGCGTCATCAATTTCCAGGCCTTCGTCGACGCGGGCACGATCGCACCCGAAGACGTCAACCAATTCAAACTGGTGGACAGTCCCGAAGACGCCTTCGAATTTCTGCGCGATGGCCTGACGAAATACCACCTGGGCGGCGCGCCCAAAAAAGAAGGCGAAGTCCTACCGGAAATTGCCAAAACGAGACCGTAGCGGAAAATTACAGGTTTCCTCTGTGGACCTCGGTGCCCTCTGTGGTTAACGGTTTTCATCCGTAGCGCGAGGATGAATTGGACTCCATCGAATGCCGGCCAGGTGTCTCCTCTACTACATCACCGACCGCAGTGCCTTTCCCGGTGACGAACCCACCCGGGGTCGCCGACTGCTGGAAAAAGTTCGCGAGGCCGCCCATGCCGGCGTCGACTACATCCAACTCCGCGAGAAAGATCTTTCCACCCGCGAATTAGAGTCTCTGGCGAAGAAAGCCGTCCGCGAAACCTCACAATCGAGCACTGCTCTGCTGATCAACTCTGGTACCGACGTCGCATTAGCTGTCCAAGCCGACGGAGTTCACCTCCGTTCCGACGACGTCAACCCAGAAGACGTAACGGCGGTGTGGAAGTGCGGAGCAGGCAGGTGTGGGGCGGGTACTCCTGCCCGCCCAAACTCACCAGCTGTTCCGCTAATTGGAGTCTCCTGTCACTCACCAGAAGAAGTAGCCAAAGCCGCCGTCAACGGCGCAACCTTTGCTGTATTCGCTCCGGTGTTTGAAAAAAAAGACACCCCGCCAACGGGCCTGAATCTTCTGAAGGAAGCGTGCCTAGCCAACATCCCAGTCGTGGCCCTTGGCGGAATCACGATCTCGAACGCTCATTCCTGCCTCGAGGCCGGAGCCGCCGGCATCGCGGGCATACGCCTCTTTCAGGAAAACGACATTGCCACGGTCGTGAAACAACTGCGCGGTTAGCCCCTGCCACTTTTTAGAGCCCGATGTTGATAAACTTTCCTTTGATAGGAAACCACATACGCAATGCCTACTGCAGCCCGCACAGAAACTCCTTCGTCGGCCATTGAACCAACCCTGGTCCAGATTTCCGCTGCATGGTTCCTGATGGGCTCGGCCACCGGTCAGGACTGCGAACGTCCGGTTCATCGCGTCTGGGTTGACGCGTTCCTGCTCGCGGCCACGCAAGTCACCCACGCCGAATACGAACACTTTCTCTGGGCGACCTCGACGCAAGCTCCGCCCTTCTGGTCCGATCCCAACTTCAACCATCCGCAACAACCGGTTACTGGGGTCTCGTGGTTCGAAGCCGCCCGATACTGCGAGTGGCTGAGCTCGCAAACGGCGCGTGCCTACCGCCTGCCGACGGAAGCGGAATGGGAACTCGCCGCTCGCGGCGGCCTCGAACAAAAAGAGTTCCCCTGGGGCGATGCCCCGGCGCAATCGCTGCCCGACTACGCCACGCGCTGGCAGTCCGGCCCCGAGCCCGTCGCCCGCTACGCTCCCAATGCCTTCGGCCTATACGACATTTGCGACAACGTCCACGAATGGTGCAGCGACTGGTACGATCCCAACTACTACGCCGTCTCGCCCGACCGCAACCCGCGCGGCCCCGAACAGAGCCCGATGAAGCCTATCCGCAAGTCCTCCCGCGGCGGATCCTGGCGCCATCACATCAAAGTAGCCCGCTGCTCCGCCCGCTCCAGCATTCCACCACATTTCCAGTACGCCGACTACGGCGTCCGCGTCGCTTGCGACTGAATAATTCTTGCATTGGCCTACATCGTTCGGAGCGAAGCGAAGAATCCGCTTCCTCTAAGTCACTCGTCCGCAACGTGCTAGACCATCCTTTCGCTTTTCCACAGCCTTCCACAGGCCGAATCGCACCCAGTGTGACGAACAACCTTTGCCCAGATACTCAGACAAAACAGAAAGCGCACACTCGTATTGTGTGCAAGAACCAAAACCCGCGCAGCAACGCAGTCACCGTATTTCCTTCAATTTCTGTCACTAATCTAACTCCTTATTCCGCAATATTTTACAGGTAAGTCCTTATAATCCAATATTTTGCGGATCGGCACCGATACCTTCAGCCCGTAACCATAATGCACACAATATTTTGGCGGAGGTGGTATCAAGAAAATGTTGCGGCGGGATATGCCAGGCGAAATGAAGAATCCAGCGCGGTCACAGCCACAAGAGTGGCACCAGTCCACCGGCCGCCAAGCCAACCAAAAGCGGCAAGCTTTGACTACCCGTTTGTCGGTCGGCCAGGCTGAAGGAATAAATGCCTTTGATCAGGTTGTTGCTGGCGGCGGCGATCAAGACTGCGGTGGCGGCGACTGGCAGCGGTGTGATCTTGCCGGCCGCTTGCGTCATTCCCATGATGAAGGGGTCGACGTCGGTGACACCCATGATTGCGGCCAGGATGTTGACGCCGGCTCGCCCGAGATAGGTGACAGCCAACTGCGTGGCCACCAGCATGCCAAGAAAGAAAAGGGCGAAGAGAAAAGCAGTCGTGAGTTCCAGCGGATTGCCGGGCTCAAATTCACGCTTGAACTCGGAGGCATCCGGATCGGGTCTGCGGGACCAGAACCATCCCACAGCAATCGCAACCGCGGCCAGCACAAGGAAGGCGGGCGCCAGCATCGCGCCCAGTTGGCGATTGAACAAGGTCAGCAGGACGACGAGCCGCAGATACATCACGCCCGAAGCGATCAGCATACCGCCGGCGAACAGGTGCGGGCGGTGTTCGCGCTT
>Ga0070717_10001392_pt1 | contig 16652 bp, 15 predicted proteins | sample LARL113metaG_FD_71366 | JGI IMG/M metagenome (GOLD analysis project Ga0070717, IMG submission 71366) | Corn, switchgrass and miscanthus rhizosphere microbial communities from Kellogg Biological Station, Michigan, USA - LAR L11-3 metaG | ecosystem: Host-associated > Plants > Roots > Rhizosphere ... | reverse complement strand
TCGTCGAGGCGGCCGAGAAGTGCTCGATCAAGGACATCTTCGCCCAGCACGGCAAGCCGTACTTTCGCAAGCGCGAGCGCGACCTCCTCCGTATTACGAGCCCGGGTACCCGTACCCTCACTTTCAGGCCATCGGCAGCGTTGACGGCAAGGTGCCGACGTCGGTGCGCGCCCGCGCCCTCAGTGGCGGCTATCAATCCGGCGTCACCGGTTACCTGCGCATCGTCGATCCCGCGGACACGGCGCGCTACGTGCCGGCGCCCGCCGTCAACGACAACGGAGGGCCGAGCGCAGTCCTCGAGGGCAGTGGGCTCTCGCCCGCGCCGAATACGTCTGGTGTTTGGCAAGCGAAGAGTAATTTCGCAGCACCCTCGCTCTGCCTATTACCCATATGCACTGCTTCTAGGCAACCCACTTTCCGGGCTTCCCTTCGATCTCGCCCGCGATGCGGCTGAAAAATTCGCTGACTCGCCGGCATATCCGTATCTTCTCCTCGCTGCCGGCGTTACCGCTCAGGGTGAGGCAGAGAAACGGGCGATAGCCCACGCGCCAGTTGTCGAGGTCCTGCGCTACCTTCAATTTGCGAACGACTTCTACGACGCGACATTGCGCGCCGGAGATCCGGCGGTATACGAGCACGCAGGTGGCAATTTGCGGACAGTTCAGAACGAGCTCGAGCGTCTGAGCCACGCCGAGCGGAAGCGTCCGTAGGGCACCAGCTCGCGCTCGCCGACGGCAGAGTTGTCGGGCGCGCGCCGAGCGCGCGCCCAATGCAAAGCATCCTGCTCAGCCCCTCCTCGGAATCACGAACCCGATCTCCGTGGCGATCCACTCCGGATCGGCGCTGCCCTGGACCGAGCTCCATTGCGAGAGCGGCTCGTTTCCGTAGCGGCACATGCCGCTGTGCAGCGCCTTGTCCTTGCGGTCCTTCTCCGGATTGGAATCGCTCCAGCCGAGGCGGACGCGCAGCAGCTCGAGATCATCGGGCCGGCCGGTGAGCAACAGCCAGTTGCGCTTGATGCCGTGCATCTCCGCGTACTCGCGCAGCTTCTGCGGCGTGTCTTGCCGCGGCTTGATGGTCAGCGAGTAGAAGAAGACGTCGCTGCGGTCGAGGACCTCCTGCACGCGCATCAGGTTCGCGGTGATCAGCGGGCATGACGAGGTGCAGTCGGCGTACATCAGGTTCAGCACGACGATCTTGCCCTCGAGCAGGTCGGAGTAGAAGCGGACGCGCTTTCCCTCGTGGGAGACGAGCGGCACGTCCGGGAAGTAGCGCTTGCGCATCATTTCCCGGCCGGACAGCGGGGGCGCGAATTGCGGGCGGATGGCGAACAATTCTCTTCTGCTGAACAATGTGTTGATCATGGGCGCGCTCCTTACGGCCTCGAGTTCGTGTCGCCGGTCGTGGCCACGTCGAACCGCAGCATCATGGCGTGGTCTTCGTGAATCACGTTGTGGCAGTGCAGGGGATAGCGTCCCAGCCAGTCGCGGAAGCGCATCTTCACCGTGACGTTGCCGCTCGGGATCAGGCGCACCACGTCTTTGCGGGCCAGATTCACGCCGGAGCTGTTGCTGCTGCAGCCGCTCCAGCAGTACTGGCTCGACCAGCGCGAATAGTTGTTGTAGTCGTCGCTGGAGCTGCCGTACAGCCCCGGCGCGCCGCGCGTGACCTGGAACTCCTCGAGATGAACGTGGATGGGGTGCGACCATCCGCGGCCGCCGTTGAAGCTCCATTGCTCGAGGCTGTTCTGCTTGACCTTGAAGCGCACCGTGTTGCAGTTGAACAGCGTTCCGTTGACGGTCCACTGGCCGTCGCGGGTCTGGTCGAAGTCGAACGAGCGCGTGACCAACGGCGAGGCGCTGACGCTCGGCAGCGCGTAGTAGCTGGGTAGGGTGGCGGGATCGACGCTGTTGTCGGCGACGCTGGGGCCGTCGACGATGATCTTCAGCATCAGAAATCCTTGTCCGCCGGCGACCACGCTGCCGGTCGGACCGCCCTGGCCGTTCGGCTGATCGAGCCGGTTCTCCAGGTAGATGGTCTTCCCGGCGTACTGGCGGAAGTCGATGATCACGTCCGCGCGCTCGGCCACGCCGAGGGCCACGGCCGGCACCTGCACCGGCTTGGGCAGCAGGTTGCCGTCGTTCGAGATCTGCCAGAACGGCTGCGATGCCGAGGGGTTGGCCAGGTCGGTGACGTAGACCTGCAGGAAGCGGGACGGTCCGGTGTTGAGCCAGCGCAAACGGTAGCGGCGCGGGCTGACGTGCAGCACCGGCTGGATCACGCCGTTGACCATGAACTTGTCGCCGAGGATGCCGTCGGTGTTGAAGGTGTCGAAGACCATCTGCCCGGTGGCCGCGTCGAAGCAGCGGTCGGCGAAGGCCATGGGGACGTCGTACGCGGGGAACGATGGCAGGCGGAAGCCGGTCGTCTCGTCGCCCGTGTCGTAGTTGTTGAAGAGCAGGTAGAAGCCGAGAAGTCCCTTGTAGACGTTCTGCGAGGTGAAGTTCTCGCGGTGGTCGTGATACCAGAGCGTGCCGAGCGACTCGTTGATGTCGCCGTTGGTGCTGATGTGCGTGGAATTGAAGCCGGCCAAGGCGTTCGGATAGTACTGGTCGTAGTACTGGCCCGCGGCGAAGTAGTCGCACGGAAAGCCGTCGCTCTCCGACGGCGTGTGGCCGTTGTGCAGGTGCGTGGTCACGGAGTTGAGGCCGAAGCCGCCGTTGTCTGTCGGCAGGTCGTTGTAGTTGCGGACGATGAAGGGGGTGCCGTAGTGCGCCACGTAGGTCGGGCCGGGACTGACACCGTCGAAGGTCCACAGCGTCTGCAGCGGAAGGCTGGGCGAGACCTGCACCTGCGCCGCCTTCTGGTGGACTTCGTAGAGCGTCGACGTCGGAAACGGGAAGCCGAGCGGCGGCGCCTGGTGCGCGCGGGTGCGGCCTTCGTACGGCATCCCGGTTGCCGGATTGATCGTGAGGTTCGGATTGATCGACGGCGCCGGGCCGCTGAGCGCCGCCGTCGTCTGTTTGACCGGCATGATCGGCATGTTCATGGTCCACGGCGTCGTGGGCGGGCTGGCGCAGTTGCCGCAGCCGGTCGAGCCGTACTGGCAGTTGTTGCCGCCCCAGCTCAGGCCGCGCTTGGGGATGAGCGTCCCCGCGGCGGTGAGCAGACCGAGTTTCATCAGATCGCGACGGCTGGTCAGTCCTGCTTTGATCAGTTCCTGGCGGTTCTGAAAGGCCTGGTACATCTCCTTCCAGCGCGCACGAGAGACACGTTCGCCCCGGTGGTTGAAGTACATGCGTCCTCCTCCTCGTGGATGCGAGTCCAATCAATATGGACGCGAAAACGTCACTCCGCAAGAGCGGAGAAAAAGACAACGTTGCGCCTTGAAAAGTCGCTCAGCTGGTCGTGCGCTCGCCGAACGCGAGCACGAGGCCGTTGCAGTCGCGGATCACGAGCTCCCGCTGCCCGTGACGCGGTCCTCCGGCTCGTCGAGGATCTCGGCGCCGCGCGCGCGGAGCTCCGCGGCCAGCGTGTCGACGCCGGTGATGTGGATGTACGCGGCGTAGCTGCCGTCGGCGCCGGCGGTGCGCCCCTCACCGCCGCTGTCGCTCGCGTCCGGGACGCACGAGGTTCTCGTGACCGCCCGCCAGCCGGCGGAGAGCAACTCCGGCTACGCGACGTTCGCGCTGACGGTGTAGCGCTCCGCGATCGCCGTTTGCGCCTCGCCGAAATCATCCGTACAGTCATCCGGTACAGGCAAGGATATGGCCACTGAAACAACCTGCACGCATGCCCGCGCAAATCTCAAAGCTCTTCTCGACGAGGCGTCGGACAGTCGCGACATCGTCATCATCCATCGTCGTGGCGGCGACGATGTCGCACTCATCGCGGCCGACGAGCTGCGAAGTCTCATCGAGACCGCACATTTGCTTCGGTCTCCCAGGAACGCAGAACGGTTGCTTCGTGCCTTGGCTCGCGCAACGCAACGCAAAGGCCGTCCTCAGACGATCGCGAAACTGCGCCGTGATCTCGGTCTGGACGAGTAGCGCCGGCCGTGCCGAAGCAAAAGTCGTGTCGCTGTTTTCCAGGACGAGTTTCGCGAGGATCTTCGTGATTGGTTCAAACCGATCGCAAGATTGCGCTCCGCGCTCTCGACCTTGTCGAAGCCGTCATGCGTGATCCGTTTACAGGAATCGGCAAACCAGAACCGCTGAAGTATCTCGCTTCGGGGGCGTGGTCCCGCCGCCTCACGCAGGAACATCGAATCGTCTACGTCGTGTCAGACGACCGCATCGATTTTCTCCAGGCCAAATATCACTACTAATCAACGAATCGTGTGCTGACTCGGCTGCAGTTCGCTCCTGCCACTCCGTGTATGCGGGATGGCTTGAATCCCATCCGCGATCGCTTTATCGCACCTGGGGGATCGTGAATCCCATGCGCGATCGGATTCACGCCGGCGGGGTAGCGTAAAATCGTCGCGGTAGCGCGTCACCATGAAAATCTACCTCGTCGGCTTCATGGGAGCCGGCAAGACCACGGTCGGGCGCGAGCTGGCCGCCCGGCTCGACGTTCCCTTCTTCGACCTCGACGATCTCGTCGAGGCGGCCGAGAAGTGCTCGATCAAGGACATCTTCGCCCAGCACGGCGAGCCGTACTTCCGCAAGCGCGAGCGCGACCTCCTCCGCTCCACCCGCCATCTCGAGAGCGCCGTCGTGGCCACGGGCGGCGGCACCTTCACCTTCGACGAGAACCTCCAGTTCATCCAGAGCGAGGGGCTGAGCGTCTACCTCTCCGCGCCGTACGCGCTGCTGCGGGCGCGCATTGGCGACAAGGCGGCCGAGCGGCCGCTCTTCCGCGACGACGACGCCGCGCACGAGCTCTACGCGAACCGCCTCCGCTACTACCGCATGGCCGACGTCACCCTGAACGTCCGCGAGGAGGAGACGGCGGCGGAGATCGTCGAGCGCCTCCTCCTGGAGCTGCCGAAGAGCGTGCTGGCGAGGATCTCGACGTGAGAGCGCTCGTCGTCAGCGACCTCCACTCGAACATCGAGGCGCTGCGCGCGGTGATGAACCGCGTCCGCCGCAAGAAGTACGAGCAGGTCATCTGCCTCGGCGACTTCGTCGGCTACGGCGCGCAGCCGAACCAGGTCCTCGACATCATGCGCAAGATGCACGGGACGAAGCTCTACATCCGCGGGAACCACGACCGCGTGGCCGGAGGGATGGACAGCGGCGAAGGCTTCAACCACGCCGCGAAGTTCGCCGCGCTCTGGACGCGCGACCACCTCTCCGCGCCGAACCGCCACTTCCTGCAGCGCCTCGCCCTCGGCCCGGTCGAGTCGAAGGACGGCATCGTCCTCTGCCACGGCTCGCCGAACGACGAGGACGAGTACGTGTTCAACGAGAGCCACGCCCGGACGGTGTTCGAAATGACGTCGGCGCCGATCATCCTCTACGGCCACACGCACCTCCCGGTGATCTTCGCCATGGACCGCCACGGCCGCCTCCGCGGCGCCTCGGTGCGCGGCGAGACGACCGTGCGCCTCGACCCCGAGCACCGCTATCTCATCAACCCCGGCTCCGTCGGCCAGCCGCGCGACCGCAACCCGCAGTCGTCGTTCGCCATGCTCGACGCGAAGCGGATGACGGTGCAGTTCTTCCGCGTGCCGTACGACGTGGCGAAGACGCAGCTGGCGATCCTCAAGGCGGGATTGCCGCCGATCCTGGCGCACCGCCTCGCCCACGGAACGTGACAGCTTGTCCTCGTTCGTGGAGAGCTCGACCGCATCGCCAAAACCTAAGTCATTGAAAATTCAGCCGGAATACCGGCCGGGGGAATGGCACAGGCGCCGCACTTGTCGCTGTCGCTATGAGAGGGTCCGCCATGCGCAAGCTCCTTCCGCTTTTCCTCGTTCTCTTTGCAGTTCCGTTGTTCGCCGACGACGCGAACAACCGATCGCAGTCTTATTTCACGTTCGACGACGGGGGCACGATGGTGCGCCAGGGCGACGACGGCAAGGAAGTCGAAGCCCGCGTGAACTTCCCGGTTTACGCCGGCGATGAGATCACCACCAGCCGCCGCGGCCGCGCCGAGATCCGCCTGTCGGACGGCAACGTCATCGCGCTCGACCGCGGGACGCAGATCCGCTTCGGCGGCATCCGCGACTCCTACGACAACGACGCCAGCGGCCAGACCGTCATCGAGCTTCACTACGGCCACGTCATGCTCGAGCGCGACGGCGACGACCGCGAGCCGGTCCGCCTCGACACCGAGAACGCCAGCTTCGCCGCCACCGAGCGCGCCCTTTACTCGGTCGACACGGCGAAGGACCGCGGCGCCGTCCGCGTCTACGACGGCTCCATCGAAGTGCGCACGCCGTCCCGCACGACGCGCGTCCGCGCCGGCGAAGAGGGCCGCCTCGACGATCAGGGCCTCTACGACCTCGTCAATCTCCAGCGCGGCGGCGCCGACGACTTCGAGCGCTGGTTCATGGGCCGCAGCGAGATCTATCGCCGCGGCTCCAGCCGCTACCTCGACCGCAGCCTCGCCTACGCCGACCCCGACCTCGACCGCTACGGCTCCTGGGTCTACGCCTCCGACTACGGCTCGTGGTGCTGGCGCCCGGCCATCGTCTCGGTCGGCTGGCGTCCGTACTTCAACGGCTATTGGCACCACGGCCGCGGCGGCGCGCTGTTGTGGGTCTCGAACGATCCGTGGGGCTGGGTGCCGTACCACTACGGCCGCTGGGCCTTCAACGCCGGCTACGGGTGGGTCTGGCTCCCCGGCTACGCATACTCCCCGGCCTGGGTGTATTGGATGTACGGCCCGGGCTACGTCGGCTGGGCGCCGGCCGGCTGGTATGACTGCTTTGGTCCGTACTACGGATGGGCGTACCGCCCGTACGCGCGCGTCGGCTTCGGCTTTGGCTTCTACGGCCGCGTGCGGCTGCACGACATCGATCTCCGTCCGTGGACGTTCGCCGAGCCGGGCCACTTCATCGGCTCGCGCATCGACCGCGTGGCGCTGCGCAACGAGGTCGTCCGCGAGCGCTTCGGGCGCGAGGGCGGCGGCTTCGCGACGGTGAGCGGCGCCACGGCGCGCTTCACCCGCGCCGAGCTCCGCGATCCCGCGTCGGCGATCAATAACCTGGCCCGCCGCGGGCGCGGCGACGGCGGCCGCGTCGGAGGGACGGACATGACGCCGTTCTTCCGCCGCGACACCAACCTGTCGACCGCGGTGCGCGACCACATCGTCCGCTCGCGCGCCGCCGAGCCGGGCATCGCCACGCCGCGCGGCGTCGGTTCGGGCATCCCGACGCCGGGCACGGGCGGCACGCTCGAAGGCCGCGTGCCTCGTGACGGCGGCGGCAGCCGCAACGGGCAGACGCCCTCCGCGGCCGGCTCCGTCGGCGACTGGCGCGGCGGCGAACGCAACCGCGCGGCCGGCCCCGCCGGCACGCCCGCTGATCGCGGCACCGTCAATTCGCCGCGCGACCGCGGCACGGTCAACACACCGCGCGACCGCGGCACCGTGAACACGCCGCGCGACACGACCGCGCCGCGCGACCGCAGCGGCTGGCGCGACCGCACGCCGTCGTCGAACGATCCGCGGACGTCGACGCAGCCGACGCAGCACGACCAGTCGTATACGCGCGACAACACCTGGCGCGGGCGCGGCAACGACGGCACTTCGCGCGGCCGGGTCAGCGAGAGCGCGCCGCGCGAGAGCGGCCGCAGCGACGTCCCGCGCCGCATCATCGACAGCGTCGGCGGCGCGCGCATCTACTCCGGCGACCGCCCGTCGCGCAGCGGCGGCAGCGGCTCCGGCAACAGCGGCGGCTCCCGCGGCTCCACGCCGCCCTCGCGCAGCAGCAGCGGCGGCGGCAGCCACTCGTCGTCGTCCGGATCGTCGTCGCACAGCAGCGGCGGCGGCGAACACAAGAAGCACTAGCCCTTTCGTGGAGGACAGGCACTCTTGCCTGTCCTCCTTTACAATCCGCGCGATGTCGATCGCGCTTTTCTTCGCGCTCTACTGCCTCGAGGCCGGGCTCTTTTTCATCGTCGTTCCGTGGACGCACCTCTGGACGATGAACCCGCTCCTGCAGACCGCCCCCTCGCTGGCCGTGCTGGCCGCGAATCCGTTCCTGCGCGGCTTCGTCTCCGGCTTCGGCGTCATCCACATCCTCATCGGCATCAACGACCTGGTGCGCATCGGCCACGCCCGCCGCGCGGTGAGGGAGTGACGCCCATTCGCACGGCCGGCAAGTCCCACTTCCTCTTTCCGCTGATCGCCAGCGCCGGGCTCTTCGCGATCTATTACATGCTCGAGCCGGAGACGCGCTGGCACCTCAAGCCGTCCGATCCGAACTGGCTGAAGTTCGCGGCGTTCGCGGCGCTGATCGTCTTTTGCGTGCGCGTGGCCGAGGCGCTGGTGTTCGATCTGGCCATGCCGCGGCGGCGGAACGTCGTTGCGCCGCAGCTGCTGCGGCAGGTCTTCTCCATCGTCCTGACCATCATCCTGCTGACGCTGGCGTCGAACAAATGGCTCGGCTTCTCGATCTACGGCGCGCTCGCCACTGGCACGATCGTCGCCGCCGTCCTCGGCCTGGCGTTGCAGGAGACCCTCGGCAATCTCTTCGCCGGCATCGCCCTGCACATGGAAGGCGGCTTCGAGGTCGGCGACGTCCTGCACTCCGGCGAGTTCGTCGGCGTCGTCGAGCAGGTCAGCTGGCGGGCCACGCGCATGCGCGGCTTCGCCAACCAGCTCGTCGTCCTGCCGAACGCCGTCATCGCCCGCGACCGCCTGGAAGTCTTTCCGCGCGAGAACCTGAACGGGCGCGTGCTGCAGATCGGCGTCGACTACAACATCCCGCCGTCGACGGTGATCGGGATCCTGATGCAGGCCGCCTCGCACATCGACGGCGTGGCGCGCGAGGTGCCGGTCATCGCCCGCGTCGGCGCGTACACCGACTACGCCGTCGTCTACGAGATCAAGTACTTCACGCGCAACTACGCGCTGCGCGACCGCATCGACGCCGACATCCGCAAGGCGGTCTGGTACGCGCTGCGCCGCAACGACATCGCCTTCGCCACGCCGATCCACGCCTATCAGCAGTACATGCCGCCGGCGGCGGGAGGGGAGACGCTGTCGCCGGACGAGGTGGCGGCGCTGCTGCGCGACGTCGACATCCTCTCGCCGCTGTCCGACAGCGCGCACGAGACGCTGGCCGCCGCGGCGAAGGTGCACTTCTACTCGCGCGGCGAGGCCGTGCTGCGCAGCGGCACGGCGGGGGAATCGATGTTCGTGATCCACTCCGGCAGCGTCTCCGTGCGCCTGCCCGACGACTCGCCGCGCGGCTGGGACGAAGTGGCCGAGCTCGGCCCCGGCAGCATCGTCGGCGAGATGGCCCTCCTCACCGGCGAGGTGCGCACCGCCGACGTCGTGGCCACGAGCGACGTGGTAGCCGTGGAGATCGGCAAGGAGCAGTTGCAGCCGATCCTGCACGCCTCGCCGGAGCTGGCGACGGCGATCTCGGAAAAGGTGCTGCAGCGGCAGGGGCACCTGGATGCGATGAGGACTGCGGAGAAGGAGGAAGAGCAGAGCGTGGTGGCGAGGATAAAAGCCTACTTCGGCTTATAGGCCACGGAAATTCAGAAACTTAGAATGCGAATGCAGAATTGAGAACGTTCTTCATTCTGCATTCGCATTCTGCGTTCTAAGTTTCTGTGGCCCATGAAACGCTTATTGATCGTCGAAGACAAGGAATCGCTGGCGCTCATGCTCCAGGAGACCGTCGCCTCCGAGGGCCTCGAGGCCGACGTCGTCTCCAACGGCGCCGAGGCTGTCAACCGCCTTGCCTCCGGGCGGCGGTACTTCGCCGTCGTCACTGATCTCCGGCTTCCCGGCGCCGACGGCATCGCCGTATTGCGGCAGGCCAGGGAGAGCGATCCCGACTGCCCGGTCATCGTCATGACCGCGTTCGGCACGATCGAGAACGCCGTCGAGGCCATGAAGCTCGGTGCCTTCGACTTCATCCAGAAGCCGATCGACGTCGACCATCTCCTCCTCCTGCTCCGCCGCTGCCGCGAGATGCGCGAGCTGCAGTACGAGAACCTCCTGCTCAAGGAGGAGTTCCAGCAGCGCTACCGGCTGCCGGCGATCATCGGCGACTCGCCGCGCATCGTCGACGTCTCGAACGCGATCCAGCGCGTCGCGCCGACCGACTCGACCGTGCTGCTGCAGGGCGAATCCGGCACCGGCAAGGAGCTCTTCGCGCGTGCCATCCACCAGCTCTCGCCGCGGCGCGACCGGCCGTTCGTGGCCATCAACTGCGCGGCCATCCCCGACACGCTCATCGAGAACGAGCTGTTCGGGCACGAGAAGGGCGCGTACACCGGCGCGACGGCGCGGCAGCTCGGCAAGTTCGAGCTCGCCGACAGCGGGACGATCTTCCTCGACGAGATCGCCGAGCTCGGCCTCTCCGTGCAGTCGAAGATCCTGCGCGTGCTGCAGGAGCGGCGCTTCGAGCGCATCGGCGGCACGGCGACGATCGACGTCGACGTGCGCGTGATTTGCGCGACGAACCGCAACGTCGCCGAGGAGGTGCGCGAGGGGCGGTTCCGCGACGATTTGTACTTCCGCATCAACGTCTTCCCCGTGACCGTGCCGCCGCTGCGCGCGCGCCGCGAAGACGTCGACGCGCTGACGGACTTCTTCCTCCAGCGCCTCGGCCGCGAGCTGAAGAAGCCGGCCCTGCGCATCAGCGACGCCGCGCGCGCTGCGCTGCGCGCCTACGACTGGCCCGGCAACATCCGCGAGCTCGAGAACACTCTCGAGCGCGCCGCCATCCTCTGCGACCGGAACGTGATCGAGCCGCGCGACCTCGCCATCGTGAGCGCGCCGCGCGACGAGGCCGTGCGCGACGCGCTCGACCTCTCCGGATCTTTGGACGAAGCCACGTCGCGCGCCGCGCGCACGGTGGAGCGCTTGAAGATCGAGGATGCGCTGCGCCGCGCTGCGTCGCGGGCCGAGGCGGCGGAGATGCTGGGGATCTCGCTCCGCACGCTCACGTCGAAGATGCGGGAGCACGGGCTGGAAGCTTGAAGCCGATGTACGTCCCGGAGCTGATTCCCATCAGCGCCAGCGTCGTCGCGCTGAACTCCGGCATCGACAAATCCCACAGCACGCTTTCCAGGAAGACGCCGCCGAGGATCGCCGTCCAGGCCACGATCTGAAAGCGGTCGAGGGCCACGGCGCCGCGGTCGTCGGTGACGAGGTCGCGCCAGAAGCCCTGCGACTGCGCGACCGCGCCGAGGCTCGAGCGCTCGACGATGAGCGCGCCGCGACGGCGCTCCAGCTCCGCGCGGCGCCGCGCCAGCACCGCTTGCAGCTCCGCGTTGCCGCGCGCGGCCGCGTCGCCGGCGTCGACGATGGCGCGCTCGATGGTCTTGTCGACGACGGCGATCTCCTCGTCGATGAGGTTTCCACGCGCGCTCACCCGCGCCTCCGCCGGCGAGATGGCCACGGCCGCCACGGCCGTCGCGGCGCTGATCCCCATCAGCGCCAGCAGCGCCGGCGTGATCGTGTCGTTGTCGCCCGTGACCAGCCAGATGTACGAGAAGCCGATGAGGATCAGGAAGAACCACCAGGCCATCTGCACGCGGGCCACGCTGTACGGCTGCTTCGTGCCGGCGAGCGTCGGGCCGTCGCGCAGCAGGTCGCTGCGCCGCGCGTAGACGAGGAGGGCGATGACGATGGCCAGCAGCAGCGCCAGCCAGACGCCCGTCGTCCAGCCGGTGTACAGCTTCGTCAGGACGAGCGTCGTGTTCGCGCCAGGCGCGCGCGGCAGCGGCCGGTCGCCGCGCACGCCCGCGCTCACGTGCAGGGCGATGGTCTTGTCGAAGAGCGGGTTGTAGAGCAGCGGCTGCCACAGATCCTTGTTGTGCTGGTTGCGGCCGAGGATGAAGACGACCTGGCCGGACTCGAGATCGAGTCCGCTCGGCTCGAAGCCGGCGTCGCGGCCGTTGACGTAGAGCGTGACCGGCTCCTGCGCGGCCTCGGCCTGCTTGACGAGCGTGTCGAGATGGCAGACCGAGACGATGATCCAGTCGCCGAGGAACGTGGCGCGCGGGTCGTGCGGATGGACGCCGGCGACGCCGGCGATGGCCGGCTCGGCGCCGCACGGCACGACGCGCAGCTGCCGCCGCCCGATCGTCAGCTCGTCGGCGTCCTGCTGCTGCGCGCACGCCGCCGCCAAAAAGACGACGAGCGCGACGAGCACTTTCCGCATGGCACTAAGATACAGCAGTGTTCGCCACCGCCGCCGACGTCGTCGCCTACCTCAACGAGCGCCTCGCCGCGCGCGGCCTTCCGCACCGCGTGACCGGCCTGGTCGTGCTCCCGTACATGAATCCGATGTGGCTGGCGAACTGGGACGCGCCGGAGCTCGCGCAATCGCCGGAGCGGGAGGTGATCGACGAAGAGATGCGGGAGGCAAGGTGGCGCTATCCGCAGATCATGGAGTAGGTGACGGGGAACAGGGAACGGGTGACAGGTGAACCGACCTGTTCCCTGTTCCCCGTTCCCTCCTCACAACCATCGTCCCAACCACTCCCAAACCTCCGCATACCACTTCCGCGAGTTCTCCGGATTGAGGATGTGGTGGTTCTCGTCGGGCCACACCAGGAGCTTCGACGGCACGCGCATCCGCTGCAGCGCGGACCAGTTCTCCAGCGTGTTGTTCAGCGGCACGCGCATGTCGCGCTCGCCGACGGAGAGGAGCATCGGCGTCTTGAAGTGCGCCGCATAGCGGATCGGGTTCTGCTCGCGCCAGACCTTGCCCTGTTCCCACGGCGGTCCGAGGTTCATCAGCTCGCGGTGGTAGATGAAGTCCGACGTGCCCCACTGCGACTCGAGATTCACCAGGCCCGCGTGCGAGATCAGGCACTTGTAGCGCGTCGTCGTGGCCTCGAGCCAGTTCGCCAAGTGGCCGCCGTAGCTCGCGCCGCTCGCGGCGAGGCGCGTGCCGTCGATGAACGCGTAGCGCTTGATCGCCTCGTCGACCGCCTCGTTGATCTCGTCGCCCGGGCCTTTCAGCGGATCGCCCATGATCTCCTGCGCGAACTTCTCGCCGAAGCCGGTCGAGCCGGTGTAGTTCGTCGTCAGCACCACGTAGCCGGGCTTCGCCAGGAGGTGGTAGTTCCAGCGCAGGCTGAGGTCGTCGCGCGACATGCTGGCCGGGCCGCCGTGGATGACGACGAGAAGCGGGTACTTCTTCGCCGCGTCGAACGCGGGCGGCCGGATCAGCATGTTGTGGATCTTTTTGCCGCGCTTCGACGTGAACCAGAAGTGCTCCGGCGCGAGCCAGTCGAGGTTGCTCGCGGTGACGACGTCGATCTCCGTCAGGTTCGCGTGCGTCTTTTTCGCCGGATCGATGCGCACGATCTCGGCGGGGTTGACCGAGCTGCCCCACAACGCCGTCATCACCAGTGACGGCGCGTTTTCCGCGATCATCAGGCGCGTGTAGACGCCGCGGCCCGGATCGACGGCCAGCTGCGCGTCGCCGCCGCCCGCGGAAACGCGGAACACTTTCTCCAGCCCCGCCTCCTCGGCGGTGAACCAGATCGTCCGCGAGTCGGGCGCGATCGCGTACGAGCCGACGGCGCGGTCGAACGGCGGCCCGGTGACGACGATGCGGTTCTGCATCGACGGCCAGTCGAAGCGCACCAGGCGCGGGAGGTCGTAGACCTGCTTGTCGTTGCGCGTGAAGACGGCGTAGAGCGCCTTGCCGTCGGGGCTGAAGTGCGGGCGCGCGTAGTGGCCGTCGCCGCGCGCGATGAGCTCCGGCTCCGCGCCGCCCTGCAGGCCGATGCGATAGAGGTCGTACGTGATCTCGGCGTACGCGGCGACGTTGCGGTTCGTCGTGACGGCGAAGACGATCGATTGCCCGTCCGGCGCCCACGCGGCCTCGAGCTCGTCGCGCGACCCTTCGACGACGCGGCCGCCGAAGCCCGGCTCCCGCACGAGCTTCGTCCCCGCCAGGAGATCGTGCGCCGTCGCGTCGTCGGCCAGCCCCTGCACGAAGAGGTGGATCTGCGTGTCGTCGAGCCAGCGGTCCCAGTTGCGGATCGGGAAGCCGGTGTACTCGCGCACTTTGAATTTCTGCTGCTTGCGCTCCTTGGCGATGCGCTTGTTGTCCTCGTCCGACATCGCGCCGGGATAGACGACGCTGGTGAAGAGGATGGCGCTGCCGTCGGCGCGGAACTGTGGCGAGCGCGCGCCGGTGGAGAGGCTCGTGACGCGCCTGGCCTCGCCGCCGCCGAGGTCGAGGATGTAGATCTGGTTCTGCTCGTCGCCCTCGCGCTTCGCGGAGAAGGCGATGCGGCGGCTGTCGGGCGACCACGCCACGTCGGACTCCGCCGACTTCGTGAACGTGAGCTGCCGCGGCTCCGCGCCGCCCGCGGCCGGCACGAGCCAGAGGTCGCTCGACGATTCCTTCTCGTCGTACGACGGCTTCGTGATCGAGAAGACGACCCACTTCCCGTCGGGGCTCGGCGTCGGATTGCCGACGCGCGGCATGAGGTAGAGCGTCTCGTGCGTGAGCGCGCGCTTCGCCGGGATCTTGATGATGCGCGGCCGGTCCTGAGCCAGCGCGGCGGCGGCGACAAGGAGGAGGATCGGGAAAAAACGCTTGGTCATGGCGGCGCATTTTAGACTTGGCGGATGAAAGAGACGGCACTCATCACCGGCGCATCGAGCGGCATCGGCCTGGATCTCGCGCGGCTCTTCGCCAAGGACGGCTGCGACGTCGTCCTCGTGGCGCGCTCCGAGGGGAAGCTTCGCGAGCTCGCCGCGGAGCTCGAGCGCGACCGCGGCGTCGAGGCGCACGTCATCGCGCTCGATCTGGCGCGGCCGAACGCCGCGCAGGCGCTCGTGCAGCGGCTGCCGGTCGCGATCGACGTCCTCGTCAACAACGCCGGCTTCGGCGTGACCGGGCCGTTCGTTGAGACCGATCTTGCCAAGGAGTTGGAGATGATCCAGGTCAACATCGTCGCGCTGACGGAGCTCACGAAGCTGCTGCTCCCGCCGATGGTGGCGCGGCGGCGCGGGCGCGTGCTCAACGTCGCGTCGACGGCGGCGTTTCAGCCGGGGCCGCTCATGGCGGTGTACTACGCGACGAAGGCGTACGTGCTGTCATTCTCCGAGGCCATCGCGGACGAGCTGCGCGACAGCGGCGTCACGGTGACGGCGCTCTGCCCAGGGCCGACGGCGACCGGCTTCGCCGCGGTGGCCGACATGACGACGACGCGTCTCTTCAACGTCGCCAAGCCGATGAGCTCCGCCGACGTGGCGCGCGCCGGCTACGCGGCGATGAAGCGCGGCCGCCGCGTGGCCATCCCCGGCATGAAGAACAAGCTGCTGACGCAGTCGATCCGCGTCTCGCCGCGGCGCCTGGTGACGACGATCGTGCGCAAGCTGCAGGAGTCGCGGCAGTGAGGTACTTCGCGTTTCTCCGCGGGATCAACGTCACGGGACGGAACATGATCCGCATGGCGGATCTCAAAGAGCTCTGCACGTCGTCGCTCGGCTTCGCGGACGTGCAGACGCTGCTGCAGAGCGGCAACGTGGTGTTCTCCGCGAAGCGCAAGCCGTCGGAGGCGGCGATCGCCGAGGCGATCCGCGCGTCGTTCGGGCTTTCGATCAAGGTGATGGTGCGCAACGAGCCAGAGCTGCGCGCGGTCGTCGAGAACAATCCGTTCACGCCGATCCGCAATCCCGGCCACCTGCTCGTGGTGTTCCTCGATCGCGAGGCGGCGCCGGGAGCGGTGTGGCCCGGCCCGGAGAAGATCCACGTCGCCGGCCGCGAGGTCTACGTCGACTACGTGAACGGCGTCGGCCAGTCGAAGCTGAACCTCGAGCGCCTCCTCGGCCGCGCCGGCACGGGACGGAACTGGAACACGGTGACGAAGCTGCTGGCGCTCAGCACAACTCCGTCATCCTGAGCCGGCAGCGCGCGGCGAAGGATCTCCGAATGCGTAGCTCGAGATGCTTCGCCGTCTGCGCGGCTCAGCATGACGAGACTCAGCGGCAGGTGATCGTCACCCGCGCCTCCGGCGACGTGATTCCCGTCGGCGCGAGCACGTGCAGGCGCTCCCACACGACCATGCGCTGCCGCCCGGCGCCGAGGTGCCACCTGTCGGTCACGCCGCGGCCGGCGCTGCGGATCTCGACGCGCTGGCGCGGGCCTTTGGCGCCGTCGCTGCGCTCCCACTGGTATTCGGCGAACGTCGGGTAGTGGCTGACGTGGATCGTGGCGATGAACTCGATGTCGGCGGGGCAGCGCCCGTCGTACACGCGCGGCTTGGCCACGACGCCGACGCGCGTGACGGTTCGTTGTGCGATCAGAAGAGCGGGAACCAGCAGTACGGCAACGGCAACCAGGGACTTGCGAAGCATTCGACCTCCTCGACGTTTTGAAGTGGCCGGGCTGCGCGAATTCTAGTGCCGTGTATCAGGGAAATCGAGTGTGCCGTTGACGGCGCCGAGGCGGCAGATGCGAGGCGCCGCGACGCAGGCGATGCGGGACATCGCTGAGGAGCGGCAACGAAGCAGATGCCGCCTCGCCGCCGTCAACCGAAGGCTGC
>Ga0070717_10001390_pt1 | contig 16670 bp, 8 predicted proteins | sample LARL113metaG_FD_71366 | JGI IMG/M metagenome (GOLD analysis project Ga0070717, IMG submission 71366) | Corn, switchgrass and miscanthus rhizosphere microbial communities from Kellogg Biological Station, Michigan, USA - LAR L11-3 metaG | ecosystem: Host-associated > Plants > Roots > Rhizosphere ... | reverse complement strand
AGCTCTGCCACGATGCGGGTGCCTTGCTGGTAATCGTGGTCACCGAAATCCTGTCGCTTGGCACTATTCGCCCGCCAGGCGAAATGGGCGCCGACATTGTAGCGGCCGAGGGTCAGTCGCTCGGCAATGCGCTCAATTTCGGCGGACCCCATGTCGGGCTGTTCGCCACCCGCGACAAATTCGTCCGCCAGATGCCCGGGCGTCTCGTCGGACAGACCGTCGACGCCAACGGCCGGCGAGGCTGGGTTTTGACGTTGTCGACCCGCGAGCAGCACATCCGGCGCGAGCGGGCAACCAGCAACATTTGCACGAACTCGGGGCTGTGCGCGCTCGCCTTCACAATTCATCTGGCATTGCTCGGCGAGGCGGGGCTGGCGCGGCTGGCGCATCTAAACCACGCTGCGGCGGTGGCGCTTGCCGAGCGCCTCGAGGAATTGCCCGGCGTCCGTCTCGTCAACCGCACCTTCTTCAATGAATTCGCGTTGCGGCTGCCCCGTCCCGCGGCGGAGGTCGTCGAGGGCCTTGCCGAGCGGGGTGTTCTCGCCGGGGTTCCAGTCAGCCGCTTCTATCCCGACCGGGACGAGACGGCCGATCTTCTTCTAGTGGCGGCCACCGAGATGACGACTACGGAAGACATGGGCCGGCTCGAAGAGGGTTTGCGCGAGGTGCTGTCATGAATGATTGGAGCCGAGCCGCAAGCACTCACCCCGTCGACGATGTGCCGTCGCCTTTCGCGACCGCGACCGGGAATCGCGGGCTGCAGATCGAGGAGAAACTGATCTTCGAGCAGGATTCGCCGGGACATTGCGGTGTCGATCTGCCCGAGCCGGCACCGTTCCGCAGCCGACTCGGCGGCCTCGATCGGCAGGGGCCGATCGGTCTGCCGGGCCTCAGCGAACCGCAAGTTGTGCGCCACTTCACGCGGCTCTCGCAAAAGAACTACGCGATCGACACAGGGCTGTACCCGCTTGGCTCCTGCACGATGAAGCATAACCCGCGCCTCAATGAAAAGCTGGCGCGCCTGCCCGGTCTCGCCGACATTCATCCGCTGCAGCCGGTCTCGACCGTTCCTGGCGCGCTCGAGCTGATCGATACCCTGGCACACTGGCTCAAGACATTGACCGGCATGCCGGCGATCGCGCTGAGCCCGGCGGCCGGTGCGCACGGCGAGCTGTGCGGCATGATGTCGATTCGTGCGGCGCTCGAGGCCCGAGACGATCGGCGGAGCCGGGTCCTCGTTCCGGAATCGGCACATGGCACGAACCCGGCTACGGCCGCGGCTTGCGGCTATACGGTCGATCAAATTCCCGCTGATGCGACCGGGCGCGTCGACCGCGCGGCGCTCGAAGCGATGCTCGGCACCGATGTCGCCGCCTTGATGCTGACCAACCCCAACACCTGCGGCCTCTTCGAGAGCGAGATCGTCGAGATCGCCGCGGCAGTGCATGCGGCCGGCGCCTTCTTCTACTGTGACGGTGCGAACTTCAATGCAATTGTCGGTCGGGTGCGGCCAGCCGATCTGGGCATCGACTGCATGCACCTCAATCTGCACAAGACCTTCTCGACGCCACACGGCGGCGGCGGGCCCGGAAGCGGCCCTGTCGCGCTGCGCGAGGGCCTCGCTCCCTATGCGCCGCTGCCGTGGATTGTGCACGGTCCCGATGGCCTTCGGCTGCTCGAGCACAAGAGCGGGCCGGCCGAGCATTCACTCGGACGACTGAAGGGCTTCCACGGCCAGATGGGCATGTTCGTCCGGGCGCTCGCCTACATGATGAGCCACGGCTCGGACGGGCTGCGCCAAGTGGCCGAGGACGCGGTTCTCAACGCCAACTACCTGCGAGCGCGGCTTGAGAACGAATTCAGCCCGTCCTTCCCGGGTTCGTGCATGCACGAAGTGCTGTTCGACGATCGCTTTCTCAAAGACACCGGGGTGACGACACTCGATTTTGCCAAGGCGTTGCTCGAGGAAGGGTATCACCCGATGACGATGTATTTCCCGCTGATCGTGCACGGGGCGATGCTGGTCGAGCCCACGGAGACCGAGAGCAAGGCCTCGCTCGACGAATTTATCGAGGTGCTGAAAGCGCTCGCTGCGGCCGCGCGCTCGGGGGAGGGTTCCCGTTTCCGGGCGGCCCCGGTTTCTACGCCACGCCGGCGTCTTGATGAAACGAGCGCGGCGCGCAAGCCGGTCCTCCGCTGGCGTCCCGAATCAGTGGACCGGGACTCGGCGGGGTAGGGAGGGGCAGGAAAATGTCGTCCGATAGAATGCGCTTGAGCGTCGACGAGGCGCGCGGGCATTCCGAGCGCGCGCTGCGGGGCATTGGCTATGACCCCGAGGAAGCCCGGATCATCGCCGATCATGTTATCGATGCGGCGTTGTGCGGTTATGAATATTCGGGGCTCGCAAAGATCCTGAACATTCCCGAGCATCGGCGTTTCCAGCGTCCGCGCTATCCGATGAAGGTGGTGCGCGAGACCGAGGTCTCGACCCTCTACGATGGCGGCAACAACGTCGGCATGTTGGTGATGTATCACGCCGCCCGGGCCGTCATCGAAAAGTCGAAGATCCGAGGGATCGCAGTCGTCGGCGTCACCAACAGCTGGATGAGTGGACGCAGCGCCTATTACGTCGAGATGATCGCCAAGGCGAACCTCGTCGGCATCCATACCGCCAGTTCCGCGCGCAGCGTCGCCCCATTCGGAGGGAGCCGCGCGGCCCTCGGGACCAACCCGCTCGCCTTCGGCATGCCGTCATCCCGCGGGCCGGTCGTGCTCGACATGGGAACCTCGGCATTTATGGGGACCGATCTGGCGTACCGCGCCCGATTGGGGCAATTGCTTCCCGAGGGGGTGGCGGTCGATGCTGAAGGGCAACCGACGCGCGATCCGGCACTCGCCAGGCTCGGTGCGCTCCTGCCATTCGGCGGCTATAAGGGTTTTGGGCTCGCTTTCATTGTCCAAGCGCTAGGGGTGCTCGCCGGATCCGCGCTCGATCCTGACAAGGACGACGGATACCTGTTCGTGGTCTTAAAGCCCGATCTGCTGATCGGCCTCGACGACTTCAAAGGGCAAGTCAGCGAGCTGATCGATCGCATCAAGAGCACACCACGTCAGCCGGGTGTCGATGAAATCCGCATTCCGGGCGAGCGGGCATTTCGCAGCCGGGAGCAATCCCTGCGGAACGGAATCGAGATCGATCGCGCAGTGTTCGACGCACTCACGGCTCTGCAGGCTTGATCGGAATCCAGTTTTCCGGTTTGTTCCACGATCGCGATGGGATACGGTTGGTTTTCCTGGCTCTTGGCGCCGTTGCATGTCACGGCTTTGGCAACCGGGGCGAAATCGTTCCGCGACAACCCAATTATCGGCAGCCCGGCTCTTAATCGAGCAGGCTTGCACATAACACGTGTGCGGCTGGCGAGCGCGATGGCCGGGTGGCGTCGAAGGAGGCTGGCTAAGCTGATATCAGATGACGATCGCGCGGCCTTCGAGCGCGACGGCTATATTCTCAAACCGAACTTTTTGCCGGCCTCCGAGTTTGCGGCGCTGAAGGAGCAAGTTCTGTCATTCGCGGGACCGGCCCGACACCAGCTTCAGGGCGACGCGATAACGCGACGTATCGCTATGGACCGGCGCGCCCTATCGCAACTCCCGGCGTTGCGGAGCCTAATCGAAAGCCGGGAATGGCTGGGGCTCATTCGTTATGTCGGCTCCTTCATGCTCGAGCCGTTGGTCTATATTCAGACGATCTTCTCGCATGTTCATAACGCGCCGCCTGATCCTCAGACGCGGCTGCACGCGGACGCGTTTCACTCGTCCGTGAAGGCCTGGCTTTTCTTGACCGATGTCGGAGAAGAGGACGGCCCGTTCATCTTTGTGCCGGGCTCGCACCGGCCGACAGCAAGACGTCTCGCATGGGAACGGAATAGGTCGATCAAGGCGGCGCAAAGCTCCGATTATCAATCCGCGCGGGGTTCTTTACGGATTACGCCGGAGGCTTTGCGTCATCTCGGCTTCGGCGAACCCAAGGTGTTTTCGGTACCCCAGAATACCCTCATCGTGGCGGACACAGTCGGCTTTCACGCGCGCGGCCTTAGTGCTCGTCCGTCGGTTCGTGTGGAGATTTGGGCATATGGCCGCCGTAACCCGTTTCTGCCCTGGTTGGGCTTCGACTTAGCGGCGATGCCTTTCGTCAAAGGCCGTAGCGTGCCCTTGTATTGGTCAGCCATGGATATTTTCGAACGGCTGCATTTCGGCAGCAACCCGTGGCGGCGTAGTGGGGTCACGAACCCCATCGCGCCTCCCGAACCTATGCTTTAGCAAGCACAATTTTGCCACACCCGACGCCTCTGGCAATTATGACCAATTCGTTGAGGCGAGCGGCATCCTCGGCAAGGTTGACATCGCCGTCATCTTAGACGAGTACAATCTCGGCGGATCTGCTTAACCATCCGCAACCGGGCGTTTAGGGGAAGGACTCCGATGGTCAGGGGGGCAGGGCAAGATGCTGCGGCTAGAGCGGGCTTTCGGCTAGTACGCAGATCCGTGATGTCGGGGATCGATGGCATCTGTAGCACTTGACGTTTGGGTGTACGCAAAAGGGGTTAAGCTGGTAACGGTCACTAAAGTTATCCTCCGGACGGCGAATTTTGCTTTTGCACAATGACTGACGGATCCATCGCGATCGTCGGCGCGTCCTGCCGATTCCCCGGAGCTCAAAACCTTGAAGAGTTCTGGCAGCTGCTTGCGTCAGCGAGCGATGCGGTCTCGGAGGTCGACGACCGGCGTTGGTCGACCCGTTTTTATTATCATCCCAACCGAAGTGAACCGGGCAAGAGCTATACTTGGTCTGCCGGCCTGATAGATGGCGTTGATCTCTTTGAGCCGTCCTTCTTTGGGATTTCGCCGCGTGAAGCAGCGCAGATGGATCCCCAGCAACGGCTTCTGCTGGAGCTTGTCTGGCACGCGTTCGAAGATGCCGGTATCCCACCGAGCAAGATGTCGGGTAGCCCGGTTGGTGTCTATATCGGGGCGTCGGCGACGGATTATTCCGATCTGAGGCTCGGTGATCCCGCCGGCGCGGACTCCTATTTTATGACCGGGAGTACCCTTAGCATCCTGGCCAATCGCATTTCGTATATTTTTGACCTGCGCGGCCCGAGCCTCGCCGTCGATACGGCCTGCTCATCATCGCTCGTCGCTTTGCATCATGCCTGCGAGGCAATTCGCGACAAACGGATCCCAGGCGCCGTCGTTGGCGGTGTCAACCTGCTGCTCGCTCCCTATCCATTTATCGGCTTTTCGCGCGCTTCGATGCTTTCCCGGCGCGGTCGCTGCTTTGCCTTCGATGAGAGAGCCGACGGCTATGTCCGCGGCGAGGGTGGCGGCGTGGTGATCCTCAAACCGCTCGAAGACGCGCTGGCCAACGGCGACCCTATTCGCGCGGTCATTCTGGCGTCAGGGGTCAACTCGGATGGGCGCACGATAGGCCTATCGCTACCGAGCGAGTCGGCACAAGCTTCGCTGCTTCGCTCAGTCTACGCGCAGGCCGGTGTCGATCCCGATGAGCTCGCGTTTTTTGAGATGCACGGCACCGGAACGGCCGCCGGCGATCCAATCGAGGCCGCCGCTGTCGGGCATTCGCTTGGGCGGAGCCGATCCAATCCGCTGCCAATCGGGTCGGTAAAGACCAATATTGGGCATCTCGAACCGGCATCCGGGATGGCTGGGCTGCTGAAGGCGACGCTCGCCCTTAACCGGAGAGTCCTTCCCCCCACACTCCATTGTGAGACACCCAACCCGAACATTCCCTTTGACGCACTAAACTTGAGGCTCATTCGGCAAACCGAGCCACTCGCCACCACGGGCGCGCGGTCGTATGCCGGTGTCAACTCGTTCGGCTTTGGCGGCACAAACGCCCACGTAATCATTGCCGAGCCGCTGCGGCGAGAAAAGTCACCCTCCGCACCTGCGCCACTGCCCCCTTTGGTGATCTCAGCGCAGACCAAGACATCGCTGCGCGAACTTGTTCGTAATTGTCGCGCCGTGCTTGCCGGGATGCCGCCCGATCGGGCACCCTTGCTCTTGCGCGCCGCTGCTCGCGGGCGCGATCATCATCATCCGCAGAGGCTTGTTGCCCTCGGGCAAGATACGGAGACCCTGGCGGGGCTGCTCGGTAGCTACCTCAACGATGAGCGGCCGCCGGCAATTATCGCGGGAACGGGTGTCAGGGGGGGTAAGCTCGCGTTCGTGTTTTCGGGCAACGGCGCCCAATTCCCCGGCATGGGACGGGATGCGTTGCACGCAAGCTTGGCGTTTCGCTCCGCAATCGAAGAGTTGGATGCAGCGCTTCGATCGGATCTCGGCTGGTCCCTCGTGGAACTGCTCGAAGATACCGTTGATGCCGAGGCGATGGCGCGCGCAGATGTTGCGCAACCTTTGCTCTTTGCAGTCCAAGTGGCGATCGTCCACGCATTGCGCAAAGCAGGCGTCGACGCTTCCGGATACGTTGGCCACAGCGTTGGCGAGATTGCCGCGGCCTGGGCTGCCGGCGCCCTCTCGCTCGCCGAAGCTGGGCGTGTCGTCGTCGCCCGCAGCCTTCACCAGCAGCGAACAAAAGGGCAGGGTCGGATGGCTGCGATAGCGCTGGCTGGCGACGCGACCCGCAATTTCCTCGAAGAATTGGAAAGTCCGGCACAGATCGCTGCGCTGAACGCTAGCCACTCGGTAACGATTTCTGGGTCAAGTGCCGAAATTGATCGCTTGGAGGGGGAAGCGAAGCGACGCGGTGTGTGGTTTCGCCCGCTCGATCTGGACTTTGCCTTTCACTCGCAACAGATGGATCCGATACGCGAGGATCTCCTCACGAGCCTGGCCGGTTTGTCTTCTCGCCACCCGAAGGTAAGATTGGTGTCGACGGTGACCGGTCGGGCGGTAGAGGGGGAACAGCTGGACGCGGAGTACTGGTGGCGGAACATTCGAAGTCCAGTACGATTTGCCGAAGCGATCGCGCAGCTCATCGACGAAGATCACCGTATCTTTCTGGAAATCGGTCCGACGGCAATCCTTCAATCTTATCTGACGGACGGGCTGCGTGCGGCGAACGTAGAAGGGCGAGTGCTGGCCAGTCTTTCGCGCAAGCCGACAGATGGTAATCCCTTTCCCGCCATAGCCGCGCATTGTCACGTTGCGGGCTATGACTTGACGTCGGCGCAACATTTCGACGGGCCCGCCGATCCACATGGACTACCGCTCTACCCGTGGGACCGGCGGAAATTCTGGTTTGACGTCACTAGTGAGGCTGCCGATCCGATAAATCGGCCTTTTGATCATCCGCTTCTCGGTTTTCGCCAGCACAGTCCCATACCCTGTTGGCTCAACCATCTCGACGAGCAGGTGCTGCCCTGGATCGGCGACCATGTGGTTGAAGGGATGCCGGTGCTCCCCGCCGCCGCGATGGTTGAAATGGCTCTCGCTGCGGCAAAGTCGAGGTGGCCGGATGCGTCGGTTCTTGAGGTGCGCGATTTCGAGATGCGGCGACCTTTGCCCTTCGATAAGGGGCGCATGCGCGAGACGCGTGTCCTGATCGGCTCCGAAGAGGGGGACTGGGAGCTGGCGAGCCGTCCAAGGCTGTCGAACGAGCCTCTGACGGTCCATGCTGTCGGACGGATCGGCTCTGCAACTGATGCTCGCCCGACCATCTATTGGGAGGATACTCCGCCGACCCAGGCGCAGTTTGGTCCTGAGAGGCTCTATCACCTCGCCCATTTGACCGGGCTCAACTACGGCATCCGGTTCCGAACTGTGAGCCGGGTCGAAGTCTCGGGCAGTAAATCGGCGCTGGCGCACCTCGATCCGGCGCCGCTTGCCGATGAACTCGAATCCTATCTGGTTCATCCTGCCCTGCTCGACGGCGCGCTGCAGGCGCTGCTCGGGCTCGTGGCCGAGCGCCAGGATCAACTGGAGGGCGTAAGCTTCTTGCCGTGGCGTTTTGGTCGGGTGCGGCTTGTGGCGCCGCTTGGGCGCGTACCTGGACGCGCTCGGCTACACCTCACTCGGATCGGGGTCCGTTCGGTTTCCGCCGATATTGCCCTTTTTGATAGTGCGGGGGAGCTCGTCGCAGAGTTGGCCGACTGTTGGTTCCGTCGTGTTGAGCTGGGCCGCCGCGGGTCGGCGGATGAGCGTACGCTGCGCGTCGATCTGGTTCCAGCCCCGCTTGGTGAGCTCGGCGCCCCTCTGTCCGCGGACCGTTATAGTGCTATCTTGTCGCGGCTTGGCCCCCTTCCTCAGCCAAACCGGGCGCGGCAGGAACAAGCTCTGTTGCTGGACGCGCTGATCGCCTCGGTTGCCCTCCGGACCATACGCGGGATCGTCACCCACGAGCGACCTTTCACAATGGAAGAACTCGCCGAAGCGGGGCGAGTTGCCCAGGCGTCACGCGGACTCGCCGAATGTTTGCTGCGCCTGCTCGAAGGATTTGGGGCTGTTAGCAAGGCCGGGTTGGAATGGCGGTTCGAACCGGCCACCGACCTTCCTGAGGTTGAGGAAGTTTGGCGCCTGCTCCTCGCAGATGCGCCGGACTTGGTGGCAGAACTTGCCTTGATCGCGTCGGCGCTGGAGGCGCTGCCCAGAGTTCTTTCTGATGGGTTAAGCCAGCTGGATGGGCCTCTGCCTCCGATGGTGGAACATTTGCTGCAAGCTTCGCCGGCGAGTGCCGCCGGCGTCGATTTGCTGTGCGATGCGTTGCACGAGATCGCGTCCGAATGGCCGAGGGATCGGCCGTTGCGAATACTTGAGCTGGGCGCGGTCGGCGGCGTGGCGACGCGCCGCGTTCTGGAGCGATTGGCGCCAGTTAACGTCAGCTTGACTTATCTAGCGACCAGCGTTGAGCCCGACCAAGCTGCGCGCCTCTCGTTCTTGGCGGAATCGTTCGCTGGGGTTTCCGCGCGCCATTGGTCTCCCCAGGATGGTGTAGAGAGCCTGGATGGAGCCGTCTTTGATATCGTACTCGCAATTAATGCCTGTGCACGCTTACGGCTCGATACCGCGAGCTTTACGACCCTGCGGGATCTCCTCGCACCCGGCGGCGTCTTCATCGCTGCGGAGCCCGAACCGAATGCGCTGTGGGATCTTGTCTTCGGCCAGGATCTCGGATGGTGGCGCTCCGGTGTTGCGTCCCCGCTGCGGTCGTCTGAAGAATGGAGGGTGGATCTCACCGTAGCGGGGTTCCAGTCGACCGACGCTGCCGCCAGCGCCCCGACACCTTGGCCCTACGCAGTCTTGTGGGGCACTGCGCCGCCCCGCGATGACGCCCCCAGTTTCGATCCCGCGGAACCGTGTACGATTTTGCTTGTAGCCGGCGATTCCGCGTTCGCGAGTGCGGTAGAGAATGGCCTGTGCCAGCTTGGATATAGCGTTGCGCTCGCCGACCATTCGGACCTCTTCCCCGCGGGCGACGACGTGCCGGGGGTTGTAGCCTTTCTGGCGGAGGAGCCCTTCCCCGAGGATCCTGTTGAATCTGCCTCTCGAGAAACTGCCGCGCTGGCGCGAGTGGCGGCGAAAGCCGCAGAAGGCCATGCGGTCCTTTGGGTCATCACCTGCGATGCACAGCAAACCACGGTGCCCCGTGAATCAGCAGGTCTCGTCGGCGGCGCGTTATGGAGCCTTGGGCGGGTACTCGTTAACGAAGTGCCAAGGCTATCGGTTCGCCTCTTAGACTTAGCGGAGATTGCTTCACCGGCCGAGCGTGCCCGGCAAGTCGCTGCCGAGTTGGCCGCCGCGACAGATGGGGAGGAGATTGTCTGGACGCCTCGGGGTCGTCATGTGGTTCGTCTGCGCCGCGGCCTTCCACCGCGTTGGGCGCGTGAGAGGGATGTGCTGAAACTGGAAAGTCGCCAACCCGGCGGGCTCGATTCCTTGGGTTGGGAGATCGGTTCCTCTCACTCCGTCGGACCCGACCAAGTAGAAATCGAGGTTCATGCCGCGGGCCTCAATTTCCGTGACATGATGTGGGCGATGGGGCTCTTGCCCGAAGAGGCTTTGATCGATGGTTTTGCCGGCCCGACCTTCGGGCTCGAATGCGCGGGGATCGTCCGGACCGTCGGCTCGGGCGTACAAGGCTTGGCCGTTGGTGATCGGGTTATGGGATTTGCCCCTGCCTCGCTGAGCACGCGCGTCGTGACTGTGGCAGATGCGGTGGCTCCAATTCCGCCGGATACGAGCTTTACCGCGGCTGCGACAATTCCCGTCACGTTTGTGACTGCGATATATGCTCTGGGTCATTTGGCAAAGCTTGCACCCGGAGAGTACGTTCTCATCCATGCCGCCTCCGGAGGCGTCGGACTTGCGGCGATTCAATACGCCAAGCACCGGGGCGCGGTGGTCATTGCCACCGCCGGATCGGAAGTGAAGCGATCGTTTCTGCGCTTGGCCGGTGCCGATCACGTTTTCGACTCCCGCGACCTCGCCTTTTCCGACGCAGTGTGGGAAATCACCAGCGGTCGGGGTGTCGACGTCGTGCTCAACTCGTTGAGCGGCGAGGCAATGGACCGGAGCCTTGAGATTCTCAAGCCATTCGGGCGCTTTCTCGAGCTCGGGAAGCGCGACCTTTATCTTAACCGGCGCATCCACCTAAGGCCGCTCCGGCAAAACATCTCCTATTTTGCGATCGACATCGACCAGCTGCCAATTCGTAGGCCGGATCTGGCTCGCGCTTTGCTGACCGAAGTTTCTTCGGACCTGTCCGAGGGCACTATTCGCCCTCTTGCCCACCGAGTTTTCTCTTTCGCTGAGCTCGACGATGCTCTCCGACTGATGCAGTCCTCAAGCCACATTGGAAAGCTCGTCCTCGTGCCCTCAGCGAATTCGGGCGTGGCACTGCGGGACCCGCCGCCATTCCAGGCGCGCCGGGATGGGACATATCTGATCGCGGGCGGAATCGAGGGGTTTGGGTTCGAGGCGGCGCGCTGGCTCGTCGCATGCGGGGCTGGCTCGATTGCACTTGTAAGCCGTCGGGGACCCGATACTCCAGGATGTGAATCCAGGGTCAGAGAACTCGAGGGCGCGGGTGCCGAGGTGCGTGTCTATCGCTGCGATGTCGCCGATCGCACTGCCCTGGCCGAGGTGCTCGATGGGATCCGAGCGAGCCAACCGCCGCTTCGCGGTATCGTGCATGCCGCAGCGGCGATCGATGACGGGCTCGCCGCTGACATCGAACCGGCTCGCGCGAGATCTGTGCTTCGCCCCAAGCTCGGCGGAGCATTTGCCCTGGACGCTCTGACCCGCAACGATCCGATCGAGCTGTTTTTACTGTTCTCCTCAGCGACGACCCTGGTTGGAGCCCCGGGACAAGGCGTCTATGTAGCAGCGAACATGGCTATAGAATCGCTGGCACGACGGCGTCAGGCAGAGGGAAAGCCGGCGCTGGCGGTGGCCTGGGGACCGATCGAGGATGCTGGGTATCTGGCAAAAAGGCCCGAGACGCGCGAGACACTGGCACGTCGGCTCGGCGCGAGGCCCATCCCCGCGGCGCAAGCCCTGGCTGGCCTTCCGGCGATGATCGCGAGCGGGCTTTCGATGGTCGCGTTTGCTGAAACCAACTGGAACGAAGCTCGGCGTTTTCTCCCCATTCTTGCGACACCGCTGTTTTCGGAAATCCGAGGCAGCGCTTCCGCCTCCACGTCCGATGAATCGATCGGCGATCGGCTCGCCTCGCTGGATCCGGAAGCAGCAATGACACTCCTGAAGACGATTGTCGCCGAAGAAGCGGCTACAATACTGCGCCTTCCGGCAGGCAGCATCGATCCGCTCCGCCCCTTATCCGAAATGGGAATGGACTCATTGATGGCGGTCGAGCTTCGCTTGGCGCTCGAGAGCCGGCTGAGGGTAGATCTCCCCCTGATGTCCCTCGCAGAAGGAACAAGCGCCGCATCGATCGCGGCGCGACTCGCCGGAGCAGTATCGGCAGGGTCAAGTGACGGCGAATTGATCGCGCTCGTCGCACGTCACGAAGGCGTCGACGAATCTCCATTGCCGGTCCGGGCGGGAAGGGCCGCATCTTCAGTGATCGAGGTCAAGTCTGTCGCTGCGGAGTAAAGATTGGAGCCGGGGCACAATCTGTTCGGTTTGTCGGCCCAGGCGAAGGCGCGCCTGATCGAGAAACTTTCTTCGGGATCACTCGTGCGATCGGTGCGGCCATCGCGCCAATCCGCCTCCGAAGTGCCCGATGTGGCCGCCAAGCGGTTCGATGTCTCTGAACTCGAGGGATATCGCGAAATCGGGATGATCCGCAAAGCCGCCGAATTTCTCGGCATCGCCGATCCCTTCTTTCGCATTCATGAAGGGATCGCCAGTGCTGAGACCGTTATCGACGGCCACGTCTACGTCAACTTCGCGTCGTACAACTACATTGGTCTCAACGGGAATCCCGAGATCACGAGCGCGGCAAAGACCGCGATAGACCGGTACGGAACCTCCGTCTCGGCGAGTCGTCCGGTGTCCGGCGAACGCCCGATTCACCGCGAGTTAGAACAAGCCCTCGCCAGCATTCATGGCACCGAAGACAGCGTCGTCATGGTGGGCGGTCATTCGACCAATGTGACGGTCATTGGGCATTTGCTCAGTCGAAATGATGTGATCGTCCACGACGCGCTGATCCACAACAGCATCGTTCAAGGCGCGATGCTCTCTGGTGCGCGGCGGGTTCCATTTCCACATCTCGATCACGAGGCCGCCGACCGACTGCTCGGCGAAACGCGTCCTCGCGGTGGACGCGCGCTCCTCGTTATCGAGGGGCATTACAGCATGGATGGCGACGTTCCCGACCTACCGGCCTTCATTGCTGCGGCCCGTCGCCATCGCGCCTGGCTGATGGTCGACGAAGCGCATGCGCTGGGCGTGCTCGGGCCGCGCGGCTTTGGTACCGCCGACCGGTTCGGCATCGATCCAAGTGACGTCGATATCTGGATGGGGACCCTCAGCAAGAGCCTCGTATCCTGCGGCGGGTATATTGCTGGAGGCAAAGAGCTTATCGATTATCTGAAGCTGGTCGCTCCGGGTTTTGTGTTTTCGGTCGGCATGGCGCCGCCGGCTGCTGCTGCTGCACTCGGTGCGTTGGAAATATTGAAACGTGAACCCGAAAGGGTGCGCCGGCTCAATGACCGGGCGGCACTGTTTCTGCAGCTCGCGCGGGAGGGTGGTCTCGATGTTGGGGGGTCGATCGGCGCCTCGATTGTCCCGGTCATCACCGGCAGCTCGATCCGCGCCGGACGCCTGGCGCAAGCGATGTTCCGACGGGGCATCAACGTGCAGCCGATCCTTTACCCGGCGGTGCCCGAACGAGCCGCCCGGCTGAGATTCTTTGTGACTGCCGCCCACACCGAAGAGCAGATCCGCGATACTGTCGCTATCCTATTGGAGGAAAGCCGCCAAGTTGCCGCGGAGCCGAGCGACCTGGCCGCTGTCGCCCGGCATCTCGGGAAGTCGGCATTCTCGTCGCGGTAGCGCCGACCTCAAACGGGGCTGGTGCCCTTGAGCTGCGTGCGATGCATCAAGCGGCGGGTCGCAGGATCAAATGCGTCGCGGCGATGCATAGCGCAACGGTTGTCCCACCACACTAGATCACCGACGCGCCAATCCTGGCGCCAGGTGAATTTCTTCTGCGTCGCATGCACCCAAAGGAGATCCAGCAGGCGTTCGCTCTCTTCGACCGGAAGGCCAACGATGTAGGAGTTGATCCGCCGTCCCAGGAATAGCGCTTTGCGCCCGGTTTCCGGGTGCGTTCGGACCAGTGGCTGGCGTGCCCCAGGCACTTTGGTCAGATCGGATACCGTCTCGAAGCCTTTATGGGCTTTCCCGCCGCTCGAATGCGTCGCGGCATGGATCACCGTCATCCCGGCGATGCGGTCCTTGATATCCTGCGGCAATGTCTCGTAAGCCGAATACATATTGAGAAAGTAGGTGGCGCCGCCTTCCGGCGGGATTTCGAGCGAGCGCAACAAGCTCGCCGCCGGGGGCACTTCGACAAAGGAGCTGTCAGTGTGCCAAAACGCTTCGCCGTAGCCGAGGCCGCCGATCGCTTCGCCGTCCTCGACGATGTTGGAGATAACCGCAATCTCGGGCGGGATCTCGTGGCGCCGGCCTTTGTTCTCGGTCTTCACCCCGTATTGCTTTTCGATCAGCGCCGCGGGCGCGTATTCGAGCTCGCCGAATTCTCGGGTGAACGCCATGTGCTGCTCGTCGCTCATTGGCTGCTCACGAAATCGCAGCACGAGATGGTCAAGCCAGGCGCCCCGGATCGCGTCGCGCTCAAATGCGGTGAGCGGATGACAGATATCGACGCCGCGGACGTCGGCGCCAAGCCCGGCCTCAAACGGTAATACTGCGATGGTCATGAGCTACTCCGCTGCCTCACGGACTTCGACGCCGTAATCATTGATCGACACCCGCCAATGGATGCGGTCTTCCTCTGGCGGGTAGTCGCCGGCTGCCTTGTGATACGAGCAGCGGTTGTCCCAGATGACGATGTCCCCCTTGCGCCAAACATGGTGGTATTCGGCGCCGGGGGTGATCATCCGTTCCTTCAACTCCGCGATCAGCTCGTCGCCCTCACGCTCCTCGACCCCGACAAAGCCGACAATCTTGCCGGGGTCGAAATAGAGCGACTTGCGCTCGGTTTCCGGATGGGTGCGAACGACCGGGTGGTATACCGGGGTCCAGTCCTGGTCCTCGGGGTTCAGCAGCTTTGCCTTGCCGCGCCGCCCACCATAGGAGAAGGCACCGATGACCCCGTCGAGCCGATCCTTGAGCCCCCGCGGCAATGCTTCATAGGCGGCGTAGCCGTTGGCGAACAGCGTGTTGCCACCGTGGCTCGGCACTGCCAGCGCATAAAGCTGCGTCGCCTTAAAGGGTGTCTGATTGTAGGCCCCGTCGGTGTGCCAGCCCTCGGCGCCGCGGCGGTAGATCTCGTCCCGTAATTTGCCATCAGCAGCGAATTTATTGATGCCGAGCATCGTGATCTCGGGGATCTCAGGATGGCGCGTCGATTTCGAAGGGTGCGGGACGACCGACCCGAAACGTCGGCTGTAGCGCAGAAAATCCTGTATCTCGAGCTGCTGGCCGCGCACGACCATGACGTTGTAGTCCAGCCAGGCCTGATAAATCGGAGCAAAGCTCGCTTCGTCGAGGGTTTTGACGTCGACACCAGTGACCTCGACGCCAATCTGCGAACCCATGAGGCGAATTTCGACCATCGAGCGCTCCTCTCATCCTAGTCTTGGAATGCTCCGCCTGCCCTCTGCGCCGTGTCAAACCGAGAATTGCGATGGTTGCCATGCGCTTCACCGGCTAATCTCGCCGCGAGGATTGGGAGGACGTCATGAAGTTGGTTCTTTTTCAGACTTCCGAGAGCAGTGAGCCTTCGCCTGGGCTGCTGACCGACCGTGGCGTGGTCAGCGTTGCCGGCATGGTCGAGCGAAGCCATACGCCGCAATTGACGATGCAAGGGCTGATCGACACGTTTGACAAACTCCGGCCGGCGCTCGAACGGCAGGCGGCGGAAGGAGAGGCCCTGACGCTAAGCGCGGTTCGCCTGCGGGCGCCGTTACCGCGGCCCGGCAAGATCCTCTGCTGCATTGCGAATTATTGGGAGCATGCGCAGCGCGAGGCCCGCCCGCTCAACATGTTCCTCAAAAACCCCGAGGCCGTCGTCGGGCCGGGCGACACTATTGCATTGCCCGAGTTCACCGAGCCGTGGATCTTTATGCATGAAGCCGAGCTGGCGCTCGTCATCAAGGGCCCGGCCAAGAAGGTCAGCCAGGCAAATTGGCAGAGCGCCGTGTTCGGCTATACCTGTCTCATCGACGTTTCTGCGCGAGGCGAAGGACGGCGGACTTGGAAGACCGGCAGCTGGCTCGGCAAGTCGTTCGACAGTTTCGCGCCGATCGGCCCCTGCATCGCGACGGCCGACGACATCCCCGAGCCCAACGATCTGGTCGTGCGATTTTGGAATGATGGCCAGCTCCGTCACAACTACAATACCGACGACATGGAGCACCGTGTGCCGGAGCTCATCGAGTTCGCCTCGACGATCATGACGCTCAACACCGGCGACCTGATCGCCTGCGGTACCAACCACGAAGGATTGGGCGCACTGCAGGACGGCGAGACCGTCGAAATCGAGATCGAGCACATCGGCCGCATGTCGCTGAAGGTGGCCGATCCGTTGAAGCGAAGCTGGGAGCGAGGGGTCTATATGGGCGCGGACTCGACCAACCCCGAGGCCGTCAAGCGCCATCGGCCGCAGGGCACGGCGTGAAGGGATCGGCTATTTCCTATTGCAAGGCGCGCTGTTCGACGTCGACGGTGAGATGGGGCTCGGCGGTGCCTGCGTTCACCCGATGCTCGGGCACTGCTGGCGCGAGTGAGGATCAGGGGGGCTCCTCAGCGACTCAGATGCCATCGAGCGTGTAGGCGTGGTCGTGGAGCACCACGCGGCGCTCGAAACGCCATTGTCCACTCTCTTTCGCGAGTTCGCATTCGTAGCGGCCGGGCGGAAGGCGACGGCTCTCGCCGTCGCGGCTCATCAGCACGAGCAGATAGCAGGTGGCGCGCGCCCGCTCACCCTCCACCTTGGCAGTAAAATTGGTGATCATATGGCGGAATTGCGTACCGCC
>Ga0070717_10001388_pt1 | contig 16676 bp, 11 predicted proteins | sample LARL113metaG_FD_71366 | JGI IMG/M metagenome (GOLD analysis project Ga0070717, IMG submission 71366) | Corn, switchgrass and miscanthus rhizosphere microbial communities from Kellogg Biological Station, Michigan, USA - LAR L11-3 metaG | ecosystem: Host-associated > Plants > Roots > Rhizosphere ... | reverse complement strand
AGGGCCAGGGCATCATTCAGGGCGAGGTTGGCATGGCTGTGGCTGTCCATCGGGACGTTCCCCGCCGCCCGAGGACTGCCAACCACGATCATCACCGGATCAGGCGAATTGAAGAACGGCCGCCACATGGATTCCACCGGAGAAGTGCTCCAGTACCAGAACCATGCGCCCGCACTCGCAAGCAAGAGAACCAGCGCAACCACGCCGCCGATCATCCATCGGCGGGCGATTCGCCCCGTGCGCTCTTGCTCCCGGACTTCGGGCGTGACGGTCTCAAGAGGGGCCACCCGACGCGATTCTTGCGACGCGCTGGATGAATGATCCGGCGCATTGGCGGCGAATGCGGGGTCGGAAAACACCGGCAGGTACGATCCCGGTGGCAGTTCGATGCGCAGTTCCTGCCCGGTGCCTTCGTCGTGGTAGTAAAGAGCGATGCGCTTGCGAACTTCCCCGGCGGTGATGCGCACCACGGGGTCGGCCCCAGTGTCGTAGTCATGGGCCCGCTTAAACACCTCGATGCCCAGCATTCTCTCTTTCAGGCTATCCACATCCCCTTCCAGCGTGCGGCGCACAATGTGGGCAAGGAACGCCGGGTACCGCCTGCTGTTGCGGAAATGGCGGCTCTTCAGCATTCGATCGAGCTGCTGAAGGACAGCTTTGCTGTCGACCGCAGGCGGGGCCTCGCGAATCCAGTCCGCCGATTGCTCCTGCATGGGGGGAGAGACCTCAGACACTGGCTTCAGGATAGCCGAAACTCAACGACGCTGTACAACGCTCAAACTCGAAGTTTTGAGGCGCTCAAACCTGGAAGTTTTGCCCCGCAGTTTGGGCTACGAGCGGGCGCGGGCGCGGGTGGGCTGGGCCAGATCGAAGGTGGCAAAACGCTTGTTCTGGCCGGTAATCTCGGAGCGCAGTTCCTGCCGTAACTCGTTGGGGATCTTGAGGAAGACCTCGACGACCGAGGGGTCGAACTGGGTGCCGGAGCAACGCAGGATCTCCTCGCGCGCCGCATCGAAGCTGGTTGCCTTCCGATACGGCCGGTCGCTGGTGATTGCGTCCAGGGTGTCGGCTACGGCGAATATGCGGGCACCGATGGGGATTTCGCCTCCGCGGAGCTGGTTGGGGTAGCCGGTCCCGTCATAGTGCTCCTGGTGAGAGAACACGATCTCGGCCGCTTCCTTCAGGAACGGGATCTTGCAGAGAATATTGAACCCGCGGGTGCAATGTTCGCGCATCACCTCCTGCTCTTCCAAAGTCAGGGCGGCGGGTTTGCGCAGGATATCGTCGGGAATGGCCATCTTGCCGATGTCGTGGAGAAATGCGCCGCGGGCGATGATCTTGATTTCCGCGGGCGATATTCCCATGGCCCGGGCCAGGGCGATCGTGTAGGCGGTGACCCGCTTGGAGTGGCCCTCCGTCTCCGAGTCCTTCAAATCAAGAGCGTCGCCCAGCGCCTCCAGCGTAATGTCGTAGGAGTGCTCCAGGTCTTCCATCGCCTGGCGCAGCATCTCGGTGCGGGCGCGCACCACCTGTTCCAGGCTCTGCTGGTAACTGTGGCTCTCCTCCAGCGCCTGGCCATATTGAAGCGCCCTTACCACGGTGGCAACAAGATGCTCCCGTTCAAACGGCTTGAGCAGATAGTCGTATGCCCCCCGCCGCATGGAATCGATCGCCACGCTGATGTCATGGATCGCCGTGACCATCACCACAGGCACATTGGGCTGCATGCCCCGGATGCGGTCCAGCAGGTAGATTCCGTTCCCGTCGTGCATCACGATGTCGGTGAGCACCAGGTCGAAGCTGTTCTTACCCAGGATTTCGAGAGCTTCACGGCCCGAGGGGGCCAGTTGCACATCGTATCCCTGCCGCTCCAGGGCTACCCCGATCATCGACCGGACGTGATCCTCATCGTCGACCACGAGGATGCGGGCCGGCCTGCGGGCACGGGCAGCCACGCGCGTGTCGTGATCCGCGGGCAATGGCATAGCGCTGCTCCGCGCCTCCGCTTTTATGAACTGAGAACCCAAGGTCAATCTCTCAAAAGAAACAGCTACACCAATCGCCTGAACGCCTCGCCCATCTCCGATACCGGCCGAATCCCTACGGGAACTTTCCTACGGCGCCGCGGAGACAGCGATCACCCCATTCGACATACGTCAAAAGACGGGTGTTTGTTCAAGAATCCTGATAGCCCATTGCCGCTGAACCCGCCTCTTCTCTCTTTATCGACGAAGATGAGCGGAGTTTAAGTATCCACCAGGGAAAGTGATGCCCTCTTCAAATATTCACGCGGACGGACAAAGCCTGTATTTGGCGCAGATCAGGTAAGAGATGACGATGGCAGAATTCTGGTCTGGCTTGTCCGCCTGTCAAATTATAGGTCGGTTCCGAGAACGAGTCCTATACAACTTTCCTCGCCACACTACAACTTTCATTGCAGGAAATAAGAACCCGTGCTGCTGCACGGATCGCTCCTATAGCCGCCTGGAATGAGCGACTTAACACGACTCCTGCCGCTTTTGGCCCGCACGCCGGGTAGTCGCCCAGCCCTCTTTTGTGACCTGCCGGGCCCGGCCTAGCGCAAGACCATTTGCGGGAACGTCATTCGTGATGCAAGACCCAGCTCCGATGAAGGCGCCGTCTCCCACCGTAACGGGCGCCACCAGGGTCGAGTCGCTGCCGACAAAAGCCCCTTTGCCAATACGCGTGGTGTGCTTGTGCACCCCGTCGTAGTTGCAGGTAATCACCCCGGCGCCAATGTTTGTGGATGCGCCCACCTCCGCGTCCCCCAGGTAGGTGAGGTGACTGGCCTTGGCCCCTTTGCCGAGGCGCGTCTTCTTGGTTTCGACAAAGTTGCCCACGTGTGCGTCTTCACCGATTTCGCTGCCCGGCCGGAGATGGGCGAAGGGGCCGATCTTGGCGCCGTTCGCCACCGTGCTCTCGGTGAGAATGCAGCTCTGCCGAATCAATACCTGGTCGCGGATGGTGCAGTCCTCGATCACCGAAAACGAGCGGATGTGACACCCGGAACCGATCTTGGTGCTGCCCAGGAGTTGTACGAACGGCTCGATGACCGTGTCCGCTCCAATCTCGACATCGGGATCGATCACTGTCGTGTCGGGTCGGAAGATCGTGACTCCCGCGTCCATCAGGCGTGCAGCTTTGGCGGCCCGCGCCTGCGCATCCTGCGCCACCAGTTCGGCAATATTGACGGCCCGCTTTCCTTTGCCTGGGGCGGCGACATCGGCCCGTTGTTCGACTTTGACTTGGTCCGTCATCTTCTTCGCTGCTCCTCTTCTCTGCCCGCTACTGGTTTGCGCCCGGATTGGGTGCTCCGCCCGGCCCACTCGGCTGCGGAATGGTGATGTCGATGGGATGGACGGGGCCCAGGTCCAGCGCATCCAAACCGGGCTTCATCTCTGCCTGGTTGCCCACCACCAGCACCGCGAGTTCCTTGGGATGAATGTATTTTTTGGCTGCCGCGGTCACATCGGCAAGGGTCACTTTTTTCAGGGCGGCTTCGTAAGTCACAAGGTAGTCGGCGGGATAGCCGTAGAACTCCAGGCGCTCCTGCTCGGCCAGCACTTTTTCCTTAGTGTCGTAGAGGAACAGGAATTGGTTGAGAATGTTGTCCTTGGCGCGTTTCAACTCGTCTTCGGTGAACGGCCTCGTGGTCAGGCCGGCGATTTCTTCCAGCGCAAGTTTCGTCGCGTCTACGGTGCTGGTGCTCTGCGTAAGCACGACCACCCGGAACAGAGCCGGATGGTCATAGGCGTACCCAAACCCTCCTCCTACTTCATAGGCAAGACCCTTTTCAGTGCGGATCTTCTGGAACAGCCGGCTGGCGAAACCGCCCCCGAGAATATCGTTCATGACGGTCAGCGCGGGTACGTCAGGATTGTGGCGGTCGGTGCCCAACCCTGCAATCTGCACATTGGATTGATTGACGTCTTCCTTGTTAATGAAATAGACAGCCTGCTTCGGCTGTTGGAATGAATCATGATGCGGAGGCAGCGGCTTGGCCGTAGGAAGCCCCTCGAATGCGCCCCGCAACCGGGCTTCCATTGCCACCGGATCAAAGTCTCCACTCACACCGATGATCAGTTTTCCGCCCATGGTGCGATCGTGCCACGCCTGCAGATCAGCGATCGTGACCTTGCCAACAGTGGCCAATTCGGGCTGGCGCGTGTACGGGCTGTCAGGGCCATACACCAGCTTGGCCGCTTCCCGCGAGGCAATCGAAGACTCATCGTCATTGCGCCGAACGATGCCAGTGGCTTCCTGTTGCTTGGCAAGCTGGAGCTTTTCCTCGTTGAACTTGGGATGAAGAAGCAGGTCCAATGCCAGCGAAAAGACCTGGTCGGCGTCGCCTTTGAGCGAATCCCATGAAAGCGAGGTCGATGCCGGGCCGCCGCCGGTCTCGATGTGCGCCGCCTTCGACTCGAGGAGGTCGTCCATGGCATCGCCGTCCATCTTTTCGGTGCCGCTGGTGCGCCACGTCTGCCCATACAGGCTAACCAGCCCGGTCTTGCCGGCATCTTCGTCCCGCGCCCCGCCGGGGATCAGTATCGATCCGTTCACGAACGGCAATTCGTGATCTTCCTGAAGGAAAATGACAATGCCGTTCTTGAGCTCGATCCGCTTGGGCTGCTGCGGCTTGAATTCATGCAGCGGAGGCACAGGGATCTTCTCCCACGGCTTTTCCTGCTGCGCGTATGCGGTGATGGCGCCGGTCAGTGCGACCAGAAATGCGAGAGCGCGGAAACCAACATGGGGCTTCTTCATTGCGCGCCTCCCTTGGTTCCAGGCGCCGGCGATGCCGGAGCTTTCGTCTCGATCGACGCACTGGTCCGGTTCGTGTCGACAAAAACCTTGTTCGCCACACGCCGAATGTCAGCTTTGCTCACCTTGTCCACGCGATCGAGTTGCTGGAAGAGTTCGCGCCAGTTGCCGTACCGGGTTTGGTATTCGGCCAGCGCGGTCGCCAGACCCTGGTTATCGGCCAGGCCCCGCAGCAGGTCGGCCCGGGTCCGCGTCTTGAACATCTGTAATTCTTCGTCGCTCACATCCGCGTTTTTCAGCTTGTCGATCTCCTTGTGAATGGCGGTGCGCATCTCTTCCGGCGTATGGCCCGGCAAAGGCACGGCGTAAAAAGCGAACAGCCCCGGATACTTTACGCCGGGAAACGGACTGAATCCTTCCGCCTCTGCGGCGATCTGCTGATCCCGCACCAGGCTGCGATAGAGCCGCGACACACGCCCGTTCGAAAAAATGTCGCTGATGGCGTCGTACACCGCGTCGTCCGGATCGCGATAGCTGGGCCGATGATAGCCCTCGATATAAAACGGCTGGCTCTGCTCGACGATCGTCACCGTCTTCTCCGCGAACTGCCGCGGCTCGACGGTGGTCATCTCCTCTGGCTTGGGGCCGCCGGGTATGCGGCCGAAGTACTTCTCCAACATCGGCAGGGTCTCCGCCGCCTTCACGTCCCCTACCACCGCGACCACCAGGTTCGAACCCACGTAATACTTCCGGTGAAACGCCATGGCCTCGGTGGCGTTGATCTGGCTCAGTTCACTGGCCCACCCAACATTGGGACGGTGATAAGGATGCGCGACATACGCAGTGGCCAGAAACTGCTCAATCAGCCGTCCGATGGGATTGGAGTCGACGCGCATGCGCCGCTCTTCCATCACCACGTCACGCTCCTTGTAGAACTCGCGCGGAACCACGTCGTAGAGGCGGCTGCTCTCCAGCCACGCCCACAGTTCCAGCCGGTTCTCCGGCATGGCCCAGAAGTATTGGGTCTCGTCGAGTCCCGTCTGGGCATTCAGATCGTTGGCGCCGGAGCGCTCCGCCACTTCCGTGAACTGGTTGGGGATGACGTACTGGTGCGCGTCCTGCTGCGCTTGCTGAAATGCTTTCTTTAACTCGGCAAGCTTGGCTTCATCCCGTCCCACCGGCTTCAGGTACTCGGCTTCGTAGGCGTTGTTCGCCTCTTCCACTTTGTCGAGCGCCTTCTTCTCCGCCGGCCAGTCCTTGGTCCCGATTTGCGTCGTACCCTTGAAAGCCAGGTGCTCGAACATGTGCGCCAGGCCGCTCTGGCCCGAGGGATCATTGGCGTCGCCCGCGTCCACAAACGTGGTGTAACTGAAGACCGGAGCCTCAGGCCGTTCGCAGATGATGATCGTCAACCCGTTGGGGAGAACTTTGGTGGTGATCCTCTGCTCGAAGCTCTTGAGGTCCTGCGCACCGGCGCCGCGGCCGATGATCGCCGCAGCCAACAGCGCTAGCGCGAACCTCCAATGGCGGAAGAAAGTCGTCATCCGTGCTCCTGATCGAGGGCGATGTAGGACGTGCCCTGCACCTTCAAAGCTATTGCGCGGGGCTGATCGCGTCAAACCGTGCTCGTCACATAGCGGCGTATGAACGATATTGGGGATGGATGCGTATCCTGCAATGGGTGGTAACGAATCCATGCGCAAGTGGGTCCCGCGTTTGCTTCTTTCTTTACTCGTGGCCGGGCTACTCTTCGGTTTCGCAGTCTGGCTGGTGGCGTATTATCCGCGCCACGGTTCGCATCCTCCGCTGCGGCTCGCGAAAGGAACGCTGGCCATCGAACATGCGCGGATCTATGTTTCGCCTACCGATCAGCCGATCGAGGAAGGAACGATCCTGGTGCAGGACGGCGTGATTGCTGCGGTCGGGGAGCACGTGACCGTTCCACCCGGCGCGCAGATCATCGCCTGCGATCATTGCATCGTTACGGCGGGATTCTGGAACACGCATGTTCACTTCACCGAACCCAAGTGGTCGATGGCGCAGTGGAAATCGGCCGCCACACTGAACCCGCAGCTCGCGGACATGTTTCTCGGCCGGGGATTCACCACGGTCATCGATCTCGGGTCCAATCCTGCCGATACCTTCTCCATTCGCCGCCGCATCGAAAAAGGCCAACTCACCGGGCCCTACATCTACACCGCCGGCACCGCGCTCTATCCGCCCCATGGGGTTCCGTTCTACCTGCGTGAGGCCATGCCGGGCTGGATGGTGCGCATGTTGCCGCAGCCGGAGACGCCGGCCGGAGCGCAGCGCATCGTGCACAACAATCTGAACTCCGGCGCGGACGTCACCAAGCTCTTCACCGGCTCGTGGATCGAACGCGGCCGGGTGCTTCCCATGCCGCTCGCCATCGCCCGGGCCGCCGTCACCACCAGCCACCTCAACGGCAAAATCGTGTTCGCTCACCCCAGCGATCTTGCCGGCACGCAGGTGGCAATCCAGAGTGGCGTGGATGTGCTGGCGCACGTGCCCGACGATACCCGCGGCATCACTCCCGAACTATTCGAGCTGATGGTGCGCCAGAACATGGCCATGTCGCCCACGCTGAAGATGTTTACCACCACCGTGACCCGCGATCCGCATTACATGGACCCTATGTATGACGAGGTGCGCACATTTCACTCCCTCGGCGGAACGTTGTTGTTCGGCACCGACGTGGGATACATGACCGACTACTCCACCGAAGGGGAATTCACGGCACTCGGCAAATCCGGCCTCAACTGGCGCGACGTGCTGGCCATGCTCACCAGCAATCCCGCCGCCCGCCTGGGTGCGCAGGATCGGAAGGGTACCGTGACCGCAGGCAAACTCGCCGACCTCGTGGTTCTGGATGCGGATCCTGCCGCGGACCTCGAGAATTTCTCGCGCGTCCAGGCGGTGATCCGGTCCGGCGCTCTGGTCTGGCAATCACTGCAAAAATAATGCGTTGTCATCCTGAGCGAAGCGCCGGAGGCGCGCAGTCGAAGGATCTGCGGTTGTTCTTTCCGCATCGGATTCGGAAATCTCTTTGCCGCATTCACTAACTGCCGCATGTTCCGCTTTCCGCAACCCCTCCCGTCCCTCTGGCGAATGCACAAGCCGGATCGAACCAAAACCCACGACATCGCGTATCTACCCGAGTAACCTCATCTCAACTTCAACAACCAAAGAGGTTCAACGTGGATCGCAAGACATTCCTCAAGAGCCTGGTCACGATTGGCGCCGCCGTTCCGTGCCTGTCTATCGTAGGTCATGCCGACAGCGGAAAATGTGCTGACACCGCGTGCAAGTCCGACTCCGGCGCCGTTCGCCAATTCCTTTCCGACTTTCTCCTCACCGAAGAAAAGAACCTGGATCGCGAGACCTTGCGCAAACTCATGGTGCAGCGCGGGCGCGCTTGCTGCCGCAACCTGCAATTCCGCCAGGACCTCATCGAGAAGAGCGCCGGCAACGTGGACAAACTCATCGAGCTGATGGGAAAGATCGTCGGCCCCGAGAATTGCGTCCGCTCAGGAGACACGGTCACTCTCGTGTACCCGGTCACCAAGTGCGTCTGCGGCTGGAGCCCGCAGCGCGCGCCCATGCCCGACGATCCCTATTGCGATTGTTCTGCGGCCAATAACCAGGCGCTGTTCGAGGCGGTGAGTGGAAAGAAGATCGACATCAAAGTCGTCGAGTCCCCGCGCCGTGGCGGTGTGCACTGCAGGTTCGCAATTCACATCGCGTGAATGCACTCCGAAGCCGGGGCTGGTGCAGCGTGTGGGTGCCCCAGGTCCCGATTTTGGGACCCGGGTGTTTCCGCGCCCGAATCCGCCTCACGAAGGCAGCCGATACGGGCGCCCGCGATACATGCCCACCTGCTCCACGGCGCGCACTCGAATCACCTGTGCCGACGTGTTGTCGTTTCCATCCATCTCCACCGCCCGCGCCACCAGTTCATGCGCGATCTCATCCGCCGGCTTGCTTTGCGAAACGATTTCTGCGATGGCCTCGCTGCTCATCTCGTCGTGCAGGCCGTCGGTGCACAACACCAGCACATCGCCCGACATCAGTGTGAGTGCGGTGGTATCGGGCGACACAAACATCTCCGGACCTAGCGACCGGATGAGCACGTGACGCGATTCGGACTCCGCCACGTCGCTGGCCGACAGCAGCCCCATCTTGCGCTGCTCATTCACCCACGTATGATCCTGGGTCACCTGCCGCGCGCGTCCGCCGCGCACCAGGTAACAGCGCGAATCGCCCACGTGCGACACCACCGCCTGGTCGTGGCGCAGCGCGCAGGCCACCAGCGTGGTGGCCATGTTTTTTCCGCGATACTCGGTAGCCAGCCGGCAGTCATGCACCGCGGCATTGGCATGTTGAATGAGGCGGGGCATCAGTCCCAACAGCATCGTGTCGGCTTGTGCCATTGCAAATCCCTGGATCACCACCGATACCGCCGCGGACGACGCCACCTCGCCCAGGTCCAGTCCGCCTACGCCATCGGCCACCGCAAACAGAAATCCGTGCGAGCGCGCCTGGTGCCGCGACACCGGGATGAACCAACCCAGCGCATCTTCGTTATTGGTGCGGACCTTCCCGGGATCGCTTGCCTGGCCGTATTGAACATCCAACATAAGGCGACGCCGCCTGAAGTTTAGGTTTACTGAATCGAAGTTCCTCGCAACTATTTTTGTGAATGGGTACCCAGATCTCGAATCGAGACCTGGATACCCCGTTTTGTGATCGGCCTACAGCGCGATAGAGGAGGTCTGCTTGGCCTCGAGCAGGATCGCCTTGCCCTTCTTCTTCGAGGACTTCACGAAGTAGTAAGCGCCATACAAGCCCCAGATTCCTGAAATGCCCAGGGCGGTGAGCGGCTCCATCTTGGTGCCAAGGTTGAAGAAGGGACCGGCCACATAGAACGCCATCATTGTCAGGTTGGCCAGCAGCCCAAATCCCGGAATGAGCGTGTGCAGCAGGAAGTTGTGGTCCGGCCGCTTGTGATATGCCACCATGCACAGGAAACAGCTCAGTGCATACAAGATGAAAGTACCGAAGTTGGAGGTAAGCGTGATGGTCAGCAGCGAGTTGGGCAACTTGGCCAGAGTGTCGTGGGACAGGTAACCCCAGTTCGAGAAGACGTCATGCGGCAACGCGGCGATCGCCGCATCGGGTAGAGCCGAGGCATCGGCAAACACGAAGGAGACAGCCACGACACCGATCACCGCGGAGATCGTTGCCAGGGTCCATATGGCGCGCCGCGGAGAGAGCGACCCGGCGTGCAGAATACCGAAATGCTCCGGAGCCTCTTCGTCCTTGCCCATGGCATAGGTTATGCGAGCACCGGTGTTCATGCAGCTCAGCGTGGTCCCGATCAGGGCAAGGAACACGGTGAACGCTTCAGCCAGCATGAAGTACTTGCCATTCCCCTGGCCCAGCAGCGCATCGCCGACGATGATCATCATGTCGCCGATGGGAGCCGCGGAGCCGGCCGCGCTTTGCATCGTATACCCGGAGTTCAGGAAGTAGTTCGCGCAGAAATACTCAAACAGGTAACAGAAGAGCCCCTGGATGAGCAGCGACGCAATGACCGCAATCGGTATGTGTTTCGTGGGGTTCTTAGCTTCGCCTCCCAGCGAGGTCACCGATTCAAACCCCACCAGGATAAGAATCGCTACCGTGGCCTGGATAAACATCCAGCTGAACTTGTGAACGCCCACCACCGACGCGGCATTGGGGTGCGCCAGCATGTTGCCGGTCGCGTCCGTGGCCGGGTAGTCGATTACGAATGGAAGCGGCTTGCCGGCCTTGTCGAGCAGGGGCTGAGGCGTGCCGCTGGCGTCGCGGACGATCGAGCCATCCTTGGGATTGGTCGCGAACTGGTACGAGTAGGTCGAAAGCGTCTGCGAATCGTATTGGAATGTCGTCCCCCCTGAGGTTCCCGCCGGGTGACTGACGCGGTAGCCCAGCGCCAGCACGCTGAATACGAGCAGCGCCGAAATCTGCACCACGTTGATGGCGATGTTGACCGCCGTCGAAGCGCCCGCGCCCTTCGATGCGATCCATCCCACAAAGAACGAGAACAACACGGCCACGGTCGCCATGAACAACGGCCCCGGATTCGAGCCGCTGAGGAACGAGGGGAACAGGAATCCCACGATGTAACCCACGAAGATGCCGGTCGTGGCCACCATTACGCCCGGATATACCCAGTAGTAAAGATGCGAGCCCCAGCCGACGATGAACTTTGCTACCCGCGCGTACTTGAACGACTTGTCCTTCGACAGCATCGCCTGTTCGGCGTAGTAGTAGCTCGATCCAGTACCGGGATAGAGCTTCGAAATCTCCGCGTAGGCCACGGCGGTAGCCAGGCAGAGCAGCAAAGCCGCGAAGATGCCGATCCACATTGCCGGCGCCGTGGAAGGCTGCCCGGCCACGCCGGTGGTCGCCTGGATGAAGAACGTGAGCCAAAGGAACGCGCCGGGGGCAATCAGCGCCATTGCGTTGCTGGTGAGGCCGGTCAGTCCCAGCGTGGCCTGCATCTGTGGTGCTTTTTGATCTGCCATGAAGCATTCTCCTGTTTCAGTGGTCTGGCGATCCGGCGGTTTGTCCCCGGTATCTGGTTTTGTCAGCTGCCCGTCCGTGCGCGGCTGGACCTCTTTGGGTACAGCTCTCCCGGACGTGCGCCCGCATGTCGCTCGACTATTTTTCCGTTACGTTGTGACCAAGAATGAAGCCCATTTCCACAATGCCGCGAACCTGGTCGGCCTCCGTGCCGGTATGCCCGAACCCAGTGCCCGGCGTGTAGCTGCCGGCATGAGCCCACGACACGTCGCCGCGGAAGTAGAGCCCACCATACTGAAACGTCGGCGTCGCCGTGACTGATGTGCCGCTACTGCCCGGGCCAAACAACAAGTTGACCGATTCATCCGCAGCGCTTCCCGAAGTCGTGATGTATTCCACGCGCGCCGGAAGCGAGAAACCCTTCTTGAACGCCCGGCTCACCAGGAGGGCGCCGCCATTTGTGGATGCACCCTTCACCACGCCAACCGCCGCGTTGGTGGGAACGTTGCTGTACTGATAGTACGGCTGAATAATCCACGCGCCTTTGGTGAACGTGTAGATCACGTTATAGATGCTGCTATTGTTCTGCACCGGTGTGGCCGGCGTTTGATAGGCCGTCTGACCGAGATTGCCCGCACCCACAAATGCCAGAGCATGCGGACCCTTGGTAAGGGTCAATGAGCCGCTCAGCCACGAGTACCGGTTCGAATAATAGCCGTCGTTCCAGCTAAACGAGGCACTGAGGTATTTTCCCAAGGCCTGATTCACCTGGATTCCGCGGCTCACGGCAGTTTCCTGGTTCCACAACAGGCCGCGCTCGATGTTCATATTCTCGAACGTGAACGTGTACTCAGCCCCGACCAGTGTAGGCAGAGCACCAACCATGAACGAAGTAGTCTTGCCCACCGGCACCTTCGCGAATGCGACCGGCACAGGCCCGTAGAAGTTGCTCACGGTCTTGTCGGCAGCCAGGAAGGACGTGGCCAGCGAAGGCAGAGTATAAGCGCCCGCCTCCACGAACCACTGAAACTTTCCGTCCGCCTTCTGGATGAAGAGTTGGCCGTTGCTCAGCGCCCCTTGCCCTGTATCGTCGCCGGGCACGTGATTGCTTTGCACCATGCCAAAGCCCGTCACAATGCCATTTGCGGCGATCTTGCCCAGCGGCCCGGCGTCGAATGTAAATGGAGGCTGCCATTGCAGCGGTCCCGTGACCGCCGGCGTCGTAAGTGGAGCCAGTGGGGCGGGCGCCGGTTCAGGCGTAGTCGCAGTTACAGCGACGGTCGTCGTCGAGCCCCCAGGAGAGGCAACTGCGTTTTGCGCCTGCGCGGCTGCGGTCGCGGTAAAGGCCGTTGCAGCGGCCAACGTCATTTGCAGAATGAAGGATGTACGTGAAGACATTTCGTCTCACCAGCTTTCTCCACCGATCTGTAAAGGTGGTCGGTTGAAGTTGAAGAACTCAAATTCAGACAAAGGCCTCCCGTTGCCTGAATGACAGGTTGGTGACAGGCGAAATTCAAGCCGGACAAAACTCTGATCGCAGGCCCGCGGTCGAACTGCGCGAGGCTCTGCAGGGCTTCCTCAGGCGCGCTGTTTCACGCGCCGTTTGCAATTGCACTCAGGTCTGAGTGCGATCTGGCTGGGTACACTCGAACGGGTACACCACGAGTGTTGCTTGCAAAAAGTTGAACAACCGCGACATAAAGAAACAATGAAGATTCCTGACAAAATCGATTTTGTGCCGTGATTTCCACAGATTTTCCGGCCCGCGCCATCGCCGCAGGTAAAGTGCACGCATCCCTTCCTCACGTGCTCCGCTCAATTTGAATAAAGATCACATAAAGAACTGGTAAAATCCTGACAAGCCCACCGCACCCCAGAACCTTCGGCGGCGCGTTGTCTTTAAGCTCTTCATTTCTGGAACTCGAGTTGAGGCGAACGATCTTCCAGGAATACTTGGCTCTCATGTTTCGCCAGCCGCTGCCGTTAGTCGCCATCGCACACGTCAAAACCTGGTAACCCCATTCATTGCAATCGCGCCCCTGAGTTCGAATCGGCGCCTGCGGAGTCGGGCACTCTACTTACGGAGAAACACTCAGTTGGCATTCCCTACCCCGTCGCGAGGCACATCGGCTCAAAAACGCCGGCGCCAACTGCTGTCCGCCCTGCTTCGGTTCCGGCCCGAAGGCGCGGCTGCCCTTGGGGCGGTGGTATTGGGCGCCGCCCTGGCCTGGTGGCTGCAATGGCACTGGTTCAAGTCGGCCTTCGCCAGCGTGGTGACTGCGGGTTTGGCCCTGGTCGCCTATCGCATCGCCTTCCGCGTGATCCAGCAAACCCGTGAAGCGCAATCCGCCACCCTCCGCATGCGCGGCCTCTTTGAGTTGACTCGCCGCACTCTGGAGATGGATCTGCAGGAAGAGCCCGGCAAACGCCTGGCCGCCCTGGTGCACGAAATCTTCTCACTGGATGCCGTGGCCGTCTTCGATGCCGACTTGCAGGAGGTCTACACCGCCGGCCACTGGAAGATCGATCCCCTGGAACTCGTTCAGAACATTTTTCATTTCGGCACATCCGACGACGACCGTACCACCGGCCTCAGCCGCCGCGTAATTCGCCTCGGTTCCGTGCCCATCGGCAGCCTGGTGCTTCGCGGCGAAACAACCCCGCTCACCAACAGCGCCATCGCCGCGCTCATCGCCGTCACCTTCGACCGCTATCGCTCGCTCGCCAACGAGTCGCGCATCGAAGCGGAACGCGAGGCGGAGCAGTTGCGCGCCACCGTCCTTGATAGCCTCGCCCATGACTACAAAACGCCCCTCACCGCCATTCGCGCCGCCAGCAGCGGTCTCGCGGAAATGGGCCGCCTCACCCCGCCCCAGGCGGAACTCGTTGCCCTCATTGATGAACAGGCCATGCTGCTCTCAGAATTGACCACGCGTCTGCTGACCACAGCGCGCCCCGAGTCGGACGAAGCCGGGGACGCCTCTGCCGGCATCGTGCTGCAATTGGCTCCCGAGCCGGTGGATGAATTGATCGAGGACGCCGTCGCCAGGCTCGCGGATCATTCCGACGCCGAGCGCATCGCCGTGCAACTGCCGCAACAGCCGCTGGTGCTCGACTGCGACCGGCGCCTCATCGGCATGCTCCTCGCGCAGTACCTTGACAACGCCTGCAAGTACGCGGAATTCGACAGCACCATCACCGTTCGCGCGGCGCTCTCCGGCGAGGAACTTCTGCTGTCCGTGCATAGCTTCGGGCCGGTCATTCCCATGGCCGATCGGGAGCGCATCTTCGACCGCTATTTCCGTTCCTCTGCCTCGTCGAGCCATGCAGCCGGAACCGGCATCGGCCTCTCCATCGCCAAGCGTGCCGCCCAGGCGCACGGCGGATCCGTTTGGGTTTCCAGCGATGAAGCGGAAGGAAACACGTTTTTCGCGGCTCTTCCTGCTCGTCCTCGCACCCCGCCGCCCCAGTCATCCGGAACTTCCGAATCATCTTCCGCCCGCACCGCGAGCGCCGATTCATCCCCGGCTCTCGAAAGGAGTATGTCATCATGACCTTCCCGGTCATCCGCGTTCTTGTCGTCGACGACGAACCTGCCATCCGCCGGGCGCTCCATCCGCCGCTCGTCGCCTTGGGTTTCGAGGTGGGCGAAGCATCGCGCGGTGAGAAGGCATTGCAGATGCTCCGCACGGAGAACTTCGATTGCGTTCTGCTCGACGTCAATATGCCCGGCATCGGCGGTCTCGAAACCCTGCGCCGCATCCGCGTGTTTGCGCCGCGCCTTCCCATCCTCATGCTGACCGTGCGCGATGGAGAAGATGAAAAGGTCCGCGCCCTGGAAATGGGCGCCGACGACTACGTCACCAAGCCCTTCAGCGTGCGCGAGCTCGTCGCCCGCATCCGCGCCGCCGTCCGCCGCATTCACGCTCCCGTGCGCACCGAAGAAACACCTCTCGAGATTGGCGAAATCCAGCTCGTTCCCGCACGCCGCAGCGTTACCAAGCGGGGCCAGGCCATTCACCTCACGCGCAAGGAATTCGACATCATGCATTGCCTCATGAGCCGCGCCGGCCGCGTGGTGACCTACGCGCGCCTGCTCACCGCCGTATGGGGCGCCGATTGCCGCGAAGAAGTGGAGTACCTCCGCACCTTCGTCCGCCAGCTACGCAAGAAGATCGAAGACGATCCCGCGCGCCCGATCTACCTCCTGACCGACATTTATGTTGGCTACCGCTTTGCCGATGCCCAGATGCTTGAAGAGGCCCAGGCCGCCGAAACCAGCGAAGGCTTTGCATCGCCTGCAGGTCCCGACAAGTTGCACGGTCCCGAAAATTCCGTAATCGGCCACGCGTGACTTCGATTGACCTGGCGGTCGTCAAAAAAACCGGTGCGCCACCCTCGCGATGTTTTTGGCGTTCTCCACCTTCAACTCACCACAAAAGTGTCATCCCGACCGGAGTCCGCCTTGGAGGACGCAGTGGAGGGATCCGCAGTTGCGTTTTCATGCTTTCGGGTGGGACTCCATTCCATGTCCGACTGCGGTGGTCGTCCCGGAACTTCAGGTTCACACTACGCTGCGATCGCGCAATTCTCCACATCGCCGAACAACGGACGCTTCCTCAATTGTCCCCAACGCATGAACGCATCCCTTTTGCGCTGCTACCATAAAACCTGCCGGTCATGCGATGCGAGAGAATCTGGCCACACTAATTCAGGACTTTCGCCGCTACGATCGCGAGATCGCGGTGGTTCGGTACCAGGGCAACCGGCGCCGCGTTTCCACTTACGGTGACATCGCGCGCCTCGCCGGCCGTTTCGCTGCTCTGCTCGCGCAAAAAGGAATAGGCCCCGGCGATCGCGTCCTCCTCTGGGCCGAGAACAGCGCCGAATGGATGGCCGCATTCCACGCCTGCATCCTGCGCGGCGTGCTGGTGGTTCCGCTCGATGCCTACGGCAGCGCCGATTTTGCCCAGCGTATCGCAGCCGACGTCAAACCCAGGCTCGTTATCGGCGACCTCCATCTGCTGCGACAGCTTCGTAACGACTCGCCCGCAAATCTCCCCCACGTGGCCTTTGAACAATGGCACGCCGAGTTGCCCGAGGATGAAGCCGGGCCCGTCCCCGGCCTCAGCCCCGACACTCCACTGCAAATCCTCTTCACCTCCGGTACCACCGGAGAGCCCAAGGGCATCGTGCACACCCACGGCAACGTGCTGGCCAGCATCGGTCCCATCAAGCAGGCGGCACAGCGCTACATGCGCTACGAGAAATATGTGCACCCGCTGCGCTTTCTGCACACGCTCCCG
>Ga0070717_10001387_pt1 | contig 16676 bp, 28 predicted proteins | sample LARL113metaG_FD_71366 | JGI IMG/M metagenome (GOLD analysis project Ga0070717, IMG submission 71366) | Corn, switchgrass and miscanthus rhizosphere microbial communities from Kellogg Biological Station, Michigan, USA - LAR L11-3 metaG | ecosystem: Host-associated > Plants > Roots > Rhizosphere ... | reverse complement strand
CGCTGGGTGTAGCCCTTCGCTGTCCGGTTCCCCTTCGTGATGTTCGTGGTCCCGCCGCCCGTGAACTTCTTCACACGGGTGGACACCAGCTTCCCGTTCCAGCCGCCGCCCTGGGCGTCGTTCAGGGCGTCCACAATCTCCGAAGTCCAGAGGCGTCCATCCTCTGAGGCTTCGAAGGCGTCCCGGATGACCCGGAGCATGGCCTGTTCCGCCGTGTCCTTCTTCGGGTTGTGGGTGAACAGGTCCTTCAGCCACTGGATGGCCTTGTCCTCGATCCCCAGGCGGTGGGCGACCTGGAGAAGGGGGAAGGAGACTTCGTACTGGCGGGGTGACAGGCCCGGGATCGGCTTCGGCATGTACCGGGTGTACTCCGCCGCCCATTCGGCCATGAACGCCTGGATTCGGCGGACAGTGTGGTCGGCGGCGTCCTGGGCCAGGAATTCGTAGTACATCTCCCGGGTGGTCCCGTCCGGGGCCACAAGCTCGCCCTCATCGTTCGTGGTGGCGATCTTCTCCAGGATGATTTCGATGCAGCGGCTGGCGACCGTCTCCGGGAGGTGGCCGTTGTCCAGGCCGGACAGGACCTTCGGGCCGTAGGTGTCGAACTTCGTGGGTTCGCCCAGGACCGTCCGCCAGATGTAGCCGCCCATCTTGTAGCCGCTGTTCACGACGCCCCGCTGGCCCTCGCTGGCCTTCGTGCCGGTGAACAGGGTGTCCACCTCATCCCACAGGAGGGTGGGGTGCTTGGACTCGATCAGACGGAACATGACGGATTCGGTCATGTTGTCCGCCTTCTCCGGGTTCAGGACGACGGCCCGGAGAAGGTTCAGGAGGGTGGTCTTCCCGGAACCCGGCTCCAGGGAATTGATGTAGAAGTACGTCGTGACGTGGGGCCGCTCCGGGAAGCTGTCCGAGTGCCGCCAGGTGTCCAAGGTGAACAGGGCCAGGACCTTCGCCTGGGAGGGGTGGGAGAAGACCATGTACCGCTCGAAGTAGGCGGCGATCTCATCCACGATGGTTAGAGCGGCTTCGCTGGGCTGGGCCGGGACCTGCTGGGGGGTGGTGTTGGTCTTGATGGTGGGCATGTCACTGTCCTTTCGGTGGGTGGTTCCTGCTGACAAGGGAAGTATCGGTTCTAACCGTTCGAAAGTCAATACCTACGGTCAGAAGTCTGACAGGGCATCCCCCAGGCATCCGTTCTAACCGTTCTAACGACGAAGCCCCCCGGATGTGTCGTCCGGGGGGCCTCTGGCACTAGGGGATGCGGGGGTTCCCCTAGAAGGGGATGTCGTCGTCGTCCGGAGGGCTAGGCTCCGGAGCGGGGGACTGGGCGGAGGGCGTCCCCTGGTCCGCGTACTGGACCTTCAGGGACAGGTACCGAACGCCGTTCTGGGATGTCTCGCCCCATCCGGCTATGTCGATCTGCCGCCCGTCCAGGAGGGCCTTCCCGGTCATCGCGGGCTGGCCCTCCTTCCTGTTCTTCTTCGGGTACAGGAACCCACGGCCTTCTCTGTCTGCCATGTCACCCCTCCAGGGACGCTAGGAGGCGTCCCCGTTGCCGCTGGCCTTCCCCCGGTTCGGCGGGCGGTACGGGTAGACCACGAACGCCGTTTCGGCTTCCTCCGGGGTCAGGAGGCCCTGGGTGTAGAGGCCGCGCAACGTCTCGCGGTTCACCTCCCGCTCCTTCAGCATGGCGTCCCACCGCTTCTTCAGGTCCTCCGCGATGGCGAACTGGGCCTCCACGTAGCCCCGGGAGCCGTTGAACGCCAGTTCGTTGTCCGTGGCCTTGTAGCCCCGGACGTGGGCCTGGGCGTCCGCCAGGATCTGTGCGGCACGTTCCTCCGCCGCTGTCTGCTCCTTCGATACCTGCTTCGCCTGTGGCGACATGTTCCCCTCCTTTGGGGTGGTGTTGATTACTCCTGGGATGATACCAGGTCGTGGCCCCGGACCGTGATCTTGTGGGAGCCGATCTGGACCTTCTCGCCCTCCAGGAGGCGGCGGCGGGCCTCCAGTTCCCGGGCGGACCGCTTGCGGCTGAAGCCGGGGAGGCGGACCAGTTCGGCGCTGGTGAAGTGTGTGGGGGTCAAGAAGCGAAGGTCCGTGACGTAGGCGGACACCCGCCACCAGGGCGGGAGGACTCGCATCGGCTTACCCGTGTCCAGGATGAACAGGGAGTCCGCGTAGACGGCCAGGACCTGGCGGTGGTCCACCTCCGTGAGGAACCGGGCCATCCAAAGGGACTCCTTCCGTACCTCCGCTTCAATCATCCCCCGGTGGATGACGTTCGCCAGGCGAGACTCCACGGGCCGCTTCGTGGTGGTCCGCTTGACGTGGACGGAGGCCGGTCCCATCGGGTAGTCCCAGGACTCCCCGCCCTTCGCCCTGTAGAACCCTGTCTCAAACGGGCGGGGCTTCGCCGCCAGGACGCCATAGGTGGAGTGAAGGGTGGGCTTCAGCCACGGCTTCAGGTGGGGGTGTTCCCTGATCTGTTCCAGGGCGAATTCCGCGTACCTGTTCAGACCTGTCTCCGCCTGTTCACTGATGTAGGCGGCGTACACACACTGAATCTCAATCCCCAGTTCCTGGACTAGTTCAAGCTCATTGGAATATATCCAAGCAGGGTAAGTACCTGGCCTCCATCCCCACGGAGGTGGATACTGGGCCTCACGTAGATGTGGGACTGTGATCCCGAGTTTGAATAGACCGGGATAACCCAGAAGGGGAGACTGTCCTCCAGCCACTGGGCGTCTTCCTCTCTCATGGTCAGCATCACCGAACCTTCCGTAAGCCTGTAGGGAATTGACATCCGGGAACGTGATCCGCCTAGCCACAGTGTGATGAGCACTAGACATGTCCAGATAGATACCCCTGTAAGGATCATTTCTGGGGACGTGGAGGCGGTAGTAATTGCCGGGTAGTCGGGAGCGCGCGGTGTCGTTGATAAGCCTGGGTGACTTCCTCCGGGGTTCGGGATAGAACCGCTTGTCCCGGAGTAATTGCGCGACGAGTCCGCCGCTCGATGGCTTTACCTCTATCTCCTGTTCCTGACACCACTGTCTTACCTCCTGTGCCCAGGCGAGAAGTTTCGCCAGGCGGTTGTCACTGTCGGGGGCGTCCAGGTCCCCCCGTAGTTCTTCGATGGACTGGCGGATGAACTGAACCGGGTCCAGCGGGTAGTGATACCGGGCCGGGACTGTCTTGATTCCCTTTGCCTTGTCCGCCTTCACCTGGGCGAACCCGATGAAGTTACAGACGCAATCTAGGACCTGGACCTGGTGGCCCGTGGCGCTCTCCCGATAGTGAGGCGTCACGCGGTAATTGAACCGGGGGTCCGGGTGGGTTCCCTGTTCACCATACATCCGTACTAACCGTTCCAAGTGTGACCCGAAGCCCTGACAGACCAGGATGGAACTGGGTTCCACTGCAATTATGGCCGGGAGGGCATCGGCGGGGTACACCTCGCCCGTACGCTCCAGGAGTAGTTCACTCCCGGTTAGGGCGATGATGTTCCGGAAGGAGGTGGCCCCACCCTTCCGTGGCTTGATAACACGGGGGGCATCCGCTGGAGGTAGTTCACCTCTCATATCCAGCCGCACCGCTTGCAGGGGTGGCGGTGGAACGGGTGCCCCGGGACGTACCAGATCAGGAGACAGTAAGCGGGTTCGTGAAGCTGACAGTACAGTTCGGCCGCTTCTTCCTGGGTGTAGGTGATGGGTCCGTGGAAGGGCATCCGATCAGTACGTGAAGCCGTAGACATCGAAGGCGTCCGCCGCCAGGTCGTCCAGGTCGTAGTAATAGGGGTCGTCCGGATCGTAGGACCCGTACGGGTCCAGTGGACGGTCTGGATGGACGGGGTAGTTCCGATAGTCACCCTCGCCCTCTGGCGCACCAGGGTCGAAGTTCAGGGTCACCATTCGGATGTCGGCCCATTCGTCGTTATTGGGTAGACGGTCATCCACCCAGACCATGTGGCCTTCGGCATCCCGCTCGCCGGTACTCCACCGCTCCAGGTCGTAGTCAGACCCGAATACGGGAACGTCGTCGTCTCGATGGGGGGTCACTGTCAGTCTCCCTTCGGTCACCCCCGGCACAAGCCCCTCAGCAGGTCCGGGAGGTGGCCCCAGGCGGGGCCTCCCGGGAGTCTACCACCGGGGGCGGCGGGGCGGCGTCACCCCTCATTGTCAGAATTCTGACAGTGGCCGGCTGGTCGGCGGGGGTGTCACTCGCCGCCCTCCCGGCTGGTACAATCTGGGGTGTCTCCCTTCACCCCTCATTGAAGGGAACCGGGGGGGTTCGGTTCCGTCACTGTCACTGGACCCCCCCGGTACCTCTTTACTCAGACCCCCACAAGGGAGGGCCTGGACAGTGGAGTTAGTAGCAGCGAACGACCAGCGGGTGGCGTTCGTAGGTCAGACGGAGATGGGGAAGTCCTTCCTGGCGGAACACCTCCTGGCGCAGCAGCCCAGGGTGATCGCCATAGACAGTAAGCCTGGTCTGAACTGGCCGGGCTATCACCTGACCGATAACCCGGTGGCCGCGCTACTGACTGACAAGGTTATCTACAGGCCCCCGGGTGGCACACCCCCAGAGAGTTTCTGGATGGAGGCCGTCCGAAGCCTCCACGACCGTGGCGGCGGAATCATCTACGTGGACGAAGGTCCCGTGGTGATGACACCGAACCGAATCCCGAAGGGCCTGGCCGACGCCATCCGCGTGGGTGCCCAGCTAGGGGTGGGCGTCTGGGTGTCATCCCAGGAGTCTGTCACGGTTCACAATACGACCCTCCGCCAGGCGAAGCTAATCGTCCTGTTCTACATCCAGGGCCACAGTGACCGGGACAAGCTCTCCAAGATCGTCGGGGACATGGCACACACCACGGCGTACCTGAAGCCGTACGAATTCGTGGTGTTCGTCCGGGGGGAGACTTACGACCACGACGCCGTACCGAAGTACATGGCGGTGGCATAGGTGACTAACTGTTCTAAGGTCCCTAACCGTCCACCCTCAGAGGGTAGTACCGTTAGGACGGTTCCCTGACATGCCTCTGAAGGCCACCCCGAAGAAGACCCTCCAGCAGGGCGGTACACATGGTGACCCCCGCCTAACCAATGGCCAGAACACGTTCGTGTTCAACCTGGCGACACAGACGGGACTGGACATCAACGTACTGGCGGCGTGGTGCCTGGCCGAAGAATCCGGCTCCGCCGCCGCCTCCCGCCAGGCGGAGGGGAACCATGACTGGCTGAACATCGGGTACACCGATGCGGGCCAGCGGGGAACAGGGAACAGCTTCTGGAGTGACCCGGTACAGGCGGCACAGGCCACCGCCCTGTGGATGGCCGGGAAGCTGTCAGTCCCTGGGTTCGGCACGGCGTCCCAGGGCATCCAGGCAATCCTGAAGACAGCAGGCCAGCCCGCCCAGGCGCAGATTCAGGCCATAGCCTCCAGCGGGTGGGCCACGAACCCGAACTACGGGGCGACCATCCAGAGTCTCTACACAGGTGGCCTGGCCCAGCCCGCCCCTGGAGCGGGTCCCATCGGGGACGCCATCGACATCCTGAACCCCTTCTCCACCCGGGGGATCAGCATTGGCCAGGACCTGGGGAACGACGCCCTGGGGGCACTGGGAAGCGCGTCCCAGGCGGTGGTGGGTTCACTATTCGGCATCACAGGGGACGTGGCGGCAAAGCTGGGGGTCCTCCTGGCCACGGCCACGGCGGACGCCGCCTCCAGTCTCTACTCCCTGGTATGGAAGCCCTGGTGGCACTGGAACCAGCGGGCGGTGATGTACTACTCCCAGAGTGAACTGATGGACCAGGGGAAGGCTCACTGGACAGTCCTCCCCTGGACAGCGGTCCTGTGGGGGTTCGGCTATTGGCTCCTGTGGACGGACCCGAACGCCCAGGGCATCGCCCCCCAGCCCGTGAGGAACACCCGTCTGGCGCGACACGTCCGGTCCGCCCAGGCACTCCCCGCCCGTCACTCCCTCATCCACCCGAAGAAGGTGGCGGAGAAGACACCGAAGAAGCCCACCCCGCACGTCTCCCGGGCCACCATCCAGCAGACCGGGACCATGACCACGACCAGACCTACACCAGTGAGGGTTCACACCGATGGAGAACAGTCAGACAGGCGTTTCAAACTCGCCCCCGAAGGACTCCCAGCCGCCCGCATCGAGCGCAGCGGAACGGCTTCGCCGCGCAGCGACAGGAGGCGGGACGAAGCCTCCGAAGCGGCACACCGCGACACCCCGCACCGCAAGCCCGACCAGGGCAATCGAGCCGGGGGCCGTCCACTTCCAGCTAGCGGAAGGACTCCTTCGGGGCCTACAGAGTCAGGTGAAGGCGACCACCGGCCACGACCTGGACGTGGGGGAGTTTCCGACACCCACCGCCGTGGAGGGGGACGATCCTGAACGACTCGTCAAGCTCACCGCCCATGCAATCGCTAGGGTGGCGGATCGGGTCACCTTCCTTCGGCGCGTATCTCGCCATCTGGAAGGTACAGAGCGGCGAGCGGGGATTCTCTCTGATCTTGCCGCCGCCGCCCACACTCTCTATGCCCGGAATCCTGAAACAGTTCAGGCCCTGGCCCACGCGTTCGTGAACGACTACAAGAAGGCCCGCCAGGAGAGGGCCGTGAAGAAGCCCCCGAAGGGGTCACCCATCCCAACTTCACCCACCACACCCAACGGACACACACCAGGAGGTGTCATACATGCGTCCTAGCCGTTTCTTCGCTATGACGGCCCTGTCCATCGCCGCCCTCGGCTTCGTTGCTTCGAAGTCCGGGACCGTCCGGAAGCTCCCGGGCATCGGCAAGCTCGGCTAACCCACAACCACCGAAGGGAGAACCCCTAAGCAATGAGTACCGCCACCACCAGCCCACGCCGCCGCATCGGGCGGGAGCACCGCATCCGTGAACTACGGATGTCCGGGGAGCTTCACCGCCGCATCGCCCAGGCGATCAACAGCGGCGAACTGGGCTACGCGATGGACCACCCCGTCACCCGTGACGGGGACCTGGCCCGTGCCCTCCTGGAGGGCATTCTGGGAGGCCAGGCGAACGGGTACGCCGCCCAGGGGTTCCCCCAGGCGGCGGGCGGCGTCGATGTGTCAGCCGCCATCATGTCCGTCCGCCCCGGCATCCGGAAGATCAAGAAACTGGTGACCACCCAGGTGGTCCCGGCTGGAACGGCTGAACTTCTGATCCCCCTCCCGAAGGCGGGATACATGGAGCGGCCCATCATCCGGTTCGAAGGTCTGGGAGCCGGGGCCGGGTTCCAGATCGTCCAGGGCGGCACCGCCCAGGCCATCACCATGAACGACATCCGGAACCTGATTCAGCGGCTCCGGTTCGAACTGTCGTCCACGGTGGTCCCGAAGTCACTATCGGGACTGGCGAACGACATCATCGACAACCTGGACGTGGCCGTGGTGTCCGCGAACGCGAACATCGTCCCCACCTCCGGGTCACTGTCCGGGATTGCCAACTCCACGACGACGCAGAACTTCGTCCTGGAGATGTCCCCCCGGTTCACCATCAGCGATCAGAACCTGTACGGGATTCCGTACCTGGGTGCCCTGTCCACGGTCCCCCAGCTTGTGATCGACTTCGCCCCGCTCCTGGGTCCCGCCACATCCTCACCGATGACGGCGGCGGCGGCAGGTCCCACGGCGAACCTGGTGAACGTCATCGCCAAAGTGGACGGGTGGCGGATCGACCTGCCTGCCCCCGTGGCCCCGTCGTCCACCACGGACGCCCAGGGGAACCCGGTCCAGATTCCTGGAGAAGGACTCTGGGCGGAGGCCGGGTACCTCCTGACCACAAAGCTGGTGGACACCCAGACCAGTGTGGGACCCGGCTCCCAGAAGCCGTTCAACATCCCCATCGGTCCCATGTACTCCAGGATTCTTCTCCTGGCGTACGTGGATGGCATCCTGGACAGTGAATCCGGGGTGGCACCCCAGAGCATCCTGGACCACGCCGAAATCCAGGTCCAGCAGGCGACCACCATCGAGTCCCGGTACCCGTGGCAGTACGACAGCGACTACCGGAACGCGTACTACAAGACCCGCCCGAAGGGGGTGTACGTTCACTCCGGCATCGACCAGTCCGGCACGGACGAAGACCTGTGGGTGACCCAGGACCTGGGGAACTTCCAGATCATCCCGTTCGCCACCGCGAACGCGGACGGGAACGCCCAGACGAAGTTCGAACTGTACACCCAGGGCCTCCAGCCCATCAGCCGCCCGGGCCTCTACGCGTAGGTAACGCGTAGGACGGTTAGAACGGGTAGTCAGGAGGTAACAGCATGGCAGTCGCCCTAGTCAACTACGAATTTGGGGGTCCCGGAGGGGAAGCCCAATTCGCAGACCTACGGGTGGCGGTGGTGAACATGAAGCTGGACGCCAGTTACCCCTCCGGGGGTTCGCCTGGCGTCGCAGCGAAGCTGGGGTTCAGCCGCCTGGCGGCACTGATCCCCCTTCAGCACTCCGGGTACATCGTGGAGTACATCAACGACACGGACAAGCTGAAGGTCTACCAGCAGCCCGCCGCCGCCGCCGCCGGGGCTTCACCCGAAGTCCCGAACACCACGAACCTGTCAGGTACCGTTCTTCGGTTCCTGGCCCTGGGGACGTGATCCTGTGGCAGTCCTGAAGAACAAAGGCACTGTGCCCCAGGGAATGCTCGCCCCGTCCGGGTACACAGAGACAGTGGTGAACCCGTCGGTCCAGACGACGACACGACCCCCGGGGACGCTACTCCAGCCCTCCCCGGGGTATGACAGCATCCGCCAGGGGAAGAACCGCTTCCAGGGCCGTGGCCCGACAGGCGGCTTCCGCCCTCAGCTATTCGCAGAGGACCTGGGCGGCTCCGGAGCGGCCCTCGCGGTCATCCCGGGGAACACCACCGCCGTGGAGGCGTCCGAATGGCTCCCGGAGTCTGAGGACTCCCTGGCCGAAGGTTCGGTCATCATCTCGGACCGTCAGCACGTCTCGGACACGTCGTTCGCCACGTACCTCCACCAGGCGTACAACACGGTGGCGGACATGGGCGACCGACACCCCGACAGGCCACTAACGAAGTCCCGGTGGCTTGTGGACCCGATGGGAGTCCTCCGGGAGGACTACCGCCGCTCCCCCGCCATGACCGTGGCCGGGGGCGTGGCGTTCGTCCTGATCCTGAACGTGGTCCTTCGGGACCTGGAGGGGAACTATCGGCGCTACCGGGGGGGAGGCGTAGCTTCTGAGGTAACGGGCGTCCCCGCCTCCGGAGCGCAGACAGCAGGGGACGAGACGGCCCAGGCCGTGAACAGCATCGGGAAGGCGGCGGACGATGCTGTGAACAAGATCGGGAAGGCGGCGGACGACGCCGTAGACGCGATCAAGTCCACCGCCGACGAAGCCAAATCCACAGCCACAGGAGAGTGACCATTGAGTCCGATCACAGCACAGGAAGCCTGGGACGCCACGGACCCGGGTGCAAGCGATGAGGCCCGCCAGGAGGCCGCCGCCCGCATCATGGCGGGGGTGGCGGCGAACGATGCCTACTGGGACTCCCGGGGCGACCTGGAAGCCCTGAAGGCTCGCGCAGAGGGCCACGGCGTCATCTCCCCGCCGCCCCAGGAGGGCGACACCCCTACAAACGTCGGCACGTCAACCGACAAGCCCGCAGTGGTGGAGGGGACCGCGACGGAGGAACCGGCAACGGCGCTCGCCGCTGGCGACGGAGGGACGCCCGCCGCCGCCGCCGATCAGCCACAGGAGGCGGCGGTGGTCCCGGACCCGGGGCCGGGGATCGCCCCGACCGACCAGGACACCATCGCCCGTCTCCGGGCACAGGTGACGAACCTGGGCGGGACTCCGGAGGCGTGACATGAAGCCCTCTGGACTCCTAACGGGAGCCGCCGTGTTCTACCTGGGATTCGTCTGGATCAAGGACGGGACCATCCAGAAGCTGATTCAGGATGGTGCCAACTTCCTGAAGGACACGGCTACCGCCACCCGGCCCATCACCAGGGTAGGCTAGGACGCCTCCATGCGCCTGTACCGCCCCGACCCACCCCCGGAGGGTAGTACGGTTAGAACCGTTGCGTACGCCCTCTATTTGGTGGCGGACGGGTGCGCGTATCTGGTGATCGGCGGACAGCTACTCCGGGAGGGGCTTCGCCTAATGCGTCCCCAGGCGACCCCCCCGGAGGGTACGGAGTGACCGGGGGATGGTGGTGGTGATGATCGAGGTAGGGATCATCCTGCTAGCTGGCACGGCTAGCGGGGTAGCAACCGAATCGGTCATTACCGCCGCCATCATCTCCGGGGTAATTTCAGGCATCTTCCTGATGGTAAATCAGGTCCTCACCTTCCTACTGGAGCGGTACTTTGACAGACGAGAAGATCAGTCCCCCAAAGGTACGACGGAGGATGAAACTCCAGGCAATCACCGCCGTGGCCGCGACCGTTTCATTCCTCGCCTGTCTCGCCCTTCTCGTGTTCGGACTGTCCGCCGTGGCCAGCGTGGAACAGCAGAACCGGACGGAGATGTGTTACCTGATCCGGAGTCTGGTCTACGCCAGCCCGAACGGGAGCCTGGCCCAGAAGGACCAGTACCTTCAGTCTGTGAACCTGACGAACTGTAACGCCTTCGGAAAGCACCAGGTCCCAGTGAAATGAACATCAAGGAAGCCGCCGTGGCCGTCGTGTGGGGTGCCTCCGTCGTGGCCTGTGCCCAGTTCACTTTCGAGGCTTACCAGGCGACGAAGCAGGGGTGGACCGGCCCGGGTCAAGGAGCGCTAGGCCAGCTTCCCCAGGACGTGGGCGGAGCTATCACGGGGGCAGGTGACAAGGTGGAACAGACCACCCTCCCCACGCCACCCCAGTCCCTCATCCGTCCGATGGCAACCGCCATCCAAGCCCGCAATAAGGGGTCCGCCATCCGGTCCTGGTCGAAGATCACTGACTGGGGCACGTCGAACGGGTGGACCATCCCGGACATGTACAAGTGGCTAGTCCTTCAGCCCTGGTACCACCAGTTCAGGGCACTGTCACCCCAGGCCGCGACACCGCCACCACCGGCAAAGGCTGGCGCGGAACAGGTAAGCGGGACAGTCGCCGGAGGCATCGGCCAGATGGTGAACGGCCTGGTGAAGAACTTCTGATGATCGGGTTACTGTTCAAAGGGGTTAGCCGTGGATTCCACGCCGTGGCCACCGGCAACGTCCAGGGCCGGATGGGGTTACAGTCACCCCACCTTGCCAGTGGGATAGTACGGATAGGACGGTTCCTCTACCTATTCTCCAGTGGCTGGATCGTCGGCGCGTGGTACTCCGGATATGTGAACATGCATACGGAGCCGGGGAGCGGCCCTCAGATCGTCCTCCCGGGGAAGCCTGTCACAGGTTCACCTGACAGGCCGGATCAGGCCCCGAACTTCCTGGCGAACCTGTCCGGAGCACTTACCGGCCAGGACACGGGGAACGGGACAGGAGTCCTGGGTGGTGTCGGGTCCGCTATCAACGGGATCGGCGCGACCATCGGAGCGGCGGGCGGCTCCATCCCGGGCGGTTCCAAGTTCTACCCCGGCCCCGTGGGCCGCACAGATCAGGGCGTGGACTGGGGAACCCCCGGCCCCGTCCGGGCCATTGACGCGGGCGTGGTGAAGTCCGTGGGCCTCTGGCCCGGGTGGCCGGGAATGGGCGGACTCGTCTACACCACCAGCCGGGGGAACGTCTACATCATGGAAGCCTTCCAGGTAGGGACGAACCCCCGGACGAAGAAGCCCTGGAAGCCGGGGGACACGATTCAGCAGGGAGACACCCTGGGCCACAACCTGGGGGGTAGTACCGGGATTGAGTCAGGCTTCGCCAATGAGGCGGGGACCGGGCCGCTCACTCCCTACGCTGGAAGGGCGGACGGTACGGCTATGCCTGGTGGCCTGGCCTTCCGGAAGCTACTGGGACTCAACTAGGAAGGAAGGACATGGCAGAGACGACAGGTGTTACCAGCGGCGGGACGGCCCCCAGGCGGACCCGCCAGCCCCAGAAGCCGGGGAACTGGTTCAAGAAGAACAAGGGCCTGGCCCTCGCCCTGGCGGCGGGAGGGACGTTCCTGGTGGTGTCTCACAAGGGATCGTCCAGCGCCAGCGGGAGCGGGGCACCCACCCCCGCCACGGACGGAGGCATCGCCCCCAGTGACGTGGCCTACGCTCCGGGCGGCGGGGCACCCGTGGACACGGGCGGCGGCTCGTACACCACGGCGGGACCATCCTCCACGACCAGCCCGACCATCCAGGGGCCGCTGATCGCCCCCGGAGCCATCACAGTGGACGCCCCGACCGACAGCCCCGGACAAGGGGCAGGAGGCGACACAGGAGGCCACGGGAAGCCCGGAGGCGGTAAGGGCGGCGGTAAGGGCGGGAAGGGTAAGAACGACCACGACGCGGACGACAGAGGCCGCAAGGGCGGCGGCGGCAAGGGTCGCACGAAGCCCGCTGGCGGCGGCGGCACGAAGACCCCTCCACGGGGGAGCCGGGGCCAGACCCAGCAGGGAAGCCACCCCGGAGCTTCGAAGCCGAAGGAGCCGCCGAACACGAAGCCGGGGGCACACAACAATAAGCCCCCGTCGTCCGGTCACCCGAACACCCCCGCCCAGGCCCAGGCGCACCCCGGCCCGGGACAAGGCGCACACAAGCCCGCCGCTGGGAAGACGGCGGCTGGCAAGAAGCGCAAGTCCCCGGTGGAGGTGGAGTCCATGAACGCCGTGGGCGGAGCCGGGGCGGGAGTCACTGTCCACGGGCGGGATTTCCCCGGAGCCATCGGCTACCGTATGGGGATGATCTTCCAGGACGCCAGCGGCCCCTACCAGGAGGTGATCGTGAACTATGGCGGGCACACTGACACATGTCTGTCATACAGTAATGGCCGTCACTGGGTGGATCACGTCCCAGGGCGTACACCACCTAGCCGGGGTGTGCCGATGGCCGTACGTGCCGGGGAGGTGAACTAATGCAGGGAGTGAACATCTGGGTCATCCTGGGAATCGTCGGGGTGGTCCTCCTGGTCCTTCTCGCCGTGGGGGTTATCCACGCATGAGCCGCCATGACCCCCGGTTCAGTGAGCACAAGCCCACTGTCCAGCAACTACCCCCGTCCTACGACCGTCCGAAGAAGCGGCTTTCCCACGCGGTGAAGTCGCCCCCTTCGGCACGGTCCGGAGGGATGTTCCAGGGCATCCTGGCACGGTCCCGGAAGGGGTTCAGATGACAAAGCAACGGAGAAGGGTCCTCCTTACCTTCGTCGTCGCCGGGGCGGCGGCGGTAGTGGGGGAGCACCTTCTAAAACCAGCAGCGAAACGGAGGCTGAAGGTATGAGCACAGTCACGGTGTACGACTCCATAGAGGCGTCACAGATCCCGGTATTCGCCCAGGCGGCGGCGGGGTATGCGGCGGGACCCCACAACCGCTTCCCGGACTACAACGAGATAGTGGCCCGGTTCCCGCACCTGGCGGCAATCGGGCGGCTCCTGTCCTACGCGGTGAACGCCCAGATCAAGGCTGACATCCTGGACATCGAGACGGGTGACGCCACCCCGGAACAGTTCCCGGACTGGTACCGGGAGATGGAACACCTGGGCATCTGGAACCCGGGGGCGTACGCCAATAAGTCCACCTGGGACAACTTCCTGACCCGGGTCCTGGAGAAGGCCGGGATTCACCGAACCCGGAAGGTGATCGCAGACTGGACGGGTCACCCACACCTCCCGCCCGGGTACAACATGTGCCAGTGGACGGACAGGGGTCCGAACAACCTGAACGACGACATCAGCCTGGCGGATGTCGCCACCATGTTCCCACCCCAGAATCACCCCAGCATCCCCGCCAGGGGGATGTTCCACGCCGCCCTGGTGTTCGACAGGCATAACGGCCACTGGACCGTCCACCCACGGCCCGGGGTGAACGTTCACCTGGCGTCCCAGTCCGAAGGCTGGGATTCCGTCCAGGCCCAGCTTGACCCCCACACAGGCGAATGGCGGGCACACTCCATGCCGAAGAACGCCCCGCCGCTGGGAGGGAAGTAACCGTGAACGCGATCAAGAAGGAAGTCACGGTGGCCTGCTACTTCCTCCTGGTGGGAGTGAACGCCGCCCAGGTGACGGCCCTCCACACCTCCCAGGGGGTCCACGCCGCGATCATCGGCGGAACCGCCATCCTGGCGGCAGTCGTGAACCGGGCCTCCGTCACGCCGAACGTCAAGATCGGCGCGTGATGGGGTTCCAGGTGCGAGAGGTGGCGGAGTCCCTGGGGGAAGACCCCGGGGACGCCCGTCCCCTCATCAAGGCCATCGAAGCCCTCCGGGATGAGGTGTCAGTCCTGGCGGTGCGTGGACACGGCCACGGGTCCAGGAACCTGTCACTGGTCCTAACTCGGCTGGACGAAGCCCGCCTGTGGGCGACAGAGTACGCCCTGGCGGAGCGGCACTCTCACATACTGGTGGACAAGGCCCAGTACAAGGCGGGTCTGGACGCCACCGCCGATAGTACGGTTAGAACAGATACTCCGGAAGGGGACGCCCGTGTTTGACAGAAGCTGGACTCTGTACCTGCCAGGCGGGGCCGGTCCCCAGGCAATCTCCCTAACCGACCTATCCCTTCCCGGAGGGTCACCTTCCTTCGAACTGGAGGCGTGGACGGGCGGGATTCAGGGGACGAACCTGTTCGTGTTCGACGGGGACTTCACACTGGGCCAGGCCCAGGGGAGACTCCTGGACTCCGCCCACCGGCTGGATGCCCTCCTGGTCATCCCACCAGGAGGCCGGGGCCGGGTCCGGATGCCCAGTGACATGTCGGGGCGTCTGACGATCTTCCAGGACGCCGCCGACGCCAGCCCCCAGGCCGTCACCCTCAGACTCCGCCAGACGGACTAGCCCCCGTGAAGTATTTCGCGGCGAAGGGGGTGGCGGTCCTCCCCGGCTACTCATCCCCGGCCACCTTCCCATCCCAGGGATGGTGGCAGGTCCCCATGACGAAGCTGGACGTATTCGTGGACTCCACGGACGTACTGGCCCAGCTTCTCACGGAGCCGGGAGGGTGGGAGACGGACCAGTCCGCTGAAATCCTGTTCCGGGCGGGATGGTCCGGACGGGACCCGCTCCCCCCGTTCTACGCTGTCCGGTTCCGGGTCTGGGACCAGACCACGTTCAGCCCCGGGGGGCACATCGACGTGGAGGCGTACCAGGTCTGATGCCGGACTACTTCGTCCCCCAGCTACAACGGCTCCAGGCGGCTCCGTCGTCCGCCCTGAAGCTACCGAACGGAATCGGCTGGGTTCGGGCCTCAGACGGGGCTTACGTGGCCTATGTGGAGGGATACGACGCGGACCTACCCTCCCAGGCCCACGCGGGGAATCAGCACGCGGAAGCCGCCATCGTCGCAGCGAACACCCAGAATTCCCAGGACCAGGCCCTGGTCACCCTCTCCACGGGGGACACGCCCACGAACCGGGGCGGGGCCTCCCTGACCGTGGCCCACGAGAATCTGACCGGGCCTACCCCTGTCGCCGCCTCCGTCCAAGCCATCGCAGCCCCCCAGCTTCGGACGATCATCAAGCAGGACGGTACCTCAGACTTCGTTCAGAAGACTGACACCACCTATGTGAAGTCAGCCCTCCCGAACTTCTACCAGCCGGGGATGGATCGGGGGACGGAGGTTTACCGGGCGGCGGCGGCATGGGCGGCGGATACCGGCTGGCACCCTCTCCCAGTGGACACATTCGGCTACGACGGGAACAACTGGAACAACGCCTGGACCGCCAGCGGGTGGCAAGCCCGGGAGGGAACCGGGTGGTATGAAGTCTATATCAAGGTGAACATCACCAATAACACGGGGGCCAATAACGAATTCGCCATCGGGAATAGTGCCATCGAGTCGTGGGCACTGGAGTATGTACCGAACACACTGGCCTGGATTCTCACCGCCACCCGTACCATCTACATGAACAGCGGGGCGATCTTCACTCCGGGGTACTTCGTCGCCTCCAATGCAGGGTTCGGCACAGCAGGTAACGAAGCTCGATCTACCTTCAGGAGGGTAGCCTAATGGACTTGAAGATCACTGTGACAGTGACCACCCCGACACTTCCGGATGCGGCCCAGATTGCGGAGCTAATTCCCCAGGCATTCGCCCAGATGGCGGGGGGTTCACCCGATGACATCACTGTCCAGGGGGTGTCAATCGAGATGGTCCCTGTTCACTTCAACACCCCGGCGCTGTTTCCGAACGCGGACCAGCCGCCAGCCATCGTTCCACCACCACCGCCTACCGCTTAGGACGGTTAGGACGGTTACCTACAACCACAGGAGGGCAGTACAGTGAACCGTTACACCATCACCATCAGGGTCGGAGAGGGATTCCGGGAGCTTGTGGTGGATTCGACCACCGTGGGGGACGCCCAGGAGACAGTTTTGCAGGCCCACCCGGGGTCCATCGTCGTCGGTGCCAGGTTCGACGGGGTTGTCGGCGGTACTGACAGTGAAGGGGACGACGAAGACAGTGACCAGGAGTAACTGAAGGGGTTACTCCCGGTAGTAACTCGCTAGGGGGCTGATGGTGAACCCTCGGAGGGACCCCCTCCGGGGGTTCACTGTACCGTGACAGTGACAGTCACCCCTGGCAGGGGTCACCC
>Ga0070717_10001386_pt1 | contig 16679 bp, 16 predicted proteins | sample LARL113metaG_FD_71366 | JGI IMG/M metagenome (GOLD analysis project Ga0070717, IMG submission 71366) | Corn, switchgrass and miscanthus rhizosphere microbial communities from Kellogg Biological Station, Michigan, USA - LAR L11-3 metaG | ecosystem: Host-associated > Plants > Roots > Rhizosphere ... | reverse complement strand
ATCAGGCCCAGCCCGACGACCATGAACCCGGTCACCGCGCCGCCCCGGAACGCGATGGACAGCGCCCGGCCCAGGCCACTCCGGGCCGCCTCCGCCGTGCGCAGGTTGGCGCGCACGGAGACGTTCATGCCCACGTAGCCGGCCGCCGCGGAGAGGACGGCGCCGACCAGGTAGAGGATGGCCGTCACCCAGTTGATCGCGAACCCGATCACGATGGCGATCACGATGCCGATGACGGCGATGACGGTGTACTGGCGGTTCAGGTAGGCGCTGGCGCCTTCCTGGATCGCCCCGGCGATCTCGATCATGCGGGCGTTGCCGGGCGGCTCGCGCAGCACGAGGAAGATAAGGACCACCGCGAAGAGCACGGCGACGGCACCACCTCCGATCGCCAGGAGCACACTCGAGTCCATCAATTCACACCCTCATTTCCTTCTTGCCGAATTCGTTGGCACGTTCACGTAGGGGGGCTAGGGGGGGCCGGTACCAGAGTTTGAACAGCACGTGTCGGACCGAGCCGACGCGCACGTCGAATTCGCCGCGACCCGACCGGCGCCCGCGGACCGAGCGCGGCGGCCGGAGCCGTCGAAGCTCTGGTTGCCGACCGATAGGGTATACGACGCTGCATCCATAACGCGACACGTCAATATCGCACGTGAAGGTACTCGACCGTACGGACTGGCGCCAGGGCTCGCGTTTCTAGCGGTCGCGGCGGCGGCGGAGGTACGCCGGCACCCCGGCGGCGAGCACCGCCAGGAGCGGCAGCGGGAGCGCGAGGAGCACGTTCCAGCGCAGCCCGGAGGTGGTGAGCGACAGGGGCGCCGCGGCGAGCGGCCGGGGCGGGATAGCGAGCAGCTCGTCCTGCCCCGACAGCCAGTCCAGCGACGCCAGCAGCAGGCTCGGGTTGGCGCTCGACGCGGCGGGCGGCAGCGTCCGGTTCTCCGCCAGCGCCGAGGTGCCGGCCAGGACGATCCGCGTCGCGCCGGCGGACCGCGGCCGCTCGACCGAGCGCACGAGCACGAACGGTCCGGGGTCGTCGCCCGCCCGGCGGCCCAGGTCGGTCCGCTGCTGCGCGATCGCGAACGCGCCGGCGGAGCTCGACGCCAGCGCCGCCGACGGGCCCGGGTCGGGCGTCCCCGTGATCGGGGTGGCGGCCGGCAGGAACACGTCGGCGCCGGCCAGGTCGGTCGTGACGGGCGACGCGCCGAAGCTGGCCACGACGGGCACCGTCGAGTCGCCGGCCGCGGCGTGGGCCGGGTCGGGCTCGATGACCAGGCCGCCGCCGAACCCGACGCCGTACGGCTGGAGCAGCCCGTTGACGCTCGCCAGGATGGTGCCGTCGATCCACGGGTCGGCCGCCAGCAGCAGCCGGCCGCCGCCGGCCAGGTACGCCTGGACCGCCTGCACCTCGACGTCGGTGAGCGCCCGCGCCGGCCCCAGCACGACCAGCACGTCGCACGTGGCCGGGATCCGCGGCTGCGCCAGCGCGACCTGCTGGGTTGCGTAGCTGCTGGCGCGGAGCAGGGCCGCCGCGGCCGAGTAGCCGGTCTCCAGGTCCGCGTCCTGGAGGTCGCGCTCGCCGTCGCCGGAGGCCCAGCACACGGCCGGCGTGCGCCCGGACCGCAGGCGCTCGATCGCCGCCGTCACGTCGGACTCGCTCTCCCGGCCCGGGTCCAGCACGACCGGCGTCCGGTCCCGGTACTGCAGCGCGAGGCTGCCCGCGGCGGCGCCGAGGCGCTGCGCGAGCGCCGCGTCCTGGTCCGTGTCCGCGAAGCGCACCTGGACGCGGGAGCTGCGCTGGCGGTAGAGGTCGAGCAGCGTCGCCGCGTCGCGCCGGGCGGCCAGCTGGTCCGGGCGGAAGAAGCCGGTGACGGTCACGTCGGCGTCGAGCTGCCCGAGGACCTGGACCGAGCGCGGCGTCAGCGTGAACTGGCCGGACCGGGTCAGGTCGGCCGCCAGCGGGGACAGCCCGGCCAGCGCGTCGACGGCGACCACGGCGAGCACGGCGCCCGCCGCGGCCAGCGCCAGGCGCACGTCCCAGCGCGTCATCGCCAGCGCCTCGACGCGAGCACCCGCGCGGTCAGGAACAGCGCCGCGGCGGTCAGGGCGGCGAAGTAGACGACGTCGCGCAGCGCCACCTGGCCGCCGGCGAGAGCCGCCGCCCGGTTGCCCGCGCTCGCGGCGTCCAGCAGGTCGGACAGCGGCGGCGAGAGCACGCCGGCGGCCGCGCCGAGCAGGTACTGCAGGACCAGCAGCGCCGCGATCCCCGCGGCGGCCGCCGCGATGCGGCCCGGCGCCAGGCTGGCCGCGAGCAGCCCGACCGCGACCCACGCCGCGCCCACCAGGACCATGCCCACGTAGCCGCCGGCGACCGCGCCGGCGTCGAAGCCCGGCTGGGAGACCGCGAGCAGCGCCACGTAGACGAGCGTGAACGCGATGCCGGCGAGGAAGCCCACGAGGCCGGCCAGCCACTTCGCGAGTGTGACCTCCCAGTACCGCACCGGCGAGGCGAGCAGCTGCTCCAGCGAGCCCGTGTGGCGCTCCTCGGCGAGCAGGCGCATGGTCACCAGCGGGACCAGGAACGCCGACGCGAGCGCGACCCGGTCGAACACGCTCGCCATCGAGACCGGCTGGCCGCCGAGGACCGGCGTCAGGTAGCCCAGGACCGCGACCGGCGCGACGAGCGCCGCCCCGATCGCGTACGTGAGCGGCCACCGGAACAGGGCGGCCACGTCGCGGCCGGCCAGCGCCACGACGTTGAGCAGGCCCGCGTCCCAGAGCAGCTCGTACGTCGTGCGGGCGGCCGGGGCGGCCGGGGCCGCGGCCTCCGGCGACGGGGCCGCGGGCTCGGGCGGCGGCGCGGCGACCTCGACCGGGGCCTCCGCCGCGGGCGGGCCCGGAGCGGCGGCCGGCTCGACCGGCGCCTTCGGCCGCTGCCGGCGCCTCGGCGCCGTCCGCGCGCCCTGGCGCGGCCGCTTCGGCCGGCTCGCTTCGGGCACTACCCGGTCCCGTCCGGCGGCGCCTGGCGTGAGCTCAGCTCCCGGAGCGCCAGGCCGTGCGCCACGATCGCGCGGGCGATCGCGTCCTGCAGGTCCTCGCGGTCGCCGGTCGCCGTGAGGCGGTGATCGCCCCCGTCCAGCGCCTCGACGGTCACCGCCGACACCCCGGCGACGTCCCGCACGTGGCGCTCCGCCGCGGAGGCGTCGCCGCGAACGACGACCACCACCTCCACGCGGGGCCGCGACCGCAGGGCCTCGGGCGTCTCGTCCGCCACGACGCGGCCGGCGTCCAGCACCAGCACGCGGCCGCAGACGCCGCTCACGTCGGCAACGGCGTCGCCGGACAGCACGAGGGCGCGCTCACGACCCAGGGCCGCGATCAGCTCGGCGTCCGGCCCCGGCTCGTCCAGCAGCAGCGCGTCGGGCCCGTGCACGACGGCCTGCGCCAGCCCGACGCGCCGCCGGAGGTCCGCGGGCAGCCGGCGGATCACTTCGTGCCGGCAGTCGCCCAGCCCGCACCGGTCCAGCGCCGCGTCGATGCGCGCCTGGTGCAGCGCGGGCGCCACGCCGCGCAGCCGGCACAGCGTCCGGAGGTACGGCGTCACCCGTGCGTCGGCGTCCATCGGCGCGCCCTGGGCCAGGTAGCCGATCCGGCGCCGGGCCGAGCGCGTGCGCGCAGCGTCGCCGCCGATGGTCACCCGCCCGGACGTCGGCTCGACCAGGCCGGCGAGCATGCGCAGCGCGATCGACTTGCCGGCGCCGCCGGGGCCGACGAGTCCCAGCGCCTGCCCGCGCGCGACCGTGAAGCTCACGTCCACGAGCGCCGGCCGGCCGTTGGAGTTCCTGCTGAGCCCCTCTACCTCGATCAAGCGACAGCGGCCAATTCTAGGCCCGGCCGGCTGCTATAACCGCCTGGTGGCATCCGCGATCATCCCCATCGGCGACGAGCTGCTGGCCGGATTCACGCTGGACACGAACTCCCACTGGCTGGCCGAGCAGCTGCGCCTGCTGGGCTTCCCCGTCAAGCGCATCACCACGGTGCGCGACCGCCAGGACGAGATCGTGGAGCAGATCCGGCGCGACCTCTGCGACCCGGAGATCGAGGACGTGTTCTGTTCGGGAGGCCTGGGCCCCACGCCCGACGACCGGACGTTCGAGGCCGTCGCCGCCGCGCTGGGCCGAAAGATGACGACCTGGCTGCCGGTGCTGGAGCGGATCGAACGCCGGGTGCAGCGCATGCACGACGCCGGGCTCGTGGACTCGGCGCAGGTGACCGAGGGCAACCGGCGCATGGCCCACATCCCGGCGGACCCAGACCACGTCTTCCGCAACCGGCGGGGCATGGCGCCCGGGCTGATGTACCGGGCGGACGGCCGCCGGCTGTTCATCCTGCCCGGCGTGCCGACCGAGCTGCGGGGCATCTTCGCGGAGGAGCTGGCGCCGGAGTTCCTGACCGGGCGGACCGCCGGCGTCGTGCACGAGCTGCGGTTCGTGTTCGCCGTCGAGGCGCGCTTCTACCCGGTGATGCGGGAGCTGGAGACGTCACACCCCGACGTTTCCGTCGGCTCGTACCCGAACTTCCAGACCAGGGAGCTGGTCATCCGGTTCACCGGCCAGGACGAGCGACGGGTGCTGGAGGCGATGGAGGTGGTCAGGCAGCGGGTGGCGCCGATGGGCCTCCAGCCGACGGTGTAGGGGCCGCGGCCGAAGTTGCTGAACATCGGGGCCGCCCTGGAGAACGGCGCGATGAAGGCCCGTCAGAGGCAGCTGACCGGCCGCGACTCCGCCCGGATGCGTCCGGGGTCAGGTTGAAGTGTCGGAACTTCAACGTCTCCCCACCCCTCGAGGCGTGCAAGTGTCGGCACTTGAACCTTTTCGTCCTCGGGGTTGCAGGGGCATCGCGCCGCGCTGCTTCCCGGCGTGCTGGCCGACGCCAGCCGGCAGGGTCCCATCGTCCAGGTCGGTCACGACCTGGACGATGGGTGCCGGGGTGGCAGCGGCCTGCCTTCCTCATGGCAAGCCGGGACGGGTGGTGAGGGCGGAGCCTGGAAGCACGGCGCGGGCGGAGCCCCGGCCTGTCAGCTGCCCCCAACGCCTTCTTCCCGGGGAGTCGGCCGGCCCGGCCGACTCGCGGGAGTCAGTCCAGCCCCGCGCCGCCTCGGAGCGTCATCCATCGCATCGCCCCCACGGCCAGGGCCAGCATGGCCGCGTCGAAGGCGGCCAGGAAGGCGGCCGTGGACAGCACCGGCCCCCACAGGAAGCCCTGCAGGACCAGGGTGCGGACCGCTCCGATCGCGTATGTCATCGGGTTGACCGCGGCCAGCGACGCCAGCCAGGACGGCATCTGGTCGAGCGGGACCAGCGCGTTGCTCACGAAGACCAGCGGGAGCCCGATGAAGCTGGTGACGCCGAAGAACTGGCTGTGGCCGCGCAGCGCGAACGCCATCGCCATCGACAGCGCGGTGACCCCGACGCCGAACAGGACGCCGATCCCGAGCACGACCAGCAGCCCGGGCACGCCGGTGGCCAGGCGCACCCCGAGCAGGGCGGCCGCGCAGACGATCATCGTCACCTGCGCCGCGCTCAGCAGGACCACGAACAGGGCGCGGCTCACGACGATCGACAGAGAGGAGATCGGCATCGCCAGCAGGCGCTGGAGCAGCCCGGACTCGCGGTCGAACAGGATCTCCACCCCGCCCGACAGCGACCCGTTGAGCACCGTCATGACCACGACGCCGGCCGTCATGAACGCCATGTAGCTGGTGCCCCTGACGACCGTCCCCCTCGCGAACAGGTTCCCGAACAGCACCAGCCAGAGGGCCGGCTGGACGAGCGCGGCGGTGAGGCCCGCCGGCTCCCTGAGGAGCCTGGTCCACCAGCGCGCGGCCAGCGCCAGGGACGCCCTCGGGAGCGAGGTCCGGACCGGCGGCCGCGCCACCGACTGCCACGTCGCTCCACCGCTCATGCGCTCACCTCCACCGCATCGGCGCCGACCAGCCGCATGACCACGTCGTCGAGCGACGACTCCGTGTACAGGCGCTTCAGCTCCTCGGGAGCGCCGCACGCGGCCACCCGGCCCCCGACGATGATCCCCACCCTGTCGCACAGCCGGTTGGCCTCGTCCAGGTAGTGGGTGGTGAGCAGCACCGTGACCCCCGAGCGCTTCAGCTCCAGGACCAGGTCCCACACCAGCCGGCGGGCCGACACGTCCAGGCCGAGGGTCGGCTCGTCCAGGACCACCAGCTCGGGCCGGTGCAGCAGCGTGATCGCCAGGTCCAGCCGGCGCTCCATGCCGCCGGAGTACCCGTCCACCAGCCGGTCGGCGGCGTCGGTGAGGCCCGCCCACTCGATCAGCTGGTCGATCCGCCGGCGCCCCTCGGCCCCCCGGAGGTCGAGGAGCCGGGCGAACAGCCTGAGGTTCTCCCGGCCGGTCAGGTAGGTGTCGAGGCCGTTCTTCTGCATCATCACGCCGGTCCGCGCGCGGACCTCGCGCGCCTGCCGGGACGGGTCCAGGCCGAGCACCTCCACCTCGCCCTCCGTGGCGGCGAGGGTGCCGAGGAGCACGCGGATCGCCGTCGTCTTGCCCGCCCCGTTCGGGCCCAGCAGGCCGAAGACCTCACCGCGCTCGATCTCCAGGTCCAGGCCGTCGAGGGCGACGACGCGGCCGAACCGCCGGCGCAGGCCGCGAATGCGCACCGCGGGGGTGGCCGCGCCCGGCGCGGCCATCCCCATGCGCGGACTGGAGCCGGTGCGAGCCGGCACGGCCATCAGGCCGGGCTGCCGGCGCCGGCGACCTGGCCCAGCCGCTCGCCCTGCCCCGCGGCGGCACCGGACTCCGCCGCCCGCCTCGCGATCACGGCCTCGGTGACGCGGCGCCCGAGCGCCAGGAGCCGGTCGCGCGCCACGATGTCGAAGACGCGGTGGCCCTCGCCGAACGAGGAGCCGCCCAGGTCCACCGGGTCGGGGAGGATCCACGCCCCCAGGCCCCGGCAGACGATCTCCACGATCAGCGACGCTCCGGGGGAAGGGTTGCCGCGAGTGACCGAGATCCGGCCGACGGCCTTCCCGTGCAGGCCGGGCCGCTCGTCCAGCTCGAGGATGCTCAGGTAGTCGAGCGCGTTCTTGACCGCGCCGCTGACCGTCTCCGAGTAGATGGGCGACGCCACGATCAGCCCGTTCGCGCTCCTGACGACCTCGAGCATCGTCCTGACGTTCTCGAGCTCGTAGTTCGGCGCCTCGGCGTCGAACATGGGCAGGTCGAGCTGGTGGATGTCGAGCAGCATGATGGCGGCGCCGGCCCGCTCGGCCCCCTCCAGCGCGATGCGGAGCGAGTCCAGGGACCGGGACAGGTGCCGGGTGCTGCCGCCCAGGCCGACGACCAGCGGGCGGCCGTCGGACTGCTGGATCAGCTTCAGGTCCGGGAGCTGGCTCTTGTCATGCATGGGGCAACGGGAAGGTGTTCAACGCTTCCTCCTCCAGTGGCCGGTCGCGCCAGCCGAGCGTGACCGCGGCCTGCTGCACCCGACCGCGGCCGAGCGGCAGGAACGCGGCGGGTGTGTTGGGGACGAGTCCGGGCACCACGACGCGGGCGACCCGCGTGCCGGTGACGGCCACGTCGGGCGTGGTCAGGTCCACGGCCAGCACCTCGAAGCCGCGCCGCTCCAGCCGCTCGCGATAGGTCGCGGACGTCCTGCTGGTCAGGTGGGGCAGCGAGCTCATCGGCCGCTCCGTCTCGACGTCGAGGCAGCCGCGCACCGCCTCGCGCGCCCTGGGGTCCAGGGTGATCTGGAGCTGGGACGTCAGCGAGATGACGTCGTGGAAGTCGGCGCGGAAGGAATCCAGGTAGCGGCGGTCCGGCCGGTGGGGCTTGACCCGGTTCTCCGGGGTCATGCTCGCGGCGGTGGTCCAGAACGTGCTGTCGGGGTCGTCCATCGCCCGCGTGGTCTCCTGCAGGGCCAGCGCCTCGGCCCACGCCTTGAGGCCGGCCTGGGCGGGATCGGGCCGCGCCGCGAACCCGAGGGCGAGCAGGCCCTCCCGCACGTTCTCGAGCACGCCTGTGACCACCGGCACGTCGAACTCGTTCTCCAGGTAGATCAGCGATGCGCGCTGGCCGAGGTCCCACGGCTGCCCGGCCCACACGGCCGCGAGATCGGGCGTGAGGCCGACGGCCGGCAGCGGCTGCGCGTTCAGCCACCAGATCATCGTCGCGTCGCGCTCGATCAGCTCCTCGAGCGCGCTGGCGACCGCGGCGTCCCAGGTCGCCCCCGCCGCGACGCCCGAGTACGGCGGGAAGTTGGTCCGCGGCTCGAAGGCGTACGGACCCAGCTGGTAGCTGAAGTAGACCACGCTGGCGGGCAGCCAGACGTCCCGGTCCAGCGACAGCGAGCGACCGGCGATCCAGTGCACCGGCAGGTCGCGGGTGAAGGGGACGAACGGGAACCCGGGCGCGGCGTACTGCGCGGGGGAGAACAGCACCAGCTCCATCGGATCGACGGCGCGCTCCCCCTTCGCGACCAGCTGCTCGTAGCTGGCGCGGATGAGGCGGGCGGGGTCGATCCAGTTGCCGCTGTAGCGCTCGACGCACTCGCCGATCGCGGCCAACCGGGCGATCTTCTCGCTGACGAACGAGCTGCCGTGGTTGAGCCGGTTGTTCGCGCGGTACGTCGCCTGGCGAAGGTCGCAGGCGATGGCCTGCACCATCTGGAACTGCCTGGGCACGGACGGGTGGAACCGGACCCGGTCGAGGCGATTCACGAGCCCGGTGCGGTCGTCGACGAGGACCTCCATGTCGAAGTGGCGCGACATCGCTGTCGCGTGGTCGGGCAGGGGCAGCACGGGATGCGGCCTGACCGTGAACGACAGCGGGTCGAGCTCGACCTCGTGCCACGACGAGACCGGCGGGACGCCGGCCGCCCAGCGCTCCAGCTCGACCAGGAGGATCGACAGCATCCAGCGCAGCTCGGGGTCGGGAGGCAGCTGCGCCTGGCCGTGGACGGGCTGGCTCGTCAGCGCGTGGAAGAGCGGCACGTTGGCCGCGGCGCACAGCCGGCGGCGCATCAGGTCCCGGTAGCCGGGCCCGTCACCAGGGGTGATCGCCGGCCCCATCCAGCCCTTGCCGGCGTCGAGGTGCAGCGGCAGCCACCGGAACCCGGTGGCCGCCGCGCGGTCCTCGATGTCGGTCAGGAATTCGTAGTCGAGGTGGTCGCTCAGCGCGACCACCAGGGTCGTGGCGACGTCCAGCGAGCCATCGAGCGCGGCTGGCTCACATCGGGAGCTGCCGCGGAACCGCCCGAGCAGATCGGACGCGCCGAGCAGTGACGCCAGGCGGCCCTCGCCGACGATCACGAGTGACGTCCGCGCGGCGGCGGCGGCGTCCGCGGCCGCGTCGGGGAAGCGGAGCCAGTCGGCCATCCCCGGGCCCGCGCCCAGGCAGCCATCGGCTCGCAGCGTGCTGACCACGGCGTCCAGGTCGTCGTCCGCCGGGAGCGTTCCCTGTCCGTCGCCGGCGCGCCTGGAGAGCTCCTCCAGGAGGGCCTCCGGGAGCATGTTCACCCGGAACACGCGGCGCGACGCGGACGCGACGACCGTGGCGTCGTTGGGGTGGCGATAGAGCGCCGCTTCCAGTGCGGGCGCGTTGACGCCGGACAAATGTGTTCCTCCTTGGTTCAGGCTCGTGACGAGCGGACCGACCACAGGTGGTGGAGGGGTCGCGCGGGGCCCGGGTCCCCACGCGACTGACGACTAGAGAGTCGTTACGCCCAGTGGAAGTCGACCTTCGCGGAGTCGTGGTTGTGGCTGCTCGACGCCATCACGGGCTCGTCGTCGGTCGTCTGGGTCGTCTTGACTTCCTGGATCACGTTCGTCCTCCTATCGAGTGGTCGTAATAGCGCAGGCCTGCCAGACGGGATCATGTCACCGGCGTGGGGCTCCGACTAGGCCCGACCGGGCCTTTCTGGAACGGCTCCGAGTCCTCGTCGGTGGGCCGGTAGTGCCGGTTGCTGCCGGCCCACGCGGCCAGCTCCACGCGGTTCCGCACACCGAGCTTCTGGCTCAGCCGCTCGACGCTGTGCTTGATCGTGTGCGAGCTCAGGTGCATCAGCCTGGCGATCTCGTTGTTCGACAGGCCTCTCGCGACCAGCGCCACGAGCGTCACCTCACGACGACTGAGCGGCGCGCCGGATTCGTCGGTTCTGTCGGTTCCGTCCATGCTCTGCCCCCTTGCGCAGCGGTCACCAATGAGCCCCCCGGCCGGTGGAAGCGTGCCCCGCCGGGTCGGCCGGGGCATCCGTGCGACTACGGAACGAGGCGGAATCAGTACTTTTCCGGAGTCCGTGGCCGCGGCCGCTCGACTACAGTGCAGCCCTACGAGCGCTCGTCCTGTCACATGAGGAGGTCCCCCGAAGATGCCCACCACGGTGCGTGTCGCCGTCGTCAACTACAGCTGCAAGCTGGACGACGAAGCCGTCACGAGCGGCATCACCGCGCTGCAGGCGCAGGTCAGCGATCACCTGGCCCCCGTCTGGAACGTCGATGCCGAGCTGTTTCGCCTCGAGCCGCCCACGCCCTGTGCCGGGGTGTACGGCCTCATGCTTCGCGACGGCACGCCGGATGACGGCCTCGACCAGGGAACGGCCGAGGCCACCAGCCACGGCCTGCCGCTGGCCCACGTCTTCCTGGGCGACCTCCCGCCCAGCCAGCACTGGACCCACGCCGCCAGCCGCGAGCTGCTGAACCTGCTGGTCGACCCGATCGTCAGCCGCATGGTCTACCGCCAGCTCGGGGACGGCCCCGACCAGCGCCACCGCCTGTACGTCCACGACATCGTCGCTCCGTGTGCTACGTACGCGCACGGTTACGACGTCGCCGGCTGGCGCGTGGCGGACTTCGTGCACGAGGCGTGGTTCGTGGACGAGGCGCCCCACCCCAAGGCGGGGTTCGACCACCAGCGCCGGATCCGCCGCGCCTTCGAGCTGCTGCCCGGCGAGCGCGTCTACGCCTACGACCTCGTGCAGGACGCGTGGGTCGCGATCGACGCGGACCCCAAGACGGGCGAGCTCAAGGAGTCGGCCGAGCGCCCGCAGAGCCTGCGGGCCAGGCGGCTGGTGGCGATGCTGGCCGAGGCTCGCGCGCGCGTGCTGTTCCTGGAGGCGTGCGGCGGCAAGCACCTCGAAGGAGGCATTCCGGGAGGGCCGTAGCAACCGGGGGGCGCCCCGCACGCGTGTGGTTCCGCTTTAATAGCGAAGCCACGCGGGATGAGCAGGAACATCACGGTCGAGGCGCTGAGCCGTCGCGAGCGGGAGGTAGCCGCCCTCGTCGCCGAGGGTCTGACCGATCGAGAGATCGGCAAACGGCTGTTCATCTCCCAGCGGACCGTCGAGAGCCACGTCCAGCACGTCCGCGACAAGCTGGGGTTCGAGCGGCGGACGCAGATCGCGAGCTGGTACGTCGCGCAGCAGCAGGTCGCCGCCGGCCCCGCCGGCGGCCCGACCGAGCCGGTGCAGCCGCCGCACAACCTGCCGCTGCAGGTGACCACGTTCATCGGCCGGGAGCGCGACCTGCTGCTGGCGGGCCGGCTGTTACGGCGCGCCCGGCTGCTGACGATCGCCGGGCCGGGCGGCTGCGGGAAGACCCGGCTGGCCCTGGAGACGGCCTCCGAGGCGCTCGCGCGGTTCCCGGGCGGCGTCTGGCTGGTCGGCCTGGGCTCGATCAGCGACCCCGAGAGCGTTCCGCGGGCGGTGGCGACGGTGCTCGGCGTGCGGGAGCGCGAGGGCGCGGACGCCGTCGACGCCATCGCGTCCGAGCTCGCCCGCACGCGGCGGCCCCGCACGCTCGTGGTGCTGGACAACTGCGAGCACCTGGCCGCCGCCTGCGCCGAGACCGTGTCCGCGCTGCTCGAGCGGTGCGCGGCGCTCCAGTTCCTCTGCACCAGCCGCGAGCCGCTGCGGGTCCAGGGCGAGGCGACGTGGCGGATCGGCCCGCTGTCCCTGCCCGGCAGCGCCCGGCCGGCGGCGGCGAGCATGCTCCAGGCCGAGGCGGTGCGGCTGTTCCTCGACCGGGTGGGCCTGAGCGACCCCGACTTCGTGCTGGACGAGACGAACACGCCGCAGGTCATGGACCTGTGCCGCTGGCTCGACGGCATCCCGCTGGCGCTGGAGCTGGCCGCGGCGCGGGTGGGGGTGATGTCGATCAGCCAGGTCCTGAGCCATCTCGAGGGCCGCGTCAGCGACCTGCGCGCGGTGGGCACGCCGGGCCGTCAGCAGACCGTGACGACGACGATCGACTGGAGCTACGACCTGCTCAGCGAGGACGAGCGGCGGACGTTCCGGCGCCTCTCGGTGTTCCGGGGCGGCTTCACGCTGGACGCGGCCGACGCCGTGCACGGGGAGCGGCGCCCGGCCACCGGCCCGGAGGAGGCCGCGCCCGCGACCGTCAGCAACCTGACCCTGCTCGTGGACAAGTCGCTCGTCGTCCTGGTGCCGCCGGCCCGCACGCGGTACCGCAGCCTGGAGCTGATCCGCCGCTACGCCGAGAACCGCCTGCGCGAGAGCGGCGAGCTCGACCTGGCCCGCAGTCGCCACCACGCGTTCTACCTCGACCTGGCCGAGCGGGCCGCGCCTGAGCTCACCGGCCCGGCCCAGTCCGAGTGGCTGGACCTGCTGGCGGAGGACCACGACAACTTCCGGGCCGCCCTGCGCCACGGGGACGAGGCCGCCCTGGCCGAGGAGCAGCTCCGCTACGTGCTGGCCCTGTACCGCTTCTGGTACATCCGGGGCCACCTCAACGAGGGCCGGGGCTGGGCCGAGGCGGCGCTCCGGTCGGCGGCCGGCGTCCCGACGCCGCTCCGCGCCCGCGTGCTCAGTGTCGCCGCGAGCTTCGCCTGGCAGCAGGGCGACCTGGCGCGCGCCCGGGCGCGCTACGAGGAGTGCCTGGCCGCGTGGCGGGCCCTGGACGACCGCCGCGGCGTCCAGTACAGCCTGGGCAACCTCGGGCTCGTCGCGTGGACGCAGGGCGACGGGCAGGCGGCGCGGGTCCTGTACGACGAGAGCCTGGCGCTCGCGCGCGAGAACGGCGACGAGCGCGAGGTCGGCATCGTGCTCACCAACCGCGGCCTGCTGGCCGGCTCGACGGGCGACGTGGCGGCCGGCGAGGCCAACCTCCGCGAGGCCCTGCGCATCATGCGGGACCTCGGCGACCAGTCCATCGTCGCCGCCGCCCTGGCCAGCCTGGGCGCGCTCGTGCTGTTCGACGGCCGCGACTCCGAGGCGTATGCCCGGTACCGGGAGAGCCTCGACATCCAGCGCTCCCTGGCCGCCCGGGACACGCTGTCGGAGTGCCTGGTGGGCCTGGCGACGATCGAGGCGCGGTGCGGCGGTTGGGTGCGGGCGCTGCGGCTGGCCGGCGCCGCGGCCGGCGTCAGGGAGGCCATCGGCGCCGTCCTCGACCCCTGCTCGCGCCGGCTCCTCCGGGAGTGGCTGGAGGACGCCCGCGAGCGCCTGGGGCCGGACGCGGAGCGGCCCTGGGAGGAAGGGCGAGGGCTCGCCGACCACGAGGCGATCGCCCTCGCCCTGGAGGAGCCTCCGGCGTTCAGCGACCCTTGAACTCGGGCTCGGTCTTCTGGAAGAAGGCGACGATGCCCGTCACGGCGTCCTCGCTCAGCGCCGAGCGCGCGAAGTTCCGCGCCTCGATGGCCAGGCCCTCCTCGAGCGGCACCTCCAGCCCCCGGTTGACCGCGTCCTTGATGAGCGCGATCGCGAACGTGGCGGAGCGGGCCAGCCGCGCGGCCAGCTCGTCCACCGCCTGGTCCAGCTCCTCGGGCGGCACCGCCCGGCTCACGAGGCCGAGCGCCTCGGCCTCCGCGGCCGAGAGCCGCCGGGACTCGTACAGCAGCGGCAGCGCCCGGGCCCGGCCGATCAGGCGGGGCAGGCGCTGGGTGCCGCCGGCCCCGGGGATGATGCCCAGCGCCGACTCGGTCTGCCCGATCCGGGACCGGCCGTCCTCGACCATGATCCGGTAGTCGCAGCACAGCGTCAGCTCGCAGCCGCCGCCCAGCGCGTGCCCGTTGACGCGGGCGACGACCGGCTTCGGGCACGCCTCGATCGCGGTGAAGCCCGCGTTGCTCTCCCGCATCATGGCGGCGATCCGCTCCTCGGCGTCGCCCGCCGACCGGTCCATGCCGCCCATCGCGCCCAGGTCCGCGCCGACGCTGAAGTAGCGCTCGTACGCGCTCTGCAGCACGATCACCCGGCAGTCCGGGTCCACGCCCAGCTCCTCGAACGCCGCCCGCAGCTCGCCCATCAGGTCGGCGGCGATCGAGTTGTTGCCGGCGCGGTGCATCACGACCCGGGCGACCGGACCCTCGCGGACGACGTCTACCAGCTCGCCCACCGCGTCAGGCCGTGAACAGCGGGATGCCGCCGGCGACCTCGAGGGCGACGCCGGTGATGTAGCCGGCCTCCTCGGTGCACAGGAACCCGATCGTCGCGGCGATGTTCGACGGCTCGCCGAAGCGCTTGAACACGGTCCGGTTCTTGAAGCGCTCGTACAGCGGATTCGTCTCCGCGCCGATCCGGCCCGCCTCCGACAGGATGATGCCGGGCACGATCGCGTTGGCCGTGATCCCGTGCCGGCCGCCCTCCAGCGCCGCGGTGCGGGCCAGGCCGATCACGCCGGCCTTGGTCGCCGAATAGCTGGCCTGGCCGAAGCCGCCCAGCGTCCCGGCCACGGAGGACATGAACACGATGCGGCCCCACTGGTTCTCGACCAGGTACGGCCACACCTCCTTGGTGCAGTTGAAGGAGCCGGTCAGGTTGACGGCGATGTCGCGGTCCCACAGCCGGTAGTCCTGGTTGGGGATCTGCGCCGTGTGGTCGAGCGTGGCCGCGTTGTTGATCAGGATGTCGATCCGCCCGAACTGCTCCTTGACCTGCCCGAAGACCTCCCGGACCTGGTCGCGGTCCGTCACGTCCATCTTGATCGCGGTCGACCGGCGGCCCATCTGCCGGATCTCCTCGGCCGTCGCGTTGGAGAACACCCAGCCCTGGCTGGTCGCGACCTGGGCCAGGATGGAGTTCGCGCCTTCGGCGGTCGTCTGGAGGTGGGGATCGTCCTCGATCAGGATGTCGGTGATCACGACGTCGGCGCCCATGCGCGCCAGCGTCAGCGCATCCTCGCGGCCAAGTCCGCGCGACGCGCCCGTGACGACGGCGACCCTACCCGAGAGATCGAACATGCTGTCTGTCTCCTGTGAGCGACGAAATGCTGTGGATCTATGGAAGCAGCTCAGCCGTTGCCTTCGTCACGACCGACTCGCCGTCCTGGTTCGACGCGCTGAGCTGGACCCTTCCCCCCTGCTCCTCGCCGCGGAACACCACCGTATCGCCGGGCCGGACCATGCCGGCGAACCGGCAGCTCAGGCGGCGCAGACGCCCCTGCTCGCCGGCGACGCGCGCCAGCAGGCCCATCTGCAGCATGCCGTGCGCGATGACGCCCGGCAGCCCGACCGAGCGCGCGAACTCGGCGTCGAGGTGGATCGGGTTGTGGTCGCCCGACGCCTCCGCGTACGCCGCGATCTGCTCCTCGGTGAACGTGACCACGAGCTCGCTCACGCGGCGGCTCCGCGGATCACGAACAGGGCTCGGGAGCGGCAGACTGGCTCGTCGCCCACGGTGACCTCCGTCTCGAACGTGATGAATCGCATGCCCCGCCGCTCCATGTCCGCCGCCACGCGGCCGCGCGACGTCACCGTCTCGCCCACCGCGGGGTGGCGGTCCCACGTGAACTCCTGCTCGGCGTGGAGCAGGTTCGCGAAGTCCACCGCGGCCTCGGGGTCGCCGAACAGCTGCGGCGCCGTCGCGAACAGCGCGTAGACCGCGGCGTACGTCGGCGGCACGCCGTCCGCCGGGTCCGCTCCCAGCGCTCGGGCGAACGCCGCCACGTGGGCGGCCTCGATCGTGAACTCGACGGGCGGGTACGCCCGCCCGGCTACGGCGGCTACGGGAATCGCCCTCCGAAGCCGCTCTCGAGCTCCAGCTGGCGGCGCTTGCGCTCGGCGGCGTCGAGCTCCTGGAAGAACTCGAAGTGGCCGCGGCCGTGCACGAAGTAGCCGCCGCCCTGGTCGCGCGTCACCTTCAGGTTCGGGAGCTCGACGTCATACACCTGGCCGGATTCTGACACCTTCAGCAGGGTCATCTCTCTCACGAGGCTAACCGAAGCCGGCCTCTGAGGCGGCGCAGGAGCAGCGGTCGCAGCTCCTCCCAGGCGGTGAGGACGCCCGCGCGGGCGCTCATCGCGACGTCCCGGGGCGCGTACGCGGCGACCGCGAAGCGCTCCGCCAGCTCGCGGGCCGGCTTCGCCGCCTCCGGGATCTCGCGCGCCAGCCGGGCCCCGAACTCGTGCGGCGTCTCGCCCGACTGGGTCTCGACGCCGGCCAGGCGCGAGAGCATCGAGGCCCGCTTCCAGACGCCGCTGACCGTGCTCGGACGCAGGTAGCGGGTGGCGGTCACCCACACGGCGACCAGCACCAGCAGCACCAGGATCAGCGCGGCCGGGAAGCCGCCCGGCACCCTGGACGCGACGCCCCCGCCGCCGCCCAGGCCCTGGTCGCCGGCCAGGAGGTCGCCGCGGTCCGGGCGGGGGTTCACCACGCCGGCGCCGCCCGCCGTGGTGTCGCCCGCGCTGCAG
>Ga0070717_10001385_pt1 | contig 16684 bp, 12 predicted proteins | sample LARL113metaG_FD_71366 | JGI IMG/M metagenome (GOLD analysis project Ga0070717, IMG submission 71366) | Corn, switchgrass and miscanthus rhizosphere microbial communities from Kellogg Biological Station, Michigan, USA - LAR L11-3 metaG | ecosystem: Host-associated > Plants > Roots > Rhizosphere ... | reverse complement strand
TTGGAAACCACGTACGAACGGACAAGTGAAGGAACTGCCGTTCGCGGGTACGGTTTCAGCGGCTTCGAACTGACGATTCCAAGGAGTGATCCCCCTCCGAAAGGGACACCCAAAGTATTTCAGTGGGCCCTTCTGGTTAAGTCCGATGGAACAGTTGAGCGACTGCCCTCGAAAGTGATTTACTCGGCCCGCTAGGCTCGCCCTGCTCGCAACTGTTGATAAATCGCCAATAACACTCATTACCTTGACCTCTGCTTTTTTTTGCCAAGGGGTGTAGCAGAAATTTTCCTGAGCGTACTAGCCCGTCAACCGAGAGGAATGGAATTTATTGCGTTGACAATGTCTCTTCGATGGCGACCTTCTCGCCCTCTTCGACATTAATCACGCGATGCAGGCTGCGGTGGCCCACCATGGTGATGTCGATCACGTAGGTTCCGGGATTCAGATAGAAATCATAAGGCGCAGCCTTGTCGAGCACGCGGCCATTGACCATGATCTGTGCGCCTTTAGGCTGCGTCTTGACGCTCACGATTCCCATGCTGGATGCAGAGCCGTGGCCGAAAACTTTTTTGAACTTGCCGCCGGCGCCGCGGATCTCGTCGGTATTGCCCAGCGGTTTCAGCACAACGTTCACGCTCGAAGCCTGCCCAGACTGAACATTTACGGTGTTGGTCGCTTCTAGAAACCCGGAGCGCCGTACCAGAACGGTATGAGCGCCGGCCTTGTCGAAAGAGAATAATGTCGGCGTGAGCCGGCCGGTGTCACGGCCATCGATGACAATGGCACCGCCGGCAGGAGTGCTCGACACCATGAGTGTAGTGGTTGCGAGGGAGTTCATCTGTAGCGCAACTGAGGACTTGCCAGCTCGCAGCGCAATCGTGCGGCTCACCGGACCGAAGCCCGCTTTGGTGGCAGAGACCACATGCTGGCCGGGAGCGATGTCAGTGAGAGTACAGGGGCTCTGGCACAACGGGCTGCCGTCAAATGTGATCTGGGCGCCTGCCGGAACCGACGAAACCGTTAGCTGGGCCACGACCGGAGCGGCGGCATGAGTTTTTGCCCGGCCTCGGCGGCCCGAATTTGCTTGCGGCGCTTCCGGTTGCTCCTCAACTGTGAGAGTCGGGACCTCGGGCTGCGGGGGCGGCGGCGTAATTTCGAGCTGAGGCTGCGACGGCGCGGGATTCGGCACTGCCGGTGGTGGCGTAACAGGTTTCGTAGTTTGCAATGCCGCCGCTGCGGCCTTCGGGGCACCACTGTCGTGATCTTCCAGATAAGTGTGCATCGCCATAGCACTAACGATGATGCCAATAAGCAGCACTGCCCCGCCGACCCCATACATGTAGAGCTTGGGGGGGATCTTGCGCATTTCCGCAACGGCCTTTAGCGCCACTTCGCGGACTTGAATCGGAGGCCTCTCGATGGATTTTTTTGCCGTTGCCGGCAGCGGCCCAATCTGCCCTGTTTCTTCCGGCGCGCGGTCGGGCGATATAGAAGGGACAAATATCTCTTTGAGCGGCGGAAGTTCTTCGAGATCGGAGAAGCTCGTTTTGCCGCCTCCGGCCGGACTGCCATCGTCATTATCAGCCACCAGCGGATCGACGCTGTACCCGGGCTTCGAAGCCGGAGTCGCAGCTGCTGGCGCCACCGAGGCAGATGTTTTCGGCGTTGGCTTCGGAACCGGGTTGGGCTTCGCGGGGACTGCGGATTTCGTCCCGATACCCGCAGCCGCGCCCATCGCCTGCGTCTTCGGCTTTACCGCTGCCGCAGGTGGCGCAATCTTGTTTGCGCTCGCATTGCATTGCTCGAGCTCGCGCACCAATTCCTGACCGCTTTGAAAACGATTGTCCGGCGACTTCGAAATCGCTTTCATGATCAGAGCGCTCAGACCGGGGCTCAGGTTGGCTTTCAGGCGATGCGGTAGTGGCGGAAGTGAATCCAGGATGGCGGCGCGGATTTGTTCCGCGGTCTCTCCGGCGAAGGCCTTGCGCTCGGTTGCCATCTCATACAAAATCGCGCCCAGGCTGAAAAGCGCAGACCGATGATCGCAGGCCTCGCCACGCAACTGTTCGGGTGAGACGTAGTGCAAAATTTCAGGAACGCCTGTGGCTGCCCCGGCCAGAGCGTTCATCGACGAAATGCCGAAGCCGAGCACCTTCACCATGCCGTCCCACTGCACCATGATCTTCGCCGGTTCCAGCGAATGGTGAACTACTTTGTGCACCTGCGCGTGATCCAGGGCATGGCAGATTTGCCGCGCGATATCTTGCAGGTCCCATATGGAAAAGCCATCTTTGCGCGCGAGAGTGGTAGCTACGGAATTACCCTGCACATATTCGGCGCCGGCTAGCAGCTGCCCTTCTTCATCACCTACGCCATAGAGCACCGCGATATTGTGGCTGTTCAGGGGCTTGGAGCGATCAGCTTCTTCAAAGACCGCTTTGACCAGATCGTCACGGTCCGGCAGAGTATTCAGTGCGACCACTTTCAGTGCGATTGTCTGTTTGGTCTCCGCATCCTGCGCCTTGTACACAGTCGCAAATGCCGACCGCGCCAGCTTGCTGAGGATATCGAAACGTCCGATCTTGGTGGGCATTTTTTCTGCCTCAAACTCCAGTCAAAGACGTACAGCTAGAGCGAGTAACTGAAATAATAAGTTGTAAGTGGTTCTAAGCGGGAATTACCGAAGTACCTACGGTCTGACAAGGCGATGGGGAAATCGGCAAACTTGGCGCTGCGCGGACGTGAGTGATGCCACCGAATCCGAGGTCCGACAAGTAGGTACTTATCCATAACCACAAGGCAGGCACCTACGGCCAGGAAACCCAAACCCTTAACCACAGAGGGCACAGAGATTCACAGAGAAACACGAAGGGGCGTGACAAATGTCAGCAGGCGTCGCTGACGATCTGCACTGGCGGGTTAAGGCAGGATAAACGATTCTGGAGATGGTTGTTAGCGCGCAATTGATCGGCTATGCTAGTTGCTCCCAAACAGGTTCAATATCGCCTCGTAATCCAGCAGGAATTTGACTATGACCTTAGCGCGATTTGTCCGAAAAAACGCGTTCCGCAATAAGCGGCGCACTCTCTTGACGATGTTGAGCATCGCCTTTCCCCTTCTGCTGCTCTCATTTCTGATGTCGATTTGGAGAGCGTTCTATGGGGACGATCTGCGCAGCGCGGAGTCGAATCAGCGGCTGATCGTGCGCCACAAGGTTTCGCTGACCAATTTTCTGCCAGCTTCCTACGAGCAGAAGATCCGAGCTGTGCCGGGAGTTACGCACGTCGTTTCTCTGGCATGGTTCCAGGGGATATACAAAGACCAAAAGCCGGAGAATTTCTTCGCACGTTTCGGAACGGAACCAGATGAATTTTTTAATATTTATACCGAGCTGACAATTCCCCCTGACCAGCTCGAGGCATGGAAAAAGGACCGAGCCGGCGCGGTTTGCGATGAGAACTTGACCAAGAAATACGGTTGGAAGGTCGGGGACCGGATTGTGATTCAAGGAGACATTTATCCGATCCGCCTGGAACTGACTTTGCGCGGTATCTTCAAGGCAAAACTGCCGAACGACGCCCTGTACTTCAACTGGAAGTATGTCGAAGAAGGAGTTTCGTTTGCCAAGGGCAAAGCCGGACTCTACAGCCTGATGGTGGATTCGCCGCAGCACGTTGACAGTGTGTCAAAGACCATTGACGCCATGTTTGCCAATGCACCGGAACCAACCAAGACGGAAACCGAAAAAGCCTTCGGGCTGAACTTCGTGAACATGCTGGGGAATGTGAAGGCGTTCATATTGGTCATCTCGATTGCCGCCGTGTTCACGATTCTGCTGGTCTCCGGCAATACCATGGCAATGTCGATTCGAGAACGCACACGCGAAGTGGCGGTTCTGAAGACGCTCGGCTTTCAGCGAAGAACCATACTTGGCTTGTTCGTGGGGGAGGCAGTAGCGATTGCTGCAATTGGAGGCGTTCTCGGCACCCTGATCGCGGCACTGTTCTTATCTGTCGGCACTCATGCTCCGCAAGGAGCCAACATCTTCGTGATTGCGTTGCATGAATGGAGATTCACCGCGCCGACGGCTTGGGTGGTCGCAATTGCGGCTGGTTTCTTAAGCTCGGCGATTCCTGCTTATGCGGCATCGCGCACGGGCATAGTCGAAGGCTTAAGGCACATCGGTTGAGGAACAGATTATGGCGATACCGCTCAAATACAACATCCGCAACATGATTCTGCGCAAGCGGCTCACTGTGATGACTGCATTAGGCATCGCGCTCACCGTTACGACAAGTGTTTTCCTGATGATGTTGCTGGCGGGCATGAAAAAAGCTTTCGTCTCTAGCGGCGATCCTCTGGATGTGCTCGTGATGCGCAAGGGATCGACCTCTGAGTTGGTGGGCGGTTTCACCAAGGACAAACTGCCGATTTTGCGCCAGCTTCCCGGTATTGCCACCGATAGTCATGGCCAGCCGCTGGTTTCGGGCGAGTGGGTAGTCATTGTTGCGCTTCCCAAGAGAGGCACCACCGGCGACGTGAATATCACCATGCGCGGCATGGAACAGGATGGACTTGAGCTGCGCGCTAATAAGGTAAAACTTGTCGCCGGCAGATGGTTTTCCGCCGGACAGCGCGAAGTCGTGGTCAGCCGCTCCATTCACGACCGCTTCGACCACACGAATCCCGGCGACATGATCGACTTCGGCAAGGGACCGTGGAAAGTTACCGGCATCTTCGACGCGGGTGGCTCAGCTTACGACTCTGAAATCTGGGGAGACATAAACCAGGTTGCAGACCAATTTAATCGTCAGAACGCGATCGGCAACGTGTATTTGCGCGCTACAGATCCAGTTGCTGCTGATGCGCTAAAGCATCGCGTCGCCGACGACCAGCAATTACAGCTCGATGGTCAGCTCGAAACCGAATACTACGAAAAGCAGACCAGCAGCGGCGCCGGCATTCGCATCATGGGATACATCGTCGCCTTGACGATGGCGATCGGGTCGATCTTTGCCGCCGCCAACACAATGTATGCCGCGGTAGCCTATCGGTCACGCGAAATCGCGACGCTGCGGGTAATGGGATTCAGGCGCGGCAGCATTGTGACCTCGTTCGTATTTGAAGCCGTTCTGCTGGCATTGCTGGGAGCGGTGATTGGAATTGTTCTGATGCTGCCATTCAACGGCGTGAGCACCTCCACGGCGAATCAGGTCACTTTCAGCGAGGTCGAGTTCAGCATGCGAATCACTCCCCAGGTGGTGATCGCGGCGGTGGTGTTCGCGATTGCCATGGGATTGATCGGGGGCGTGGCTCCGGCTTGGGGTGCTGCACGCAAGGAAATTCTGGCGGCACTTAGGGATTAAGGGAAAAGAATGTCAACGGACATTAAGCATAAAGACTTGGAAGGGCTGCGCATCGACCGGTCGGCAAGCGTTGCCGAAACCAGCCCATCGCCCTGGGCAAAGAGCTTTATCTTGACTGGCATCGGTTTGCTGGTTCTTGCCGGAATCGCCACGATCGCATATCGCATGTTCGCCGGTTCGATTGCCGAGGTCGAAGTAGTTCGTGCTACCGCACAAAGCGGAGATGCCGGCGGCACAGTCCTCACTGCTACCGGGTACATCGTCCCTCACCACACCATCAATGTGAATTCCAAGGTCACTGGGCGAGTTAAGTGGATCGGGGTCGAAAAGGGCGACAAGGTCAAAGAAGGTCAGGTCCTGGTGAAGCTTGAGGACGACGAGTTCCGCGCTCAATATGAGCAGGCCCACGGGGCAGCTGAGAGTGCACGAGCCTATCTGGAAGAACTTCAGCACGGATCACGCCCGGAGGAGATCGCTCAGACCCAACACAACCTCGATGAAGCTCGGGCTACGCTCGCGAATGACAAACTGACGCTGGATCGTACGCGGCAGCTGGCGAACCAGGGGGTGGTCTCAAGGCAGTCGCTCGACGACGCATCTGCGAAATTTGATTCTGATCAGCAGCGGGTAAATTCGCTGGAGAAAACATTTCAGCTGTCGAAACTCGGGCCACGGCCAGAGGAGATCGCGAGAGCGAAAGGCGCTGAAATGCAGGCCGAAGGACAAGAGGCTTACGCGAAATCATTGCTCGATGCTACCGTCATCCGAGCTCCGGTTAGTGGCACGATCCTTGATCGCACCGCGGAAAAAGGTGAGTTGATCACGGCGCAATTTGCCAGCTCGGCAGAAGGCGGCCCGCAGGGATCGGTGGTGTCGTTGGCGGATCTGAATGACATCCAAGCCGACCTCGACATCGCGCAGGATGATTTTGCCAAGCTCACGCCCCACCAGAAGGCGGTTGTCACTGTCGATGCTTTTCCTGACCTGCACTGGAATGGGATGATTGCGGAAGTTTCACCGCAGGCCAATCGCCAGAAGGCCACGATAGAGGTCAAGGTGCAGATACTCGATCCGGATATGCACCTGCGCCCGGAGATGAACACAACCGTTCGCTTCATCGCTGTCGAAAATAAAAGCACCGGAACTCAGGCCAGCGGCGCATATGTGCCATCGGCAGGCGTACGCGATGCTGACGGTCAGAAATATGTGCTCATCGCATTCAATGGCAAGGCGATGCGGCGCAACGTAAAAGTTATTTCGCAACGCAGCGGCGGCGCGCTGGTCAGCGGATTGAACGGGGGCGAGACGGTGATCACGACCGCTCCTGAAGGTTTGAAAGACGGGGACAAAATTAAAATCAAGGGACAATCATGAGCACTGCTACCGTAACGAACGTTGCTACCAAGACGAAGGTGGTCCAGGCGCGAAACGTCAGCAAGATTTTTAAGCGTGATGCGTTTGAAGTAAAGGCGCTCGACGACGTCTCCATCGAGATCGCCGGTGGCGAGTTTCTGGCGCTGATGGGCCCCTCAGGTTCGGGCAAGACGACGCTGCTGAATATGATCGCCGCGATCGACCGCCCGACTGCGGGAGAGCTTCTGGTTCTTGGCCAGAACATATTCACCTTCAGCGATGCCCAATCAGCGAAGTGGCGGAACGAGCACATCGGCTACGTGTTTCAGACCTTCAATCTAATTCCGGTGCTGACCGCATTTGAAAATGTCGAGCTTCCGCTATTGCTCACGAAACTCAACTCACAGCAACGCCGCGATCACGTGATGACGGCGCTCAGGCTGGTAGGGCTCGAAGACCGAGTGCATCACCTGCCCAAGCAGCTCTCTGGCGGGCAAGAGCAACGTGTGGCCATCGCACGGGCCATCGTTAGCGATCCGACTTTGCTTCTTGCCGACGAACCTACGGGCGATCTCGACAGCAACTCGGCCACGGAAGTACTGGAAATCCTGAAGCGGCTGAATGAAGACTTTCAAAAGACCGTGGTCATGGTCACCCACGATCCGCATGCGGCGTCTTATGCGCACGTGACCCGGCACCTGGAAAAAGGTATGCTGCTCCCGGCCTGATGTTCAAAGGACGGGCGAGGGCGCCCGTCCTCCATTTTCTCCTCGCGGTTCCAGTTCCCGGCTAAAGCCCCTTGCCTGCAATGCCGATGTAGAGCCTATGAGGCAGCAGTTTGTCTGCCTGCAGCCAAACCTTGACTGCAGGTCAGGGGTATGCCGGCAATGATGGCGTCACCGTCATTTCTGCGCGCCACCGGAAGCACTGGCAACGAGAGATGCGAACCGCTGATTAAGATTCGAGACCTGATTTACAAAACCGCCGGAATTTTTCAGGCCGACAATAAATTGCAGCTGCTTGAACGGCATTGCAACAAACGCATGAAGGCATTGGGGGTGCCGACACTGCGCGATTACTATGGTTGCCTCACGGTAAATTCGATGCATCAGGCGGAAATGGTCAGCCTGCTGAACGAAATCACCGTTGGCGAAACCTTCTTTTTTCGAAATCGCCCGCAGCTAGATGCCATCCGGAAAATAGTGCTGCCGACAATTATTGATGCCAAATCCCGGTCAAAGACCGGTCAGTCGGCGCTGCGGATTTGGTGCGCGGGCTGCTCCACCGGAGAAGAGCCCTTCACCCTCTCGATGATGCTGCTCGATGACCCGCAAGGCACCCTCAAGGGCTGCAGCATAGAAATCATTGCGACCGACATAAATGAACGGTCCATCGCTCACGCCAAGGTCGGCTGCTACGACGATCACAGCACCCGCAATCTTGAGCCGCATTTTCGAAACAAATACTTCAGCATCTCCGGCGACAAATTGCAGGTGACGCCCGCAGTGCAGGCAAACGTCAGCTTTAGCCGCTTAAACCTGCTCGACGATTCGCGGATGTTGTTTCCGAAGGGTATAGACCTGATCCTCTGCTGCAACGTGCTTATTTACTTCGACGCTGTTTCGAAAAAGCGGGTGATCCAGCACTTTTATCGCAACCTGTCGCCGCACGGATACTTGTTGCTGGGGCACTCCGAGTCGCTATTCGGGATCAGCCAGGATTTCAGGCTGGTGCACATGCCATCCGCCACCGGCTACGTAAAGTCGGAGAAAGGTGCGGCCGATTCGCCGAGCTAAGAGTGAGCGTCATGCCTGCAACCCGCATTCTCCAAAAACTGGAATTCACTCGCGAGCTGCCAACGGTGCCGGTTGTTCTGACACGCCTCCTCCGGTATATGGAGAAACCGTTGGATCAAGTCGATGTGCATCAGATCGTTAACCTGATCTTGCAAGATAAATCGCTGGCGGGGCACTGTCTGCAGGTCGCCAACTCGCCTCTTTTTGGCAGTAGCGATGAGAATGAGGTAGTTACGATTCAGGCCTCGGTAATGGCGGTCGGGGTTAGCCGGATTCAACAGATCGCGGCTTCCTGTTCGCTGTTGCGATTGATGCCCACGATCTCATTTGGGTTAAATCCAGCGGTTTTCTGGGCGCACTCATTGGGGTGCGCTGTGGTATCGCGTGAGTTCGCGGCCCAGATCGGTTACCCAGAGCCGGCGAAGGCATACGCTGCCGGGCTTCTGCATGATATCGGCGTCATAGCCCTGCTTTGGGTTTCGCCACAGGATTTCCGCCGTTGTTTTGAAGAAGCCAGCCGGAACCGGATTCCCTTGTACGAAGCTGAACACCGAGTCTTTGGAATTACACATTGCGAGAGTGGAAAAATCATCGCGCAGAATTGGCGCCTATCGGAGGACATTACTGATGTCATTGTCGGCCACCATTCGCCCGAAATAGTGCAGAGCAGGTCCGTACTCACCAGCATCATCTCCGTAAGCGACTTGCTCTGCCGCATCGGAGGACTCGGCTACGGCTATAGCGAAGACAGGCAAACCGACTTCAGGGAAGAGACTGCGTTCACCATCCTAGCGGCGAAATATCCAGCCTTGCGGCCTTTCGACCTTGCACGTTTCACCTTCGAGACCGAGGGGCTGATCGAGGAAGTGCGCGCAGTGGTTTCGCAGGTTTACGGAGCTCATTGACAAATTCCAAGCCAGCGGCTTCGCGGGTTCGCGTGCTGATCGCGAAGGATAGCGCCGTAATGACGCAGGCCCTGTGCCGCGTGGTCGAATCGGCGCCATGGTTGCAGGTCTGTGGAACTGCACGGCAAGGGCCGGAGACAATGGAGAAGATCCGCGACTTGCACCCGGATGTGGTCATTCTGGGCGTGGAAATGCCTGGCCTGAACGGAATTGAACTACTGAAGCGAATCATGGCCGACTTTCCGTGCCCCGTAATCATGGTCGGTGCGCCCGAGCAGGGAGCAGAGGTGATACTTGAGGCCCTGGGAATTGGCGCGTTCGATTATCTGTCGAAATTGGAGTCGGGACATGCGCGTGATCCCCGAAAGCTGAAAAGGGAGCTGATTGCAAAGATTGAAGCCGCGGCCCAAAGCCCTCTGGCTCGGAAGCGACAAGCCGCTCAGACTTCGACGCCGCCAGAGCCGGAGGAAATCAGCAGTCAGGAACATCTTCCAGTCGTACCCGAAATTGTGGCGCTCGGCACTTCTACTGGCGGACCGAGGGCGCTGCAACAAATCCTGCCGGAACTGCCGGCCGATTTGCCAGTAGGAATAATCATCGTTCAGCACATGCCTATTGGGTTTACGGGTCCATTCGCGAAACGGTTGAATATGATGTCAGAGATCGAGGTGCGAGAGGCCGAACACGGAAACGTAATCGAACCGGGGACGGTTTACATTGCGCCCGCGGGGCAACACATTAAAGTCCAGCGCAGGGCTGAGTCAAAGGCGGCGATTTGTCTGTCCGATCATCCTTCAGGCACCCTGCACAAGCCCTCCGCTGACGTCCTGATGCTCTCAGTTGCAGAGGCGTTTGGGCGCTATTCGTTAGGCATTATTCTTACCGGCATGGGCGCGGACGGACTTCGGGGCATGACTGCAATCCGCCGTGCGGGCGGAATCACCTTAGGCCAGGATGAAGCCAGCAGCGCGGTTTATGGAATGCCTCGAGTATGTGCCGAAGGTGGAATCCTGCAAAAAGTCGTTCCTCTCGACCAAGTGCCACGCCAAATTCTGCAGGCGCTACGTTATCAGCCAAAAAAATTGAGCACGCCTGGCATGAATCGCATGATGACACAATCGGTCGAATAGGTCCGTAGAGGACTACTTCCCGCGCGAAAGCACCGTCTGCTCCGGGTCAATAACCAGCTTGCGCACTCCCGCTGGCGCGGAGATGCGGAATTGTGTCTCTTGCCCTTCCGCAAAAATGCGCTTCAGGAAAATATTTCTTCCACCCACAGAGGCGTAAAGCGGGACTGCTGTCACCAGCGTGTCAGGCGCCTGCTCTTGCAGGATGGTGCCACTCACCTGAGTTACACCCTTACCTCTTTCCATATCGGTGAACTTCAGGTCCTTGAGTTCAAATGTCGGAATTGCAGTACCGTTTATCCAACTTTCGTAAAACCAGTCGAGCGACTTGTGTCCTTCATACCAGAGCGAGGGCGGCAGCTCGGATTCAAAAACGCGTATTAGCTCCGAGGTGCTCACCGCCTTGTCTTCATAGTCTTTTCGGAGTTTGCGTAGGGCCCGCAGAAATGGTTCGTCGCCGATTTGCCTGGGAAGGTCTGCAGCCGGGGATTTGCTTTGCGCGTCGCGCATCATGGTTCGCAACATGTGTAACAGCCAGGTCCCCCGCCCGTAGCAGACGGGTTCGTAGGATCCTGGAAACTGGGAAGAAGAAAGCCGGAACCCCAGCGTTACCGGTCCTGCGTCCATCAATGGCATTCCCTTCGGGCCTTTCGCCATCAAATCGTCGCGGTAAGTCTGCATAATCCGCCGGAACTTGACAGGGTCGCGCGACTCCAGGAGCATTAGCGCGCTATAGTTTGCCAGGGCCTCCATGATCCACTGATCACGGTAGCCGCTCCAGTTCACCAAGTCTCCCCACCACTGATGAGCAGTTTCATGGGCGATCACCTGGTCGGAGAGAAGTCTTCGCACCGGATCGGACTGCAATTTGGTTTTCTCTTCTGGGCTGAGAAACGAATAGCTGGATAGATAAATTAGACCTGGCCAGCCTTGGCTTACTGCTCCCGGCATCTGGGTGATCGCCAGTTCGCCGTATGGGTATGGGCCAAAGTAGCGCTCATAAAACTCGATCGCTTTGGCTGACGCAGCACCCACCGCCTGCGCATTGACCGCTGGAGATGGCGGACGAGTAATTGCCGGGAATGGACGCAATCGCGGGGCCGGCATATGGGGATCCGGCGGGGGCGGAATGACTGAGTCCGCAACATCCGTTGTGCCGGGAAACCCTCGCTCTACATTGACGGTGGCGTAAGTGGTTACGGCAACTTTGCCCGCATGATTCAGAGTTTGTGAATACTTGCCGAGATTGAACCCAGCCACTGGAACCGGTCGTTCCGTCACCCACTTTGAAAGTTGCTCGCCACCCGAGGTGTTCATTTGAGCGCGATGGCCTGTGGCCACCAGTATCCATCCTGGCGGATAACGAAATTCGAGATCGAAAGAAGCCATCGCAAAACCACGGTTCGGATACCAGGTGCCGTGATCGCCGACGTAAAGCAGCCCATCGGCCGCTTCGGAAAGAACCGCTCCGGAGTATTCAAAGGTCAATTGGCTCTTCTGACCTTTCTCGAGCCGCTTCGGCAAAATCACAGCCACTACATCGTTGCCTTGCTTTGCCAGATGCGAGCCTTCGATTGCCTGGTTGTGAATAAACTCCACAGGTTGACCGTCGGCGAGCACTTGGCTCACGACGAGAAATCGCGAGAGTTCGAAGAACAGGACCCGCTTGCTTCTCTGACGGGCCACAACGCTAAGAGTGGCCTTGGCATCCAGTTGCTTCACGGGCTTGATGTGCGCCTGGATGTTAAAGCTGGTCACGTCCAGATCGATCGCCGCCGGTTCCTCGCCTTCGGTCAGGCTGGGATTGTTGCTGGAACTTCCGGGAGCAGGAACTGCGAATGATGTCCATACATCGTAATAGTCCTCTCCGTCGACGCGCTTGTGCTGCCCGGCTTCGATCTTCTCCTGCAGCAGCGAGTCGTAGCGGACGTCAAAGCCGCCAAGTTTGTTTCCATGCAGGTAGGCATGCAGCATGTGATCTTCAGGTGTGTCGCTTGGCGTTTTGTTCCTCGGCAAGGACTCGCTGAAGCTAAAAAGCAGTCGCAGGGCATCTTCCACGGCGAGGTTACGGGCGCTCCTGTCCCATTCGGAGACGAAGGCTTCCGGATCCTCTGCTGGGCGAAAGTAAGGCTGCAACTCGGTATAAACATCATCGTTGAAGCGGAAGTACGCATTGGAAAATGTTTCTTCGAGAATAGCGGTGCCAGTGAAGAGCGACATCGATGCCCGTTCCATCCGGTTGGGAGGCATCAGCAACACCTCGCCCTCTCCCTCATAAAACGCTCCGGTGACATGGCCATCGATCGCTTGCGTAAAAGCTATGGTTCCGTCATCCAGAGAGATGTGGAGTTTGCCGCGGTCGAGCGAGGCTTCGCGGATTTTGTAGACCTTCGATTTATCCAGTCCAACTGACTGCAGCTTCGCGTAAAACGCCTGCGCCGGATTCCTGACATCAGATGCGGGAGCGGTGCCGGTGTCCGGGGTTTGCGTGCGACCCGGCATCGCGATGGCGCAAAGAAAGATCGCGATTGAAACTGCTTTCACGGCCCTACACATGGGTTGCGGTTCGCAGCTAACAAGGCCAGGATTTTCGTGTGACCTTGGTCACCTTCGGCTCAGGCCTCTGCACCCATAGAATGCGCCTAAGTGCGCAGACTTGTCATCCCATCCTTTTTTGCGGTCTTGCTGGCAGTCGCGTTGATCGAGCCTGCGGCGGCGGACGTCATCCATTTGAAGAATGGTGACCTCATCCACGCGGACCAGGTCAAAGAGACTGGGGCTCGGATCGAATATCAGAAGGGCGATGACGCTTACAGCATTCCGAAGTCGGTTGTTGCGAGCGTGGAAAAAACAGTAACGGCACCATCTGCCGCGCCCGCAACCATCCAATCCATTCCCGCTTATACGCCGGAGACTCACGCAATTGGCGAAGAGCAGTTGTTGGATCTCATTCTTCGCAGCGGGAAAGTGGACCGCGCTGCGCTAAACGAGATCGATTCGCATTCCAACCCGACTGAGATTGCATTGGCGTTCTACGTTGCTGGAAAAACAGAATTTCAGGCCGGGGATTTCGCAACGGCACGCCGCGATTTTGAGACGGCGCTGACGAACGACCCGCAAAATCCGACCATCCTCAATTTTTATGCCGCACTGCTGGTGAAGACCGGGAATGCGCAACATGCGCTTCTCTATGCCGAGCGCGCGGTCGAGCAAGCTCCGGATTCGGCTGATGCGTATGCAGTGCTTGGCTATGCCCAATTTTCTGCTGACCATGCCCGGGAAGCGATCCAAACCTGGAAAAGGTCGCTGGCGCTTCGGCCGGACGCTTCTATTGAAGAGATGTTAGCCAGGGCGCAGCGTGAAACCGAGGTTGAGAGCAACTACTCCGAGCGCGAGACCGGACACTTTGTATTGCGCTATGAGGGTGCGGAAACTTCCGAAACCCTTCGCCTAAAGATTCTGGAAACTCTGGAGTCGGCATATAAGGACTTGGCCCGTGAGTTTGGAAACGAACCGAGATCCAGCATTCCTGTAGTTCTCTACACCAGCCAGAATTTTTTTGATGTGACACGCGCCCCGGGGTGGGTGGGGGCTTTGAATGACGGCAAAATCCGCATTCCTTTGCGCGGGATGAATTCGGTAACTCCGGTCCTTGGCCGCATACTCCGCCATGAACTGACTCATTCCTTTGTTGAGCAAATCACACTTGGGCACTGCCCACAATGGCTGAACGAGGGGATTGCGCAGATGCTCGAACCGAGATCGCTCAACCGCGGCGGCCCTTTTATGGCGCAAATGTTTAAAACTGAGCGCGAGATTCCACTGAATTCGCTCGAGGGTGGATTTTCCGCCCTCTCCAGCACGCAAGCCGACGTGGTCTATATGGAATCGTTGGCTACGGTCAGCTACATTCGTGACCGCTACGGAATGAGCGACCTGGTGCGGATTTTGGAGAGGCTGAGCCAAGGCGAGGCCATAGAGTCGGCTCTGCGCTCGACTATCCATTGCGACTACCGACAATTGCAGCAAGAGACCGGGGTTGCACTGATGCGGCAGTTCGGCAGCCAGTAGTTTCGGCAGGGGCGTCCATCGAGTACCTTGGTGCTGAATTTGAGCGGTTAACAATAGAGGTCACGGGCGTCACAGTGCTAATTTCGTTGTATTACCGTGAGCACTGTACTGAACCAACGGGCCACGCTCATGCCCTGGAAGGATCCTCTCCAGGCGGTCATCCCGGAGATTCGTTCTGGCTCTTTAGGTGCGGTTTACTACGGGCAACGCCGCAGCGGCGATTTTTACGACTTCATTTCTGTTCCACCACAACGCGTGCTTTTTGGTTTGTTCGACGTTGCTGGAGATCTAGAGCAAGCCCGAAAGATCACGGCTAATCTACAGCGGAAGTTCCGCTCCGTTGGAGCAAAGCTCCTTGAAGCAGAGGAAGCAAACGAACCTAATTCCCTGCTTAAGCTTTGGATTGAGATGAATCGCACAATCCTGAAATCTGCCGGCGGAGTGCATGCTTGCTCTGCCTTCCTCGGGTGTTACGACGACATAGGCGGCACGGTTTGGTACGTTAATGCGGGACATATCGCGGGACTGGTGCGCCACAAGCGACAAATTCGACAGCTAGAGGCTACTTCATTGCCATTTGGGCTTTTCGCCCACTCGGTGCCGCCGGACGCGTCGATGGTGACATTGAATCCGGGTGACGCCCTCCTACTGGTATCCAAGGGCATAGTGGAAGCAAACTATCGCGGAGAGGAATACGGACTGCGAAGGGCCGCCGAGTATCTTGATCAGTCACGATTTGATAGCGCTCACGAGCTTTGCGTCGGGTTATTGGATCGCCTGCGGCAGTTTATGCACGCTCCTCCTACCCACGATGACGTCACGGCAGTGGCATTCGTCCGGTCGGCTTAAGCGAGCGCTAGGCCCCGCTTCTCCTTCGTTTGCGCCGCTTTCGCGAAAAAATTCCTAGTAGAATGCAGCCTCTGCGAGTTTGTCTTTTAAACATCACGGGCGTATATTAGGTACTGGAACTGCTGTGTAGTACCAGGATTGGCGAAACACACCAGTGGGCGCAAGCCCACTTTTTACTTGCGGGTGGTTTCTCGCGGCTTGGGAGGCATCTAAGCCGCTGTTTTTTATGGCAGTTGACTTGGATCACGTGCGCGCCATCGCAGAGCGCGTGGCGGCCTCGCTGGGCGTGGAAGTGGTGGAAATCGAACTGCGCGGCGGCGGCAAGTCACGCATGCTGCGAATCTTCATTGACAAGCCGGCGGGAGTGACGCACGAAGATTGTGCGAGCCTGAGCCGCGAAGTAAGCACGATTTTCGACGTCGAGGACGCAATGCCCGGCGGCCCATACGTGCTGGAAGTTTCATCGCCCGGACTCGATCGAAAACTGTTTCGGGCCGCGGATTTTGAGCGATTTCAGGGAAGCCGGGTAAAACTCACGACCAAAGATCCGGTAAATGGAAATAGGCATTTTGAAGGACGGCTCGAGCGCTTCGGAGCCGGGCGACTGACTCTGGATTTAGCAGAAGCGCGCAAGAAGTTTCGCCCGAAGGAAGGCACCTCCGAGAAGCTGGAAATCGAATTGGCCAACGTAGAAAAGGCCAATCTGGTGCCGGAAATTTAAGGCGCTATTAGCTTTTTGCCCTTAGCTTTTAGCTTGGATCGTTCAGCTAACGGCTAAGAGCTAACAGCTAAAAGCTGAGTTTGATTATGGCAAGCGAGCTTTACAACACAATTGACGCCCTCAGCAGAGAAAAGGGAATTGATCCGCAGATTGTAGTCAGCGCGGTGGAAGACGCTATCGTTGTGGCCACGCGCAAGTATTACAAGTCGCAGGAAAACCTCCGCGCGCAGCTGGACAAGGACACCGGCAAGATTCGCGCTTTTGCGGTGAAAACGATTGTCGAATCTCCGGAGCTGATTGAGGACCCGAATCTTCAGGTCACGATTGATGATGCGCGGAAATCCAACCCGAATGCTGAGGTCGGCGGCGAGTTACAAATTCCGAAAGAAACTGAAGGCATTCTGGGACGTATTGCCGCGCAATTGGCCAAGCAAGTTATTTTTCAGAAGGTCCGCGAAGCTGAGCGGGATACGGTTTACAACGAGTACATCAATCG
>Ga0070717_10001384_pt1 | contig 16694 bp, 13 predicted proteins | sample LARL113metaG_FD_71366 | JGI IMG/M metagenome (GOLD analysis project Ga0070717, IMG submission 71366) | Corn, switchgrass and miscanthus rhizosphere microbial communities from Kellogg Biological Station, Michigan, USA - LAR L11-3 metaG | ecosystem: Host-associated > Plants > Roots > Rhizosphere ... | reverse complement strand
GGTTCGGCGACGACCAATGCTTCGCTGGAGTTGCTGGTGGGGGCGGGGACGGCGGCATCGGGGACGGCATCGGCGGGCCCGGGATACGCTCCGCTGATTTATTTCAATAACGTTCTGGTGGAACAGCAATCGGTGGCCACCACCGGCAACTACAGCGGCACAGAAACCAACTCCGCATCAACCAACTGGACCATGCAGTTAGCAACGTGGCATTAAAACTCCTGAAATTTGAATGATTGTGAGGTGCGACATGTATGCAAAGACTATAGCGACCATGATTCTGGCCGCGGGCTTCTTCTTGTGCTGGAGTTCAAAGGCAGCATCCGCCCAAGATCCAGTGTTGGTAGGCGCGGGGGATTGCTGTGCCTGCTATTCGGGACGGATACAAGGGGCGCAGGCTACGGCAAAACTGCTGAGTTCGCTTCCAGGTACAGTATTTGCCGTTGGCGACCTCGCATACCTGAACGGTAGCGACTCGGATTTTGCGAAGTGCTATGACCCAACATGGGGTGCACTTAGAGCGCGCACTCTCCCTATCGCCGGAAATCACGAATACAACTCGCGTGGTGCATTCGGATACTACGGATATTTTGGTTTGTCGGCGGCTGATCCGATGAAGGGATATTACAGCTTCAATCTTGGGGCCTGGCATGTGATCGTGCTCAATAGCAACTGCTCAAGTATCGGGAATTGCGATAGTAATTCACCCCAAGGGCGGTGGTTGCAAGCCGATTTGGCTGCTAACCCATCGTTTTGCACCTTGGCGCTGTTTCATTATCCTCTCTACAGCTCAACGTCGAACATCGAACCCTCGGTACAGCCATTATGGGCGATGCTCTACGCGGCCGGAGCAGACCTGATAGTAAATGGCCATGCTCACGTTTATGAGCGATTTGCTCCGCAGGATGCGAACGGCATTCTTGATACGGTGCACGGTATTCCGGAGATTGTGGTCGGGACGGGGGGTAACGGGTTACAATCGTTTACCACAATCATCGACAACAGCGTAGTTCACGACAATAGCACTTACGGTGTCCTCAAGCTGACACTTCACTCCAGCAGCTATGATTGGCAATTCATTCCAGTTCCGGGAGGTACATTCACCGATTCTGGAACAGGAAACTGTCATTAATCCGATTCTGTTTCACGATAACCCAATAACGCCTTTCATTCCTCGCCCAGATGAAGTTCATCACGGCTAGTGTTTTGGCGCTAACGCTGGGATCCCCCACCTGGTTTTTTTGTCGCGGCGCAGGCCGATTTCCGGGATCGGCTGACAAATGCACTTACTACGTATCCACAACTGGTTCCGACAGGAATAATGGAACTCTGCAGGGTCCTTGGCAACACCTGCAAAAGGCGCTGGATACAGTTGCACCTGGCCAGACCGTATGTCTGCGCGGCGGTACGTATTACGAATCTCCAACTGCTACTCGCAGCGGCAGTGCAACCGCCCCAATCACCATCCAATCTTACGCCGGCGAATCGGCTGTGATTGATTCCGGTCCCCAGGAGTTTCATGCCCCGGGGAATCATGACTGGGAAGTTGCAGATCCGTTGATCGGAGAATTTCGCTCGACAAAGATATTCCCCTCTGGGCGCAGTTGGGCTTATATCGAAGGCATAGCGCACTACATGAACGAAAGAGTAGCCCTTGTTCCCTACGCATCAGCAGCTGCATTCCGCGCGACGAATAGTGCTTACGTAGATCGATCGACTCAGTTTTATGTTGGTCCGGGAACCTTTTACGACGCTTCGGACAGACGCATTCACATTCGTATGGCAAAGACAGCGGCGATGAAGTATGCCGAAGAGCGGTACACAAAGGTACTGTCGTCGGATATTGCTGACCCGCGTGAATACTCGATTCGTCTTTCGCAAGCTCAATCTACCCTGCAAATCCGCGCGTCTTATCTTACGATACGTAATCTGACATTAAACCAAGCATACTTCACGATCTCGATCGAGAACGCACACGATATAACTCTAGATGGGCTTACCGTCTGGATGGGATACTACACAATTGAAGGCAGCGGCCCTGACGTTTACAACATTACTGTCGAGAACTCCCGCATTTATGGTGACAATCCTTATTGGATCTTTTGGTCCGACATGAACACAGCGCCCTTTCCTGCTGTCAACCTTGGCGGGACTTCAATTTATATGAAGTCCGGAACACATGACTGGCAAATCCAACGGAATCACATTCGCGGGGCAGGGCTCGATCTGATTGCTCCGACTACGAACGAATACAACATATTTGTTCACAGTAACCGAATTGAGAACTGCGGTGACGACGCTCTGGAAGCAGAAGGTTCTGTGAACGTAGGCCATATGGAATGGTACGACAACTACATAAGCAACTGTCTCACTACCGCTGAAATAGGGCAGAGTGGGAAGACACGTAGTTTTAGCGGTCCACTGTATATTTATCGGAATGTAATTGTACTCCTGAGAGAGATGCCGATCAGCCGGAAGGCTGGATTAATCGCATGGAATGGGGGAACTCAGTATTGCTGTTCGGAATATATGTTCAAGCAGTCGGGCAAAGATTATGTCAATTCGAACATTCACATTTATCACAATACTCTTGTAATGCTCGCAAGCTCTCTCAGCGGCCTTAACCTGACTCCCCAGGATCCGACGAATTCCCATATCGCCAATAACCTGCTCATCATGATAAACGGCAACGTGAATCAAACGTATCGCACGGGGCCGGGCCAACTAGTTGACGGTAATCTCTATTGGAAGATAAACGACGTCGATAGCACACATCTTGTGTCCACCTATGATACCGTCGGGAGCTTCTCGATACATACCGGTTTAGAGCGGCATGGGCTAGGAGAAATTCCGCTGCGGGGCACAGATCCCCTGTTTTCGGGATTTTCGCCAAAACTGGTTGATAAGAACGCTACGTTTTGGCGCTTGAGACCGAGTTCTGAGGTGCTGCAACCGTCTGACTTCTTTTTGAGTGCGAGAAGTCCTGCGATAGGCGCCGGTATTGATTTGAGCGGCTTCCAATTACCCGATATTCGCCCTGCGCGGAAACGGCCGGATATCGGCGCGTTTGCTTCGAGTTCTTCTGCAGCGGAATATAATAATTTTCCGTTCGTTGTCGAGCATTGAGCTGCTAAAGCCATATAGTTGTGTGATTGGCTGGACAGCGGCGCGTTGCTCGCGTCCGCATGTGTACGCACCAAGTGCGCAGTCCTTCTTATCCTTTCCGATTTAGGTTCCTCCCCTTTAGCGGTATTTACGCTGGCAATGTGCCGCCAGTGCAAGAGCACGCGAAAGTTTTGTCTAAGGAGAATTCCATGAAAAGCGTATTGGTTACTGGAGGAGCTGGTTTCATCGGCAGCCACTTGGTCGACAAACTGATCAAGGACGGCTGGGACGTCACAGTACTTGACAACTTTGATCCATTTTACGACCACGCGATCAAGCTTGATAACATCGCGGCACATCGCCAAAACCCTAATTTCCATCTAGTTCAGTCAGACTTACGCGATAGGCTCGCATTGCGAAATGGACTCAGCCGAGAATATGACGTAATCGTCCATTTGGGCGCTAAAGCGGGCGTGCGACCGTCCATTTTGGACCCTACTGCCTATCAAGACGTGAATGTGGGCGGGACTCAAAATCTGCTTGAGTTGGCCAAAGAATGGGGGGTAAAGCAGTTCGTCTTTGCTTCCAGCAGCAGCGTGTACGGTGTCAATCCGCGGGTACCGTGGAGCGAAGAGGACCATGTGTTAATGCCTATCAGCCCATATGCGAGCACTAAAATCAGTGGCGAGTTACTGGGCCATGTGTACTCCCATTTGCACGGTATTCGTTTCATCGGCCTGCGATTTTTCACCGTGTACGGTCCACGTCAAAGACCAGACCTGGCCATACATAAATTCTCTAGCCTGTTATTGGAAGGTCGAACGGTTCCGATATTCGGTAACGGTAGCACCAGCCGTGACTACACATTTATCGGTGACATTATTCGCGGAATTCAAGCCGCCATGGCTTATGATCGATCCGATTACGAAGTCATCAATCTTGGGAGCACTTGTCCCATTCCTCTCCTGGAAATGGTGAACTTGTTGGCCGATCGTCTGGGCGTCGAACCACAAATAAAGTTCGTGGCGGAGCAACAAGGGGACGTGCCGCAGACCTTCGCCTCAATTCGAAAGGCTAAGGAGTTGTTAGGCTATGAGCCTACCACTAGCTTCGGAGATGGCATTGAGCAGTTCGTGTCCTGGTTATTGTCTCACCCGCAACTGTGGCTAACCCCAGAATCTCAACAAGTAGGGGCCTATTGCTAAATACGTATAAGCCGCCTGATTTTAGTTTTTAGCGAGCTTCTTCGCCTGCTGGTTCAAGGGTTCAGAGTAGGAACATATGGAAAGATGTCGTACTCACTCGCTGACACTCCGTAAGGCAAGGCTCCAATGTCGTTCGAGTTGCGCGTGTCTGGCGGGGTGGTTCCATCGGATAACGTAGGCAGCGGCATGCCAGCCCCTACTGCCGGACTCGAAGGGCCAAGCAGGAAGTCAGACGTGGTCCAAACTTCCTGGGAAGGCGGGAATGACCAGATTGTCTGGGTAGCATCCACGGGTTGGGGTGACCAGTTCAAGAATTCTGGATTAGTCCCCTGTTTCGGAACGCTGCCTAGGCCATTCAGCTCGAAACCGGTAGCCGCGCTGAAAGCAGGCACCGTATCATAGCCGCCTAATAGATGATTAGGATCATTTGGATTCATCTTCCAGTAAAGATTATTATTTATCACTTCACCGGCGCCAGTTAAGTAATTTTCGTTGAGCTGATCATTGATGCCGACTAGTAGGTTATCAACCAGAATTGAGCCCGCCGGATTTTGCGGGGTAAGGTTGATACCTTTGCTCTGGGTATTTATCAAGATTACCGTATTGTGGTAATAGTGAGTATTTGGGTTGAAGTAGCCAGATCCATTTTGCTTGAATGAATACTCGTAACCATAGGGCGCTCCATTCTGCCAATCCCAGGTTTCAGGGCCACCTGGAGTCCGGTTCACCGGAATAAGCCTTAGTTGCACCATAACGTTGCGGTAAACAAAAAGTGGTCCGGTCCAGCCCACAGCATCCTGACCCGCTGAGATCATAGTCAGAGTATTGGTTATAAAGTTCTCATATACTTCCACGTGCCCAGGGCCGGAACCTGAAAATCCCCGGAATTCGATCGCATCGTCATGACCGTTTTCAAAACGATTGTGATGGATAAATAGGTTGTATTCGTGGTCGTTGGTACTAAATAAGTCGTTGGACGAGCCGCGGATGTGGTTATACGAAATTGTCCAATCGTGAGTTCCGCCCTGCACAAAAATGATGCAGCCCGCGAGATTGTCAGCGATTCCCGGAGAACCATCGACATCATTCCAAAACACCCAGTACGGCCCATCGCCATAAAATCGGGAACGAGTCAAAGTGATGTGATGGACATTGCCATTGTCTCCCAGTACCGCGTAGTAGCCCATCCAGACTTTCATTCCATCGAATGTGTCATAACTCGCAGACCCTGTGAACTGGACAGTAAAGTGCGCCGGATTCACCTCAATGTTTTTGAACGTAAGATGAGATCCGCTTATCAACAGAGTGTTTTGCGCCTCTGACAGAATGATGCTGTAGTTTGCCGGGTTGTCGTTATCGTTAGCAAGGACCGTGCCGTAGCGCGACTCGGCAAAATTCATTTGGGACGTCTTCGATAGGCGAATATGGATGCGGCTATCGCTGGAGTCCCAGAAAATTCCCGGCCCCGCGTAATATTGCGTACTGGAATCTACATACTGGTCGTTGGTTGATCGAAATGCGGTAGCTGTCAAATACGGAATCAGCACTACGCGTTCATTCACATACCCAGGAATTCCGTCAATGTAGGCGGGAATATTCTCATTACCCGAACCTGGGCCCGAAGGATAGGTGTTTACAGAGCGGTATTCGCCTATGCTGGAATTAAACAGTTCCCAGTCACTGTTTCCGACAGTGCGGAAGGCTGGGACTCCCGAATCAATGGTCGCGTTTTCTCCGGGGTAAGACTCAATGGTGATGGGAGCAACCGATGTGCCGCTCACGGTGGCATTGACCGACTCAAAATAAGTTCCACCACGCAGAAAAAGCGTATCGCCAGGGTTGAGCCTGGTCAAAGAAGAATTAATTGTCCGCCAAGGGGAAGACAAAGTTCCTGGGTTGCTGTCGTTTCCGGAAGGCGAGACGTAAAAGACATTACCAACCACGGCGCTTCCGCTCCCCGTAACTGATTGTAAGGTGGGGCTGTTGGTGGCGTTACTGAGGAAGCTCACGGTGCCGGAGGCCGCTCCTATCGCTTGGGGGGCGAACGAGACCTCGAACGACACGGTACTACCTGAGGCGATCGTCAGCGGAAACGAAATGCCGCTTACAGAAAAAGCCGCTTGGCTCGCCTGCGCTGACCAGACAGTGACCGTCCCTCCGGCCGCGCTTAGAGTTGCCGTTTGATTCAAACTGGTTCCCACTGTCGTGGTACCAAAACTGATACTGGCAGGGGTAATCGTTAGTTGACCAGTAGAGGGAATGCTCGTCCCCGTCGCCGATAGTGATATCGATAGCGTAGAGTCCGAGGCGTTCGAGATTACCTTCAAATTACCGGCAACGCTTCCCGGTGCATTAGGACCGAAGGTGATGTTGAACGAAATGCTCTGATTAGGGTTCAAGGTGATTGGTGTATTCACACCTGCTATGCTGAACCCCAATCCGCTAACCGCCAGTTGTGAGATAGTAAGGGCCGATCCGCCCGTGTTCGTTAAAGTTTCCGGTAAAGACTCGTTGCTGCCGGTAGGAACGCTTCCGAATACCAAGCTGGTAGCGCGCGCGGTGACCTGGCCTGGAGTATGGTTCGAGTTGTTCGAACGCGCGGATACTCCGGCACATCCTGCCAGCAGACATAGGCTAGCGAGCGTTGTAGAGATGCATAACAGACTTACTCGCGAGCTATTTATTCTTTCCATGAGACATTATTGGTTCCTAAATCAACTTGAGTCCAGAGAGCCGAATGCCATGGCCCCTCTCTTCATCGCGACGACACTTTGGTAACTGGTTCGCGAAACGATTGGACTAATAGATAGGGGAGATCGCAGGATTCGGCGAGACTTTAGAAGATTGTTGTGAATCGTGTGGCGAGGCTCCGGATTGTGCCCACGACTTCGCCGAGGGAAAGCCGCCGAAGTGGCCTCTCGTTTATCATTAGGCATCAGCCACGGAGAGTGTTGAAGGAATGCCAGGCATCGCTGTCTGAAAATTGGAAGCAAGTTGATCAGGCTTCCCCACTATGCATATCCTGCACGTCGTAGGAGCACGGCCAAACTTCATGAAAGCGGCTCCGGTGCTGCGCGCTCTTAGCACGCAGCCCGCTAGCAAACAGACGCTGGTACACACAGGCCAACATTATGATTTCAACATGTCGGAGGTTTTCTTTTCTCAATTAGAGATTCCAACGCCGGATGTAAATCTCGGTGTCGGTTCTGGTACTCACGCTCAGCAAACGGCTGAGATCATGAGCCGATTCGAGCCAGTGGCGCTGGAGCGCCGGCCAGATTGTGTGCTGGTATACGGTGATGTCAACTCTACCGTCGCCGCCGCTCTCGTGTGTGCCAAACTCGGTATTCGGGTGGGGCACGTGGAGGCTGGGCTGCGTTCTTTCGATCGGAGCATGCCCGAGGAGATTAATCGTGTTGTTACGGACCGGCTAGCTGACTTTCTGTTTACTCCGTCAGAAGACGCCGACGCCAATCTGAAACATGAGGGGATTCCCGCCGAGAAAATTCAGCGTGTCGGAAACGTAATGATCGATTCCTTGGTCCGGCTTCTGCCGATGGCTGAAAGCGTGCCGAAGAATGGGTTTCCCGAGCGCTATGCTCTGGTCACATTGCATCGACCAGCGAACGTTGACGATAGTGAAACCCTAAAAAGCATTTTGAAATCGCTGCTTGACATTAATGAAAGCATAGACGTGATCTTTCCGGTTCATCCCAGGACTCGACAACGAATCGAGGAGTTTGGGTACAAAGCTGAGAACTTGCACCTGTATGGCCCATTACCGTACATAGAATTTTTGGCTCTGCAACGCCGCGCCGTGGTCGTGATCACCGATTCAGGCGGAGTTCAAGAAGAAACAACATATTTGGGTGTGCCGTGTCTGACCTTGCGCAGCAACACAGAGCGGCCAATCACCGTCGATGTTGGTACTAATGTCGTTGTCGGCCAGGACAGCAGGAAATTCAGCGCCGAATTCTTGAAGATCATTGAAGGGAAAGGCAAAAAAGGATCCATTCCGCCGCTGTGGGACGGTCATGCCGGCGAAAGGATAGCTGCCATTTTGGTAGCTCTCGATGTGTAGAAGCGAGGTAGAAGCTATGACCCAGGGCCGGACTTAAATTGCACTTTGGTAATGTGGGCGGCTATTATCGAAGTGGCTGGTTGGGATATGAGATCTTCTTCCCAAGCATGACAAGCATTCCGCCTGTTCGATTCTGACTCCTAGGTATCTAGCAGCAACTACGGATATTGACCGCCCCTTGCCACTCTTCGAGACGACCAACGCCAATATAACTGCAACGCTTTACACTCCGGTCACTTTAACCGGAGACCAGGGTAATCATAAGTACCCTATTTTCAACTGCTTAGTGCCTATACCATAAGTACATGCCTCGGCTGACCAATTGCCAATTAAAACATTGTCCTTTCGGAGATCCAAATTGCCAGTGCTAATTAAAAAGGTTTTGAGGAGGTCTTGTGTCCGCAGTGCTTGGCTCGCTATCACTTCTTTGTTATTCGGATTCACCGGACCCGCTGTGGCGCAAACCGGCCCCCAGCCAACTCTGATCTCTTATAAAACCGTTGCCTACAAGACCACTGCGGGGATTGAACCAACGGGCATCTCATATTCATTCCTGCCTGAAGCGCCCAGCCAGCACAGGTTCTTGGATGGAAAGAACCGGCTCTTGTTCTCGACCGTCGCCATTTTCAGCGCCGGCGATTTCGCTGTCACCCACATGAATCTGGCCGATGGGGGCAGGGAACTGAATCCTTTGGTACGACCCTTTACTGGGAGCACCCCGGCCTTGGCGGCGAACTTCGTAGGCCAGACCGCCGGGGTAGTTGCGATCAGCTATCTTCTTCACAAAACTGGACATCACAGGCTCGAACGCATGGCGCCTGCCGTGAACATTGCGAGTTCTGCATTTGCCGTCGTTTACGGACTATCACACCGGTGAGCTGCACTAGCCCTTCTCCGCACTACCGAACCGTTCCGCAATCTCCGCCCCGTTGAAGTTCCTTCGCTTTAGCGAAGACTCCCACTTTTTTGCCCTTTTGCTTCTTCGCTATTCCAGCCTCCCGCCGGAAACCTTACCGTACGTCGGAACACCAAGTCTCGTGGTGTGCTCGGTTTACGGTCCGGCCTGGGCAACAGGATTCCAGAAGCATTCGTCAAATTCGTGATGGAAACAGATGTGGCTGTCTTTTTGTTATTGGTTTTGATCCTTCCCGCGCGCTGCAACGAACAGTCTGCCAAGGCAGAACCGGCCGGCGAACTCGTGCGCCGTGTGGTTGCCAATGAATCGAAGGATGAACAACAGGACCAGAGCCACTGGCTGTTCCGGCTTGATACAAAGAAGCCAAATGCTCAAGAAGAGGTCGATGAAGTTGTAGAGACGAAGCAGGGAGACTTGAGACGACCGCTGCGGATTAATGGCCGGGAGCTAACACCGGAGGAGAAGCAGAAAGCGGACAAGCGTCTCCAGGAATTGATACACAATCCCGCGGCCCTGCGGAGGTCGCTCGAGGACAAGAATCAAGATGCGGCTCGCAGCCAGCGACTGCTCAAGATGCTGCCGGACGCATTTCGGTTCAGCTATGGAGAGCGGCGAGGCGACCTCGTACAGCTAAACTTCTCGCCCAATCCGCACTTTCGACCCCCAAGCCATGAAGCCCAGGTCTTTCATGCTATGGAGGGCAGTATATGGGTCGACAGCAAGCAGGCCAGAGTGGAGGAGATCAGTGGAAGGCTTACAAACCCGGTGAAATTTGGCGGTGGGTTCCTGGGACACTTGGATAAGGGTGGTGTTTTCGATGTTAAACAGGCGGAAGTTCGGCCTGGGTATTGGGAATTGACGGTACTGAATGTCCAGATGAAGGGCAAAGCGCTCTTTTTCAAAACCATCGCCGTGCAGCAGAACTATTCCCGCAGCGACTTCAAACAGGTTCCAGATAATCTGACGCTTGCTCAGGGCGCCGAGATCCTTCGAACCCAAAAATAAAACGGTCCAGAGTGGAGCGATTAACGTGGAAGGAAGATAAGTGACCCGTAGCGCATTTGCAGCCCAGACCGTTTGTTCGAATCCGACGTATGTCCGTGCTGGTTTTCTGTGCTTCCGAGCGTATTTAGATGTCGCAAGTGCAACGTGAGAGGAAGAAGGTATGTGCGGCAGCGCACAAAAGTCTCTAAGAGAGTTGCAGCAGTTTGAAACGGCGTAATAGCTTACTCCAGTCAAGAGTATTCTCCGGTGGAAAGTTGATTTTCGGGATGATATCTTGAACGAACCGTTGTCGCTCCATTACCGATTCAACGGTTCTATGGTGCGTGAAAGCCAATCATCGCTTACAGTTCTCATATCTTAGCTCTCATTACCTTAAATCCTACTTACGCTTAATCCTGAGCGGAATAGCCTCATCGCATCCACGTAATACGCCGATTTACGCAAGCTGCTGCTGTGGTTGGCCAACCCTCAGTGACCTTCCTGATTCAAATTCCCCGGATTTCGGCGGCATACTGGCCATTGCCCGTCGAAAAGTTAGCGGAGGACAATTCAATGAGATCACGATTAAGACTATTCACAATCGTTGCCTTACTAGGTATGAGCATTACCCTTCTCTCTCCAGTGCGTGCATCTGCGGTCACTGGAATCCCGATCACCGGCACTTTTACGGATGCAAGCGGGGGAACGGGCATGTTTGCAGGAACAATAAGTCCGCAGAGCTTTGGTGTTAAAAATGGGACCCTTGTCCTGATCGGCACCTTAGTCGGCACTTTGACCGACCATACTGGAGCTTTGCTCGGGACCATTACGTCCGGGAATGTTGCTCTCCCCGTCGGCACCCCAAGCGGATCCACATGCCAGATTCTGAACCTGACACTTGGGCCGCTGCACCTGAACCTGCTCGGCCTGGTTGTAAACCTCAATCAGGTTCACTTAACGATCAACGCAGTATCAGGGCCCGGAAATTTGCTCGGCAACTTGCTTTGCGCAGTCGCAAACCTGCTTAACGGCGGCGCGCCTGATCTGGGTACGCTCTCAACATTGCTGAACAGAATTCTTCTAGCGCTGTGATTTTCTGGGGCGCAATCTAGTGCACCGGATGCGCCCCGGTATTCTTAATCAATGGCGGGAGCCAACGTCTAATTTAACTTCGACTCGATTGGAGGAGGCGGAAAGCATGAAATCGAAACTGCTTCACGATCAAAACGGCCTGAGGACGTTCGCGATTGTGTTCGACAAAGGTGATGAAGTTCGGCAGGGGCTAGTGGAATTCGCCAACACAAACCGATTTGCCGATGCTCACCTGAGCGGAATCGGAGCGTTCAGTGAAGTCACACTCGGCTTCTTCGATCCGCAACAGAAGACTTACAAGAAAATTCCAATCAACGATCAAGTTGAAGTGCTGTCGTTCACCGGTAATATCGTGCTGGGAAATGGAAAGCCGAAGCTTCATGCACATGTGGTCGTGGGCAAGTCAGATGGTACGGCCCACGGTGGTCACTTTCTTGGAGGTCGGGTGTGGCCGACGCTGGAAATTGTTGTCACCGAAATGCCCATACACCTGCGCCGACGTCACGATGAGGAGACTGGGCTTGCGGTGATTGAGCTCGCCGCGTAAATCGACGTCGGGCGGCATTCCCCATGCCGAGGACCTGCTTCGCGCCAGTAGAGTGTTCCTGCGCAACCAAACTCAGACCTGACGCATGCCGTAGTTTCCGCGAATAAAACAACCTCGACATCTCTTACCCGCCAAACGGCATCCGTAATAGAGCAATTGATGAAAGGAATCGTATGCCGGCCAAAACAACACTACAGCGCGCGAAAGAAGATCTGCGCGAAGGCAAGTCACCGAGCACCGCAGCTGGGGAATTCGTGCGTGAAGAGATTGAGCATGTACGACGTGGCAAACATGGCGCACGCTCGCCGCAACAGGCGATCGCGATTGGTTTGAGCAAGGCAAGGCGGGCAGGAGTGCCGCTACCACCCCCTGCTCCGGGTAAGGTCAAGGAAAAGACAAGAAAAAGTGCCGAGCGCGCATATCTTAAGGGACAAACAGGCAAGAGTAAGCCGGCCAAAAAGTACTCGCGCATTCGCGAACGAGTCTTGAAGCGCGAGCCTCGGAGTACGGTTTCCCGTGAGGCCCTTTCTAAACAGGCGCGCACCGCTGCCCGGCGCCGAAAGCCAGCTGCACGGGCGGAAAGCGCACGGCGTGCGGCGAGCACGCGCAGAGCCGCGTAAAGCGGTCATTGCCTTTGAAAGGAGAAGGTTTCAGTGTCACTGAAATCACTCGTGAAGAACTTCACCAAAAACTCGAGCATCCGAAACGATCTTCTCTCTTAGATGAGCTCCGCTAGAGCGAGTCTGGCCGACAAAGCCACAGAGGAAAAGCAACAGAACAATTTTATTGCGGCAGGTAGTTGCTCGCCACGTCCACCCGAAGCGTCACCGTGCCGATATTCTTCCCGTCGCTGACTGCGTTCCAGCTGAGCGTCTGCCAATTTTCTTTCTGGACTTGGGGTCCCGTCATGGTCAGCTGAATCGGATAAGAATCATGGGCTGCGACTGGGTAAATTACAGCGCTCGGATATTGACTCCACCCAGGCGGCAAAACGGAGTGCAACTCGACTTGCTTGGGCGAATCGGTGTCATTGCGAATGATCAGCGGCACCCATAATGTTTTGCCCGCAACTTGGGCTTCCGGTGGATACAGATCATTCAAGTGCTCAATATTGTGTGCGGGCCAGAACGCATGGTAGAAAGCCCATGGCCCGCCAAGTTCAAGAGCAAGCTTTTGCTCTGAAGGTTCGTAGCCGCGATGTTTGGCGTAAAGTATCGGTCCGGGTGCGATCCCGAGGAAAATGTCGCTTCTAGCAGATCCTCCGACTAGCGATTTGCCGAAGATGAGGCGTACTGGGGCTTCGGTGAATTCTTTTAATTGAGCGTCGGTGAAGTCGTTTTGTGTTTTGTAAAAACTCCAAGCTTCAGCTGCTATCCGCGAGTAGGGAATTTTGCGCGAAGGGGAAGCGTCAGTTGTCGAATATTCCGGTCCCTTGCCTTTGAAAAAATCAAAGTGGGTTGAGTCAGAGAAGTAATAGATCTTTTTCGGCTGCCACGGGCGAAGCCCTTCGCCGTAGTTACTAATGTTGATGCGATCGCGTGGGGCCTCGATTTGTTCTGGAAATGCCACGGGATTTGCCGCAAGATCGAAGGCCTCAGTTGCTAGGACTCCTGCGGCCTGATGGTCTTCGTGATTCTCGCCGACGACATAGTTTGGCATCCAGGTGAGAATGACTTCCGGCCGGGTGATGCGAACTAGTCGAACCACTTCATCCAAGGCCTTACCGTGTCCCCATTGTTCGAGTGAGTGGAGCACATCGGCGCCGGGCGTATCTGAGCCGTGCAAAAACCATGCGAGGTTGATGCCGTAAGAGGCCAACGATTGGCGGGCTTCCATCTCGCGGATGTCGGCCAGCGCATTTGCCTGCTCCTGACCAACCGCATTTCCGCCGGAATTACCCCGGGTTGCATAAACAACGCCAACCCGCTTGTGTTGTTGCTCAATCTCTTTGGCGAGGTACGCGGCGACTTCGACGTCATCGTCCGGATGACCCACCACAAGCAGGATGTCAACCTTGTAGCGGCTGTCCGCCTCTGGAACCGGGGGCGCGGTTTGCGCTTGCGCGAGCTGAACTCCGAGTAAAGCGATAAGAAAAAACCGAAGAGGCAATTTCATAATGTTTTATCCACGACGTCCATCGAAGACTAGGATTTCGGCTTTGGCGGGATTACGTTGTAACCCGGCGCGGCTTGTGTCAGGTTCTCATCCAGTGAAGCATTGACGTCGCCTATGGCCCAGCGAATCCCTCCGCTCAGAAGATTCAGAAAAAGCTGGCTCGACCAGTTCTCCGGACGATCGCCAATGGCAGTGTAGAACACGCGTCCTTTGCCTTCCATCCGCGCCCAAGTCATGGGATAAGGTGGTCGTTGGTAAGGTTCGCCACTCATGCCCTTTGTGTTGAGGGTCAAGACTACATGCAAATCAGTCCTGAAATCTTTAAGCGAATACCACTCGTCGTTGAAACTGAACGGAGACGCAACTCCTTCGAGTCCGGGAAACTTTCGGTCATTCACAATGATATTTGTAGTTTGCAGCCGGGGCGTGCTGCCATGAGTGATGAATTCACCGCCGAGCATGCGCAAATAAGGATCGGACTGATCGCCATGTGCGATGTAACGGTTGGCACCATTTTCGGGATCGGGCTTGGTGTGAAAAGTATCGCTGGCGCAATGCACGCCCACGAAACCTAGACCGTCGTGAATAGCATGGAGCAACGACTGCTTGCCTTCCGGCGACATCGGCGGATTCTTATCGGTTCCCGCCGTGGTCAAATCTCCGGTGGTGTAAAAAAGTACCGCGGCATAGTTGCGGAAATCCTTTGAATCAAAAATTCGGCCGTCCTTGGAGGCGGTGACGTCGAAGCCTTGTTTGCCGCCAAGGGAAGTGATGGCACGCTCAACAATGCTGGGCTTGCCATTTACTCGTTTCACCACATCATGTTCCCACCCGGAAGACTTTGTGAAAACTAGAACGGACTTTTTGTCTGCGGCAAACATATTCGTGGGCAGAGCAGCACTCGCGGCTACTGCCACCCCGGTTTTGACGAACTGACGACGGTCGAATGTATGCTTCACGTAGGGATCATTGTGGTGCAGGAATTGTGGTCCAGGCGCAACGGTTGCGCGACGATTCAAGCACAGCATTAATGAATTTCACTCCCTCAACACCGTCGGCGACACCGGGAACCAGCAATGAGTCTGGGTTAGGCGGACGCTTCTCGATCTTGGCGGTGATCTGTTCGGCGAGGTCTGTATAAAGTTGCGCGAACGCCTCCAGATATCCTTCGGGATGCCCGCTCGGAATGCGGGTTGCGTGGGCAGCAGCCCGCCCGGTTCCGGCGCTGCCTCGTCGAATTATTCGCCGCGTTTCTCCAAACGGTGTGAAACCCAGTTGGTTGGGATCCTCCTGCCGCCACTCAAGTCCGGCCTTTTCTCCATACACTCGCAGGCTCAAATTGTTTTCGTTTCCTGGCGCAATCTGGGTCGCCCACAGACCTCCCTTTGCTCCCTTGCAGAAGCGAAGCATCACGTGGATGTTATCGTCCAGACGCCTTCCGGGTACGAACGTGGTTACTTCGGCCGCGACTTGCTCGCACGTTAATCCAGTTACAAAGCAGGCGAGATTGTAAGCGTGCGTTCCAATGTCGCCGAGCGATCCTGCAGGCCCACTGCGAGCGGGATCGGTGCGCCACTCGGCTTGTTTCTGCCCAGTTTTCTCGATGGGAGTCGTTAGCCAATCTTGAACATATTCGGCTTGGACTAGTCGGATTGGTCCAAGCTCCCCGGCGTTAATCATCTCGCGCGCTTGCCGAACCATGGGATGGCCAGTGTAATTGTGGGTCAATCCGAACACTAAGCCGGTTCGCTTCACTGTCTCAGCAAGATCCAATGCATCTCCGAGCGTTGTGGTCAAAGGCTTGTCGCAGATCACATGAATGCCGGCTTCCAGAAAAGCCTTGGCCGGAGCGTGGTGCAAGTTGTTTGGCGTGACGATCGAGACTACCTCGATTCCATCGGCTCTCTTTGATTCCGAAACTGCCATCTCTTCGAAGCTGCGATATGCGCGGGGAATACGCAGTTCTTTCGCGCCCGAAAGGCTTCGTTCCGCATCCGAACTCAGAGCGGCGGCAACGAGTTCATAGCGATCATCAAGCCTCGCCGCAATGCGATGCACAGCGCCGATGAAAGCTCCCGGCCCACCTCCGACCATGCCGAGTCGCAAGCGGCGATTTAGCTTTTCAGTGGTACCCCCGATGGGCATTTAGCTTTCCTTTCGATTGGCGAGGCCGAGCATTCGCCGGTTCGCTTCTGTATCCGCGCCGGACTTTGCGAAATCATCAAATGCGCGTTCTGCGGTATGAATAATGTGACGAGCGATGAAGGGGGCACCTTCTTTTGCGCCTTGCTCGCTATTCTTTATGCAACACTCCCATTCAAGCACGGCCCATCCTGGAAAGTCATATTGCGTGAGCTTGGAAAAAATTCCTGCGAAGTCCACCTGACCATCACCGAGAGAGCGGAAACGACCGGCACGTTCAATCCAGGGTTGATATCCACCGTAAACGCCTTGACGCCCGCTGGGCCGGAACTCTGCGTCTTTCACATGAAACATTTTTATCCGCTCATGATAAATGTCAATGAATTCCAAGTACTCGAGTTGTTGCAGAACAAAGTGGCTCGGGTCATAGAGGATGTTACAGCGCTTGTGCCCTCCGAGCCGCTCTAGAAACATTTCAAAGCTGACGCCGTCATGAAGGTCTTCGCC
>Ga0070717_10001383_pt1 | contig 16698 bp, 17 predicted proteins | sample LARL113metaG_FD_71366 | JGI IMG/M metagenome (GOLD analysis project Ga0070717, IMG submission 71366) | Corn, switchgrass and miscanthus rhizosphere microbial communities from Kellogg Biological Station, Michigan, USA - LAR L11-3 metaG | ecosystem: Host-associated > Plants > Roots > Rhizosphere ... | reverse complement strand
CGCCGCGAAGAACGTGAAGACGAGGCCGCCCATGATCGTGTAGTGGAAGTGGGCCATCGAGAAGAAGCTGCCGTGCGTCGTCACGTCGCTCGGCACGTCCGACAGGAAGACGCCCGAGAGACCGCCGAGCAGGAAGTTGAAGAACCAGGCGAGGCAGAAGAGCATCGGCACCGAGTAGCGGATCCGCCCGCGCCAGAGGGTCATCATCCCGCAGAGGAACGTGAAGCCGGTCGGGATCGAGATCAGCTCGGTCGAGAGCATGTAGAAGGCGCGCAGGTCGCCGTTGATGCCGCTCACGAACAGGTGGTGCTGCCACACGAACCACGAGAGCAGGGAGACGCCGAGCAGCCCCGCCACCGCGAGCCGGTAGCCCCAGAGCGGCTTGCGCGCGAAGACCGGCAGGATCTCGAGCACGATCGCGAACCCGGGCAGGGCGAGGATGTACACCTCCGGGTGGCCGAAGACCCAGAACAGGTTCTGGTAGAGGTAGTTGCTCCCGCCGGCCGCGGCTATGAAGAAGCTCGTCTGGGCGGTGCGGTCGAGCGCGACCATCGCCAGCGTCGCGATCAGCACCGGCGCGGCGAGCACCATCAGGACGGCCGTCGAGAGGACGCCCCAGACGAAGATCGGCAGCCGCGTCCAGGTCAGCCCCGGCGCGCGCATGGTCAGGATCGTCGCGATCATGTTCAGCCCGAGCAGCGTCATCGAGAGCCCGACGAGCGCGAAGAAGAGGACGTAGTTGTCGATGCCCGGGTTGGCCTCGGTCGCGAGCGGCGCGTAGCCCGTCCAGCCGGTCGGGAAGCCGCCGAAGAAGATCGTCGTCGTGAGGATCACGCCGGCCGCCATCAGGAGCCAGAAGGTGAGCGCCTCGATCCGCGGGAAGGCCATCCGCCGCGCGCCGATCATGATCGGGACGAGGTAGTTCGCGAACGGGCCCAGGATCCCGCTCGTCATCATCCCCATCATCATCGTGCCGTGCATCCCGACGATCGTGAGGTAGGTGCCCGCCGCGAAGACATGGTGCGTCGGCGAGAGCAGCTCCGTGCGGATGAGCATCGCGTTCAGGCCGCCGATGAAGAAGAACAGCCCGATGCCCCACAGGTACTGGATGCCGACGACCTTGTGGTCGGTGCAGAGGCTGAAGTAGCGGAGCCAGCCGCCCTCCTCCTTCTCGCGCAGCGACGGCGGATAGCCGCGCAGGCGCGCGAGCGGGTAGTTGAAGAAACCCAGGCCGACGAGGAAGCCGACCACCCCGCCGATGTAGGCGAGGTAGACCGAGAGCTCGTTGTAGTCGATGTCGCCGAAGTAGTCGATGCTCGGCCCGACGATCGCGTGGGCACCGAACCAGCCGACGTACCAGCCTCCGATGCCGAGGACGATCCCCGTCAGGAGGTTGAAGCCGATCAGCTGGCGCCACCAGGGCTGGCGCGGAAGGGCGACGGCTTCGGTGGTCATCCGGCTCTCCTGTCGGGGGCGGGGAGGTACGTGTGGGCGTAGGGGGCTCCGCCCTGGTCCTCGGGCTTGTTCACGAACGGGGCGATCGAGGCGTAGACCTTCTTCTCGTGCGCGGCCCACGAGGCGAACTGCCCCTGGGCGACGACGCGGCCGTTGTTGAACATGTAGCCGTGCCAGAGCCCGCAGAGCTCGGCGCAGCGGACGTGGAACGTCGTCGGGTTCTTCGTCTCGACGTAGACGACGTTGTCGACTCCGGGGTTCGCGTCGGCCTTGAGGCCGAGCTCGACGGCCCAGAAGGAGTGGACGACGTCGAGCGAGGTCACGTGGATCTCGATCACGCTGTGCGCGGGCAGCATGAGCTGGTTCGACTCCATGCCGCCCAGCGACGGGTAGCGGTACGTGAACTGCCATTGCTGGCCGATCACCTGAACCTGGAAGGCGCTCTTGTGGTTGGCCGGGAAGGCGATCGGGTTCGGGCCCTGACCGCCGCCGGCGCCGTCCTTCAGCAGCTCGTAGGTGCCGAAGCCGGCGAGGAAGAGCACGGTCGTCGTCGTGACGATCATCCACGCGATCTGGACGCGGGAGTCGTGCCGGAGCGGCGGCCCGTCGACGATCGCCTCGTTCCGGCGGGCCTTGAAGCGGACGAGCGCGTAGCCGAAGTAGACGACCATCAGGCAGACGACCGGCGTCAGCAGCGCCGTCATCACGGCGTTGTCGAAGACCTGGCCCTGGCCCTGCACGCTCGAGTTCCCCGGGGGGATGTGGTCGCCGACGAAGAGCGCGACGAGCGGTGTGGCGATCGCGCTCAGCACGAGCCATGCGACGATCACGCGGCGGCCGTGCTTCCGGTCGTCGGGCGTGAAGGCTGCGGCCGGCTCGCTCGCCATCAGGCCTTCACGTTGAGGTAGCCGTCCATGTAGCCGATCGTCGCCATCGGCCCGCCGAAGCCGTCGATCCAGCCGGCCGCGCACGGGACGAAGCACTGCCAGCGGAAGGTGCCGGGCTTGGACGGCGTCTTGAACGTGAACTGGATCTTGCGGTGGTCGTCCTTCGAGACCGAGCACGGCGCGAAGTCGCACGGGTGCTTCGCGTCGTCGGGGACGCCCGGGATCGCGAGGATGAGCCCGAGCTGCGGGACGGCGAACGTGTGCGAGGCGTCGTTCGGGTCGACGGCATTCACGGGCTTGCCGTCGACGAGGATCCGGTTCCCCACCATCCCCTGCGGCCGGCCGAGGTACGGGTTGCGGAGGCCGCTCGCGCCGTCGAAGTTGTAGATCGTCACGTGGACGGTCGCGTTCGCCGGCAGGTTCCAGACCGTCTCGCGCTTCCACTGGCCCTGCGTGTTCCGGATCAGGTACGAGACCCAGTCCGGGTTCTGGCTCAGCTCCGGCCCGATCGCGGCGACGGTCTGGAGCGTCAGGTTGACCACCTTCTTGCCGCTGACCTCCTGGACCGGCACCGAGTAGGCGGGCGAGCCGGCGAGTGTCGTGAGGTTCGAGGCGTAGAAGCCGATCAGGACGCCCGCGGCCGCGACCGCGAGACAGACGAGCACGAGCTTCACCCCGAGCCGCATCGGACGCGTTCCTATCAAGGCGCCCGGGGCGGCGCCCGTCTCATGACGAAGCTGTCATTTCCCGGTCATTTACAGGTCATCGGGGACCTGTGTAGATTCCGCCGGGGAGGTCGGAGTGCGCATTCTGGTCATCGAGGACGAAGCTCGAATCCAGTCGTTCCTGGCCCGCGGGCTGGAGGCCGAGGGCTACACGGTCGTCGCGTCGGGTGACGGTCGCGAGGGCCTCGAGCTCGCGACGGGCGCGCGCTGGGACCTCGTCGTCCTCGATCTGCTGCTGCCGGGGCTGAACGGCCTGCAGGTCCTGCGGGAGCTCCACAGCTCGAAGCCGGAGCTGCCGGTCGTGATCCTCTCCGCGCGCGGCGACGTGCAGACGAAGCTCCGCGGCTTCGAGCTCGGGGCCACCGACTACGTCGCGAAGCCGTTCTCCCTCGACGAGCTGCTCGCGCGGATCCGCGTCCGGCTCCGCGGCGCAGTGGCCTTCGGCGACGAGCACGTCCTGCGCGCCGGCAACATCGTCCTCGACGTCGCGCGCCGCCAGGCGCGCGTGGGCGAGCGGACCGCCGATCTCTCCGACCGCGAGTTCCGCCTGCTCCACCACCTGCTCGTGCGCGCCGGCGAGGTGGTGAGCCGGGAACGGCTGCTCGCCGAGGTGTGGGGCTACGACTTCGACCCGGGCTCGAACGTCGTCGACGTCTGCGTGCGCAGGCTGCGCCAGAAGCTGGGCCCGGATGCGGCAATCGAGACCGTGCGGCATGCGGGTTACCGGCTGGCTGCGGCGTAACCCGCTCGAGGCGGCGTGGGCCGTCTTCGCGGTGGCGAACTGGGTCGCGATGATCGCCTGGCCCTCCTGGGAAACGATCCCGTTCCACTTCGTCTGGATCAGCCTGACCTTCGTCTACGGCGTCCGCGTCTGGAGGACGCGGACGATGTGGGCGGTGCTCGCGGCCGTGATCGCGGCGACGGGATTCAGCATCTCCTCCGACGCCTTCAGCGGGATCCAGCTCTGGGGCGAGCTGTTCGAGGTGCCGCTCATGTCGGCGATGTTCCTCGCGATGGTCTGGCACGCGCAGCGCCGCCAGGCCGCGCTCGCCGAGGTGCAGGGCGTCGCGGAGATGCGAGCCTCGCTGCTCGAGCGCCAGGAGCGGTTCCTCCACGACGCGTCGCACGAGCTGCGGACGCCGGTCACGATCGCGCGCGGCCACCTCGAGCTGCTGCGGCGCGACCAGCCGCGCTCGCCGGAGCTGGAGGTGGCGCTCGACGAGCTCGGCCGGATGGAGCGCCTTGTCGAGCGGTTGCTCCTGCTCGCCAAGTCCGAGCAGCAGGGCTTCGTCTTCGAGGAGATCGACCTCGAGGCGTTCCTCTCCGACCTGTTCATGCGCTGGTCGGAGGTCGCGCCGCGCGCCTGGCGGCTCGACGTCGACCTCGCGGGACGGCTGCGCGCCGACCCCGAGGCGCTGCGGAACGCGATCGACGCGCTGCTCGAGAACGCCGTCAAGTACACGGATCCCGGCGACAGCATCGAGCTCTCCGCGCACGCGGACGGCTGGGGCGGCGTCGTGATCGAGGTCGCGGATTCGGGCTCGGGCGTGCCGCCCGAGGCATTACCGCGCATCTTCGACCGCTGGGCGCGCGCCGACGGCGCACGCACGCGCGAGCGGGGCGGCGCAGGGCTCGGCCTCGCGATCGTCGCCGCGGTCGCGCGCGGGCACGGCGGCCGTGCGTCCGTGCGGTCGCTCTCTCGCGGAACCGTCTTCCGGCTGCATCTGCCGGTGCGGGTGGCGGAGGGTGCACAGAGCCCGGCGCCGGCTGGTGAGGGGGAGTTGGCCGGCGCCGAGCCGGGGTTGGCGCTCTCGTAGCTACGCCGCTTCGGACAGGTCCTGGGTCGCGCGCTCGAAGGCGAGCGGGATCGTCTGGGCGCGCGCGTCGTCCCTGTCGAGTCGGTGGGCGAGCCGGACGATCGCGAAGACCACGAGGACGACGGCGAGGTCGAGCAGGGCGTTCACGGTGATGAGGGTCGTCTGTGTCATGGCTCCATCGTCCCCGGCACCGGTGAGAGCCCTCTGAAGCGCGGCTGGGAGAACGCTAAGAGTCGAGTGCCGAACGCAACGAGGCGACGAAGTCGCGGAGCGCGTCGGGACCGTCCTCGGCGATCTGGACGGCGCGCGACCCGACGACGACGCCGTCGGCCAGCTCGCCGGCAGCGCGAGCGAGCTCGGGCGTCGAGATGCCGAAGCCCGCATAGACGGGGACGTCGCTGAGGGACCGCACCCGCTCCACGAGCGGCGGCAGCGCGGGGGAGAGCTCGGCTCGGGCCCCCGTCGTCCCCGTTACCGAGACGAGGTACAGCCAGCCGTCGGTCGCCTCGGCGGCGGCACGGATCCGCTCCTCCGTCGAAGTCGGTGCGACGAGCTGGATCCTCCGCAGCGCCGGCTGCGACTCGACCGGGAGATCGACGAGGATGAAGCTCGAGGCGCCTCGCTCTCGCGCATCCGTTGCGAAGCGGTCGTAGCCGTAGGCCTCGAGGATCGCCGCGTACGTCATCGGGACGAGCGGCGTCGAGGGCAGGAGCTCGCGCGTTCGCGCGAGCACGTCGAGGCACTCGCGCGTGCGCATGCCCCGGGCGAGCGCGCGCTCCGAGGCGCGGCGGATCACCGGCCCCTCGGCCAGCGGATCCGAGAACGGGAAGCCGAGCTCGATCACGTCCGCGCCGCCCTCGACCGCCGCCTGCGCGAGCTCCGGCGTCTCGGGCTCGGCCACGAGATAGATGACGAGCGTCTTCACTCGTCAGCGAGAAGGGAGAAGACGGTTGCGTCGGTGCGCCCGTCGCCGTGTCGGAGGAGGCGGCGCTTGACCCCCTCGCGCGTGAACCCGGCGCGCTCGAGGACGCGCTCCGACGCGTCGTTGCCGATCCGCACGTTCGCCTCGATGCGCCAGAGACCGCTCGCGAAGGCCTCGCGCGCCGCAGCTTCCACCGCCCGGGTCGCCAGGCCCTGGCCGCGCGCGTGCGGGAAGAGCCAGTAGCCGACCTCGATCACGCCGCGCATGGGGTCGAAGTGGCGGAGCGTCAGGCCGCCGAGGATCGAACCCGCCGACGTGTCCTCGATCACGTAGGGGAAGAGGACGCCCCGCGCGCGCAGCTCGGGTATCTGGTCCCGCAGGACCGCGCGCAGCTCCTCCTCGTCGAACGGGGGCATCCCGTTCTCGCCGCCGATGCCGGGATCGCGAAAGGCGGGCGCGATCACGGGAATGTCCCGCTCCTCGACGGCTCGCGCGACGAACGAGCCGTCGATCTCGAACCGCTCTGGAACTGCGAAGACGGCGAGACCGGTCTCGGTCACGAGACCCGGAGCACGCCGACGATGTGCTCGCCGCAGCTGCGCGAGCCCGGGTCGTACGCGAGCCGCTCCTCGAACTCCGCGAGCAGCGCGCGGATCTCCGGCTCCTCGACCTCGAGGTGCGGGAGGACTCCGGCGGCGGCTCCGTCGACGACCTCGCCGTGCGGCGCGAGCAGCTCCTCGAGCTCGTCCCAGAGGTAGAGCCGCATCGCGAGGTGCCCGTAGTCGTCGCCCTCCGGCAGAACGCCCGTCCGCACGACTTCGAGCGACTTCGCCGGCCCGTCCCGCCGGGCGAGCTCGACGATGATCGGCGCGTAGTGGATCACCGGGCCGCCGAACCCCATGACGCTGACGAGAACGTGCCCACCCGGCTTCGTGACCCGCGCGAGCTCCGCCACGGCACGGTCGGCCCGGTCGAGGACGTAGCTCAGGGGGCCTCCGAAACAGACCGTCACGTCGAATGTGTCGTCGGGGAAGCGCGAGAGATCGGTGATGTCCCCGACCACCGCCTCGACGTCGGGCACGCGCGCTCGCAAGAGCTCCAGCTGTCCGGGCGAGATGTCGAGCGCGGTCACGTGCGCGCCGAGCCGCAGGAGCTCGAGCGTGAAGCGGCCGGGTCCGGCGCCCGCGTCGAGCACGCGGTCGCCGGGCCGCACGTAGCCCTCGAGCATCTGGGTGTGGATGGCGATGCTCGGTCCGGGAGTGGTCCCGTCCTCGAACCGCGTCCACTCGCGCTCGCCGTACTCGTCGAAGTACTCGGCCGTCCGTGACGGGTCCCACGTGCTCACAGCCGCTCCAAGACCTGCTCGAGGTCCTTGTCGCCGCGGCCGCTGAGGCCGACGAGGAGCAGCTCGGCGTCGAGGTCGCGGGCGCGGGCGAGCGCGTGCGCCGGCTCGAGGGCGGGGAGGATGCCCTCGCGGCGCGCGAGGTCACGGAACGCGGCGAGGGCCTCGTCGTCCGTCGCCGCGAGGTACTCGGCCCGGCCGGTGTCGCGGAGGAACGCGTGCTCGGGACCGACGCCGGGGTAGTCGAGGCCCGCCGAGATCGAGTGCGCGTCGGCGATCTGGCCGTCCTCGTCGGCGAGCACCGACGAGCGGGCGCCGTGGAGGACGGCCGCCCGGCCGCTGCCGAGCGACGCCGCGCCCGCGGCCTCGACTCCGACCAGCCGCACCTCGGCGTCGTCGAGGAAGCCGTGGAAGAGGCCGATCGCGTTCGAGCCGCCGCCGACGCAGGCGACGACCGCTTCGGGCAGGCGTCCCTCGGTGGCGAGAACCTGCTCGCGCGCCTCGCGGCCGATCACCGACTGCAGCTCCGCGACGAGCTCGGGGTACGGCTCCGGCCCGACGCAGGAGCCGATGAGGTAGTGCGTCGTCTCGACGTTGGCGATCCAGTCGCGGATCGCCTCGCTCGTAGCCTCCTTCAGCGTGCGTGTGCCGAAGTCGACCCCGCGCACCTCGGCGCCGAGCAGCCGCATCCGCTCGACGTTGGGCCGCTGCCGGCGCATGTCCTCGTCGCCCATGTAGACGACGCAGTCGAAGCCGAAGCGTGCGCAGACGGTCGCGGACGCGACGCCGTGCATCCCTGCGCCGGTCTCGGCGACGATGCGCCGCTTGCCGAGTCGCCGCGCGAGCACGGCCTGGCCGAGTGCGTTGTTGAGCTTGTGCGCGCCCGTATGGAGGAGGTCCTCGCGCTTCAGGTAGATGCGCTTGCCGGGCGTGAAGCGCTCGGCGAGGGTGAGCGGCGTCGGCCGACCGGCGTAGGTGGTCAGCAGCCCGTGTAGCTCGGCGCGGAAGGAGTCGTCGTCCTGAGCCTCGCGCCACGCGCGTGTGAGCTCGTCGAGCGCCGGGATCAGCGTCTCGGGGACGTAGCGCCCGCCGTAGTCGCCGAAGCTGCTCATGCGTGCGCCTCCTGGACGAACGCGCGCACCTTGGCGTGGTCCTTGATCCCCGGAGCCGACTCGAGCCGGGATGCCGCGTCGACCGCCCACGGCTGCACGGCGGCGATCGCGGCGCGCACGTTGTCGGGACCGAGCCGGCCGGCGAGCACGAGGCGCCCGCTGTTGCTGTGTGCCTTGCGCCAGTGGTCGGGATCCTCGCCCTCCCACGGCAGGTCTGCGACGCGTGCGACCGGCTCGCCCTCGCGCAGCAGGACGGCGTCGCGGCCGCGCACCGTTCCCTCCTCGCGCTCGTAGAGCTGGACGAGGTCGGCGCCGCGCTCCTCCGGCTCGCCGACGAAGACGGCGACGCTGAGCACGGTCTCGGGAACGTCGAGGACTTCGTCGGCCCGGCGCGGCGAGCCCGCCGCGAAGATGAAGCCGCACAGGTCGGCGCCCGCCTCGACCGCGCCGTCGACGTCCTCCTGCCGCGTCAGCCCGCAGACCTTGACGAGCGGGCGCGAGAGGAGGTCTTGCAACTTGGCTCCGCGCATCAGCGAGGTCCCGACCAGAACGGCGTCGGCGCCGGCGAGCTCGGCGGCGGCCGCCTGCGCGCGGGTGTGGATCGCACTCTCCGCGACGACGACCCGGTCGCGCGGAGCCCTGGCAACGAGCTCGAGCTGCGCGCCCCGGTCGATGTGGAAGGTGCCGAGGTCGCGGGCGTTGACGCCGATCACGCGTGCGTCGAGCCGTGTCGCGCGGTCGAGCTCGTCCTCGTCGTGCGCCTCCACGAGCGTGTCGAGCCCGAGCTCCTCCGCGGCGCGCAGGAGACCTGCTGCCGTCGGGTCGTCGAGGTCGCGGAGGATGAGGAGCGCCGCGTCGGCGCCCGCCTCGCGCAGCTCGCGCAGGTGCTCCTCGGTCGAGAAGAAGCCCTTCGCGAGCAGCGGCAGCCGCGTCGCGGCCCGCGCCGCGCGGAGGTCGTCCAGCGAGCCGGCGAACGCCTCGTCGACGAGAACGGAGACCGCGCGCGCTCCGCCCGCCTCGTACGCCGGCACGACGTCCTCGACGCGCGCTGACGGGCTGATGTCGCCGGCGGAGGGCGAGCGCCGCTTGAACTCGGCGATGGCGCCGAAGCCGGGCTGCGACAGGGCGTCGGCGAGCCTCATGCGCGCGAGAACTCCACGAGCTCGTCGAGCCGCGCCGCCGCCGCGCCCGAGTCGATCGCCTCCCGCGCGAGCGCGAGCCCCTCGCGGAGGTTCTCCGCGTGGCCGGCCGCCGCGATCCCACCGGCCGCGTTGAGGATCACGGCCGAGCGGTGGCCGCCGTCCGCACCGCCGAGCACGGCCCTCAGCGCCGCCGCGTTCGTCTCCGGATCCCCGCCGCGCAGCTCCTCGGGATCGCAGCGCTCGATCCCGAGCTCGAGCGGGTCGAGCTCGTACTCGCGCACCTTTCCGTCCGCCACCTCGCACACGAGGTTCGGCCCGCAGGGCGAGAGCTCGTCGATGCCGCGGGCGCCGTGCACGACGTAGGCGCGCGTCGCGCCGAGGTGCACGAGCGCGTCCGCGAGCGTGCGCGCGAGCTCGGGCGAGTAGACGCCGAGGACGAGGGCGCGCGCCCCGGCGGGGTTCGTGAGCGGCCCGAGCACGTTGAAGACGGTACGCGTCGCGAGCTCCCGCCGGACGGGCGCGGCGTGGCGCATCGCCGGGTGGTGGGCCTGCGCGAACAGGAAGCCGAAGCCGAGCTCGTCGATGGAGCGCTCGATCCGCTCCGGCGGCAGCTCGAGCCGGAAGCCGAGCGCCTCGAGCACGTCGGCCGCTCCGGTCTGCGACGAGGCCGCGCGGTTCCCGTGCTTCGCGACGGCCGCTCCCGCGGCGGCCGCGACGAGCGCAGCGGCGGTGGAGATGTTGTACGTGTTGGCGCCGTCGCCCCCGGTGCCGACGACGTCGACGAGGTCGGTGCGCGTAGGGCTGACGCGGAGGACGTGCTCGCGCATCGCCTCGGCGCAGCCGGCGATCTCGTCCGCGGTCTCGCCCTTCACCTTGAGCGCGACGAGGATGCCGGCGATCTGCGCCTGGGTCGCCTCCCCGCTCATGATCTCCGCCATCGTCGCGCGGGCCTCGTCACGGGAGAGGTCGTGGCCGTCGAGCACCCGCGCGAGCGCCTGCTGGATCACAGCCGCCCCTCGAGAAAGTTGCGAGCGAGCGCCGGCCCGTCGGGCGTCAGCACCGACTCCGGGTGGAACTGGACGCCGACCGCCGGCAGGTCCCGGTGCCGCACGGCCATGACCTCGCCGTCGTCCGCGAACGCCGTCGGGGTCAGCACGTCGGGGAGCCGCGTCGCCGCGAGCGAGTGGTAGCGCCCGGCGTCGAACGGATCGGGCAGCCCCTCGAAGAGTCCGTCCCCGTCGTGGCGGACGGGGCTCGCCTTGCCGTGCAGGAGCTCACGCGCGTAGCCGACCTCGCCGCCGCAGACCTCGACGAGCACCTGGTGGCCGAGGCAGACCCCGAGGATCGGCGTCGTCGGCAGCAGCCGCTCGACGATCGCGGGCGTCGCACCCGCTGCGGCGGGACGGCCGGGGCCGGGCGAGACGACGAGGTGGGAGGGGGCGAGCCGCTCCGCCTCGTCGGCGTCGAGCTCGTCGTTCCGCTTCACGACGACCTCCGCGCCGAGCGCCCCGAAGAGGTGCGCGAGGTTGTACGTGAACGAGTCGTAGTTGTCGACGAGGAGGATCACGAGTCCTGCTCCGACTCTGCCAGCTCGATCGCGGCTTCCAAAGCGCGCAGCTTGGCCAGGCACTCCTCGTGCTCGGCCGCGGGATCGGAGTCGGCGACGATGCCGCCCCCGGCCTGCAGGTGGGCGACGCCGTCGCGGAGCCACAGCGTCCGGATCGCGATGCACGTGTCGAGCTCCCGCTCGTCCGGCAGGCAGTAGCCGACCGCGCCCGCGTAGATGCCGCGCCGATGGCCCTCGAGCTCCGAGATGATCTGCATCGCACGCACCTTCGGCGCGCCCGACACGGTGCCGGCAGGGAAGCAGGCCCGCAGCAGGTCGAACGGCGTGACGCCGTCGCGGAGCTCTCCGACGACCTCGGAGACGAGGTGCGTCACGTGCGAGTAGCGCTCGGGCTCCATGAAGCGCTCGACGCGCACCGAGCCGGGCTCGCAGACGCGGGAGAGGTCGTTCCGGCCGAGATCGACGAGCATCGTGTGCTCGGCGCGCTCCTTCTCCGAGGCGAGCAGGTCGGCCGCGTCGCCCTCGCCCGTCGGCAGCGTCCCCGCGATCGGGTTGAGCTCGGCGCGGCGCCCCGAGCACTTGACGACCGTCTCGGGCGAGCTGCCGACCAGCGCCAGGTCGTCGAGCTCGAGGAGGAAGAGGTACGGCGACGGGTTGACGCGGCGCAGCGCCCGGTAGATCTCGACCGCGGACGCCGACGTCGGCCGGGTCGCGCGCTGCGCGATCACGACCTGGAAGACGTCGCCCTCGCGGATGTGCTCCTTCGCGAGCTCCACCCGCCGCAGGTGCTCGTCCCGGGCCGGCACGCGCTCGACGTCTCCACGCGTGCCGGTGGCCGACGGGACGGCGGGCTCGGGGCCGTCGAGGACGATCGGCTCCCCGCGGAGCAGCTCGGCGACACCGCGCGCGTGGTCGAAGCGGAGGAGCACGTCCGGGACCAGGAAGCGGCTCTCCGGCACGTCCGTCCCGTCCTCGGGGAGCGGTACCGTAGGCTCGAAGGTCGCGACGGCGTCGTAGCCGAGGTAGCCCACGACCGGCTCGCCGAGCCTCTCCGCCTCCTCGAACGAGACGAGCCGCGAGCCGGCGCCGACGAAGCTGTAGCGCCCGAGCCGCCCGCGCTCGACCGACTCGAGCAGGAACGAGCCGGCCGCGTTCTCGCGCAGGCGGAGGTACGCCCCGAGTGGGGTCAGAAGGTCGGTTGCGATCTCGATCTCGGACATGAAAAAGGCTCCTCGCGGAGCCGGGTCGAGCGGACGGGCTGTGCTGGCGCGCCTCAGCGTGCGCGCAGGCTCCCGCCTCGCTCGGTGCGCCAGGCCCACCACGTGCGGACGGAGGTCATGGCCGCAGGGTAGGCGCGAGCCATGCGAGGGTCAAGCCGCGAACTCGTGGCCGGCGTCCTCGAGCGCGTCGGCTGCGCGGGCGAGGTCGGCCGAGCGGATGAGCACGTAGTCCGACTCGAAGGTCGAGATGACGAAGATCGGGAGCTCGGCGTCCGCGAGCGGCTGGATCAGCGACGCGATGATCCCGCTGAGCGAGAAGTCGAGCGGCCCCATCGCCTCGAGCACCGTCCAGCCGCGGTCGACGCTCTCGCCCTCGGGCACGTCGTGGTCGCGGCAGACGACCGAGACCTCGTTGTCCGTGCGCGTCACGGAGCGGAACGGGCCCTTGTCGACCCACTCGGGCAGGTCTGCTCCGGGATGGAGGCGGACGACGGCGTAGCTGTCGGGGAGCGTGCGTAGCCGCACGCCGGGACGCTACCGTGGAGCCGCGAGCGGAGGCGCAGGTAGTGTCGCGCAGCGATGCCGCTTCCCGAGCTGCTCGAGCGCCTGCTGACGACGCCCGGTCCCTCCGGACAGGAGCGCGCGGCGGCGGCGGTGTGGCGGGAGGCCGCCGCGCCGGTCGGCGAGGTCTCCTCCGACGTCCTCGGCAACTCGTGGGTGCGCGTGCCGGGCACCGGCGACGGGCCTTCGCTCGCGCTCGTGGGTCATATCGACGAGATCGCAGTCGTCGTCACGAATCTCGGCGACGACGGTCTCGCGGCAGTGCGCCCGACCAGCGGCTGGGATCCCGCCACGATGGCCGGCCAGCGCGTCGACGTCCTCACCCGCGGCGGCCCAGTTCCCGGCGTGGTCGCCGCGAAGCGGCCGAAGCGCAAGCGAGGCGAGGAGCGCAAGTCGATCGAGCCGGACGACCTCTTTCTCGACGTGGGCGCGAAGGACGGCGACGAGCTGCGCCGCCTCATCCGGCCCGGCGACAACGTCATCTGGCACGGCGCGCCGCTGGCCCTCCAGGGGAACCGCGTCGCCAGCCGCGCCTTCGACAACAGGATGGGCTGCTACGTCGCGCTCGAATCCGCGCGTCGGATCTCGGAGGCCGGAGGCGCACCGGGCGAGGTGATCGCCGTCGCGGCCGTCCAGGAGGAGGTCGGCGACTTCGCCGGCTCCCGCACCGCGGCGTTCGCGACGAAGCCGGACCTCGCCGTCGCGATCGACGTCACCCACACGAGCGACGTCCGCGGCTCGGACCCCGACGACGAGGGGAGGATCCTTCTCGGCGGCGGCCCGACCATCACGCGCGGGCCGTCCATCCACCCGGACGTCTTCGAGCTCCTTCACGACACCGCCGAGGCTGAAGGGATCCCGTTCGTGATCGAGGCCTCGCGCGGCACGACGTCGACCGACGCGGACGCGGTCTATCTCAGTCGCGCCGGCGTCGCGACCGGGCTTATCTCGGTGCCGCTCCGCTACATGCATTCGCCGATCGAGACGCTCGATCTCGACGACCTCGAGAACGCGGTCCGACTGGTCGTCGCGTTCGCCCAGAGGCTCGAGCCCGGGATGAGCTTCACTGGCTAACTTGGAAGCGTGACCCGCTCCGTCATCGTCTCGGCCGTCCGGACGCCGTTCGGAAAGCTCAACGGCGGCCTCGCGGCGTATCGCGCGACCGAGCTCGGTGCCATCGCGATCCGCGCAGGCCTCGAGCGCGTCGGCCTGGAAGGGAGCGAGGTCGACTACGCCATCATCGGCCAGGTACTGCAGGCGGGCGCCGGCCAGGCCCCTGCGCGGCAGGCTGCCGTCGCGGCCGGGATCCCGATCGACGTGCCGTCGGACACCGTGAACAAGGTCTGCGCCTCGTCGATCCGCGCGGTCGAGATCGCCGACTCGATGATTCGCGCCGGCGACGTCGAGCTCGTCGTCACGGGCGGCATGGAGTCGATGACGAATGCGCCGTACGCGCTCCCGAAGGCGCGCCGGGGCTACCGCATGGGCGACGGGACGCTGCTCGACCTGATGATCTGGGACGGCCTGCGCTCGACCTTCGACGAGATGCACATGGTGCAGCAGGCGGCGAAGGTCGCCCGCGAGCTCGGCATCTCCCGCGAGGACCAGGACGCGTGGGCGCTCCGCTCGCACGAGCGGGCCGCGGCCGCGCAGGACGCCGGCCGCTTCGACGAGGAGATCGTCCCTGTCGGCGAGGTGACGGCCGACGAGGCGGTGCGCCGCGACACGACATTCGAGAGGCTCTCAGGCCTCAAGCCGGTGATGGATCCCGAGGGAACGATCACCGCGGGCAACGCGCCCGGCGTCAACGACGGCGCGTCGTGCGTCGTCGTCTGCTCCGAGGAGTTCGCGCAGCGGCGCGGGCTGGAGCCTCTGGCGACGATCCTCTCGCAGGGCTACGTCGCCGACGAGTTCGCGTGGCTCGCGCGCACGCCCGCGAACGCCGGCGCGCAGGCCCTCGAGAAGGCGGGGAAGTCGATCGGCGACGTTGAGCGGGTGGAGGTGAACGAGGCGTTCTCCTCGGTCGCGCTCAACTCGGTGAAGATGCTCGGCGCCGACCCGGAGACCGCGAACGTCAACGGCGGCGCGGTCGCGCTCGGTCACCCGATCGGCGCGAGCGGCGGGCGGATCCTCGGCACGATGGTGCACGAGCTGCGCCGCAACGGCGGTGGGCTCGGTCTCGCTGCGATCTGCTCCGGCGGCGGCCAGGGCGACGCGCTGCTGATCGAAGTCTGAGTCGCCGGACCTCCGGACGCCGTCGCGGCGTATCTGCGGTGTCACCCGAAGGAGGAAGCCATGCGCAGGCTCTTGCTCTGCCTCGCCGTCGCCGCCGGTGCCCTCGCGACGGCGCCCGCCGCGGTCGCGGACGGGCCGATGTACGTCACCCAGGGCGGCGCGGGCGTCTCGTCCCACAACGGCCGGTTCCACTACGTCGCCGTCCCCGACGGGACCAGCCGCACGCTGCTGACGAAGATCGAGCTGCCGCAGGGCCAGGTCTGGTCGTGGCTGCCGCTCGCCGGGTCTTGGGGAAACCCGTCACTCGGCGCGGGCGCGGCGCCGGGCGAGGGGCTCTCCCGGAACGGGCGCACTCTCGTGCTCTCCTCGACCACGGGTCCGAACGGCTCGCCCAGCCGCTTCCTCGTCGTGGACACGCGGCTGATGCGCGTCGTGCGCAGGATCACCCTCCACGGCTCGTTCTCCTACGACGCGCTCTCGCCGGACGGCTCGCGGCTCTACCTCATCGAGTACGCCTACGGGAAGCAGGGCGACCTGAGCGACTACATCGTCCGCGGCTACGACCTGCGCGCGAACCGCCTGCTGCCCGGGCGCATCGCCGACCGGACGCAGAAGGACTGGTCGATGCACGGCTCCCCCGTGACGCGCACCTACAGCGCGGGCGGCCGCTGGGTCTACACGCTCTACACCGATCCGGGCAGCTACCCGTTCGTGCACGCGCTCGACACCGTGCGCGGCGTGGCGCACTGCGTCCAGCTGCCGTGGGAGGAGGAGCGGAACCAGAACGGGCTCTGGCAGCTCGTCCTCGCCGCGCATGACGGCGGCCGGACGCTCGCGGTGCACTGGCGCGACGGAAGGCCGTGGGTGCGGATCGCCGTCGGCAGCTGGCGCGTCTCGGAACAGCGCGCGAGCTTCCCGTGGCCGTTGGTCGGAGCCGGAGTCGGCGGCGCCCTCGTGCTCGTCGTCGCAGCCGGCGGCTTACTCCTGCGGCGCCGCCGCGGACAGGAATTCGATCAGCACGCCGGACAGGAGCTCGGGCTCGCGTAGCGTCACGTAGTGGTCGGAGTCGAGCTCGACGTGCCGCGCGTCGGGCGCCGCGTCCGCGACGAGCGGGCCTATCTCGCGCATCCCCGCCGGGTCGTGCGCGGCGGTGACGACCAGCACGGGAACCGACAGCTCGCCTAGCCGCTCCTTCGCGGGCGCGCCGGTCGGCTGAAGCGGCGCGAGCGCCGGGGGGACGCCGGTCGCCTCTGGCGTCGCGTGCCACAGCGCCCGGATCCGGTCGTCGGCTCCGAGCGGTGCCCAGACCTCGAAGTCGATCTCCATGGCCGCCGCGAGATCGCCCGCTGCTTCGGCGGCCTCGTAGCGCGTCTCCTGCTCCTCGCTGTATGCGGCCATGTCGTGGCCGCCGAGCCCGGGAGCGACGCCCGCGACCGCCCACAGGCGCTGCGGATATGCGAGCGCGATGTCGAGCGCGAGCTTGCCGCCGAGCGAGAGCCCGACGACCGCGGCCCGCTCGATATCGAGCTCGTCGAGCACGCCGATCGCGTCGTCCTGCCACGACCACGGCGCCGCCGGGCCGGTCGAGCGGCCGAAAAAGCGAAGATCGGTGCGGATCGTGCGGAACCGCTCTGCGAGGAGTGGAGCTACCGGCTCCCACAGCCCGGAGTCGCCGAGGCCGCCGTGCAGGAGCAGCACGGCCGGGCCGCTGCC
>Ga0070717_10001382_pt1 | contig 16711 bp, 18 predicted proteins | sample LARL113metaG_FD_71366 | JGI IMG/M metagenome (GOLD analysis project Ga0070717, IMG submission 71366) | Corn, switchgrass and miscanthus rhizosphere microbial communities from Kellogg Biological Station, Michigan, USA - LAR L11-3 metaG | ecosystem: Host-associated > Plants > Roots > Rhizosphere ... | reverse complement strand
GCTTGACACACCGGCACCATCCCGTTAGAAAAGCACCCTGCCACGCGGGAGTAACTCAGTGGTAGAGTGCAACCTTGCCAAGGTTGACGTCGAGGGTTCGAATCCCTTCTCCCGCTCGATCTAACTAGCCGTAACCACCACGTTTTCGGTGGTTATATGCTCTGGCGACGGCACAAATGTGCCGCGCGCGCCAAGCATGCTGACGATTCGGCGATCCGGATCTGTTTCAGCATTTCCGGCCGCAAGAATTACGGCTGGGATTTCGCGCCGGTGGCTCTCGGCCACGTGGACGTAGAGCATCGTCTCGTCCACCCGCTTGTGGCCCATCCAGGTCTGCAGCTTCCACGGGTTCACGCCGAACAGCGCGGCGTGGGTTCCGAAGGAGTGGCGGAGGGTGTGCCAGTAGCGAACCGGCAAGCCCGCCTTGCGGCAGATCCGGGCCATCGCGTGGCTCGTCTCCCCGTCCGGCTTTTGCGAACCGTCACGGCTCCGGACCACGAAGCCGTCGCGGACCGTCGAGAGACGCTTGAGCGCCGCAAGCACGGTGCTAGTCATCGGAACCGTACGACGCGTGCGGCCCTTCGGAGTCGTCGTGTCGCCCTGGCAGGTCTGTTGGTTGATCGTGATGGTCTTCGCGATCAGATCGACGTCCTCGCGCCAGCGAAGCGCCTTGATCTCCCCGACCCGAAGCCCAGCCTCGCCGGCCAGGCAAACCGCAGCGTACCACTCTTCGCCCTCGGCCTTCGCCGCGGCGAGGAGACGCGCGTACTGCGCGAAGTCCCACGCCGTGATCTCCGGCCGCTCGCACTTGAACAACCCCATCCGAGGCACGGTGCCGATCAGCTTGCACTCGGCAGCATATCGAAGCGGCTTGGACAGCACCGCCAAGATGTTGTTGATCCGCTTCTCGCCCAACTTCGCCTCGACCAAGTCCGCCCGGAGCTGCGCGATCGCCGACACGTCGATCTGATCGATCGGCGTGTCCTTGAATCGCGACTCCAGGTGGCAGCGGTAAATGCTCTTCTTGGACGTCACCTCGGTTGGCTTGTTCTTCTGTGCGACGACCCATTCGCGCCAGAACCTACCGTTGAACCACTCGCCGAACGTGATCACCTCCTCTCTGGCAACCAAGCCAGCCCGACCGGGATGCAAGACACGCTCTTTGTGCTTCTCCATCTCGGCTTTCGCGGCGGCTTGGGTATTGAGGTGCTTGGGAGCGCACCCCGCGATCCGCTTGGACTTCCCGCCTGGCTTACTGACAGACTCACGGTAGCTCCAGCGGCCATTCTTGCGTCGATACACCGGCATTGTCAGTCTTTCCGGGTAGACGCGGCTTTGCACGGGTCCAACCATGACACGAGTGCGGGCCTGTGGAAAAGGAGTCTCTTGCCCAATCGACGGCATGGGATGGTGCCGCGACCAGCGTAGTCGTACACGGTATTACGGTCGACGCCGAGGAACGCCGCAACGTCATCGGCGTTCATGACTTGCGTTTCGGTTTGCTGCGCGTTCAGGTCTGGAGCCAGCGCACTCGCAGCGACGGAGCCACCGCCGGCACTGGTCTCGACGTTCCGGGTGGACCGCGGCCGGTGATCGACGATGTCCGTTCCCAGAGAGGAAGCTTGGCGCATCACCTCGTCTCGAACAACGATGCGGATGAACGCTTCCAATTGGGACAGCCTGGTCTGCTCGCGACCCGGCGGCGACGCCGTGGCTTGGTTATTTGAGTCGTTATTTTGCATCAGGAGCCGAGTGAGCTCACTGGCATCCATGGAATCGTCAGGCATAGATTGCTCCTCAAACGACATAGCCCGCCAACGGCGAGCTGTGTCATTCGACAATGAGAGTGAGTGTGTAGAACTGGGCGCGTCGAGCGCGGTCGGGCAGATTCGTTCGCCGCGTTACCGCGGATCCTTCGCCGGCGGCGTCACTGGGATGAGCTGGAACTGAATGCCCCGCGGAGCGGCGATCGTGGTGCCAGCTGGCAGCGCCGCGCGCAGCCGCTGTAGCAGCGTGTCGAGAAGCTGATCCGGGGTCATGCGCTTGATCGCATGCGCTGCCATCGCGATCGGCGAAGTCGGCAGCGGCAAGGTCGGAACGCCGGTCGTTGGCAACACCGCGGCCGCGCTGGCTACGATCGCCGCGGCAGGCGTCGCCGGAGCCTGCGTCGCGGCACCGAAGATGGCATGCGCGCAGCGGCCCCACAACTCGCGCGCCGTGGCACGCACCGCGTCGTCTGCATCCGGCGCGAGGCCCCGGCCGATCATCTCGAGCAGGACGTGCGCCTCGGGAGGCAGTATCGTCGGTACCGATGCCGGCGGCGATTGCACAGGCGTCGGCGCGACGGTCGCGGATTGCGTTGACGACGTGGCCTCGACATCGATCACGTCGCCTGCCACGCGCTCGGCGACGTCACTGGAACATGGTGAAGGGGTATCGGACATAGCGACTCCACGAGCTACGCGGCCACGCCGTGCAGCTCCGGCTGTGCGGCGACCCCACCGCTCGTTTCAGCGACGGGGCCGCCGGCAAAGGTTGACTACGAGGTGCCCCACGACAGTGTGCGGGGCGGACGGCGGAAGTAGCTCTCGACCTTGACCGTTTGGTCCGCGTGCCGCTTCGCCGCGTTGCGCGCGGTCAGGAACGGCGCGAGGTCCGCGGGCCCGAAGACCTGCCAGCTCCGCATGAGGCGCTGGGGATCAATCGCGCTTTGCGGCCCCGCGGGCCAGAGCTCAAAGTGAAGGTGTTTGAGGTGCGCGGGGTCGAGCGGATCTCCGCCGATCACGCCGAGCGGCTGACCCGCGCGGATCTGAATCCGTTGCTGCCGCGGCGTGCCCTTCGGCGGCGGCTTGGTCTCGGGAACCACGAGCGTCTCGAGGTGCTGATAGAACGTCGCTACCGTGCCGTGGTCGATCACGACGGCGTATCCGCGCGGCGTGCGCTGCGCCGACCACAACACGCCGTCGCTCGCCGCGACCGCCGGCCAGGCGTCGGGCATGACGAACATCCGCGTCCCGTTCGGGCCTTTCGTCGGAAACGGATCGCTGGCAATCCGAGCGAACATCAGATCTACGCCTTGATGGAGCATCCCGGGACGCGGCGATCCGAAGCCGTCGCTGATCACGGGGGCTCGCCCCTGCCACCTCGGCACGGGCCATCCCCATCGCCCGGCGAGTTGAAGCGCGGGCACTTCACCTTGATGCGCCGGCGCGGGTGTCGTGATCCGCATCGGCGGGCCGGCGATCACGGGGCCGGGCAGCGGCTGCGTCGGGGCCTTCGGGCCAGTTGCCAGGATCGGCGGCGAGAGCACACCGGGACTGATCAGCACGGGTGGCGTGGTCGATGGGATCGGCCACGCCACCAGCGGCTGTGGCGGTACCGTCGTCCCCGGCGCCGGCTGGCTCGCGGCCATCGCGTCGCGATGGCGGAGGAGCAAGTAGGCGAGCAGTCCACCGCCGCCGATCGCGAGGAGCGAGTTCACGGCTTGCTCTCGTGCTTGGGGCGCTGCGACAGCAGAACGGCGAGCGCGAGCCCGCCGAGCCCGAAGCTAGCGTAGAGCAGCGGCTTTGCGAGCACCGTGGTGATGAGGCCCTGCGCCGCGGTCTTCAGCGTATTCGGCAGATCGCTGATCGCGTGCCGCGTGGTTTCCTTGACCAGCTGCCAGCGCGTCGGCGCCTCCGAGGTGACGGCGACTTGGATCGCGATCGAGATCACCGCCTCCCAGAAGTCGGTGTTGTGCGCGTACACGGACGACGGATCGACCGTGCTCGGGGTGCGGTCGACTTCGGCGACAGCTGCCCGCCAGCGCTCGAGCACGTGAGCCGACGACACGTCGGCGCGGTGGCGCTCGCCAACCTTGGCGAGCCCACGCGACCAATACGCGGCGAGCTGCCGCACGTCCGCGACGGTGGTCCGCGGAACGCGCGTGATCAGCCGGCCAGTGACCTGGTCTTCGCCACGCAGCTTCGCGAACGCGTCGCGCTGCATCTGTGCCGCGTCGTCCCAGGTGCGGGCGGCGGGGAAGTCGAGCGTCGCCCCGGTGTCGACGGGCGTTGCGTTGCGGGGCTCGTCGGACATCGTCGGGATGTCAAACGCCCAGGCCGCGGCGGGCGCGTCGCTGGCGTCGCTCTGGGTCGCCAGCAACATCAGGGCGCTCCAGAACTCGAAGTTGTGCGCGTACGTCTCGTGCGGCGGCAGGTGGTGAGCGTGACGTACGTTGTGAACGACCTCGCGCCACGCCGAATACAGCAGGCGGTGAAACGTATCGCTCGCATTCTCGCCCAGGCAGGTGAGCTGCCCGGTCCAGTAGTCGGCGAGGGTCAGGACGTCCGCGTTGCGCGTGCACGGCACGGCCGGCAGGAACGGGCCGCCGTCCCGAACCTCGCCGCGCAGGCTGCGAAAGAACTCGAGCTGGCGCAGCGCCATCGCCTTCCACGTCGGTTCGGAGAACACGGTGAGCACCATCGTGGTCATCGCGTTGCGAGGCCGGCGCGGCTCGTCGCGGATGATCGACAGCTCGCGTAGAGCGCCGTCGATCAGCTTCGGCGCGGGAATCGCCGCGTGGATGCGATCCAGCTCGATCGCGGCGCCGGCCATGCTGTCCCACAGCGAGCGGTTCCCGACGTAGATTTCGGCACCGTCGTCGGATTCGCCCGAAAGCAGCTCGGACTCCGTGACCCAACGCTCGATCAGGGAAGCGGATCCGTGGTCGTAGATCGCCTGGTCGAACACGAGCGCGAGCGCGAACGCGTCCCGCCCGGTGGTGCGCGGAAACGTCGCGCCGGCCGCACCGGCTCCCGCGACGGAGACAGTGCCGCGATTCGCCTCGGCCTTCGCGCGCAGGATTTGATAGATATCAGACCACGAGCGCACAGAGAACGGATACAAGTCAGACATACACACTCCAATATGATTAGGAATAGTGAGAGCAGATCGGGAGCCGGGGCTACGCACGAGCGCCGACGCGAGCCCGGGTTGTGGACGCCGTCAGGCGTCCGGTTGAGACGAGCTAATCGAGTCTAAGTTTCGGGATGCACGCGCAGGGCTACGGCTTCGCAGCACCCGGCGCGGTCTCGGACGCAGTCTCCATCGTGGTCGTCGCTGCGCTGGTCGTCGCCGCCAGTCCGAGCGACGCAGGTGCGCCGACCGAGCTGGACTTGAGGACTGCCGCGCTCCCGCGTGGAATCGTCGTGTACTCCGGCGTCAAGGCGTTCCACCACGAGGCCAGGCCGGAAAACCACCCATCCGATCGCGGCGGTTGTCCCTTGCCATCATACGCGGGCGAAGACACGCGCTACCCCACCACGCCAGGGCGCTTGAACAGCTCCTTCAGCACGCTGCCCAGCGTCAGGATCTGCTGATCCCGACGAGCGAACTGGGCGAGCGCGTTCTGGTAGCGGATCAGGTTGCTCGAGTTCGCGAGCGTGCTCTGGGCGATCGAATCGTTGTCCGTGTTGTCCTGCGGCGCGGGCGACGCAGGGAGCGGCAAGAACGCCGCGAACGCCTGTGCGATGATGTTCGCCAGCGTCCCGATATCGCCGAAGCCGCCGAGGATCGACGCCAGATTGCTCGGCGGTGCGACCTGCGGAACGACGTATTGCGGGTTGGCCGGGTAACCCGCCCACGCCGTGTTGTAGAACGCGGGCTGACTCATCGGGTACTGGTACTGATACGGCGCATGGGTCATCGTTCCCATGCTCGCCGCGGCCGCCGGCGCGGGGATCGCCGTGGTACGCGCCGGTAGCCGCGTGCCGCTGTGCGAGATCACCACCGGCCGCGCCGCGTTGCGACCGTCGATGTATCCGCCCCCACTGCCATCCATATAGAACACGTTTTCGTAATCCATCTTGTAGTCCTGTCTGGGCCACGTCGGTTCTCGTGCGCAGCCCCGACTCCCGATCTGCCGAGATGACGGTCGCTACGGAACGAACGGAATCGACTGGTGGTGATGGTGGTGCGCCGGCTGATAGCTCGGCGGGTAGCCGTCGCCCGCGACCGCGAGCTCGGCCCGCGCCCGCTCCAGCGCAGCGTCCAGCATGCCGGGCTCGAGTCCGCCAAGATCAGCGGCACGCGGCCGCGAGGGGATCGCGGGGTGCGCCGCGGGCGGCGGGAGATGAGCGGTGACCGGCGTGGCCGGCAGCGCTGCCTGTGCCGGCTTCGCGAGCGGGTTCATTTGCAGCAGCATGAGTTGCGAGCCCGCGGCCGAGGCCGCTCCCAGTCCCGCGTACTGCGCCAGCGCTCCCTCAGACCGCCACGCGGCCAGCCCGCCAAGTCCGCCGAGCGCGATCGAGACACCCGTCGGGTGGAAGCCCCAGCGCACGGCGAGCGCGCCGAGCACCGAGGTCAGCAATGCCCCGCCGAGCGTCTCGCCGAGGTGCATGAGTGGCCCGGTACGAAGGAACGACGGAGAGGGTGGCTTAGTACCGCCGGACCGCGGCCGAGCCGGCGGCGCGGGCGCGGCGTTGCGAAGTCGCTTGCTCTTGGGTTTTCCGCCGCGAGCGTTGCGCTTGCGCGCGGCTTTCCGAATGGGCATGGGGATGACGGGCTCCAGGGGTAGTTGTTCGTGGGGTGCGCCGACCGGCGCATAGCCGTCACTCACGCCGCTACCGCGGCGCCGATCGCGTGGCGCTCGTCGTCCAGCGGGTCGAGCACGGTGCCGCCGATGTCTCGATCGATCCCGGCCATCAGCGCCGCGGCCGTGGTGAGCACGTCCGCGAGGTCGACGTCGGGGCAGCGGTCACCAGCCAGCCACGCCTCGGCGTAGCTGCGCACGCGCTCGATCGCCGCGCGGTCCTCCGGGCAGCCTCGCGTGATGACGATCGCGATGTCGGCTGCCCACGACACGAGATCGCGCAGCACGCCGGCCACGCTGACCGAGGGCCGCGCGCGGGCGGCGTCGGCCCCGATCTCCGACCAATGCGGAAGCCGAGCAGGGGTGGAGACGCGTGACGAGCGTCTCCGGGACGGGGCAGAAACAGTGAGCACGGACATAAGCAAACTCCTTGGCGCGCCCATGGCGCGGCCGCCGCTCGCTCGCGCGAGCAGTTGGACGACGACGCCAAGCGTCGCCGGGGCCCGTGAGATCAGGCCGCTGGGGGACGAGCGCCGCGCACCATGCGCGTGCTCGAAAACGAGACGGGACGAGAACCTAGGCCGTCCGCGACGCGGCGAACTTGGCGAACGTCGCAAGCTCGGGCGGCTGCGCCAGAGAGCCCATCGTGCGGCCCTTCTTCCCCAGCTCGCTTTCGAGGAGACCGAGGATCCCGGCGGTCCCGCCGGACAGGCCGACCAGGCCCGCGAGGTCGAGCGCGTCGAGCTTGTGGCGCAGCACCGCCGAGCCGACATCAACACCGACGTGGCTCAGCGCGCCGGCGGTGTCGTCGAGCCAGTTGGGGGTATCGAACTTCAGGCCGCCGAGGTTGATATGCGCATTGCGACGCGCAAGCACCGCGTCGAGCACATCGGCCAGCGCGCGCGTCACGGTCCGCACGATGCCGATCGCCCTCGCGCCGTAGCGGCCCGCCGCGCGCTCGGCGAGCGCGAACAGAAAGCCCATCGCGTCGACCTCGCGACGAGCCGGCACCTCGCCCTCGTCGATCAACCGGCGGATCGCGTTCTTGCCGAGATATAGTTGCGAGGGTCCGTTCCGAAGCTGCCCGAGATCCTGCGTGGCCATGTCGACCACCCAGGCGATCGCGTTGCGCGGCTCGATCCCGACCGGGCCAGGCGTGTTTAACGCAACCCCGCAGTTCAAGCAGTCCTGCGTGACGCGCGGGTCGAGCACGATCGCCTTACCGTCCATGAGCGGGAAGGTGTGCAGCCCGATCGGCGTGTCGACCGTCGCGAGCTGGTAGGTGTGCTGCGGCGCGATCAGCTCCGCGACGGAGACGAACACGATCGCGCGTTCGACGCAGTTGGGGTCGGGCCCCTCCTCGGAGTCGAACAGCTCCTCGGCGATGCGCACGCGCTGGTCGGGGATGCACTCGTGGACGCGAGGGCCATCCTCGGGGTCTGCGACGTCATCGCGCTGGGGCAGCGATCGCAGGTAGTCGATGAGCTTCGGAATCGTGGGGTGCTGCCGAGCAAGCTCGAGCAGCACGGGGTTCTGCTCGGCGACCATCGTGGCGCCGATCTCGGAGATCGCGCCGAGACACGGCACGTCGTTAAACGGTGTTCCAATCATACGTCTCCTGACTTATTGGTCGTGGAAGCTTTGGTGAGAGCGGACTGGTCGTGAATGAGGGCGCGAGCGCGAGCGACCGCTTCCGGGACGGACAGCCGCGCCAGCTCCGTGAGCATCGCTGTGCGCGCTTCGGAGCCGAGCTGGGCGATCAGGTTGCCGGCCCGAGTCCGTTCGGGCGGTGACAGCCCTTTCCACACCTGCATGATGTGGAAGTCGATCATCGCTGCCGCCTCCTCCGGTGTCGGCGGCGAGCTCGCGACCGGCGCCGCCACCTCGGCCGGTACCGCTCCAAGCGGAGCGTCGCCGCTTGGAGCGGCACCGGCGTGAACGGCTCCGCCAGGCGGCGCAACCGCGATCGGGGTCCCGGGGCGGACGTGCTGCGCCTCAGCGGCAGCAGGGATGCTCGGCGCTGAGGCCGAGACCGGAGCTGCGGCCGACGTGAACCGCTGGACAGGGTCTGCCGGCGCCCCGGACGATGTGACGCGCTGGAAGGATTCTGCCGGCGCCGCGTAGACGGTCTGCGGGCTGATCGCACCGGGCCATGGCGGTGCGTGGTAGGACGCGAACCCTCCGGGCTCGTGCGGCGGCGCCGGTGGCCGCTGATCGGCGGTCTGCGGCGCTACATAGCTGACCGGGCGGGCGTACGTCGGCTGGACGGCCGCCGGTTGGCTCGGCACCGCCGCCGGGACGGCAGCCTTGCGCCAATCTAGAAATGCCTCCAGAGGCAATCCAGCTACGGCACCGCCGCCCGTGCTGGTCAGCTTGTCGATGATCAGGGGAACGACCTTGTTGATCGTCTCCTTAACCGCGTACCGCACCAGCTCGGGCATGCCGCCGTCATCGACGATCGGCGCGGCGGGATAGATCGGGCACTCGTCCTCTTCGTCGTCGTGCTCCTCTGCCTGCGGCAGCGTATAGACGGGCGGCCGAGTGATGCCGCCGGTGTTATGAACTGCCACCAGTAGCTGAGCCACGCCGTTCATGACCGCCCCGAGCTGCGCGACGCCTGCCGTCACTGCGGTCATCTGTTTGAGCGCCTGCTCCGCGACCTTCGCGTTGGTGTTGGCCAGGCGCCAGACCAGCGCGTTGAGGCTGTGATCTGCGCCCTGCGGCATGTCGTCGTCCTCCTCGTCGCTCACGTCGTCCTCGGCCTCTTCCTCTTGCTCGTCCGCCATGAGCGGGCCTGTGCAAGCTGCGGGCACCGTCTTGATCTCCTTGCGGTCCTGCGTCACGGGCTCGAGTCGATACCGCCCCGGTCCGGCAGCCTGGAGCAACTGGGCGTGCGTCGTGGCAAGCGGCACGATCATCGCCTTGCCCTTGTCGTCGCCGTGCTCCCAGTACATGAGCGCTGGACGGCCAGGCCCGCGTAGGGGTAGCCGACGGACACGCCAGCCCCATGCTTCCGCGGGTAGCTCGAAAGGTTGGCCGTTCTCGTCGTTCGCCAGCTCGTAGGTCGCCATCGAAATCCACCCTTCTATATAGACAAGCCCTTTTGAATTGGACTTAGCGGCGCGACCTCGATTTTTTTGTTCGATACCGAAATATTTATTCATGGCGCACCGCGCCGAGTGGCAAACAAGCTCCCCAGCGCGTTCTTTCACGAGCAATTAGCCGGACGAATTGTCCGACGAATTCGTGATCAAATATCGCGAGCGCCGATGGCGGGCCGAAGCTCGTCGGGCGCGGTGACCGCCGGACGTTCAAAACGAATTAGCTGCGGAATTCCCCGCACGCCGTTCCTACGAGAGGCCCGCCCCGTGACGACCCGATCAACGGCCGTCGGCGTGCACTCGCGCATAGGACGTACATCCACCATCGCCGGCGCGCTCGGCTCGGCCCGCGCGAACTGATAACCGACGCTCGCGGGCGATGCCGCACCTGTCTCCGATCTGTCGCGCGTCCGTCGGGGCCGCGTGACACTGTTTTGTCCTCGACGGGTCGCGGCAACGACGCCGAGACGTCAGCCGAACATGGGCACGGCCTGGCAACCATCCCGCGGCACATGAGCGCCGTGCTGTGCGGCGATCGTCGCAGCGCTCACGATGCGGATGCCGAGCTGTCTCTCAACCTCGACGACCGGACTGCGCTCGATCGACCGCTCGTGCTGCCTCCGGCGGTCGCTCGTCGGCCAGAAGATCGTTCGCTGCCTCTCCCTGGCGCAGTTGCGTAAGCAGGTTGCGCGCGACCTCGCCACCGTCGTCCGCAGCGGCACCCCACGTCGCCGCCATCGTCGTGGCCACCGCCGCGTAGCTGGCAAGTCGCTGCCGCGCCCCTCGGTAGACCGCCGGAGGCATATCCGCGTGGCGACGGCGAAACGTGCGACCGCCGTGATGGACCTGCAGGTCGAGCAGCCGCAGCGCGGGAACATCGCCGTCTGCGAGCCGACGGATCAAGCTCACGATCGCCGTCGCGTCGCGTGTTCGACTGTCGAGGTACGCCAGCTTGGGGTGAGCCTCCTCGTCGACCAGCTCGCTGGCATCGACTTGTTCGAGCGAGATCTCCGGCTTCCGCGCCGTCTCTCGTCGATGGCGTTTGGCCCGACGACGCACCTCGCTGCGCAGCTGGACCGCGGGCGTGCGCTCGTCACGAGCGATGATGCCGGCAGCCAGCTCGCCGATCACGTCCGCCACGAGATCGAGCGCAGCCGCGTGGTCGCGCGGCAACCAAGCATGTCGTTCGGCGATCCGCTGCACGTGCCGCATCACGGCATCGTCCCGGACCAGCTCGCCAATCGACCGACTGTCAGATTGAGACTCTCTGTCCTGCAGCGCACCCCGTCGTCGGTACTGCATCGTGACGCTGCACCCTGCGAGCCCTGTACCCGTCGCACAGTGAACGCGACGTCACACGACGTCTGGACGATCGAAACGTCGTCGGACACGTCCACCCGTGTTCGGGAGGCGTTCCGGGTGTATCGGGACAGTGACCGTCTGGCGCGGACTGCACCACGGATCGCGCGCACACGCGGCCACATCGCGCTACGTGAAGCGTCCGCGTTCACGTGCGCCGACCTGCGCGACCTTCAGAAGCTCCGCGATCCGCTGGGCGGCGTCCGCCGACTCGCGACGCTCTACGGTGCGCTGGCCAGCCTCCGGCGGCTCGCCCAGCGGGACAGCGAGACGGCGGCCATCCCGAGGCGCGTCGCGGCGGAGGTGAGGGTCGCGGAGGTCCTCAGGGCAACGATCCGGAGCACTGCCTTCTCGACCTCGGATAGGGACATCTCGGCGCCATGCTCGAGTAGCCAGTTTCGGTCGCGCGGAGCAAGAACAACTGGCGTCGCGAGCAGGTCTCGGCTCGCCTCGAGCATGCACTCATCGACGATGCGCGGCAGATCGCCCAGGCGCTGCGACAGAGCCGGAATCTCGATCGGCCCGGGCCGGACCAGCCATTGTAGGCAATCGTTATCGAGGCAGATGTACTGCACGCTGTCCGTATCACGGAGCCTCCCGACCAGCGCTCCGAATCCCTTAGGCGGACGCCGGCGGCGAATGCACAGCGAGCCGCCGAGCGCGGCCTCGAACGCTGCGGTCGGATCGACGAAGTTGGCCGGTGCCCGCACCGTCGCCGGCGTGTCACGACGCCGCGGATCACACACCACGAACGGGGTATCGTCTCCGAACGCTCGACGGTGGAGCCCGTACGCGAACGGCACGAGGTCCCCGGGGCCGCACAGCAGGAGCTGGGCTCTCCCCTCCTGCGCCAACTCGAGCGATTGGAGCGCGTCGTCGATGCGAGCGGGACTTGACCAGCCCAGCAGCCGACCAAGGTAGGCATGAAGGTCTGCGTCGGTCGACATCATCCCTGCTCCTGACCGCGGCGGTGGTGGCTGCTGGCCTCGAGCTGGGTGCCGACCTTGGCGGCGCTCTCAGCGGCCTCGAGGGCAGCACCGAGAAGATGGGCCAGATCCTCGAGCGTGGCTCGATTCTCGGCGTCGACGTGCACCACATCGTCGAGCAGGTTTTCGGCCGCACGCACGAGAGCGGCGGTCTTCATCGAGAACTGACGCATCTCATCGAGCGCGTTCATCTCCGCGGAGGTCATTTCGGGACTCCTTCATGCTTACGTCGACAAAGTCGACAGGGTTGGATGGCGATGCTCGCGTCACGAGACCGCGAAGTCAACCCCATTTGATCGATTGGCTGTTTCCTCTTCCGGTGAGTCGATGACCAGCTCGCCTCGAGCATCACGATGCAGCGGACCTCGAAGCTGTGGACCCTGGCACGCAGACCCGCCCAGGCGCCCTCCGCACGAGTCGTCCGCCCCAGGGCGAGACGGTCGACTCGTCCGCGAGCAACGCTCGTCCGCTCGTAGCCGCCGCCATTGTGTCGCAGCCCTGGAGCTCGCGGAACCCAGCCGCCTGATCCACTTGAGCTGTCTTCGACTGCCCACGCCGGCAGCTCGCGCGTAAGATGCCGAGCGTGGCAGAAGCTTCACGCCCAACGCTCGGTGAGACCGGGCAGATCTTCGTGACGTACGCGGCGGCCCGCCTGTTCATGGAGCCCGCCGGCTACCAAGAGCACGAAGTAGAAGCCGCGCGCCGCGCGCTGACCGACCTCCTGATCGACGCGCGGCAGCAGACCGATCCGCAGTCATGGCGAACACGGAAGCGGAGCACCAAGCTCGACATTAGCGCAATCATCCAGCCGGAGGGGCGGCTCTTGGTGGTCACGCACGTGCTGGCGCAGCCCTACGACCCTCCCAGCCGCACTTCCGCGGGAAGAAGGGGTGGACGGCCGAGGTTTCCCGGAACGCAGAGCGCACGTACATCAAGCAACAAGCCGAGTTCGCGAGCACCCAGTTCGCGTGGCGCCCGCCGTTCCCGGGGCGGCGGCACTTAGTCCGTTGCCGTCCCATCGGTCCGTCGGACGACTCCGATACGCGCAGGGGGGCGAGGCGCACCGCTGCCGCCGCTGCACCCAACACAGTCTGCCTGGCGCAAATGGATGCGGGTAGGTGCGGGTTAGCTACTGCAACAAGAGCGCGCCGCCGGTGTACGATGAGACATGGGTCTGGGGGACGACACGCGAGCAGAAGGTGCTACGAGATGATACCTTCTCTGCATAGCTCTCCGACTGGATTCTCAGAGTCTGAGCGCTATCTTGGAGAGATTGCCGAGCGGGCATTCCTCACCTTTTGGTCGCATCCGAATCTGTTTCGAACGCGTGCAAAGGAACTTGCCGATCTGGTTATCATTTTTGGAAATGACATAATAATTTTCTCGGACAAGAGCTGTGAATACAAGCCCGGACCACACGGTTGGTCGCGTTGGCACAAACGAGCCGTCTTAGAATCAGCACATCAGCTGTGGAGAGCAGAGCGCTGGATCAGGGAACACCCAACCAAGATATTCACAGACTCAACATGCGAAAAGCCATTCCCATTTCCGGTTCCTCGCGCACCTGCGATTCACCTGGTAGCCGTCGCTACCGGCGCGCACGACGGCTCTGTAGCGACAGGCAGAGACGGCAGCCTCTCGATTGCAACGGACTCAGACGGAAGCACAGAGTTCACCATCGGCGACATTGACAGAAACAAGCCGTTTGTACACGTATTTGATGACATATGCCTGACGATGCTCCTCGACGAGCTCGATACGGCTGCTGATTTCCTGTCATACATAAAGTGTCGAGAGGCATTCCTGCGAAGCGGACCAGCGGTCTGGGCGTCAGGCGAACGCGATCTTCTAGCACACTATCTGAACAGCTACCGAAATGGACGGCATGATTTTGTTATTCCGTACACTGAAACACCGCCTACTTGCGTTATCGTCGACGAAGACTGGGATGAGTTCCAGCTGTCCGAGAAGTATGCGCGCAAGAAAGAGGCGGATGCAGAAAGCTACTTATGGGACCGGCTGATTGAGAACGTTGCGTCACATGCGGATCGCGGTTCCCTAGTTGTTGGGCAGGAACTTGGTCTAGTGGGCACGGAGGGGCTACTCCGCCTCCTTGCCTCGGAAAATCGCTTCAGACGAAGGCTGTTGGCGCGGCACCTCAACGAACTGCGTAGGCTAAGTACGACGGGCCCGGAAGACCTGCGCATGCGCAGCGTGTTTGACGCCGATGATGCCACGCGCGCATATGTGTTCTGCGTATTAAGGAGAGGCAGACGCAAAGAATCCGATTATCGATCGGATCGTCGATCGATGATGCTGCCGCACCTTATAATTACTAAATCACGTCGCAGTGAACTGAGAGAAGTGATCGGCATTGCTGTTGGCCCGGCCAATGACCCCGACGAATCTATCGATGTAGCCGCCAGGACGTTTGACAGTTGGGACGACGACGCACAAGCGCAAGCGGAGCAACTATGCGAGAAGCTCGGCTGGGACCGAGATACACTAGCGTTAGAGCATCATCAACATGCGCACGAATATCCTATCGCTCCTCCGAGTGAGCGGCGCATACGTCCTGCGACTACTTCCAAACGCCCATCGGGAGCCGATTCAAAGCGCAAACGCCAGCTTCAGAAGCGAGCGCGAAAGAAGGCACGACGTTGAGTCGAGGATATTAAACATATGCATATAATATGCGCACGATTTGAACGCCTCGACGAAATGCCGGTTACGAGCCTATTCGGAGCAATCGGAGTGTACGTCCTCTGGTCGCCGCGCGCGGATGTGAGGCCGAGTTACATAGGTGAGGGAAGGCTGATCGATCGTTTTTCGCGAGAACATATAGACCGTTTCGGTGCGGGAACAACGGGCTACGCCGCTGTTCTGCACGAAGGGACCGAGAGACAGCGAAAGTCGGATGCGGAAATCGTCGAAACAATTCTCATTCAGGTCGGCGGGCAGATCGACCAACGGCCTGCAAATAACGATTCCTCAGGTAAGCGCAAAGGAATGCGACTACTATGGGAGGAATGGCACAATTTGGTCAAGGTGAACGTGACTGGCTGGCATCCCCTGCGGTGGGACTCTCGTTTACGTGGTCGGGTCGAGATTAAAGCGTGGCTCGATTACGATAAGGACGAGGGATTTCAGGTCGTGATCGATCATCCCTGGCGACGTTGCGGCTAGCAGCTTAGCCGCTTCGGGCGTCCGTGCCGCAACACCGGCAGAGCGCATCAACATGGCGCGCGGGTTGCCGTGTCACTTGACTGACGAACCGTTGCGCTCAAGCAAGTCTCGCATCTCGAGCGCGAGACTATCGCGCGGCTTGAGGCGCCAATATGGAATTTGCCCCTCCCAAACAAAGCTAAGTATATCATGCGACATCACGATGCCAGCGGCAGCACGAGGTTGCTCGCTCACGCGTTGCTGCACCAACCAACCCGGCGCGCGCGCAATATAACGCACCCAGAAGCGTTGGCTTGCCGTCTGCAAATCGATTCGTCTCGCTGCATATTCCGCCGGCGCAAAGCAGTTTACACCCGCGTTCCTGGCTTTCCGTTGAACTCCCACATCGCGAGTGACCAACGGCAGTTGCATCTCACTGCATCTTGCCACAATCAGTGTGTCGTTTGCAGCTCTTCCGCCAGCGCGCTCATCTAACCATCTTCGCTGCCACGCGGCGCACACATGCTTCGCGGTGTATTGCTCCATCATAGACGCCCATGCTGCTCTCTTCGGTGAGCCGCGCGTGCTTCGTTGGACGAGGGGGAGCAGCTCTTAATTGAGGCTAAGACTCACCGCTCCTTCTTCGTCGAGCGCCATCGCTAGCCAGAATGCGTGACGAACATTTTCCCAGCGCTCGTGTACGAGGCGTTCACGCTTAGCAACAGGGACGACGTGGAGGATCTCGCAGAGTGACTCTAGAGCATCCCAGAATGGCGCTGGAGAAAGAAAGTCGTAGATGATATTCGTGTCAACAAATATGGTTGGCTTGACCACGGTGGCCTTTTGATTCGAGGGTTCAATGCAACGCGTGCCGTACGCCGACGGTAACCATACAAACAATCGCTAAGCTTCATAGTTCCAGACGCTGAAAGGACTAAAGCGAGCGTGACCATGCGGCGAGCAACTCTGGTCGCTGGGCCGAAGAGTCCCACGATGGCAGACCGATCCACACCTCCATTAGCCCCGGACATCCCGCCCAGAGCGACTCGGGCGCTCTGTATCGACGTTCCACAATCTCATCGCGAATGAGCGCCGGCATCAGATACTCCTGACCCTTCAGGAGCATTACCGCGATCGCCGCCGGCAGGCTCGAAGCACTTCTACGGGAACCGAACTTCTTGATCCACTTTGTACGCACGCGTGACGCAAGGTAGGCGTTGATGCTGCGGGGGCTGTCCGTGGGCGCTAACGAAATACAGTCAACCCAGCGGTCGCCGTTCGCGGTCTCCACGAAGAAGTCTGCATTGCCATCGTCCGCCGGGAATGGGCGTTCCGCAACTAGGTTTCCGTGCTGGTCATGAAGCCAAAGGCCCCAGCTGCACTCCGCGATTGTATCAAGCATCTCGCTACTAGAGAGCCGAACCGCTAAGCGGCGCGTAAGCGAGCGACCGCTTGTAGGTTGAGCACCGACGCCGTTCGGTTCAGGTCCAGCTCGTTCTTGCGTGCGCCTGAGTACCGAGCCTTGTTGC
>Ga0070717_10001378_pt1 | contig 16726 bp, 19 predicted proteins | sample LARL113metaG_FD_71366 | JGI IMG/M metagenome (GOLD analysis project Ga0070717, IMG submission 71366) | Corn, switchgrass and miscanthus rhizosphere microbial communities from Kellogg Biological Station, Michigan, USA - LAR L11-3 metaG | ecosystem: Host-associated > Plants > Roots > Rhizosphere ... | reverse complement strand
GGGTCGTCCTGCTGGCCGCCGCCGCGCGCCCGGCCGGCGCCGATGCCCTCGCCCACCGCTGGAACGCCGAGGCGGCGGTCCTGGAGACGGCGCGCGCGCAGCTGTCCGCGGCGTCCGGCGGGCTGACCGGCGGCCTGCCGGCCGACGTCGTGGCTGGCGTCGCGAACCTCTCCGACGCCATCTCGCGGGCCGAGCGGCTCGGGTTCGGCACGGCCTCGGCCGACGCGGCCCTGGTGGCCGCCGACGTCTACCTGGCGCGTCCCTACCCGGACCTGCTGGCGGGCCATCGCGACGTGGCCGCCCGGCTCCGCGCGGAGGGGGACCGGCTGGGCGGCCGCCTCGACGCGGACGCCACCCTGGCCCGCGACGCCGAGCTGCTGCCGCAGGCCGGGCAGTACGGCGCCGGCGATGAGTTCAAGAGCCGGCTGGACCAGGCCAGGGCCGGCCTGGCGGCGGCCGAGTCGGCCCAGGACGACGGCGGGCTGGACGCGGCGGTCTCGGCCGTGCAGCGGCTCGACGCCGACCTGCGGGCCGCGACCGGCGGCCGGCTGCCGACCGCGGGCATCGCCTGCCAGGCGGGTGCGCCGGCCCAGCTCATCGTCATCCACCTGGCCACCCAGCAGCTGGTCGCGTACCAGGACGGGTGCCCGATGCTGCGCACCCCGGTGACCACCGGCCGGGCCGCCCTGCCGACGTTCCGGGGCACGTTCCACATCTACTACAAGGCGGCGCGGTACCACATGATCTCGCCCTGGCCGCTCGGCAACCCGTTCTACTACCCGCCGACGTGGGTGTCGAACGCGATGGAGTTCATCAGCAACGGGACGTTCATCCACAGCGCCGACTGGGAGCCTGACGACGCCTACGGGCCCGACTCGGAGTACGGGCCGTTCGCCAGCCACGGGTGCGTGCACGTGATGGACGGGCCGCTCCAGCAGCTCTACGATTGGGCTGCGATCGGGGCGACGGTCGTGGTGACCGACTGATCGAACGCGCGCAGAAAGGTTAGGAGGGCCCGGGTGTGCTCCGTGTAGTGCCAGTACGTGCACGCCCCGAACCAGCGGGGCGGGTCCACGTCGAGCTGCCCGCGCAGGCCGGCGTGGTTGGCCTCGAGGCGGGCCAGCACCTCGTCCCAGGTGAGGTGCCGCAGCATCCGGAGCGCGGCCACGTTCCACCCGTCCGCCTCCGGCCGCGCCGGCCAGGGCGCGTCCGGCTCGGCCAGGTGGCGCAGCGCCTCCTCCTGCCAGACGGCCACATGGGCCAGCAGGTCACGGGGCGTCCCGCCCCATCCCGGCATGGGCACGTTGCGCAGTCGCTCCGGCACGGCGCGCGCCGCGCGCACGAGCCGGCCGTGGTTGCTGTTCAGGCGCTGTTCCGCCCTGGTCACTCGTCGTCCCCTCTTCTAACCTCTTTTCTACGTGATGGGGGTTACTAATGCAAGCCTCTGGCCCAGCTCGGGCTGTTGACAAGGTCCTTACGGCCATGAAGAATTGGCCCCTCTGATGGCTGCCAGGACCCCTCCTCGCTTCGATCTCGTCGGCGGACGGCTCTGCCTGGACTTCTGCAACACGACGGGCGACCGCCGCGGCTACCGCGACGAGCGGCTCGAGACGTACGCCGACGTCGTGGGCTGGGGCTGGCGCGCCGGCATCCTGAACGCCGAGGAAGCCGTGCGCCTGTCGCGCCTCGGCACGCGAAACCCCACTGAGGCGCTCAGCGTCTGGGAGCGCGCGATCCAGCTGCGCGAGGCGCTGACCTCGATCTACTCGGCGGTCGCCGAAGGCCGCCGGATCCGCCCCGGATCCCTCGACGTGCTGAACGGCGAGCTGGCCGGCGCCATGTCGCGCTCGCAGGTGGTGCCGACCGACAACGGCTTCACGTGGCTCTGGGCCGAGGGCGGCAAGGCGCTCGACTGCGTGCTCTGGCCGATCGCCCGCTCCGCCGCCGACCTGCTGACCGAGGGCCCGCTGGCGGCGATCCGCCGCTGCGAGGGCCGCGACTGCGGCTGGATCTTCCTGGACACGTCGCGGAACCGGACGCGCCGCTGGTGCGACATGCGGATCTGCGGCAACCGGGCGAAGGCGCGCCGCCACCACGAGCGCGTGAAGGCGGGCGCGGCCTGAACGGAGCCCTGGTCTCGGTCAACCTCGGGCTGGCGCGGCCGACCGCGCACTCGGACATCGGGGTCACCGGCATCGACAAGCGGCCGGTCGAGGGCCCGGTGGAGATCCGCGACCCCGGCCCCAAGGGGACGGGCGCCAGCGGCGTGGCGGGCGACGCCGTCTGCGACCTGCGGCACCACGGCGGCCACGACCAGGCGGTCTACGCGTACGCGCGCGAGGATCTCGACCTCTGGGAGGCCGACGTCGGCCGCCCGCTGGCCGGCGGGGTGTTCGGCGAGAACCTCACGACGCGCGGCCTCGACCTCACCGGGGCGCTGATCGGCGAGCACTGGCTGGTCGGCGACCGCTGCCTGCTCCGGGTCACGTCGCCGCGCATCCCGTGCCGGACGTTCGCGGGCTGGCTGGAGGACCAGGGCTGGGTCCGGCGGTTCACGCTGCGGGCCGCGCCCGGCGCCTACCTCCGCGTGCTCGAGCCGGGCGCCGTGCGGGCCGGCGACCCGATCGCGATCGTCCGCCGCCCCGACCACGACGTCACGATCGGGCTGATGTTCCGCGCGCTGACGCTCGAGAAGGCGCTGATCCCCCGCCTGCTGGCGGCCGGGGACGACCTCCCGGACGACGCCCGCGAGCTGGCGCAGCGCCGGACGGCCTGAACGTCAGCCGGCCGCGTCGCGGATGCGGTCGAGCAGGCCCAGGGTCGCGATGGTGCTCTCCAGCGGCAGCGGCGCCTGGCCGCCCGTGCGGACCGCCGCGCAGAACGCCTCGACCATCAGCCGGTACTGGCCGTCGGGGTCCGGGTCGGGTGTGAACGGCCGCTCCAGCCGCTCCACGCGGTCCGCGCAGACCACGACCAGCTCCTGGTGCTCCGCCGTCTCGAAGCTGGCGAACAGGGCGGCCTGGGCGCCGCCCGGGAACCCGAGCAGCGCGGCGCAGCTCATGTCCACGGCGCCGCCCCGGACGACCGCCTCCACCCGCTCCGGCTCGCCCAGCAGCCAGCGCGCCACGTCGGCGACGTAGAAGCCGACGTCGAGCAGGGCGCCGCCGCCCAGCTCGGGCCGCAGCCGGTAGTTGTCGCCGGCGGTGATGGGGAAGGCGAACGCGGCCGAGACGTGCCGGATCTCGGCGCCGGCCAGCGACGCGACCAGCGCGCGCACGCGGGGCTGGAAGCGGTGCATCGCCGCCTCCATCAGCAGGCGGCCGGACGCGCGGGCCGAGTCGGCCATCTCGCGCGCCTCCGTCGCGTTCATCGCCAGCGGCTTCTCGCACAGGACGTGCTTGCCGGCCGCCAGCGCCCGCTGCGTCCAGGGCAGGTGCAGGGAGTTCGGGAGCGGCACGTACACCGCGTCCACGTCCGGGTCGGCGAGCACCGCGGCGTAGTCGGCGTGGACCCGGGGGATGCCGTGGCGGCCGGCCATCTCGCGCGCTCGGGCCGGGTCCCGCGCCGCGATCGCGAGCAGCTCCGACCCCTCGGCCTCGCGGAGCGCGGCCAGCAGCACCCGGTCGGCGATCCAGGCCGCGCCGAGGACACCCCAGCGGACGGGGCCGGGGCCGGCTATGCCAGCAGCTCCACGGGGCGGCCGCCGTCATTCGCCGACCGGGTGGCCGCTTCCATGATCGCCACGTTCCGGCGCGCCTCGGCGGCCGGGACCGCGAGCGGCTCGCCGAGGAGCAGGTGGTCGGCCAGGTTCCGGTAGAAGCCGTGCGGCCGGCGCGGCGCCAGGGCCAGCTCGGTCACGTCCGCCGTTCCGTGCCCGTCGGTCCGATGGACACGCACCCGGGCCGGCGACTCGCCCGGCTGCAGCCGCTCCTCGACCAGGTCGCCGGTCCAGGCCCGCGAGCGCACCGCCTCCAGCCGCCAGTCGCCGACGATCGCGCCCTCGGTGCCGAGCAGGTACCACTTCGGCTTCAGGGCGGCCGCCACGTCCGACTGCAGGAACGACGCCTGCTCGCCGCCCTCGAACGTCAGGTCGATCCGGACCTGGTCCTCGTTCGTGACGTCGTGCCACACGCGCTTGTGCTGCTGCCCGGCCACCCGGACGACGTCGCCGGGCAGCAGCTGCAGGATCCAGTCCACGTAGTGCGAGCCCCAGTCGAACACGGTGCCGCCCGAGACCGGCGCGTGGCTGTGCCAGTAGCTGCACGGGTGCGAGAACCCGCCGACGAAGGCCTCCATGTAGAACGGGTGGCCGACGTCGCCGCGGCGGACCGCGTCCCGCAGGGCCGTGAAGTCGGGGTCCCAGCGCCGGCTCTGGTACACGGTGATCGTCCGGCCCGCCTCGGCGGCCGCGTCCAGCATCGCGTCGGCGTCCTCCGCGCGCAGCGCGAACGGCTTCTCGCAGACCACGTGCTTGCCGGCCCGCAGGCACTCCAGCACCGCCTGCGCGTGGAACGCCGGCGGCACGCCGACGACCACCAGCTCGACGGCCGGGTCGGCCAGCAGGCCGGCCGCGCCGGCGTGCGTGGGCACCGCGAAGCGGCGGGCGGCGTCGGCGCGGCGCTCGGCGACGCGGTCGCACACGCCGCGCAGCTCCAGGCCCTCGACCTCGGTGGCCGACGTGGCGTGCTCGCGGCCGATCGCGCCGTAGCCGTACAGGCCGACCCCGATCGGGCTGGCGGCCTCGATGCCCGCCGCCGCCAGCACGCAGCGATACACGAGCTGGCGGTACGCCGGCTCGGCGTAGACCTCCGGCCGGGCGCCCAGGCCCAGGTGGACGACGTGGCCGGCGCCGGCTCGGCGGCGGAACGCGACCACGCGCTGGCCCGCGTGCCAGGCCACGGTCAGCAGGGCCTCGGCGCCGTCGGGGGGCGCGTCGCCCAGCGGCAGCCGGTCGCGGAGGAAGAACTCCTCGTCCAGCCGGGCGGCGATCGCGGTGCCCGGCACCGGCCGGACGCGGAGCTCGGTCAGCGGCGCGGTGGCGCCCGGCGTCCAGCCCGAGAGCTCCGGGAAGCCGGGGTGGCCGGCCAGCGCGGCGACGGCGGCCCCGAGGGCGACCAGGCCGCCCCCGGCCCGCACGTGGGCGCTCAGGGCCTCCAGCTCGCCGGCGTCGAGCGCCCGGTCCCCGGACGCGACGACGACGCTGGCGCCGGCGGGACGCAGGCGCTCGTCAGGGGCGATCGTGCGGACGTCGAGGCGGGAGATGGCCGACAGCGGTCCCAGCAGGGAGGCGGCGTCGGACCCGAGCAGGAGCAGCCGGAGCGAGATGGACTCTGACAAACCGGTTCATCGTAATGAGTCCAGGACCTCGAGCGTCGCGGCGGCGCCCCGTTCCCAGGTGTAGCCGGCGGCCCGGCTCGGGCCCGCCTCGGCCAGCCGCGCCCGCAGCTCGGAGTCGCCCAGGACCCGCTCGAGCCCGGCCGCGATCGCCTCCACGTCGCGCGGATCGACGAGCAGCGCGGCGTCGCCGGCCAGCTCGGGCAGCGCCCCGGCGTCGCCCGCCAGCGCGGGCAGGCCCTCGGCCATCGCCTCCAGCAGGGGCAGTCCGAAGCCCTCGTACAGGCTGGGGAACGCCAGGGCGCCGGCGGCCCGGTAGAGCGCCAGCAGGCCGGGATCGTCCACGCCGGTGAGCAGCCGCACGCCGGGCTCGGCCCGCAGCTCGTCCAGCGCGCTGCCGTACGCCCAGCCGACCCGGCCGGCGACCACGAGCGGCGGCGCGCCGCCGCGCGCCTTGAGCAGGCGGTAGGCGGCGAGCAGGCGCGGGTAGTTCTTGCGCGGCTCGATCGTGCCCACGGCGAGCAGGAACCCCGGCGCCAGGCCCTCCGGCAGCGGCCCCGGCTCCACGCCGAGCAGGCTGCCGCCCTCCGGCACCACGCGGACGCGCGCCTCCAGGCCGGGCAGCGGGTAGTGGTCCAGGAGGTCGCGCCGGGTCGCCTCGGACGGGGTGAGGACGGCCCCGGCGCGGCGCAGGGCGCCGGTCATGATGCTGCCCATGTAGACCCGCTGCTGCCACGGCACCTCCGCCGGCCGGACCCGGTAGGCCAGGTCGTGGACGACCATGGCGGCCGGGGGCGCGGTCGCCCGGCGGCGGGGCGGGCAGGGCCAGTAGGGGTAGAACATCGCGTCCAGGCCGGCGTCGGCCTCCACGGCGGGAAGCCAGCGGAGCTTGTTCAGGACCTCGTGCCGGTAGGGCGACAGCACGGCGCGGGCCGAGTCGCCGGCGGCCAGCGCCGCGGGCCGCGCGCGGCTGCAGAACAGGGTCAGCCGGCGCTCGCCGCCGCCGGCCGCGAGCATCGCGCCGGTGAGCCCGACGGCGACCGTGAGCATGCCGGCCCGCGGCCGCCAGCAGGCGGTGAGATCGACCCCGATGCTGCGGACCACGGCCGTACAGGCTACCCTTCCTCGCCCAGCCTCGAGTCGAACTCCACCAGGTTGCCGTCCGGGTCGGTCGCGTGGAACGTGCGCTCGCCCCACGCGCGGTCGTGCGGCGGGCCGGTCGGGGTGATGCCGTTGGCGCGCACCTGCTCGTACAGGTCGTCCACGCCGGTCGCGGCCGTCGAGACCTCCATGTGGAAGCCCGGCCCGCCCTCGCGCAGGACCCTTCGGTTGAGCAGCCCGAGCCTCATCCGGCCGATCTGGAGCAGGGCGAACTCGTCGCCGCGCTCGTGCAGCAGCCGCGCGCCCGGGATGGCCAGGTAGAAGTCCCGCGAGCGCTCGACGCTCGCCACGTGCAGGGTCAGCCCCTCGAGTGATGTCTGCATGGCGCCAGGCTAGCTGCTCAAATCTGAGTTGTCAAATTTGAGTAGTTGCCATGGCCCTTCGGACAGCGACGGCAGCGCCTCCAGGAGCATCTCGTGCCACCGCACCTCCGCCTCCAGCCTGACCTCGCCGTGGGCCATGAGGATCGCCCCGACCACCGGGATCGTCCCGCCGGCGACGTGCTCTCGCCGCTCCGACACCAGCTCGGCCAGCCGCCCCCGCAGGGTGTCGAGCCGGCGGCGGACGACCTCCTCCAGGCGCCGAGGGTCCATGCCGGCCGCCACCCAGAGCGCCAGGTCGAACGGGTCGGCGGACGGCCGGACCTCGTTCAGCGCCCGGTCGCGCAGGACCTCCAGCTCCGCCTCGCCGGCGGCCGTGATCCGGTATACGGTGCGCGGCGGCAGCCGGCCCGGGCGCTCCGTCTGCACCAGCTCGATCAGGCCCTCGGACGCCAGCTGGTGCAGGGCGTGGTACAGCGACCCCGCCCGAACGTCGCTCCACGACTCGACGTTGATCGTCTGGACGCTCAGCTTCAGCTGGTGCCCGTGCATGGCCCCGAGGCGGGACAGCGTGCCGAGCACGAGCAGCCGGACCACCTTCATCGCCGCGAAGCGTAGACAAAGGAAGAGTCCTCCACCCGATTAGTGATGGAGGACCCTAAGAAAGGAGGGAGGGCTTTGGGAAGCTGTGTTCGGACAGGTCGATTGTACTCGACCGTCAATCCGATGTCGAGCCTTAACCGTTCCTACGGTTAGGCGACGATTTTGTTTGGACCACCGATGATACGCCGGTGGTCAGGCGTGGACTACACGATCTCGGCGTACCGGTCGAAGACCTCCTTGAGGTCTGGCGGCGGCTGCAGCCCCCGCTTCTTCAGCACCTCGAAGAGGGAGAGGATGTGGCGGACGCCCGCCAGGTTCACGCCCTTCTCCCGGGTCAGGTGCTGGATGACCTGGAGCTTGCGGATGTCCCGCTGCGAATATCGACGACGATTTGTCGTCGTTCGGAACGGCTGCACGAGGCCCACGTCCTCGTAGAGCATCAGGGTCCGCGGGTGGGTCTCCAGGATCTCGGACGCGACCGAGATCGTGTACAGGGGCTTGTCGAGGTCGAAACCCGGATCGAGTGCACCCATGGATCGCGCGCTCATTCTTCTTTCAGCCAGTTCTCGACGCCACGCGAGAGGTGGGCGGGCGTCGTCTGGCTCTTGATCAGGTACTCCAGCGCGCCGAGCCTCAGGCCCCGATCCACGAGATCCTGCTCGCCGTAGTTGGACAGGATCACCACCGGGACGTGCCTCGTGCGGTCCGTGGCGCGAAGGCCCTCCAGCACGGAGAACCCGTCGACCTTCGGCAGCCGGATGTCCAGGAACACGATGTCTGGGTCGACCTCTCTGGCAAGCCGCAGGCCCTCCTCACCATCCTTCGCCATGATCACCTGGTACCCGTCGAGCTCCAGCTTCAGCCGGTACATCTGGGCCACGGTCGGATCGTCCTCGACGAAGAGGACCCTGATCTCGTCACTGGAATGCTCACTACGCCCGTTCGCCACTTCTGATGGCAATCCTATCAGTTAATGAATTGCGGGCAACGCGAGATTCAGCTTGCCGTGCTGGAGGGTTTGATCACCCGCCGCTTCTCGGCGGCGGCCCACAAGGTCTCCAGATCGTAGTACGCGCGTTCGCCCGGCAGGAACACGTGAGCCAGCACCGAGTCGAAGTCCAGCAGGATCCAGGTCGCCTCCTCGTAGCCGCTGACGGCGAGCGGGCGGATGCCCTGCTCCCGCGCCCGCTCGACCATCGCGTCCGCGATGGAGCGCAGCTGGCGGTCCGTCTCGCCGTCGCAGATGACGAAGTAGTCCGCGACGGTGGTCTTCCCCTGCAGGTCGACGATCACTGGGTCCCACGCCTTCTTGTCCTCGGCGGCGTCGATCAGCATCTCGGCCAGGGCCATTGGTGAAAGCGTGCTCAACACCAGGGATTATGCCCGCAATGCCGCGTTTTGCACCTAGGCAGCGTACAGACGGTGGCGCTTGAGGTAGGCCTCGACCGCGGGGTCGACGAGGCCGGCGAGGCTGGACCCGTACTCCACCAGGCGGCGCACGTCGGTGGACTCGACGTCCGGCGTCCGGACGTCGCAGAGGATCGCCCAGGTCGGCTCGATGCCGGCCGCGGCCAGGTCGCGCTCGGTCGGGACGGGGTAGCCGGGGCGGCTGACCACCACCGGCCGGGCCAGGCGCAGCACCTCGTCGGGCGCGTGCCAGGCGTGGAGCTCGCGGGCGGCGTCCCAGCCGAGCAGCAGGTGCAGCTCGGCGCCCGGCCGCTCGCGGGCCAGGACGCGGAGCGTGTCCGCGGTGTAGGAGGGACCCGCCCGGCGCAGCTCGATGTCCGACGCCTCCAGGCGCGGGTGGTCCGCCGCGGCCAGGCGCACCATGGCCAGCCGGTCGCCGGCCGGCGCGGTCGCGGCGGCCCGGTGCGGTGGGACGCTGGCCGGGATCAGCAGGACCCGGTCCAGGCCGGCGCAGTCCGCCCCGGCCTCGGCCATCGCGACGTGCCCGAGGTGGATGGGGTCGAACGTGCCCCCCATGACGCCGAGCTTCATGGGACAAGCTCAGACGTGGTGCGTAGCCAGGGCTCCGCCCGGTGTGTGAGTCCGTCTTCCCGCGGCCGCTCAGCGTTGCGCCCAGACCCGGAGGGATGCGCCGCCGGCGCCCCCAACGTCCCGGACAAGCTGGGGGCTTCCGGAAGGGGGGGCCTGCCCCCCCTTGCATCTTTCATGGCTGGTACTCGAATTCCGTCTCGCCGATACGCACGGTGTCGCCCGCCTGGGCGCCCGCCTCCTCGAGCGCCGACGACACGCCCATGCGGTCGAGCGCGACCTGGAAGCGCTGGGTGGCGGCCTCCGAGTCGAAGCGGGCGCGGGCGACGAGCCGTTCGACACCCTCGCCGGAGACGAGGAACCCCCAGGGCCGGCGCTCCACCACCGGGGGCGGCGGCTGGGCCCCTCGCTGGCGCAGCCGCTGGACCGGTGGCGTGACCTCGATCGCGGCCGGCGGCGGCGCGGCGGCGACGGCGACTCCCACCGCCTCCAGGAGCTCGGGCACGCCCTCGCCGGTCAGCGCCGAGCACCAGAGGACGTCGGACCGCGCCGTGGCGGCCCGCAGCTCGCGCACCGCCGGCAGGTCCAGCTTGTTCACCGCGACCAGCGCCGGCCGCGCGGCCAGCCCGGGCTCGTACTCGGCGACCTCGCTGCGGACCGCGTCCAGCGCCGTCCAGGGGTCGGGGTCCGACCCGTCCACCAGGTAGAGCAGGACGCGCGTGCGCTCGACGTGCCTGAGGAACCGGTGGCCGAGGCCGGCCCCGCTCGCGGCGCCCTCGATCAGGCCCGGGATGTCGGCCAGGACCAGCCGCCGGCCGTCCGCCAGCTCGGCCACGCCCAGCTCCGGATCGAGGGTGGTGAACGGGTAGTCGGCCACGCGCGGCGTCGCCGCCGACACGGCCCGCAGCAGCGAGGACTTGCCGGCGTTGGGCGGTCCGACCAGGCCCACGTCGGCGATCAGCTTCAGCTCCAGGCGGAGCGACCGCTCCTGGCCGGGCAGGCCCGGCTCGGCGAGCTGCGGCGAGCGCTGGACGGAGCTGCGGAAGTGCACGTTGCCGCGGCCGCCGGCGCCGCCGCGGGCCACGACCGCCTCGGCCCCGGGGGCCTCGAGGTTGGCCACGACCGAGCCGTCCGCCTCGTCGAGGACGACGGTGCCGACGGGCACAGCCAGGCGGAGGTCGGCGCCCGCACGGCCCGACTTGCGGGCCTTGGCGCCAGGCCGGCCGTCCTCGGCCCGCCACTGCCGGCTGCCGACGTACGCGACGAGCGAGGAGGCGTCCGGAGTGGCGTGGAGGACCACGGAGCCGCCGCGGCCACCGTCGCCCCCGTCGGGCCCGCCGCGGGGCACGAAGGGCTCCCGGCGGAAGGACGCGGCACCAGCGCCGCCGTGACCGGCGCGGACGCGGAGGCGCGCGATATCGACGAAGGAACCGTGGTCTTCGACGCTACGATCCGAACGCACCGGAGCGTCGTCCGGTCGGGTCCGGCTAGACGCCGGCCTCGACAGCGCTGACGGAGACGCGGCGGCGGTCCTTGCCGACTCGCTCGAAGGCGACCTGGCCGTCCACCAGCGCGAACAGGGTGTGGTCGCGGCCCTCGCCCACGCCCCGTCCGGGCATGAGGTGCGTCCCGTGCTGGCGGACGATGATCGAGCCGGCGGTGACGCGCTGGCCCCCGAACGCCTTCACGCCGAGGCGCTGCGCGTTCGAGTCGCGGCCGTTCCGGGACGAACCACCGCCTTTCTTGTGCGCCATCTGCTAGCTGTCCTCCGACGGCTCGGCGGCCGCCTGCTTTCGCGGGGCCCGCGTCCGCGCCGGCTTCTCGGCCTTTTCGGCCTTCTCGGGTTTGTCCGCCTTCTCGGCCCTGGCGGCCTTCGCGGGCTTCTCCGCCCTGGCGCCGCTGCCGATGCCCAGGATCTCCAGGGCGGTCAGGTCGGCCCGGGCGCCGCGGTGCACGCGCACCCGCTTCTTCGGCTTGTACCGGAGCACGTCCACCTTGGGGCCGCGGGGGTGCCCGATGACTCGAGCCTGCACCGTCTCGCCCTGCAGCTCGTGCAGCCCGACCTTCGTGGTCGTCCCGTCGGCGATCAGCAGGACGCGATCGAGCGTCAGCTCCGCCCCGGCTTCGGCCTTCAGCCGGTCCACCAGGATGCGATCGCCGGGAGCGACGCGATACTGCTTACCACCGCTGACGATCACAGCCGTCAGCGAACCACTTGGCTCGGGCACGAAGCGGGATTGTACAACACGCACCGGCGGCGGTGCCGTCGCCCTACGTCAACACGGACGTGACGACGGCCATCGCCAGCACCGCGATCGCCAGCGGCGCCAGCAGCCGCGGATAGAGCGCGCCCCGGCCGACCAGGAGAGCGAGCGCGATGGCGGCCGCGGCGGTCACCAGCGTGGCCACGAGGAACCCCAGCAGCCCGAGCGCGTCGTCGCCGGCAGGCGGCAGGAACAGCGAGACGAGCAGGCCGCAGATCGGCAGCCACAGCGGCAGGCGGGCGCACTCGGGCTCGCCCAGCCGCAGCAGCGCCGGCAGGCAGAGGACGGCCAGAAGCCCCGCGGCGATCTTCAGGGGCAGCGCCGCGGGCACGACGACCGCGCCCAGCGCCTGCGGCCGGAGGCTCTCCGAGACGACCGCCGGCGCCAGGAGGGCGAGAATCCAGCAGACGTGCGCCAGCAGCGTGGTCCGGGCCTGGCCGGCCGTCCACGCGGAAGCGCCGGCCAGCCACGCGGCCGCGAGCGCGGCGACGGCGGCGACGATCAGGTTCCGCTCGACCGGCGGGACCGGGCTGAGCGGCGCGGCGAGCTGGGTCGCGGCGAGCATGGCCAGCAGCGGCGGCACCAGGTCCACGGGCCGGCGGAGCGCCTGGCGCAGCCACGTCGCCGGGGCCTGGACCGCCGCGCCGAAGCCGTCCCCGGTCAGCGCGAGCGCCGCCCCGATCTCGGCCAGCGCGCCCACGGCCAGCACGAGCCCCAGGCCCGGGTACACGAGGAGCGCCAGCAGGTGCAGCGGCAGCACCTACATCCCTCCAAGCGCGCGCAGCGCGGAGGGGGCCACGCCCAGCAGCAGGCCGAAGCCCAGCGTGATCCACAGGCCCACCGCCGCCCAGCCATGGTGCGACCCGAGCGCGCGCGCCAACCTGACCGAGTACACGATGCCCAGCAGCATCGCCGCCACCAGCGGGATCGCCAGCGGCCAGGCGGTCTGCGTGGCGGCGCTCAGCACCAGCAGCCGGACCGGGAACCCGGCGAACGGCGCCGCGCCGGCCAGGAGCACCGCGAGCAGGACGTTGAGCGCGTTGAGCCGGGCCGGCTGCCGGCCCAGCAGCGCCGGCCGCGCCCACAGGTACAGGGGCACGCGGACCAGCACGATCCCGAGCAGCGCCAGGTACGACCCCGCCAGGCCGTCGGGCAGGAACAGCCCGATGCCGACCAGCGCCAGGCCCCAGTCCACCAGGAACGAGCACCGCCACGCCTCCACGTCGGACGCCGTCCGCCAGGCCCCGATCGTGCCCCAGGCCAGGTTGACCAGGCCCAGGCCGACCAGCGTGGCCCCGAAGACCGCCCCGTCGCCCGCCGGCAGGGCCGGCAGCACCCGTCCCGGCAGCGAGATCGCGAGCGCCGGTCCGAAGAAGCCCGTCCACGCCACGAACGACGAGCTGGCCGGCTCCTCTGCGTCCACGGCCGCCAGGTACGGGACGAGGCCGGCGGCGCAGGCCAGGCCCAGGGCGAGCGCCAGCGCGCCCACCCGGCCCACCCACGCGGCGCCCTGGAGCTGCACGAACGCCCAGCCGAGGCCGATCAGGAGCGCCGCGAACGCGGGCCCCCGCGCACGCTCGACGAACGGGCGCGCTCCCGTCCTCGCCGCGAAACCGAACGCGATCAGGAGCAGCACGGCCGCGATCGCCAACGGGTCGGTCAGCGCCATCAGCACGGCCTGGCCGCCCAGCGCCCCCAGGCCCGTCGCGAGCAGCTCCCAGCGGGCCACCCGGTGCGGCGCCAGGACCGTCGTCAGCGCCAGCGCCGCGGCCGACGCCAGCAGCAGGGCTCGGGCCGCGGGCGTGAGGTGCGGCAGGGCGGCGACCGGCAGCAGGGGGGCGGCCAGGATCAGCACGGCCAGCACGGCGCCCACGCCGCCGACGCCGAGCAGGGCCGGCGCCCCCGGGATGCGGCCCAGCGGCGCGCGGGCCGAGATCACCCGCCGGCCTCCACGGCCTCGTCGCCGTCGATCGCGCCGAGGCCGGCGGCCACGACCGCGCCAGCGAGGAGGGCCGTCGCGCCGCCCAGGGCCCCGAGGCCCAGCGCCAGCGCGGACGCGCCGCCCAGCGCCGCCCAGCGCTGGCCCACGGTGAGGACCCGGCCGGCCGCGAGGGCGGTGACCGCCAGTGCCCCCAGCCGCGCGGCCCCCGCCGGGCTGCCCAGGCCGGACCCAGCGACCAGCACCGCCCCGATCACGACGATGATCGCGCCCACCAGGTACGACGTCGAGCCGGGCGCGAACAGCCCCCAGCCCGGCCGGCCGGCGCGCAGGCGCAGCCCCGCCGCCGCCGCGCCGCCCAGCGCCAGCGCCGCCACGGCGAGCGGCGGCTGGCCCGCGGCCCCGGTGGCCAGGGTCAGGCCGGCGGTCAGCACCAGCAGCCCCAGCGACTGGCCGCGCCGCGCGTCGGCCACCGCCAGCAGCGTGGCGCCGAACCAGGCGATCACGGCGCCGGCGACCGCGGCGGCCTCGCTCATCTCGTCACTACGAACGCCAGCGCGGCGGTGACCAGGACCCAGAACCAGGGCGGGCCCGACCCGGCTCGCTCCAGCAGGGCCGGCCGGAACAGGCTGCGGTACTGGTCGGGGAGCCGCACGGCGCGGATCCGCTCGACGACCCGCCCCGGCGCGCTCGTGACGGGCATGGGCAGCAGCGGCTCCGGCGCGGTCCCCGCGATGGCGGCGGCCGCCTCGGTCCGGCCCCGGATGGCGCGCAGGACGACCGCGCCCACGAGCCCGATCGCGACCAGCGGGCCGCCCAGCAGCGCCGACGCCCAGCCGCCGGAGGCCGTGCTCACGGACAGCGTGCCGGCGCCGAGGATCTCGGCCGCGCTCACCGCCGGGCGCGCCAGCCGGCCGGTCGGCGGCATCACCTCGGCCGCCGCGGGAATGACCAGCAGTGCCAGCACGGCCGTGAGACCGACGCCGGCCGCGAGCGCGACCGCGAGGGCCGCCGCCGCCCCGCGCGGGCTGGGGGCGGCCTCGGTGTCCGGCGCGGTGACCGGCAGCCGTGCCCACCGCACCGCCGCCGCCAGGGCGACGACCCACGCGACAGCGGCGGCCAGGCCGGCGAAGCCCGCCGCCGTGCCCGTCTCCAGCGCCGCCTGCTCGGCCAGCAGCCAGCCCCCGAAGACCGCGGCCGGAGGGACCCCGACCAGGACGGCCACACCGGCGGCGACCAGCGGGCCGCGGGCGTCGGCGGACAGCGGCGCCAGGCCTGCGGCGGCGCCCAGACCGGCCACGCAGGCCAGGCCGGCGACGATGCCCAGCGGCGTGCCCAGGCCGAGGCCGAGCAGCGCCATGCCGCCGCCCAGCGGCACGGCCTCGGCCAGGAACGCGCGGCGGGACGGCGCCGACTGGGCGCGCAGGGCGGCCCCGAGCGAGACGAACGCGCCCAGCGCGACGAGGGCGACGTTCAGCTGCTGGCTCGGGAGCTGGCCGGCGCCGACGGCGTACGTGCGGACGAGCGGCGAGAAGCCCACCGGCACCAGCAGGGCGACGGCGAACGTCCCAGCCTCGAGGCAGCGGCGCGACCAGGCCTCGGAGACCCACGTCCGCCAGGGCAGCAGTCCCGAGGCGAGGACGGCCGCGGCGGCCAGCAGCACGGCCGGCGGCAGCTGGAGGGCGGTGACCGGGATCGCGCCGTACGCCGACGTCCCGCTGGTCACCTGCAGCACCACGGCCGTCCAGGCCAGGAGCAGCCAGGCCCCCGACAGCGCCGCCCAGTACGCCCCGCTGCCCGCCAGCTCCTCCTGCCGGAGCAGCACCAGAACCAGGCCGGCGGTCGTGGCCAGGCCGAAGGCCGTCATCGCGACGCTGCCCGCGGCCAGCGTCGCCAGGGCGGCGGCCGCCGCCAGCGCGGCCACGGCCGCGCGGGACGCCGTCCGGCGCTGGAACGTGAGCAGCAGGGCCGCGGGCGTCAGCACCGCGAGCCACAGGAAGACGGTCAGCGCGTCCACGCGCAGGACGAGCGGGAGCCCGGCGACCGGGAGCGGGGCGCTCAGGTCCTGGGCCGCGCGACCGCCCCCGAACCAGGTCCCCAGGAGCGCGGCGATCGCCAGCCAGGCCGCCGCCGCGGTCACCGGCCGGCCGGCGTGGGGCGCGACCGGGCGCAGGCACCAGCCGGCGCCGGCCGCGAGGGCCAGCAGCGCGGGCGGCAGGAGCAGGAGCGCGGTCGCCGGCGGCATCGCCGGCCTAGCTTACTGACCGCGCAGGGAGGAGGCAGGCGGTGGGACCGCGCCCGGAGGCACGGCCCACCACCCTAGGACGACGTGGTGCCTGGACTACGCGTGGAAGGCGCCGGTGCCGTTGGGTGTCCCGAAGCCGGTCGGGCCGTCCCAGCCCGCGCCGGCCTGGCAGAGGACGCCGCTGCGGCAGCGCCGGGTGTTGGTGCCGCTGGTCACGTCGAACAGGCTCGACGTGTGCGCGTACGGGAACGAGTTCGGGGCCGAGCCCGCCGTCGGCGTGCCGGCCAGCGCGTAGACCGCGGCGATGATCGGCGCCGCGACGCTGGTCCCGCCGAAGACGAAGAACGTGCCGCCGGTGCCGAACGTGTCCGCCACGGCGACGCCGGTGTTCGGGTCGGCGACCGCCGAGACGTCGGCCTCACCGCGCCGCGCGCAGTTCGTCGCGACGCTGGCCTGGAAGGACGGCTTGGCCTCGACCGCCGAGCAGCCAGAGCCGGCGCCGCTCCAGGCGGTCTCGCTCCAGCCCCGGGTCGTGCTCGACACCCGCAGCGACGTGCCTCCGACCGCGGTCACGAACTGCGAGGCGGCCGGGTACTCGACGCCGAAGCCGCTGTCGCCGGAGCTGGCGGTCACGGCCACGCCGGCGTGCTTGTAGAACTGGGTGTCGCTGGTCGTCTCGCTGGCGGACTCACCGCCGCCGTAGCTGTTGGAGACGAACTTCGCGCCCAGCGCGACGGCCGTGTTCACCGAGGCGCCCAGGTTGGCGAGGCTGTTGTCGTTCGCCTCGACCAGCACGATGGCGCAGTTCGGGCAGATCGCCGACACCATGTCGACGTCCAGCGACTCCTCTTCACCCCAGCCGACG
>Ga0070717_10001377_pt1 | contig 16730 bp, 13 predicted proteins | sample LARL113metaG_FD_71366 | JGI IMG/M metagenome (GOLD analysis project Ga0070717, IMG submission 71366) | Corn, switchgrass and miscanthus rhizosphere microbial communities from Kellogg Biological Station, Michigan, USA - LAR L11-3 metaG | ecosystem: Host-associated > Plants > Roots > Rhizosphere ... | reverse complement strand
AGAAGACAGACAAAATCTGGCACAACGGCAAGCTTATTCGCTGGGAAGATGCGACCATTCACGTGATGTCGCATGTCGTGCACTACGGATCGTCAGTGTTCGAAGGCATCCGTTGCTACGTGCCGTCCTCGGGACCTGCCATTTTTCGCGCCGACGATCATATTCAACGCCTGCTCGATTCGGCCAAAGTTTACCGCATGGACCTTCCGTTTTCGCGCGAGGAGCTGATCTCGGCCATGGTGGACGTCATAAAGGCCAACAACATCTGGCCCTGTTACATTCGGCCGATTGTATTCCGCGGATATGGCGATGCCGGCGTATCCCCGAATAACTGCCCGGTGGAGACTTATATTGTCAACTATCCCTGGGGGAAATATCTCACGCAGGATGACTCCGGCGTGGACGTTTGCGTTTCCTCATGGACCCGCATTGCGCCCAACACGCTTCCTGCGTTGGCCAAGTCAGGCGCGAATTACATGAACTCGCAACTGATCCGAATGGAGGCCACCATCAACGGTTACGTGGAAGGAATCGCTCTTGACGCCAACGGATACGTGAGCGAAGGTTCGGGCGAGAACGTGTTTGTGGTGCGGCACGGTGTACTGCAGACTGCTCCGCTAGGCAACTCGGTATTGCCGGGTATTACCCGTGATTCCGTCCTGAAGCTGGCGCGCGAGTTGGGAATTCCGGTGGTTGAGACAGGTATTCCTCGAGAAATGCTGTACATAGCCGAGGAAGCATTCTTCACCGGAACTGCGGCCGAGATTACACCGATTCGCTCGGTCGATCGGATTTCCGTTGGCGACGGCTCAGTTGGTCCTATCACACGAGCGCTTCAGAAGGAGTTCTTTGGTATTGTGCGTGGCGAGAAACCGGATAGATTCCGCTGGTTAACGGCGGTGGGCGTGGGAAGCAAGCAGCCGGTGGGTGTTTAGCCAACGCTGGTGACTGATTACTGAGCGAGTTGCGATATTTCTCAGGCCGAGACATGTCTAGACGAGAGATGGTTGTGCTGGGCAGCTGGATATTCGCTCTGCTGTTGGCGAGCTGGGTATTCGTCGAACTTACATATCTGCCAGAATGCGTCGCCACCTACCGGCATCACCTGACGTTGCGCAGCGTGATGGCCACAAGCGATTCCGCTGGTACTATCTTCTTTTAATTGGGATGAACTTGTTGCGAATTGTGGTTTTGTCCTGGGGCGCGATTTTCTTCTGGCGCGGTGGGTCACGAGTTGAGCAACTGCTAACGCCACACCACATGGAAACGACTGATTGAATCCGAGTCGTCTACCTACCCCTTCTTTGCGTCGCTAACTACTGCTATACTCCCTTCCGCAACCGTTCCGTCGTTTTCGCACGCCTGCCGCGGAGGTTGAGATGGATGAGCGAATCCGCACCATCACTCACAAAGGCCAGCAGATCCTGCTGGTGGATATGTCCCATTGCACATCTGAACAGGTCGCGCGCATTGCACGATTGGTGCCAGCGAGCACCGTAACCCACCCGCGTGGTTCGGTCCTTCTGCTTGCCGATTTCACTGGAGCGCAAGTCGACAAGGAGACGCTCGAAATCCTAAAACAGGCAACGGTTTTTGACCGCCCGCATTTAAAGAAATCGGCGTGGGTCGGGGTCGAAAGCCTGCCCAAGGTCTTCTACGATAACCTTAAGGCGTTCTCGCGGCGCGACCTGCCGGTCTTTCATACGCGCGAAGAAGCGCTGGAGTTTCTGGTGGCGCACGAAGAAGGGCAGATAGCCAGTGGGCAGTAGGAGCAGTGGTTAACCATTCTGTGCGTCGAATGATCGTCATCGCGCTTGTGTGGGCATCTTTCGTTCCCACCGCGACAGCAGTTCGAGAGCTAGTCACTATTGATGAGTTCCAGCCTTCTCAGCGAGTGGAGGGAGTTGTTCTTGACCCATCAGGCGCTCCCATTCCAAACATGACAGTTACAGATCGCACCGACAGGTGGGCAGCAATATTGCGGTCCACAACCACGGACGACAAAGGGCATTTTCGATTTTCCCGGCAACGCGGCAAGACTGTGTACTACCTCCGCTTCGATTCCCCTTTATTCAATCCGCTGCAGCTCAAGCTCAAGATCGACAAGAGCGCTCCGCAGCGCGACATCACTGTAAGGCCGCCGATCGGCGGTTGACTGACTACTAGCCACTATCCACTGGCCACTGCTTTTTCAGCTTCTCCACCTCAGTGTCACCGGTCCACCCATCGGGTGCTTCATCTCCGCGCCGCTGCGTTTAACTTCTAAATAAGCGGCCTTCAATCCGAAATACCATTTGGCGGGACGGTCGGCGTCGTCGATCAGCATCAGGTGCGGATTGGTCTTCAAACCTTCGCTCTGCAACTCCATCGTCCGGCGATCCTGCTCCACAAATTTCGCAAACACGAATTTCAGCAAAGATGGTCCGAACGGAAACGCTCGAAAAATATTCCAGCAGGCGACCACGTCAATGCGGCAGTGATCGCGCGTAATGGGAGTAACAGTGGTCAGCGAAGAAAACCAATACTTCCCTGCCCGGATGGTTTCGAGTCGCAGGTTGGGCAGAACAAAATCAATAGTGGTGGTGGTTGAATCGGCGTCAGCGAGCAGCCGCAGCAGCTTGTAAGGCGCGCTGTTCGAGCTGGGCTTATGCGCGCTCATGCGGAAGCCGTTGGGGATCGGCTCGAATTGCTTCTGCTTTTCGTGAATGCTGTGGCGGGTGCGCCACCACCAAGCTTGATGCACAAATGGCCCATGCGCCGGATCCATCAGACCGATGATGCCGTGGTCAACGCTGCACGGCAGATCGGCGCTGAGATATGCGGTCTTGTACTTATCGCTGAACGTAGGCACGCGCGGCGTCTCGAACGCGGGATCTGCACGTACGGTGAAGCCTGCTCCACTCGGTCCGGGATCAGGTATGAAAACCCAAATGAAGCTGTCGTGCTCTTCGCATGCGTAATTTCCCGCGTAGATGCGATCGATTTTCAACTTTTGATCGGCGGTGAGCGACGGAATGAGCTGGCATTGCCCGCTATGCGCGTCGAACTTCCATCCGTGATAGCTGCACTCAATCTGCTGTCCGTCAAACTGGCCGTGGGAAAGAGGCATTCCGCGATGAGGGCAGGCATCTCGCAGGGCAAAGGCACGGCCTTGAGCGTCGCGCCCAATCACCAGCGGAAGTTCGAGCAGCATGGCCTTGTGCAATTGGCCGCGTTTTACTTTTTCGCCCGGCAAGGCGCGATACCAGAAGCCGGCCAGCATCAGCGAATCCGGCGCTTCGCGCTGAGGAAGTTCAGCAGTGGACATGGATTGGAGTCAGCGTATCACAAGAGATCGGGTGATCTGGCGATCGGGCCATCGGGCGATCCGAGAACTTAAGCAGCCCAAATTGCTAGCTCGGGGCTGGTAGCCCCGGACGCGGCTCTCGCCCTGTATGCGAGCATATAACCATTTAGAGGCTCTTGCTCTACCCGCACAGCTCATTGCTCGGCAAGCGGCTGCTAGCCGGCGTCCTCCGCCAAATACGCAATTTGGTTCTTGTAGATAAACAGATTAGGCTTGCCGTCGCGAGTAACCCGGATCATATTGCGGTCGTAGTATTCGACCCAGCCATGGACCATCTCACCATCCACCAGCTTGACGGACACAGGCCGTTGTTTCTCCGTCAGATATTTCAGGTAAATAGCTTCCTCATTGGTGGAATCTGGTGGGACACTCTTGGGCTTGCGCGAACCGGAAGCCGCATCAGAAAAAGGCATTGAAGAATTGTACAGCTTGCGGCGAAGTCATCAAACAGTGCGGTGCACCAAAGTCTTCGGCAGCACCCCGCGACTAGAATGAAATCTTGAGCCCCCACTCAATTGCACGAGGCGCCCCCTGCGCGTTCATCCCCGACTGCAAGGACGCACGGTTAGTGCGGGCGAAGGGATTGCTGATGTTGGCTGAGCTACCGCCAACTGTGTTTTGCGGCTGAAACGCCGTCGCCATAGGCGATAGGCTTCCTGCCCCGAAATTCAGGACGCCATTCTGAGTGTTGCCGGGCAAATCAAAATTCGCAAAGTTCAAAAGATTGAAAAAACTCACGCTGGGCTCAAATGCGATGCGGTCATGGTAAGTGTGCTCCCAGCTGACCCTCACATCGAAAGTCTTCAGCCAGCCTAGCCCTGCAACGTCGGTGATAGGGGCAGCGAGTGGCTGCTGCACTCCCCCAATCTGCTTAAGCTCCTGGAAAGAAAACACACCGCCATTGATCAGCATTGCGCCCGCAGGAGTAGTCGGGTTAGGGCCGCCGGGAAACGAAGTGTTGTAGCTCTGGATGAAATTCGCGAGACCCGCCGGCTTGGTGCGCCGCATGTAGCCGCCGACGTTGCTCCCAGGAATGATGTCGCCAGTAGAACCGTCGCCGGTCACATCGGTGACAAGCACTTCGGCCCCGCCCGAGTTTTCGGGGAACGTCAACGTAACCGGCAATGGACTGGCGATATGGCCAACAAAGCTCAGGCGCAGCGAGTGCTCCAGGTCGAAGAGAGCGCCCACCGAAAGCTGATGAGTGCGGTCGAGTGCGGTTGGTCCGGTGAATCGGTCAGGATTATTAAAATCTGTGGCTTGATTGATGATGTTGGAGTCTCCCACCTGGCTGACGTAGCGGGAATGCGAGTACGAAGCCTGAAAGGTTGCGCGCTGCACCCCACGAACTGAAAAGTTCCTGACAACCTGCTTCAGGCCAAGGTCAACCCCGCTATACACGGAACGCCCCACGGGAAAATTCATTACATTGACGCCGAGGGTGGGCTGAAGTCCCGGGAAAGCGCAGAAGGGGCACGGCGCTCCTCCGGTGACTTGCGCAGGACCTCCGATGCCAGCCGCGCCATAAGCAGCCAGCGCGGCCGCCGGGCCGAGGCTTGCCACCATGCAGCTGACCTGATTCGTTCCCGGAAGGCAGCCATTTGCCAGTTGTGCGGCATCGCGATCCGCAACCGCATTCGCTACGTTGAACGTACCCGCCGCTCCGCCGTGATTCACGTCAATGCCAAGCAGCGTGCGCGTAGTCACCTCGCGCATGTAGCCTAGCGTGAAGATCAGCCCGGGCTTGAGTTCATGTTCCAAGCCTAGATTCATCTGGACCGAGCGCGGCGTCTGGTAGTTGGGAGCAAGCAGGCTCAAGCCGTTTGCGTAGGGTCCCGCGAATGCGCCTGGGTTCCCGATGAACGACGGGTTGGCGCCCGAAGCCGCAGCCGAAGTCGCTGCCTGATACGCTTGCTGCAGCGCAACCACCTGGGGTGCGGCGACTCCAATGGCCGCACCGCACCAATTCGGAGAAACAGTGCCGTCCGCGTTGATTACTGCCTGCCCGCTCGTCACTAACTGCGCAGGAACCGCAGCGGCGCCACCGGGCCACTGGATCGAGCCAGGAGACCCGCCTCTGCAGGCTGCGGGCGTCGCTAAAAATGAGCCTTGTGGCAGGCGCAGCGGTCGGTCGAACAGAACATTGTTGAAGAGTTCATTCGCGTAATAGAGTCCAATGCCAGCCCGAATCGTCGTTTTGCCGCTGGAATAAGGGTCCCACGCCACACCCAACTGCGGAGCGAAATTAGCGTTCGGCTGGCGGACCCGATTGCCGAGCCGCGGACCCCACGCGTTCAACTGGGAGATTGCACCCAGATCGCTATCAGTCTTACCGTCCTCCCGAATCCAGTTCACGCCGTAGGTCACGGTGAGGTTCTGTCGAACTTTCCATGCGTCTCCCAGGTATGCACTCAGGCGATTGTCGCGCCAGCCTCCGCCCGGCAGCCCGAACTCCGAACGTTCGCTGGCAAAGCCCCGACCATTTCCCAGGAAGGACCATTCCACGGGATAGCTCAAAGGATCGGTGGCACTACCACTGATTCCGAGGAGAGGATTAGCAGTAAGCGGCGCTCCGCCTTGGTCGGCAACAGTTGGGGCGATCGAGTACAACGGCGAAAAGATGTCCGCGAGAATGCGGTTATAGCTGATCCCAAAACGTACTGAGTGAGCGCCGTGTACGTGGGTGCCGTCATACCTGAACTGGCGGTCCGACTGGAACGTCTGCTGAGGCGCGAGATGGCTTGGACCCGAGCAGAAAAAAGCTCCCGCCGCACAGGAACCTTTCGCGCCGCCTCCGATGTCCACAGTGACATCGGGAATCGGATTAGCAAATCCGGTTAATCCGGATGAAGTATCTACTATGCCGTTTTTGTACCGGAGATACTCAAAGCGCAACGAATGGGTAAAGCCCTCTGACCCAAAATCTACTCCGAGGACGTGCGCTGGAGAGTTGGTCCGGTTCAGGAACGGCTGTAAGCTGGGCCCATTCTCAAATGGACGTTGGTCCCGAGCTTGATCGTAGCTGAATCGGTAAAACGCGCGTGTAGTCGACGAGAACTGGTAATCGAGCCGCCCATCGGCATTGACTTCGCGGAACGGCTCTCGCAAAAGCGTCGCCGAGGGAGGCAAGGGGGCAAACGGGCCTCCAAGCAGAATGGGATTTAGCGCGTCCTGACGGTTGCGTTCGGCGGAAAAGAACACGAACAGTTTGTCGGGCACGAGCGCGCCGCCGAGATCCCCGCCGTACTGCTGGCGCTCCCAATGGTGCGCGCTTCCTCCGGGCAGGCTCGCGGCGAGAACGTCGCCGTTCCGGTAGTTGCCGAATAAATCGCCGTGCAATTCATTGGATCCTGAGCGGCTCACGATGTTGACCGTTCCGGTGGACGCAATCTGGTCCGAGTCCGGCGCCAGCAAGCGTCCCAGACGAAACTCCTGCACCGCGCTGGCGGGAATGTTCTGCACGGTCGTGCCGACGGTTTCGTCGTTCACATCAAGACTGTCGACTTGAATTTGGGCCGCGCGGCCAAGTTGCCCGTTGAATGATAGCGAAGAGAATCCGATTTTTGTGGGGGCGATTGTGCCTGCATCCTGGCTCTGGACGCCGGGTTCAAGCTGAGCAAAAGAAAGAAAGTCAGGGTCGTTGATGGGAAGCCCGCGAAGATTTTCGGCAGGCAAAACTCCCTCAACCGGTTCGGGATTCAGTGTGAAATCTGCCGCAGCGGCGTTTCCCGCCGGCACAGTTACCGAGCCTTTCACAGAGATGAAGCCTTTCGCCTCAACGTGCAAGTCATAATCTGTAGTCGCTAATGCCGAAGAAGTGAAGTTGCCGGCGGCGTCGGTCTCTACGCTCGAGGTCTGGCCGGTGTTCTTATTCGTGATGGTGACTCTTGCTCCTGCGATGGGCACTCCGGTGATCGACGAGACTTTGCCGGCTAGGGTGCCAGTCGGGTTCTCCTGGGCGAATAATTGAACGCCTGGCATCAGCAAAGCGCAAAGACACACTACCGCAATTTTGAGCAGTAGGCTCCCCACCCTGCTCACTTCCCGTGACGCGATTCTCATGCGCGATCTTTCTCGTTGTCCTGAATGTTGGATTTGGGGCGAATTGACAATTGTCACTGTGAAGATAAGAAATTGCAAACTGGCGCGATTAACTAGCCAGCCCCAGGCGGACTCCGCCGCCTAGTGGGACTCGCTCGGGCAAGCCCCAGCAAATTGATCGATGAACTAGACGGTAGACGGTCTGGGAACTCTCTTGTACAGATGTGCGGGGTGCAAGGATTGGTTGCCGGAGGCTGCGCGGGAGCAAGAATTGCCCTACTGCGGCGACGTTTGCGACTGCGCGAACCAGTCCTGAATCTTTTTCACCATTGCCTGCGCGCCGGGGGCCATCGGGCCGTTCGGATCCAGCGTCAAGTACTCTTGATATTCCTTTAGCGCGCCTGCGGCGTCCTGCTTCTTCCAGGCAATATTTCCTAACAGAATATGAACCGGCGCCATCTTGGGCTGCAAAACTGCGGCCTTCTTTGCGTGCTGCTCGGCGTCGTCCGGCCGGTTAAGAGCCAAGTAAGTCTTGCCCAACTCGTAGTGGCCTTGCGGGGCATTGTCTTCGAGTTTCAAACCCTCCGTCAGGGTCTTCTCGGCGCCGGCAAAATCCCTCTGCGCGTTTTGCAGCATGCCGAGCGTGAACCAGGCTTCGGGGATCTTGGGATCGGCTTGAATGGCTCTCTCTAAACTGTCCTTGGCGTTGGCTGCATCCTTCTGCTGAGCGTAAGCTGTCGCCATCATTACGTAGGCATCTGCAAACTTTGGATAATCCTTTACAGCTTTCTTCAAATGGTCAATACACGACTGAGCATCCTGGGCTTTCTCCATGCACTCCCGGCCCTTTTCGAACTCTTTCTTGGACTTATCGGGGACGGCCGCTAGGCGGGCGTCGATACGGGCGCTCGGTCCCTCGGGGGCCACCGGTCGGGCTGCCGTACCCGGCTTGGGCTTTAGCTGGATATCTAAATAGTTGCTGGATGTCACGGTCAAATCGACACGCTCAAGAACTTCCTCGTAGCCAGGAAATCTGACGCGAACCAGGTAGACTGCGGCGTCAAGTCCCTGAATATCGAACTTTCCAGTACTGTCGGTAATCATTTGAGCAGCGTTTCCGCCGCTTTGAGACTCTACGTCCACGATTACGCGATAAATTGCTTGGTGGGTTTGCGAATCACGCACAGATCCTCGGATAGAAGTTCGACCGGCCCCGGGATAGTTTTGTGCGATTGCTGCGATGGATATGAGGCAGGCTGAGGCGGCAAAAAGGACGCGTGAAAAGCGACTACGCATCATTCCTCCATAAGCATATCAACGCAAAAAGGGGAGAGCTGGTCAGCCCTCCCCCACATTGAGAATCAGCCCAGCCTAGAACACAAACCGCGCGCCGACGCGAGCATAGAACGGGCGCTGGAAGCCGCCCTGAACACCAATGTTACCGCTGCCCAAGGGTTTAAGGAAGTCGGCATTCGGTACCCCGAACGACCGGTCCTGGTTCTGATCAATTCGGATCTGTGTTCGCTGATTGGTGACATTGAAGAAGTCTGCGATGAAATGCAGATTAGCCCTTTCTTTTACCTTCAAAGCGTAATCGGCATGGACGTCACCCTGTCCGTTCGTTGCAGTACGACCGAGAGCGCCACGCCCACCGACCGGGATTTCGCCCGCGTTTAGATACACGGGGTGAGCCCGCAGATCGTTGATGGGGTCCCCCGTCTGAATGCGAGCTGCCGCGCCGAGGGTCAGGTTTCTCAGAACCGACTTACCGAACGTGTAGCTCACGAAGTTGTTGAAGGTGTGGCGACGATCCGTATTGAGGTTGCCTACGGCGAACTGATCGCCTAACAACCCGTACAGACCCGTAGTGAAGTCGAACAGCGAGCTAATGCTAGGGTCACTCTGGCCATTATCATTTCTGAACGCGCCCTCGTAGTTACCCAACAGTTCGGCCCAGCGATAGTTCATGCGCCACTGCCAACCATTGCTGAAACTCTTATTGGTCTCGAATTCCACCGCACGATAAATGCGGACTGGGTTGGCGAAACCATCGGGTTTGCCGTCCGGCGTCGGGAAACCGGCGGTGCCAGGGATGTTGAAACCGAGGGTGCCGTTGGGGAAGCAAGCGGCTCCAAGCACGTTACTCGAGGCATCTACAACTGGATCGAGTACGGGGGAGTTCGCCGTGCAAGGGGCAGGGGGAGGAGTAGGAGGAGTGGTAGAAGCGTACTTCACCTCCTGCTCATTGACGAATTGGTCCGCTGACGCCGAGGGGTTTTGAATAACGAAATATTGCGGTTCCCCAGCATTCGCGCCCTCAGGAGAAACACCGCCGGTGTCCTCGACGACCCGCCGCAGTCTGCGATCTTGGAACCGCAAATCTACGGTCAGCCCGTGTGCGAACTCGTGTTCTACGCCGCCGACAAATTCCTGGAGGTACTGCATCTTAGTACCCTTGGCGATAGCCTCGCCCGATTGCTCGGAGACTGACCCGAATGGAGTAAGGCTATGAGCATCGTCTAACACAAGCGGCGCCAAGGTTCCGTCTGCGTTCGTAAGCAGATTGCCGCCGACCGTGCCTAAGGTGCCATCTGTCGGGGGTAACCAGTAGTTGAAGGACGCATCTTGCTCATTGCTTAATGACCGGATCGCCAAGTCCAAAGGAATTGCGTAGCTGTACCGAGCAAAGTTACCATACACTTTCGTCTTGCGATCTCCCTTAGGGTCGATGGCCAGACCAAAACGTGGAGACCAGTTGTCAGTAAAGGTGTAGTGAACAAGGGTCGGCGCGCCAGTTAATGGATTCACATACGGCGAACCCTGCATCATCTGCTGTTCCCACCTATATCCGGCGTTTACAGTAATGCGTCTTCCAATTGCCCATGAGTCATTTGCATATGCTGCGTGGTACCGACCAAGTGTATGGAAGTGAGGATCACTGAACGTGCCTCGAGTCTGAAGCAACACAACAGGCACATTGCCATACCCAGGAACATTCGTAAACGCACAACCGTCAGGAAACGCTGCAGGATCGCAAAAACCGGGGTCCAGTCGTAGCTGAAACGCAGCGTTATCAGACAGGCCGTTCGGCAAACCTGACGCGGCGGCAAGACCAGGGGGTATTGGGAATGTACCGCCAGGTCGCAACGAAGCACCCGCGTAGTAGTTCCGCTCATAACGGTATCCAAGTGTCATTGTGTGGCTGCCAAAATGGTTCCACACTTTTTGTGTGTCGAAGCTCAGCCCGTAATTGTCGCCGGTGGTATTCTCGAAAAAACCGCCAAATAAGCCTTGCCGCTGGTACTGACCTGCTAATGGCGTTCCATCGGGACCGATCGGACTCCCCGTCTTTCCTGTCCGTCCGGTGAGATCGGCAATCGAGAAGACGTTTGGACTCTGCAAAGTGTCCGACAGATTATTGTGTCCCCACGACCACGAGGCATTGACGAGCCAGGTCGGCGAAAGCGTGCCATTGTAGCGGACCACCCAGTTGCGAGTTCCATTCGATAGCTTGTCGTAGGACGTGGTGCTGAAGCTAGCCAACGACGCGTTGGGACCGAAATTGGACTCGTGAGTCGGATCCCCGAAGATCGAGGTCTCAAAAACGTGGTTGCTGGTTAGTTTGAACGTAACTTTTCCAGAATAGTCATAGCTGTATTGGCCCAGGGTTGCGTTGGGTAGTTTCGGGAGGCCGACCACCCCGTGCATGTTCGCGAGCTGATCGTAGTAAGCATTGTAGGATGGGTTGAACGCACCGAAGAAAAACAATCGGTTCTTTAGAAGTGGCCCACCAATTTCGCCATCAACGTCCCACTCACCCTGATGAGCAGCGTATCCGTTCTGGTTGATGCGACCGAAGTTGTCTGGATTCAGCCGCTGGCGTTCAAATTGTTGAGGACCAAAGAACCCAGCAATTTCCCCATGGTATGCATCGCCTCCAGACTTGGTCACAATCTGCACGATACCACCGGTGCTCTTGCCGTATTGCGGCTCATAGCCGCCAGTCTTGACGTCTACCTCCTTAACGAACGAAAGATTGATTCCAGTTGCCAGGGGACCATACACACGGGAGAAAACACCGATTCCGCCGAAGGCACCGTCTGTAATATTCACTCCGTCAGCGACATATTGGTTCTCAAGGCCGCTGCCGCCGGCAATTGACGGATTTGCTGAGCCGGTCGCTCCACCGTCGGTCACCCCTGCGCTGGCATAGAACAGCCCTGTAACGTTACGAGCCGTCGGGATGTTCTGATAGAACGTGTCATTAAGGTTGGTCTCAAGCTTGGTAGCGTTCTCGTCGATTCCGGCAGCTGCTGCCGAAACCTCCACCACTTCGGTCGAACCGCCGGGCTCAAGCGTCAGCCGCAGTGACGAGGTCCGGTTTGTCAAGACCTCCACTGCCTTAACTTGCGTCGCCTTGAAGCCCTTGGCCTCCGCCTTTACCGAGTACGAACCCGGCGTCAAGCGACTAAAAGTAAACCGCCCTTCTGAATCCGTTGTTGTGGTACTGGTACCGGTGGGTCCAACCATTGTGACCTTGGCCCCGGTAACAAGTGCGCCGGAAGAATCCAAAACGTTTCCAGCAAGGTTGCCCTTCACGGTGGATTCCTGCGCAAAAAGGCCGACGCTACAAAGCAGCGCTACGACAGAAAGGAGGATGTTTCGACAATTCATAGTGACTCCTGGGAATGGGAAAATCCGCATTCGAGACATGGGAGAAGTAATCAAATCCGGACATTTCTCTGCATGTTTATTGCCCTAAAGTAAAGATAACGTAAGTAACACAAAATAAGGCACCGGCATTGTCAAGTACGGGGCCTTAATTCAAATTTTCATAGATTGTGGGCCTAAGGCATACGTCTTATGGAAGGAGTGGGGGGGAAGCTTGCGGTTGAGGCTGGATCTAGGAAGCTGGGCTCGCCGCAAGTTGCTTTCCCTTTTGCTCGGCAGCTGCTGCTTTTCCAGCGTTCCCGGACCGTCTATAGTACTCGGCGAGCCCAAGCTGCAGGGAGGCGCTCTTGGGATTCAGGGTGGCCCCCGATTCCATCACGGTGACAGCTCTAGGCAGGTCCCCAAGCTTTGAAAAACTTTCCGCGAGCCGCACGATTGTTTGCTCATCAGTGGACTCGCTCAACCCACCTCTGGCATAGAGTTCGACAGCTTTGCCGTAATCCTGGCGATCGAAATACATCTCAATAAGCTTGTCGCGAAAGCGCTCACTCGACGAGTCTTTCGAATACGCGGAACGGAACCAATTCAGCGCCTGCTCTTTGTCGTTCGCTGCCAGATAACAAAGAGCGCGATCCCAATCCGCTTCTCCCGCCCCAGCGGTGTCGTCGGAGATGTCCCACCCGGGGGCAGCCATTGCGGTTGTGTTAATGCTGAAATTCAGTGACCCATAAACCTTGGCTTGCGATTGCGGGTCGTGCAAGGTCATCACCAGCCGATAATTGCCATTCTCAAGGTCCGCTGTTGCAATCTGCTTACCATTAATGATTGACCCGCCGCGATCTAGTTGATTCAAGGGAATCTGATCAGAAACAGTCTTATTATCCTGAGCTCCCAGTCGGCCATAAACGTACTCGACATCGATCTTCTTATCTGAATTTCCGGCATTCGCAAGCCCAGGGGCCCAAACCTGGTAAAAAAACTTCAGCGGTTCTCCCTGAACCAATTGCAGTTCGCTGCCCGCGCGCGGCGAAAAACTCACTCCTGCTCCGGTAAATGGTTGCTCATCGCGTGAGCTTCGACCTTGGGCCTTGGCACTCAGGAAGGGGATAATGTTCGAAACCTGCAGACCATTGGCTGGAACTGTTGGGATTGTGGCCTCAACTTCTCGATGGAAGGCGACCTGGCTGAGCAAATTGCTCAACTCAAATTCGATTTTGTACTTGCCGGGTGGCAGAGGCAAAATGCCCTCGTATCCAAGGACCTTCCCTTTAACGTCATCAAAGTCCCCGGCGGACACCGTTCTGGAGATTTTTTTGTCGTCGGAAAAAATTAGTTTTCCGTCGGCGTCGTGAACCTTAGCCGAAACCAAAACCGAGTAATAGTAGCCTTGTTTCGCGGACTGGCCGACCGTGAAGTCATCCGGCTTTTTCAAGCGAAGCAGGTAATGCAAATTTGTATTTCCTAGCGGGTTGCGCAGTGCAGCCGTCACCACATCCAGAAATTCTTCGCCCAGAACCACGCGATGAGAAACGTCCTCAAGTAGCTTCCGCCGATTGGCCAGCTGCTCTTTGGTGAGAGGATTATTGGCCAAATCGTGGATAGTTCCGAGCATCACGTCTGACGCAAGACTTACTTCGCCCGAATTGAAGTCAACCGGTTCATCGGGGATCAAACTGAGGGTCTCGCGGGCTACGTCCTTGCCGGCGTCCTGAGTCAAAATCGTCAATGCATCTTGTCGGGATGGACCAGCAACAGCTGTGATGAGTTTCTCAGGACCGTCACTGTAAGGATGGTAAATACGGAACTCATCCATCACATCGCGTTGATAGAAAATCACGTAGAAAAAAGGCGGCAGAGCAGGATTACCGTTGGAATAAAACCAGATTTCCATCGGCGTAATTTTTTGCAGGCCCAGAAGTTTCTGGCGCTGCTGGGGCTCACCTAGCGTGATATAAACGCGGCCCATGTCGGTACGCGAGCCCAGGGTGTGAGACGTATGTCCGAAGAACTGGTTGGCGTACTCGATGCGCCGGTAGTGCTCGTTGCGGTAAGAATTGTCTGGCGAGCCGGGAGTAGGATTGCGAACGTCCCAAAAGTGATCTATGAATTTGTCGCGGTCGGCGTCACTCGTCAGGTCTAGAAATGATTTTGTCTCTTCTTTTGTGATGATGTAAGCTGCGTCTTCTTGAAGCCACTTCTTGTACTTTGGAGGCAGTGTTGGACGATTAGCGCCCGCTGCTGCGACCGCCGACCCAACAATAATGAGAGCTAAAACCGCGGCCAATCCGCGTGAAAATGGAACGCTTGTACCCGAAATCTTCATGAAAAAACTGCCGCTCTCAGTGTAGCACTTCAATTCCTGTACCCTCATCGCGCCTTCGACGTGTAGTACCCCGTCCGGTGACGGGTTTTGTAATTCGCGGCGTTTGGCAGATCGGCCAGCTTCACCTCGATACGGCGATAGTCCGAATCGGCCAGACGCTGTGAAGGATAGTAGGCCAGCAGGTACTGTGTGCGCAGTTCGTCGCTGATGGTCTGGAAGGCCTGGTCGAGCTGCGGAACTGTGGTCGCGTAAAAATACTTGCCACCGGTATCGGCCGACAATTGGATCAAAGCGTGTTCACCACCGGTATCGCGGCCTGCGCTGGCCTCGATCGGCACCACAATAATGCTATAAACAATTGCCTCGGAAATTTGCGCCGCTCGAAGTGCTTCCTGATAATCGACCTTGCTGATGGTGTCGCCGCCATCGGTGATGACGACCATCACCTTTCGTCCCTGGCGTTTTTCCAGCGACTCCGAACCCACATAAACTGCGTCATACAGCGCGGTTGCCGCTCCCAAATGCAAATGTTCAATTCCACGGTCGATGGCCTTCAAGTCAGAAGTAAACGGGACCACCTGATCGACAATCTCGCTGAATCCATAGACAGAAAGCCCGTCAATCGGCCTGATGATGGCATGCGCGAAGCGGCGCGCGGAGTTAATCTCCAGCGGAAGGTCTTTGCGCGTGCTGAGGCTGGTGTCAATATCGAGGACAATTGAAAGCGGCAGCTCAGATTCTTTATCGAAGACGGAAATTTTCTGGAGGTGATCGTCTTCGAGCAACTCAAAGTTTTCTTTCTTCAGGCCCGCAACCGGAGCGCCCCGCTCGTCGCTGACGGTCACAAAAACGTTGACCAATTTGACGTCCACTTTGAAAGTGGTGCCGTCCTGGGCGTCACTGGCCGGTGCCGATTTCGGGGCATTGGAACCCTTGGCCCATGGCGGCTTTGGGACACTGGAAGAGGTTTGCGCGTGGCACACCCCGGCACACAAAAGCAGCAATGAGAACACGATTCTCATCTGTGGACTGTTCAGTTGGATGCGGGTCCTCTTGAAATTGTGCCGGTCAGTTGGTCTGGAAAGGGCTCTCCATCGGCCCAGACCGCGCCGTCTTCGAAATGTTCTTTCTTCCAGATCGGAACTGTTCGCTTAAGCGTGTCAATCAGCCACCGGCAAGCGTCGAAAGCGGCGGCGCGGTGAGCAGCGGCGACCACGATCAGGACACTGGTTTCGCTAATTTCCAGCCGGCCCAGCCGGTGCGTAATGGCGATCTCGCCAACTTGGAATTGCAGTTTAGCCTGTGCCGCCAGGCTCTCAAGCTGCGTCAAGGCCATTTCCTCGTAGGCTTCATACTCAAGAAACAAGGTCCGCCGGTCGCGGGTGTGATTGCGCACGATGCCTTCAAAAATCACCACCGCACCATCTTCCGGGCGTTTGATCTTTTCGAGGACGGATTGAGTGGCGATTTTTTCGCGAACGATCGAGATCTGGCTGGGGCTGGCGGTTGCGTTGTCGGGCAGGCTTGAGCCGCCACTCACAGGAGGCAAAAGCCCGACTTCGTCATTGGCTTTCAACCGGTCTTCAGGCCGCGCATACTGATGATTGATCGAAATGGCTATCGAAGAAAGCAGGCCCTTTAGCGATGAGAACTGCTGCTCATAGTGATCAAGAACGCTGGCTGCAGTGGCGTGTTCCGGCAACTTAAGCTCCTCGGAGCTGCGGCCGGCAATATCTTTGAGTACTCCGAAGAATAAGACGCGCACCTGCATGGAATCGGTTGAACGACAGCGAGTAGTTTATCGCGAAAAACCAACAATCGAAGTTTTGCAGAAACTTGTGCTTTCGGTTTCAAGCACTGCTCGCGAACTGCCATCCGCCGAGGCAAAAATAAAAGCCAGTCCCCCGCCGGACTGGCTGAATGACTGTCGCTCAGGTTCTAGCGGAATTTCGACTTGGGCGGTTCCTTATCTTTGTTGTCTTTATTGTCTTTATTGTCTTTATTGTTGTTGTTCTTCTCGGAAGCATTGCCCTTGTCATTCCGCGGCTCTGGCCTGCTTTCGCGCTGAGGAGGCGGCTGTGACTGTCTGCTGTCCCTCTGTGGCGGAGGCTCCGCGGGCCTCGCCTCGGGGCGCGGCGCGGGTTCAGTGCGCGTATCCGGTCGCGGCGCGGGCGCGGGTCGCGACGGTTGAGCAGTATCGCGCCTGCTTTCGGGCGGTGCAGACTGGCGCGGACTTTCTACCTGTGGAGACTCCCGCCGGTTGTCCGGAGGAGCAGGCTGCGACGGCCTGCCTTGTGGCCGAGCTGGCTCTTCTGGCATAGTACGCGGGGTTTCAGGCCGCGTAGGCTC